>UPTN01000676.1_pt1 | contig 16963 bp, 29 predicted proteins | sample 2160111 | NCBI WGS metagenome assembly UPTN01 (sample SAMN06265058, study PRJEB28932) | marine metagenome | isolation source: Columbia River Estuary | place: USA:Columbia River Estuary, USA | collected 2014-05-05
GGTAGTGGCTGCGCCTTGGATAGTCTTTGACCCTGTGATGTCTCGCGGGGTCTTCTTAGCGTACCACGGCTTCACTTGGAAGCAAGGACAAGCCTTGTTGGCTACTTCGTTGTGGCCGATAACGGCTAGCTTGCGACCAGCTTCTGTTTGAATTTCATCAATCTTCTGACGTAGCTTCGCCATCTGGGCAGGGGTATAATGGTCACGTGGCAAGTCGTTTGCATCGCCTCCGTAACCACCGCAAAGCGCTATGTGGATCGTGTTCTTGTTCCAGCCTCGTGCGCCAGCGCCTGTCTCTTCCCACACGTCACCATCAAGGTCACGGTCACGACCATTAGCCCAGCGACCGCCAGCGTCAATGATGCCAGCGTAGGCAACGTCGGACCAGCCATTGTCGTGAATGTGCCACTTGCGCACTTCCTCGACAGCGCCTTTCGCGTCGTTGTGGTACTTCCAGTTCGGCTTGGTAGCCAGCGTGTGGACCATGATCGTGGTCTTGTGATCAGGAATTGGCATCGTACTTCCTCGCTTTATAGTTGCCCCACTGAACGATTGCTTCGCGGGCAAACCGCTCAACCAGCAGGATGATTACCACCAGCAGCGGGACTGTTTCATACATAGCCCACTCAGCAAGATCGCCCAGTAGCCCGTAAATGTTCTCGTCGGCGTAGTTCTCTACTTCATCTGGTTCATTCATTGATCGGCCCTAACCTGACTAATACTTCCCTGAGCAGGTCGTTGTTGATCTTGGCTTCTGCGCGTAGGATTTTCAGTTGATCTTGTACTACTCCGTTTAGAATATCGACCCGTGACAGCGTGGTCTCTACACTGTTGATGCGGTCCCATTGGCGCAACTGTTCAGCAGATACCTCTGTGTTGCGGTCATCCACATCGCCTTGAATTTCTTGCGTGGTTGAAGCTAGTAAACCAAGCTGGGTTGTTATCTTAGACGCCCACCAGATAGCAGTTCCAGACTGGACGCCCAAAAAGATCGCTAGAGTAACGATGGTTCCGAGATTTAGGTCACGATTAACAGTCATATTCTTTCCTACTTCCCCTAAGTGAGGGTATTATACCTTGCGGCGTGTCTGAGGCACATGCCGATGTGGCTGCATATGCAGTGGAGACCCGCCGAAGCGAATATGGCGTTTGTCAGTGTCAACAGAGCTTCCTAAAGCGTCCATCATCAAGGCATCGTATTGCTGCACACGGTCGTCTTCACGTAGGAAGATAGCTGCGTGCTTGAACACGGCGTAGACGTAGAGGTCCAGATAGTCAGCCTCTAGCCACGATGCGTCAGTGCCCGCAAAATCAGGGATTGCAGTACGATAAGAAATCTGCAACGATCCTGCGTCTGCGGCGCTAAACGGCCCAACAAGGTATAAAGTGGACGCGGTAGCAGAGCGTTCCGCGTAGTAGTACGGCTCAATGTACGCACTGTTTGAGGCTGTGCGCATGTCGTAGATGTTGCTGAGCGTGGTGTTCGTCATAACACCATTGCCGCGTTGCCGCTCTACCTGCAAGTTAGACAAGGAGATCATCTGGTAGAAGTCCGCTGGCAACACAAAGTCCTCGACCTCAGGAGCGATAGTCGCGGTGACCTCACGGCGCTGAATGTCGAGTTTGCGATTAAGCTCACTGTCCGCCATGCGGATCAGCTTGTCTAGATTGTTAGCTAGATCAGTGTCGTTCTGCCGCCATAGCATGTCGGTCAGGTACGTCTTGAACTGTGCGTATGTCTGTGCCATCAGTGACCGAACCTAAATCCACGATATTCGTTATCGTTCTGAATACGTTTCTTTGCGAACTGAGCAAACTCTTTGGTCCCGACTTTGAGACCAGTTTCCTTGCTCCAATTTGCTGCTGTTATAGGGTCAATCGCGCCGATCATTTTGGCACCAGCCATCTTGTCGTTACGCTTGTGGCCAATGATGTCTGCATAGTCCTTCATCGCGTCGATGACAGGAGATGCATCAACACTACGAGTTATGTGGACGCGACCATCCGCGTCCACAGTAGTTGTTTCTTTGGTCTTGCTGTAGAACCTACGGTGGCACTCAGCCAGTAACTCGTTTTCTGCGAGAGTTAATGGGACGCCGTGATGGCGCTTCTGCTTTACCAGCTCCAGCGTCATTTTCAGCATCGTCGCCTGCTTTGCTTCCGTCATCCGTGACAACGCCAGCAGCGGGCTTAGCGTCGATGGGTCCACCGTCGTCCTGCGCTCCATCTGGGCTTGCGTTAGCCCCTGTGTCTGGCTCTTTGTCATTGAACAGGTCATCCATTGTAACTTTGATGTAGCCCAGCGCATGGTAGCGTTCAGCCAGCGTCTTGTCCAACTTGCAGATTTCTCCGCGATAGATATAGTTGTTTTCGCTGTCCTTGAGTTTCGGGGTGCGCACGACTTCAAAAGATTGTAGTTTAGCCATCTAGGTTTCTCCTGTCGATGGTTGTTGCGGTTATAGGCTCCCCCTCATTGAGGGGAAGCCCGTTAGCTTAGGTGAGCAAGTTTGTTGTGTCACGAATGACACCGTGGGCTTTCTCGTTGTCGATCTGGAGGCCGTACTCACACCAGATCAGTGTGCGCATGGAGTGACCAGTCTCTGCAAGTGGCTTCTGCTGTACCTCGTCAAGGTAGTTGATCGCAGCGTACTCAGGATCGAGCACAAACACGTTGTAGTTATTGTCGGCACCACCAGCGTTGTTGGTCGGCTGGAAGCGGTTCGGAACGATGGTCATTTCGCCAAAGTCGCTGTCATAGAAGTCAATGGAGTTGATGACTTTCTTATCCACAGTGTCTTTGTAGCGTGTCGCGTTGCCTGTGAAGGCAGTTGACATGCGGCGCTTGTTGCCAGCGTTGACCATGATCATGGTCGGGTTGCCACCTTCCTGCCAGATGTCTTCGATCAACTGGTTAAGGTCTGCCTCAGCGAACACGACAGGGGTAGTACCCACAGTCGCAGCAGCGTTAGGGAAGCCCTCAGTTGTGCCAGACAACGTAGGGTCCGCGCCGCCAGCTTCGAAGATAGTGTTCGAAGAAAGCCACGCTGGTAGACCAGCAGTTGTACGAGCGTTGCCAGAAGAACCAGCAGCAGCGGCGACGTTGGAGAGCAGCATGACTTCTTTGTCGCGCTTCATCTCTTTCATCTTGATGACGACCTGCTCAGACAGGCGCTGTACGTTAGCAGCAGCAGCGTCAACAGCCTGCGCAGTGTGCGAGACCTCTGCAACTTTGTCCGAAATCTGCGTGTAGTTCGAGAACCGCAGAGCCAAGGTTGGTGCGTCATTTCCAGGAGCGCTCTCGCCTTCTGCGACACGGTTGGCGCTATTAGTAGCGGCCAGCTCGACTACGGGCCACTCGAACAGGGTGTTCGTGCAGCTTTCGGTGCGCAGCGCCATTTGCAACGGTGTTTCTTCGGGAGAAATCATCGTGTACTGTTCTTGGAGGTCTTCACGGATGACATTGTTGTCATATGTCTCCGAGGTGTTTGCAGTAACAGCCATTTTACTAGCCTTTCTTAATCAGGGTTTTTGCGATGTCTTTGATACTGCCCGATGATCGGGCCTTATCCACCGCTTGTTTCTGAGCGTCAGCTTGCTTACGTGCCTTAGCTTTCAAAGCCGTCGCGCCTGAACGCAACTTACGAGGACGCTTTGCAGCTTGACCATCAAGGTTTTTCACAGTGTTTGCTTTCCTAACACTTGGGTCACGAGCTTCTTGAAACTTAGCTAGATCATACACCATTCGGTACAAACGGTGATCACTAGCGACTTGAATTTCCTCAGGCGAGTAGCCGTATGTCTCCACCGCTAACTTAGACATTTTCTGCAAGAGCCGTGGCCCTGCTTCTTTGTCGTTTAGCTCTGGTATGGCCTGAACAAGAGCAGTGGTTTGCTGCTCTCGATAATTCTGAATATCTTCATTAAGCGCTTCTTGTTGCTCTTTTACAAGGCGGCTAACCGCCTGTCTGCCTGCATTTACTCGCTCTTGATCTGCTTCGTAGGCGTCGATCTGTTGCAAATAACGCTTTGGGTCCGATTGCCGCAATGCGGCGGCTGGCTTCTGAACGGTAGGTTGAAAGACAATGCTCTCTAGCCCTTGAACCGTCTTCATAAGGTTGTTGTGAGCTACACTAAATTGCTCTAAAAGCATCGTGTGATCCGCTTGCACTTGCTTACGGGTCTCAGTAGCTTCTTTTAGGCGCTTTTCAATCGCGCCCTCTCCTGACAAGGCTTTCTTGGCGTCGGCAATGCTGCGTAGAACAATTTCACCGTCGATTTTGACTTCAATCTGATCATCGTCATTGACTTGAAAGAAGCCATCTTCGTCGGCTTGTCCGTCGGCGTCGTCATCGCTTGCTTCTACTTCCTCGTCTTCTCCTTCTTCCGAAGTTTCGTTTTCGGCAAGGACTTCCTCACCGTACTCTTCGCCATCGTCTTCAAGCTCAGGTTCAAGCTCGTCGGCCAACTCGTCAGCGCCGTTATCGTTACCCTCATCGAGGGGAAGTTCTTCATGCTGAGAACGTGGTCCACGCTCTTCGGCTTTCGGCTTATTCTGCACTGCTGGCTCTTCTGCTGGTACGCGTAAAAGGGCAGCAATTTCGTGCAGTGATTTAGCGGTCTGTTGTTCGGCCATAGGTTTTGATCCTGTTATATAGCTCGTCGGCTAACACGTAGCGTTGATGGGCTTCGCAGATTTGCTCTGGTGTAGCGTCGATCTGCTTAAAGTCTTGAATACACTCATTTTTAAGGAATGTCAAGGCAAATTTAAAATCGTCATTCCGCAGCAATCTGTGGCTTGCTGCCTCCATCTGTTTTTGTTCCTGCTGGCTTATCATTAGCGGCTTGCTTTCTCTCTATGAGGGTGTTTAGCCGCAGCTCACCAGCTTCTCTAAGCTGGATCATGCGGTCCTGCACCATCTGGTCACGTTTAATGTCAAGCTCTTCGGCATCCTTAGTTGCCTTGTACTGCAACTCAAGCTCTTTCTTCCGAGTATCTGACATGATTTCAAGCTCTTTGAGCTTGCCTTTGCCCTGCTCGATTTGCAGCAGTGCAGTTGTTGGGTCTGGTGGTGCGTTCTCTTGAGCCATTCTAGCCGCCTCTGCTTCCGCTTTCTGGCGCTCATCCGTTAGCTTAGCTTCCATAGCAGGAGTGATCAGGCTAAAGTAGCGACCAGCATCTCTCAGACCACCGAGTTCAATGAGGTCTTCCAAGGTGTTGTACAACTGGGCAAGGTTGACGAACGGATTGTCCATTCCCATTGTCTGGATGATTTGCTCTTGCTTTTGCAGGACGAAGGATAGCGTTGCTGTCTTTTGTTCATGGCTAGCCGTACCAAGTCCAACATTAGGCTCACACGCCAAGTCAGGATCGAACATGGTAATATCCATAGGTACAACTTCACCCTTAGTCCTCACTATCTGGATGCGGTCCAAATGACGTATGGACAGGCGCATGATCTTCTTAAAGACACCCATTAAGCCAGTTTCGACAATGTTCCGAACCATTAGTTCAGTCTGTCCTTGGCTCATCTGGATCGTGTTCATAACCGCGTTCTTGTCGGTAGACTGCAAAGAATCAGGGTCCAAGCCAGTAGCAGCCTTGGTGATACCTACGCGGGTCTCAGCATCGCTCTCCAAATATTCCAGAAACGGGATAAGTGCCCCGCCCGTAAACGGAATGTCGATGACTTGGATAGCTGGGGTGCCGCGCGTCTTAATTGGTGCGCCCGTCGCGTTGTTCATCATGTCGTTAAAATCGGTGTTATTCGGGTCTGACGCCATTCGCGGGTTGTTCGCCATGTGCGCATTGTCAATGACAGCACGCAAAATAGACGTTTCGTTGTCCTGCATCTCTATCGTAATGTCAGCCAGAGAGCGCCCGATGACGGTGTACGGCATCGGGTCAACCTGTATCAGGTCGATGCAATACTCTTCAATCTCGTAGTGGTCGATGTACTCATAGCTGGTGCCGCCTAAGTAGAAGCAATAACGCTTCTCTTGGCCGTCGCCATCTAGGTCAAACTTGCAATAGACCTCAGTGAGTAGGATTTCTTTTTGCGTCAGGTCGTCACTGTCTTTGTCGGAGTTATCAACAGCATAACCACGCCGTGAGCGCGATTGCTGGCTACCATTCTTGCTCTCTGGGTCGGTCCCAGTAAGTTCCCCCCAGTTAGGGTATTCTAGACCCATAGCGATGGCGTCACCGACCTTGATAGACCTGTGGTGGCCGTGGACCTTAGCGTCTTCGAGAGATGTGGCGTTGCGTGACACGAAAAACTCGTACACGGGGAAGTCTTCCATCATCAGCGTGCCGTTGCGTTCGTACTTATAGCCCTCAACATCAAACAGATCGTCAAACTTATCGTTATCTTCAACCTCAGTGACTTCCAGATCGGGAGCACCTTTGAAGTTTTCCACTTCCTCAGCAGTAAGCCCTGTAAACTTGAAATAGGACGGCATAGGGTCTTCTTCCCACCACGTTTTGATGGGTCCGACCTTCAATTTCATCGCCTGATCCACGCAATTACTGAGGACTTTATAGCCCCCAGAGGCAGCAAATTGCTGATTTGCGAACAATCCTTGCTGCTCAATGAAGGCTGCATGGCTGATATGTGAGGGAACGTACTCTACAGGCTTGCGAGACTGCATCAGGGTACGCATGATACTTGGTTTTGCTGCACGGATGATGTCCCGCACTTCCGTTTTCACAGCATTAGAGCGCCCCGCGTCAGTGGGTAGGTCACACCCTCCTGCGTAGTAGCGCTCTGCACGTGCCCAGTCATCCTCGAACTCGGCCCACATAAAGTTGATGGCTTCTTTGACCTCAGCTTGTAGCTCGTTTACCGCATCATCCAGCGTAATACCGAAATCGTTAGCCATATCTTACCCTCACTGCGGGGATTACCCGAATTTAGTGCGCTTTTTGGTCACACTCAGCGCTGAACGGCCTGTCGCCGTCTGTTTCGGCTCCATCTTGCCAACGATGTCGCGGTTCACGTTGATACGCGCCGCTTTGTTCATATAACCGCCGTTTCCGCCGTTAGTAGCGGAATTATTCGGCACATTTTCACGGCTCATCATTTTGCGTTTCACGATGCTGTTCCCCGCTTCAATCCACCATTAACGTAGTGGGATTTGCCAGCAGAAGTGCCAGAATTGCGCCCTGATTTAGGGCCTTTGCGGTCGGACTTCATAGCAGCCGCCATAACGTCGCCGTGCTGGAATGACGGCCCAGAGCCGCTCTGATTGAAAACACCAGAAGGCCCAGAAGCGGGCTTGCTTGGCATTGGGTTCTTAATTCCACGGATACCAGCCATCTGGTCCTCCTACGTTGTCTACATTGTGCTCTAAAAGCCCCCCCAATGGGTTACCCTCACTGGGGGGAAGTTAGGCGTTATCGAGTGTTCACATGACATGCAAACAGGCACGCCTTAGCGTGTATCAGATTTCTTATTATTTGTCAAGCGTTTACTTAAATCCGGGAGCGCGGTACTTCATAGTATCTACGCTCTTCCATCCAGAAGTCTTAAACGACCCCGCCCCGATAGCGCCCTCATGGCCGAAGGTCAAGATGAACGCATCCGCGAGGTTAGGTGATTTGACACCGCGCCGCTTCATCTGATCCTTGCTCTCAATATCGACCTTACCAGACGATAGAATTTTCTGCTCCACCGCACACAGCTCTTCGATGAATTGCTCTAGGTGCACTAGCTGCGAAGGTATGTGCTTGTCCATCTTCTCAAACCACTCCCGCGCCTTGTACCACAACTCAGCCCGCAGCCGCATGTACCGATCAGACATAGAAGCGCTCTCCGACACATTCACCGCAACGCACGGCAACCCTAGCTCGTCTAGTCGGTCATACACACCAGCACCGAGACCGATGCTATCAACGTAGATGTTGGTGGGTCTCCTGCTATTTGGCGTGCTGTCCCACTTCGACTTGACCCATCCGACAATGCGCATAAGATTGTCAAATCGTAATTCTTCAACTTCCAGTATAGCCCTATCAGTGCGAACGACGAACCCGCTTGGGTCACCTCCACGTCCTGGATCAATCCCCCAAACGAGGGGAAATCCTTCGTCGTACACGTCCCGATCAATGCATTTTTCAACAAATGTTCGTGGGATAACGGCATCTGCGCCGCTTTCAGGAAACTCGCCAAGTACGCGAACCGCAAACTCCCTGCTGCTATCACCGTAGGTGCGCCTCTGGCTCTCAATGTATTCGTCATCAACGCGGCCACTGTCCAAGCAGCTAACTTTACGGACATGCCATAAATCGGCAAGGACGGTCTGCGTCTTGTAGAAGAACCCACTAGGTTTCGTCGGGTTACCGATAAGGATCGCAATCGCACCAGTGGTAGACAGCGCACCTTGCCCTGTCTCATAGACAACTTCGTCAACGCCGCTCGCCTCGTCAACGATAATAAGGACGTGCGCCGCATGAACACCCGCCAACGCTTCTGGGTTTTCTTTCCGCGCTGTACGGAAGGAGATAAAGTTGTTTTTCGTATTCGGCTTTCGGACAATCCTGTCCGAGATACTTTCGACATTAGACCGCATCCAATCTGGTACGCGTGCTAACCATTTAGAAACCTCAGGAATTAGTCCGTCGTTCATCTGTTTGAAAGACGGAGATGTAACGATGACTTTCACGTCATCGCGGAACAATAGAAAATGCAGAGCGTTCCACGAACAAAACGCCGTCTTGCCAACGCCGTGGCCCGACCTAATAGAGAGTTTTGTCTTACCGCTATCCAGCGCTTCCAACATCTCTAGTTGCCAGTCTTCAATCTCTTCGACCTGCAACACATTTTTAACGAAATAGACGCGCGACATGGCGCACTTGGTAATCACTTCTCGCGCGAGCACTTGCTGCGCTGGTGTCATGTAAGAAATATCCATGATTTTTCCCCTCAGCTAGGGGATACATAGGGCGGCTGGAATAACATGTCAAGCGTTATATTTTTTCTTGACATGTGCTGAAATTTGTTATAGATAACAGTCACATCCTCCCTGATGTGACATGTTAGTTTCTTAGCGGTTTCCTAACATGTTGGACGGCGATAGTCCCCCAGATAGTCGCCGTCCGCAGGGAGGAAAATTTCAAAAAATTTTTAATAGTGGATGCGCGTCTAATAGTGCAATAATCCTAAATTCTTGTGAAAAAATAATTCTCTCTAAATTCTTGCCAAAAAATAATTCCCTCTAAATTCTTGTGAAAAAATAATTCCCTCTCACAGGGGGTGGTCGAAATAAAACTACCGGCCCGCAAATCTGGGGGGTGGGGGGTTGTTCAACGTTGAACCAATTCCGTGTCAGATGGTTTAAGGTTAAACTATCTTGGGCGAAAGTAGTTTAATATTAAACTACTTTCGAAAGTAGTTTAATATTAAACTATTATTCTCTGATATAGTTTAAGGTTAAACTATCCCCTCAATTAGGGGATTGTGATACATTCAAACATTCGAATGTGTATAACATGTTATACGCAATGCCTGACTGTTATGGTCAGGCATTGCTATGCGTCCAGTGCATACCGCCATGCGTTTGACGCCTATGCCTCTCAGAGCCACTGTGAGGCCCCTCTGAGTGCCAAGTCTCGGCTGGTACACTAATCCTTGCCAACGTCGCGACTTGGTGCTTTGCGCCGCATTTCAGGTAGATCATGGGACGCTAGGCGACCGAGGCTTTCCGCCACTGCATCGCTGACTGATCCGCTCAGTTGCAAGCTCATTGATGCTTTGACAGGTGGACCATAGGCGCGGTCCAGTGCCAACTGGATCAGTCGCGCCTGATCGCCAGCCTTCAAACGCTCGAAGCTCTTGCCTGTAAGCAGTGCCAGCAAACGCTCAGACGCCGCTGAGCCTGCGTCCTGCAAGGTCTGCCATACGTGGTCGGGGATTGCGTCAGGTTTGCCCTGATCAACGCTTTCAGGGGCCTGCTTTGTAAATGGTAGAACGTCCACGCTCTTTTTCTCCTTTAAGTTGTACGCCTGCAAAGCGGGTCCAGCTTTCCCCTCAAATCCAACCCCCGATAGGGGGGATTGAGGAAGCACCCATGCAGGTCCATATTTACCTAATGATTTCAATGACTTAGCAGATAACAGTAATCATTCAACCTACACCGTTATTCAACCTACTTAAGTCATTGATATTGCTTACAAATATCCTATCATACTTTATGACAAGTCAAAGGATTTATTTTTTCCTAACATGTCAAACGCAGCCGACTGTTAGATCCCGTTAAGTCATTGATTTCATTGGATAATTTAGATCACGTTTTCGTGATCACTCACTAAATGACATGTTAGTCTTGTAAGTCATTGAAATCATTGAACAATTTATTATGCATTTTCCCCTCATTTAGGGTATTTACATCCCCTGCAATATCTGATTTAAGCTAGGGCATGCGACAGCTTTGTCCGCATGAAACCGCTTTTTGAACCTGACTGGCCCGACTGATCATAGGCGCTACCATGCCGATAATTGATTGAACGATACCGTGCTTTTTTGTCGGATTGCCTGACATATCCCCTCAGTGAGGGGGGATATGTGGGCAATCCTGCCCTATTACTTGAAAGGCAATAACATGACAAACAAAGCACAAACAGTCTCAGTTGAATGGCACAATGATACGCAGTCAATCGCGGTCAATCCTGTGCCAGACGCACCTGAGATGTACACATCTATTGATCTCACTATCATGTGCGGTCGCACCGTTCCTGACGGTGACAAGGTGAAACGCGCTGGATGGATGGTGAAAGCCATTTCAGACGGTGCGGAATTCGAAGCCAAAAACTTCGCCAGCGCTGTCAACTTGGCAGTGCGGGCGAAAGCTGGCGGCACCAAGTTTCACGACGTGAAAGCGGCAGTGATCGAATTGAAGCTGCCAGAATTGCAAGCAGATGAAGAAGCCAAGCCAACTGAGAATGTTGACTGGACTACCTTCGACAATGCAGAGTTTCTGGCATCTGAGCGTGATGCTGCGAGTGATGCCGCGACCAAGTTTTTCAGCGGCGAAAGCGACATGCGGCAGGGGTTGAAAAGCCTTGGTGTTCATATTGCGGAAGTCGCGGAAAGCCTGAGCAATCCGAAAGCATTCAATGCTTGGGTTGACAGCGGCACAGGCGACTTGCGGAAGGCACTGCCAAACAAAAATTCAATGAGTGAATTGCTGTTTGTGGGACGCTTGCCGCAAGATTACTTCGACAAGCAACCCGAAACGTCTAACAGTGCCAAGTCTTATCAACGCAATTTCAATAACGACAAGAACGATATTGCTGACGATATTGCTCAGGCTGCGTGGGGAAAGAAGCAGACAGCGCCCAAGGCGGCAGTCGCGCAAAAAGTATTCTTTGAGGTACTGAGCGAGATTGCTGAGCTGGATACGTCGCGCGGCATCCTTGCCGCTTCGATGCTTGATCACTTGAACATTTCAAGCGAAAATGCATCTGTGCTGATCTTTGCCGACGACGACAGCGGCATGACAGTAGCGAAAGACAGCGACGGCACATATATCGCTGGCACCCAATTCGGTGCTGGCAATCGTGCGCACGAATTGGCGCTGGCGTTCTGCAAGGCAATGAAAGCAAACGCGCCAGAAGCGAAAGCAGAAGCAGAAGAAAAAGAGGCGGAAACAAAAGCCGCCTCTGCTTTGAAGCCGCGCGTGTTTGCGGATTACGGTGTGACAGAGGCGGCAATGCACATTGCCCGTATCTTGTCCAGCCGTGACGATTGGGCAGACGTTCTCGACAGCCTGAATGGCATGGCCGATCGCGCGGAAACTGAGACTTGGCAGCAAGTGCTCAGCGACGTTGCGGCAGGCGTGACAGCAGAAGCAGCGACAGCAGAAGCAGAAGCGGCAGAAGCTGACGGTGACGACGACGCGTAAATGAAAACGGCTTTCCCCCTCATTGGGGGGAAAGCTGGCAATCCGACTAAAAAGCACGGTATCCACTGACATATGAAAAAATGAAAAGTGAGAATGAGATATGACACAACAAGAATACATTGCCGAATGGTTTGCCCTTGTTGGCGCTGACATGCTGAATGGGGGCGCTGCGTTCCTGATCTTTGCGGCGTTCTTTGCCGTCGGTATGGCTTTCGACAGATAACAGATAACCCCACGCCAGAAATGGCGCGGGGTATTTTTTTGTCTGCATCAAACGATGCGCATACGTGTACGCACGCGCGTCGTATATCACCTAGCAGTTTAACCCCGATTGATCCCCTCATTAAGGGGAAATCCGAGCTGAAAAATAAATTGCAATTTGTGTTAAAAAACTGTTGACATTCAGTCTAACATGTAATAGGATACTCATAACGGTGCTCAGCATCGGGGATAACTGTGACTTGTGAAAGGAAATGACATGAAAAACCGCTTGAATGACATCATTGCTTATCAGACCGCCTATTATGGCGCGACATTGTATGACTGCATCATGGCCGTGGCTGATGTATGCGACATGGACAACGACGAGCTGAATGAGCTTGAAGCTGATCTATCGTTTGGGCCGCGTGCCCGTGAATTTACCCTAATTGAGGGGGAGTTGGTATAATGGATATTAGCACACAACGCGCAATCCACCGCGACGTATGGAGCCAGCTTTGGGAGCGTGGCTTGGCACCAACGCGCATACATGCTGCGACAACCTACAGCATTAAAGCAGAAACCACAGCGGGTCCGCTCACTGCTTACTTTACCCTCATTAAGGGGAAATATAAAGTGACTGACATTGTGTCCGAGACTACTGAAATGGATGGTGAGTAACATGGCTGATATTAAAAAGATCAAAGATCGTTTGGCGTCACTGCTTGCAAGAGCGCAAGATGCTGGCAGCTCTGAAAGCGAAGTCGCCGCATGTATGGCACGCGCACAGAAATTGATGGAAGAATTTGGGATCACAGAAGCCGACCTCGACAGCGCTGACGGGGTAACCTTTCGAGACTATGAAATCAACGTGCCTGAGGGGCGCATGAAGCACGACCCGATCATCCGTATGTGCGCGGCAGCAGTGGGTCGGCTGACTTCGGTGACGTTCTACATCAACAACATTTCCCCTCACTCAGGGGATAAAGCACCGATTATGGCAGTTGGTCTTGATGCCGACGTAGAATATGCTATGTGGATGCTGAAAAGTCTGCGGGCTTTCATGGATGATCAGTGGGTCACTTACCGTGACTGGTCATTGGAAGCGTGCACGCGCAACGAGCTGAAAGCTGAGCGCATTGGTTTTATCCGTGGATACTGCGCCACAGTATGTCGCCGCATCAATGACATGATCCGAGACTACAAAAGCAAGGTAGAAGGCGGCATGGGCACAGGTACTGACTTGATTGTGCGCAAGAATGATCTTGTGAAAGCAGAGCTGGAGCGGCGTGACATTCATCTGGGTCGCGGTCGATCTATGGCAGGGCGCGGCTATGGGTCTGAGCATGGATCGCACGCAGGCGCACAGGCTGGCAACAGCGCATCGCTGGGCCGTGGCGTAGGTCAATCACACGCAGCAATCGGGAAAGCCTAAGGGCTTTCCCCTAACATAGGGGAATTGATATGACTTTTAATCCAAACGAAGTGCCTTGCTACACTGGCTCTATGTCCGCAGAATATGTGACAGCGTTTAACAACCTGATGCGCAAGTTTATGACGCACGCCGACCTTAAATACGGGTATCCGTCCGATGTGGTCTATGACGCGGCGACAATTATAGCCGAGTGGCAGAACATGCATGACGGCAGCACGTCGGGCTTGCGCTGGTATGTGCGTCCGATGGGCACGTATCTGCGTGGGCAGGGCGAGTGTGTTGACAGCACGATACCCACGTGCGCGATGTACCTCATCGAAGTAATCCGCATGGACTACGGCAGCTTTGCTATGAACATGCGCGAAGTTTATGGGCCGTTTGTTATGGCTTCCCCTTACAGAGGGGAAGTCTGATGGGCATTTACTGTAGCTACGAACACGCCGATAACGGTATGGAACCAGCGGCAATGACGCAAGACCAATACTTGTTTGGTGGTGGCCGCGACATTATCGCCAGCGCTGAGGCGTGGGTCTGGCAAGATGCAGACAGTGAGGCGCAAGCGATTGCGCAGCACGTCGCCAAACATGATGAATGGGCAGCCGACCAAGAGGCTGGCCGTGCTGAAAAGGCGGTGTACTAATGACTGAGCGTTTACATTATACTACGGTGCGACCTATAGCGGACCGCATCAACAGGTTGGCAGGGATCAGCGTAACAGGCGCACCGCTACGCGGGCGCAAGGATTGGATCGAAGGGGCGCTGACATTAGAAAGCGGCGGCTATGGTACGTGGTCTGTGTGCCGCGTGACCAGTAAGCGGGGCGGCTGTACTGATGTGCACCGTGGCAAGCTGCGCGATTGCAAGGCGTACCTTGAAGGCATCGAACACGGATTGAAACTTACCCTCAGAAAGGGGAATACTTATGATTAAACTAACTTACTATGACGGGCAGGGGCGGGCGTCAAACGCTTTCCATTTAGCGCCGCATCATATCGTGGCAATCGTGCCAGCAAATCCGAAAGGCGCACTGATCGACACCGTGCGCGGCGGGTACCACGTAGCACAGTCAGCGGATCAAGTGATCAAGCTGATGGGGGATACATAATGAAACTGACAGAAACACAAAGCAGGGCCGACGCAGCAGCCTATATGCGAGAGCATCGCGCTGCGTGGCGTAGTGGTGGCTTCGCCCCTATGTCTAGCATGGTACATGAAGACGACAAGCCAAAGATGGCAGCGTTTGCTGACGTGACAAAATTTGAAAAATTATTGTCGATGATCAATCAAGACGACGAAGACGCCATTGATCTGGCGGCTACGCGCAACACGCCACGTCTGCCGACCTTCGACATGGTAGAAGATGTGCGCGACCTTGCTGAGAAAATGCTGCTGGTCAAGGAGACCAACGGTATAGCAACGCAAGTCAAGTCGCTGCTCAATACCGTGAAGAACTATAGCACGAAAGCGCGACAGTTTAAGCAGGCATCTGAGGCTGATGAGCTGGACGACAAAGACAGGGCGCTTGCCGTGGTCTATGGCAACCTGACGGTATCGACGTTCAAGCTGGCTGAGGCGCTAGCACGGTTTTCCCCTCGCTTAGGGGAAGTAAACGAAGACGGTGAATAGTACACCTACCCTACAACAATAGTGAAATGAAAAGGAAATCGCTATGACAATCAATAAACTAGACGAGAACAGCGGAGCCAAGATGACAGCCAAGCTAGCTAAGCGGACAGGTGGTGGCACACAAAAACTTGAGCCGCTGTACATGCGGAAACTTGTTGCAGAGCATGACTATACGCTGACACACATCGCGGAGATAGCGTGCGTGTCACCGAAGGTAATCAGTGACGCGATGCGCGATAACACTGTGACTGCTGCGTTCGAGCTTGTGTGCCGCTATCACTACGAGAGCTTGGAAGAAGTGGGGCCGCAGCACATGATCTGCTCAGTGACGGTGCCTAATGACGACATCGACCTGTTCAACGAAGTAACGGCGCGGATGGGCTGGGACTATGAGCTGTTTACCTAGACTGCTGGCAGCAGAGCTGGACCGCATGGGCGTTGTCGAGAAGAAGCCAGACAGCGCCCACGCCCCGACCAAGTTACCCTCAGTTAGGGTAAAAGATGAGTTTGTGAAATACAATGGAGAATTTTGAAATGGCAATGTCTGCAATTAATATAGAAGCGTTCGGGATGATCCCGTATTGGATCGACAGGTATCAGGAAGACCCGCTATGGTTCCAAGTGCATGAAGGCTACGCGCACGGTGGTGGCTGGCGTGACTTCGAAGGCTTCGAGGTGCTGCAAGGTGACGCTGAAACACCATACGAAATCCAGTATCCAGAAGACCCAGTGTATGAGGAAATTGGCCGCATCCAAACTGAGCAGGAAGTCTTGATTATGTTCCCGCATAGCTGGGTACTATGGCAGAACCTAAAAGACGGTGACACTAAGATAGCGAGGATTGACTGATGAAAAGTGTACACGCAACACCAAAGCCAGCCAAGCTGGATCGGTTCAAATATCATATCGGAGGCGAGCTTAATTCGGGGGGATACCTAAAAATCGCGCCAGACGGCGACTTGATCCGCTTGTCAGATGTGCATGGCCTTATAGGAGCAGCACTACATATCGACCGTTATGGTGCAACTGTGTATAGTCTTGAAAGGCTGGGCCGCGAACTTCGGAGGATTGGTCTATGAACCCGCTAGCATTTATCGTCTTTACCGTCACGTCTGGGCCTAGCGAAGGCATGACGTTCGAATTTATCGAGCGCCAACCTTGCACCATTTTCGTGATCGAGGAAACGCTGGCGTTCCTAGCGGCCAACGGGATGCCAGCAATGGCGCAGTGCTCGCAGGGCAACGGGCCAGTGACTAGCCCACGTCCAGAGGCAAGACCATGACCGTAACGGACCGAATGAAAAAAGAAGTGCAGCGCCTCTATGAAAAGCACGTGCGAAACCGTGGCGTAGTAGTCGGGTCGCTGATGCAAGCGATGTACAACAAAGGTGGCTTGCCACTCATTGGGTGGCTGGCCGACAACACACCCGAAGGCGTGACTATGAGCGAAGTGTTGGCAGCTATGGCACAGGACGAGATGGACAGCGAAGCGGAGTTCCCCCCAGCGAGGGGAAGTAAGGCTGTGTTCAAAAGTGTACGGAGGAAGCCATGACTGACGCACCAAATCTATGCCCCACCTGCCGCACTGTTATCACGCCGAAAGAGGCCAAAGAATACCAAGCCCTGCAAGCCCGCATTGATGAGCTGGAAGCCGAACTTGCAGCAAAAACCCTAGCGGAGTTGCCCGCACACATGGGGATGAACGACTATGACGCACAGGTCCGAATTGCTGATCAAAGCATTGGAGAAGAAATTACTTGTCCACCATGTAACAATAACTGTCGCCAAGGGCGCGACTGTCCGAATAAAC
>UPTN01000678.1_pt1 | contig 16953 bp, 15 predicted proteins | sample 2160111 | NCBI WGS metagenome assembly UPTN01 (sample SAMN06265058, study PRJEB28932) | marine metagenome | isolation source: Columbia River Estuary | place: USA:Columbia River Estuary, USA | collected 2014-05-05
CAGATCGTATACCATGATGTATTTCATCGCGTTTTCAAGCACTTTTGCTTTTTCTTCCCCAGCTTGCTCCGCAACATTTTGTAGACTCTTTTCAATGTTTTCCGGCGTCGAAAAGTCGACGGGCACATCCATTATTGCGAGATCTACGACGACATTTCTCACTTCTGATGTTGCGGTGTTTGTTGTTGAAATCTTTGTATTGGACGTGTTGCTCCGCGTGTGTTCTTCGGTGGGAGCGTTTTCATTCGTCGGTGAACAGGAGATAATCAAAGACAGGCTAACAGTGGCAATGGGTAGAGCAATTAAAATTTTCTTGAGCATGTTATTTTCCGAATGAGTCAGGTTGGGAGAAATGGACTGAACTATGACCAGCATATTTAAAGAAGATTCCCGATGATTATTTTTTAGCTAAAATCACCTTGTAATGATCGGTTTTAAGAAATTCTATTGAGCGTTTGAATTTTTTGGAGAGCCAATTCTCATAGGGTAAATGCACATTTGCAACCATTAGCAGCATGCCGCCGGGGCGGATGTGCTCATGCACCGAATCCAATAGCCGCATACTCAGGCGGTTGTCGGTCTTGACGCCCGTGTGGATGGGCGGGTTGCTGACGATCAGGTCGTAACTGTCTGTGACCTCAGAGAGGCCGTCAGAGGCCAGCAGGGTGCCTTCCAGTTGGTTGGCAGCCAGGGTTTGCTCACAGGCTTTCAAGGCTATGGCGTCGGTGTCGAGCAACGTGACCCTGGTATCGGCTTGGCTGAGGGCGACACAGGCGCCTATTATTCCGGCGCCGCAGGCAAAGTCGAGTACATCGCCTTCCGGTTGGATAATGGCCAGTGCTTCGAGTAACAGCGCGCTGCCCGCGTCCAGACGTCCGTGCGCGAATACGCCAGGATATGAGACGACTTTCAGTTCATGGGTGTTGAAGTCCAATAGCCATTGTTCGCGGTAGGCGAGGGCATCGAAGGGTGCTTCGCTCAACTTGCCGCTGGCTTCGTATAAAGTGCAGTGGCGTGCGTTATCGAGTTTGCGCACCCGGCCAAAGTGTTTTTTAAGCAGTTTATCTGCCGATTTGATCCCGGCCTGGTTTTCACCTGCCAGCCATAGCACGCCGTCGTCGGCAAGCAGGCTCGCGGCACAGTCGAGCAGCATGCCCAACAGGGCTTTTTGACGTGGTAAATGCAGAATGATCCACTGGTACTTTTGCTGTGGTATCGCCGGAAAGGCCGCAAACTCAACTTCTGCCCCGGATTGCAGCAAAAAGTCGTAGGTGCCATAGTCCTGACAGAACAACTTTAGGGTATCGCAGTTGGCCTGCGCTTTACGCCAGCTGTCATTCTTGTCGGGGTTCATCCACAAGGCAGCACCGCAGTGCTCGCGCTGGTGGAGATTTCTCTCGATGATCTGGCTGATGACTTGCATGACAGGTCAGTCGCTCAAGTAGCCGGTGAGGTCGTACTCATCGGCGCTATCAACTTTAATATCAACCATGTCGCCCGCATGCAGATGCTGGCCATCCATCACGTAAACCAGGCCGTCAATTTCAGGTGCATCGGCTGAACTGCGGGCCACCGCGCAGTGTTCGGTCACCTCATCAACAAGCACCCGCTGCACGCTGCCAACTTTTGCCTGCAAACGGTTACGGCTGATTTCGGCCTGTAACTGCATAAATGCCTCTTCGCGCTCGGCCATCACCTCGGCCGGTACATGATCGGGCAGGTCATTGGCGCGCGCGCCTGCTACCGGCGAATACTGGAAGCAACCGACACGGTCGAGTTGGGCTTCGTTAATGAAATCCAGCAATTGTTTGAAATCGTCATCCGTTTCACCGGGGAAACCGACAATAAATGTGCTGCGCAGGGTGATATCGGGGCAAATTTCACGCCATTTCTTGATTCTCAGCAGTGCATTTTCAGCCGCCGCCGGGCGTTTCATCAGCTTCAGGATGCGCGGACTGCCGTGTTGCAGTGGAATATCGAGATACGGCAGCACCAGGCCTTCCGCCATTAGCGGGATAACTTCATCCACATGCGGGTAGGGGTAGACATAATGCAGCCTGACCCACGCGCCCAGACTGCCCAGCTCACGACAGAGCTCGGTCATGCGTGTTTTTACCGGTTTGCCGCCCCAGAAATCAAGACGATATTTAAGATCGACACCGTAGGCTGAGGTGTCCTGGGAAATAACCAGCAACTCTTTAACACCCGAGTCGACCAGTCTTTCCGCTTCTGAAAGGACCTCGCCCGCGGGTCGGCTATCCAGCCGGCCGCGCATTGAAGGGATAATGCAAAATGTGCAGTTATGGTTGCAACCTTCTGATATTTTTAGATAAGCGTAGTGTCTTGGTGTTAGTTTGATACCTTGTGGCGGTACCAGGTCGGTAAACGGGTCGTGGTTTCTCGCAAAAGGCGCGTACTCGTGAACAGCGCCGACAACCTGCTCATATTGTTGCGGACCACTCACCGACAGCACCGAGGGGTGCAGTTCGCGAATCTCTTTTTCGTCCACACCCATGCAACCGGTTACGATCACGCGGCCGTTTTCATTAAGGGCCTCACCAATGGCATCAAGTGACTCAGCGCGCGCGCTGTCGATAAACCCGCAGGTATTGACCACCACCACGTCCGCGCCGGCATAGCTGGGTGAAATTTCGTAGCCATCGGTGCGAAGTTGAGTGAGGATGCGCTCGGAATCTACCAGTGCCTTGGGGCAGCCAAGGCTTACAAAGCCAACCTTGGGACTATTACTCATCGTGTTTAATCATTGTCATTGTTGTCCGGTTCAAAAAATAGCCAGGTGGTTTTGGGGAAGGCCTTGCGAAATTCACGTTCAACTTTATTGACGGCATTGATCAAGCCTTCTTCAGATCCGGTTGTGTGCATTTTTGCCTTGATGGCCACCATGATGTCCGGGCCCAGTTGCAGGGTCAGGAAGTTATAGATATGTTCAATTTCTGGCTGTTCTGATAAAAAGGCGTTCATTTCGGTACTGACGCGCTTCTCTACGCCCTGACCGATGAGCAGCGCTTTCACTTCGATCGCGATAAAAACCGCGATGACAATCAGCAAAACGCCGATGATGATGGTGCCGATGGCGTCGTAAATGGGGTTGCCGGTAACGGCTGCGGCCAATACAGCACACAAGGCCAGCACTAGCCCGGCCAGTGCCGCGACATCCTCGCCAAACACCACAATTAACTCGCTGCTTCTGCTCTCGCGAAACCACAGTGGGAGAGACCGGCCATGGCGCTCTTTGTTAACGGCATGCATGCAGCCCCAAAGTGACCCGGACTCGGCAATAATTGCAAAAACCAACACGCCAACGGCAATCATGGGCTGGCTAAGCGGTTCCGGGTGGTTAAATTTGTGTATGCCTTCATAAATCGAGAACATGCCACCCAGGCTGAACAGGATGACGGCCACCAGGAACGACCAGAAATAGATGCTTTTGCCGTAACCGAGCGGGTAGTCGGCGTCAGGCGGCCGTGTGGATTGTTTCATGCCGAATAACAACAAAAGTTGGTTACAGCTATCTGCGAGCGAGTGAATAGCCTCAGCAAGCATTGCGCCGGAACCGGTGTAGAAGGCGGCGGCGCCCTTGGCTATTGCAATGGCAAAGTTCGCGAAAAACGCGTACAGGATGGACCTGATTGAGTCGTTATTGGTAGACATATTATTTGGTCAGCCTATTCAGTTCATGGAATGAACGTAAATACGGTTACCTTCAGTATCATCGAAGATACCAAAGTAACCAATTTCCGGAGAAATTTGAGTTTTCTCTTTGACTATTTTACCGCCGGCAGCTGTCACTCGGGCAAGCACGGTGCTTAGATCTTCACCGCCATTGAGGTAAAGCTTCGGGCCGTTCAGTGAGGGCAGATCACCCTCACCAAAGACAACCGCACCACCAATACCCTTGCCTTGCTGGTGCTGGAAAAAGCCCATTCTGACTTCGCCCATGTCGCGTGTCGGCATATCAAAAGCGTATATTTCGCTGTAAAAGCGTACCGCGCGGTCAAAATCAACGGCGGGTATTTCAAACCAGTTAATGGCGCTTTTCAATGGTTCCATGGGTTCGCTCGTAACAGCCTAAACACGGATTATAGCCCAGTACCCGCTGGTGTGTAGATGGTGCTGTTAATCAGTACACGCGTTTTATAATCTTGACCTTGTGGGGCTTGCCATGCGTTGGCGCCCGGAAGCTGGTCCGGTTTTTCGGCATCACCGCTTTGAGGCTTTGATTTTTATGTTTGCGTTTAATGGCCACCTTGAATTTATCCCCGGCTTCAATACCGCGCAGCGCGCGCATGCAGTTCGACGATCTGATGCCGGAGCAGTTTGCGCAGCGCGCCAATGGCGTGGTTGACCACGACTCGCTTTATACACCCTCCAAAAGGCGCGGCACTGCGGTATATCCGGATATTTCTAAAAGCCGTGATAAAGATTTCCCGGGTGACGTCCCTGGCCGGTTTCCAGGCAATAAAAAACGGCCGCTTGTTGCGGCCGTTTTCAACTCTCGGAACTGGCAGATGAGCTACCAGATTTTGACCCGTTTCTCAGGTGCAAGGTACATGCCGTCGCCTTCTTTTACGTCAAATGCTTCGTAAAATGCCGGCACATTCACGGCCGCGCCATTGGCCCGGAACTTGGGTGGTGAATGCGGATCGACAGTCAAACGACGCTTGGTTTCTGCATCACGTGATTTTGATCTCCAGACCTGCGCCCAACCAAGAAAAAGCCGTTGGTCGCCGGTCCAGCCGTCTATAACCGGAGCTTCTTCACCGTTTAATGACATTTTGTAGGCAAGGTAGGCAATGCTCAACCCGCCGAGATCACCGATGTTTTCACCCGAGGTGAATTGCCCGTTAATGGTCAGGCCATCAAGTACGTCATAGCCGTCATATTGTGCCGCCAGGGCATTCTTGCGCTCGTCAAACTTAACTGTGTCCTCATCGGTCCACCAGTCGCGTAATACGCCGTCACCGTCAAAACGTCGGCCTGAGTCATCAAAGCCATGGCCAATTTCGTGTCCGATGACCGCGCCGATACCGCCATAGTTAACGGCCTCGTCAGCATTAACGTTGAAAAATGGCGGTTGGAGTATGGATGCGGGAAACACGATCTCGTTCCAGACCGGGTTGTAGTAAGCGTTAACGGTTTGTGGTGTCATGCCCCATTCGCTTTTATCAACCGGCTTGTCCAGCTTGTCAATTTCGCGGTTGTAGGCAAACACCGAGCCGTTTTTAACGTTGGCAATCAGGTCGCCTTCCACAATCTCAAGCTTGCTGTAATCGATCCACTTGTCCGGGTAACCGATTTTCGGTGTGAATTTATGCAGTTTATCCAGTGCCTGTTGTTTGGTGTCTTCGCTCATCCACTCAAGTTCCAGGATGGAAACTTCATACGCCTTGATCAGGTTCTCGATCATGACATCCATACGTGCTTTGGATTCGGCCTGAAAGTGCTTTTCAACGTAAAGCTGGCCAAGTAACTCACCCATGGTGCCGTTGACCGAGTTGACGGCACGTTTCCAGCGGGGTTCCTGTTCGTCAACGCCCGACAGTCCTTTGCGGAAAAAGTTAAACGACAACTCGGAGAACTGATCACCCAAAACCGGCGCGAAAGTGCTGATGGTCTGGAATGTCATGTAATCTTTCCAGGTGTCCAGCGGAGTGTCGGCAATGATTTTGCCGGCGGCTTCAAAGTAACTGGGCTGCGAGACCAGAAATTGTGAGTCGGTTGGTATTTGCGCGGTTTCAAAACCTAACGTCCAGTTAATTTGCGGAGCAAGGTCGTTTAGCGCGTCGATATCCATTGGGTTATAGCGTTTGGACCAGTCGCGGTTTTCTTCCTTGGTCCACATGACTTCTGCAAGCCGGGTTTCCAGGCTCAACAGACGTTCGGCGCGGTCGGCGCCATCTTCATAACCGGCCAGCCCAAAGATGTTGGTGACGTAATCGAGATAGAGCTGTCGACCTGTCACAAACTGTTCGTCATCCTGCAGGTAATAATCGCGATCGGGCAGGGTCAGTCCGGATTGAGCCACGTAGATGGCGTTGACGTCCGGGTCTTTCATGTCGGAAAAAATCCCCAGGCCAATCGGTGCGTCAACACCAAAAACACCCAGCTTACTGAACGACCTGAAAACACCGTCCATATCGGTGATGGCAGTAATGGCGTCCAGGTCACCGCGAATGGCGGCAATCCCTTTCGCGGATGCAGTCTCGGCATCCATATAGGTGTTATAAAAGTCACGAATTTTTTGCGTAGGCGTGCCTGCCTCGACATTGTCGGCGGCACTGACTTCATCAACCAGGGCGCGAACATCTTTTTGTGATTGTTCACCCAACGCGTCGAAGGTTCCCCAGCGGGCTTTGTCGGCCGGCATTTCGGTATTGTTAACCCAGGTGCCGTTCACATAATCGAAAAAATCATCTTGCGGGCGTACGCTCTCGTCAAAGCCGGATTGGTCAATACCGCTGATAAGTTCAACCGCTGGAGGTGCTGCTGCGGCCTCTGACTTGTTTTCAGCGGTCGACTGGGCGGGTTCCTGCTGGCAACCGTAAAGGCCGATGGCGACCGCCAGTGTTATGGTCAGTTTATAGTTCATGACGTGAATTCCTTGAAGGAAAGTTGAAAAAAGAAAGTACTATATACCTTCATGACACCGCTTGCAGGTGTCGAAAGTTGGGTTAGGGATCAGGATCGAAAATGGGCAGATGGCGACCAGCTGAAAAACCGGGTAGTCCTTACATAACACCTGAAGGCGCCAGTCGGTTGCGCGAGGAACTACAATATCTTTGGCGTACACTTCGTCCGGAAGTCGTCAGGGCGCTTTCAGATGCCGCTGCCGAGGGCGACCGCTCTGAAAATGCTGAATATATTTACCGCAAAAAACAATTGGGCGGCATCGACCGCCGCATTCGTTATTTGAGCAAGCGTATCGATGTGATGAAAATCGTCGATCGGGCACCTGCCGATACCACCATCATCCGCTTCGGCGCTTCGATTACCCTGGAGACTTCGGTGGAAGGTGTGGTTGATTACCGCATCGTGGGCGTTGATGAAACTGATGCCGCTAAAGGCTTTATCTCCATTGATTCACCGGTAGCACGCGCGCTGCTCGGCAAGGGCGTGGGCGCCTGCACCGAGGTTGAATTGCCCGAATGCGTTGTGCGGTTCGAGGTGATCGCCGTTCGTTACCTGTAGGACTTGAAGCCAGCAATTACTATCCCCATGTTATTTCCTGTGGCGGCCTTCGGGGGCCACAGGCAACTTCCGGCCACTTGTGGCGGAAGTATTTTTTTAGACCGAATTGCTTCTTTAGGAGAATGCGGAAATGACTACTTTTGACTTTTCACCGTTATACAGAACTTCAGTGGGTTTTGACCGTCTGGCCTCAATGATGAGTTCAGCCACGCGGCAGGACCAGGGTAACAGCTACCCTCCCTACAATATTCGCACGATGGGCGAAGATCACTATCAGATCACCATGGCGGTTGCCGGGTTTTCTGAGGCTGATCTGGACATCACCACCGAGCACAATCGTCTGCTCATCACCGGAAAACGTTCCGAAGACAAAGAAGAGCAAGGCGAGTATCTTCATCGCGGTATTGCCACACGTTCGTTTGAGCGCCGTTTTAACCTGGCTGATCATGTCAGGGTTGTTAGCGCCAGCCTCGAGAACGGCTTGCTGCATATCGGCCTTGAACGTGAGATTCCCGAAGCCATGAAGCCGCGGACCATAAAAATTGGCGCATCGTCATCGCGTCTGCTTAATGCCGAAAAAGGTGTCAGGGCGAAGGATGCCGAAGCGACCGAAGACAAGGCGGCCTGAATCTTTTCAGGCTTGTGATTGAGAAAAAGGGGGTGCATCAACAGCACCCCTTTTTTTATGGCCGCCAGATGGGCTGACAGGGATTGCAAGCGGTCTGGCCTGCCGGTAGGCTAATCACATTTTTAACGGATCAGGTTTATCAATGAAGCGCATCGCTTTCTGGTTGTATCAGGTGTATGTCTGGCTGATTTTCATGCCGGTGGGGCTTGTGCTCACCCTAATTACGGGTTGGACGGTCATGCTGGTGTCAACGGTTTGGAGTCCGGAGGCCGCAAGCCGTTATTTTGCGGCGACCTGGGGGCGTTTGTTGTGCTGGTTGACGCCGGTGCTGGTAACCGTAGAGGGCGCCGAAAACGCGGATCCGCAAAAAACCTATGTGGTGGTATGCAACCACCAGAGTCAGTTCGACATCTTTCTGGTCTATGGCTGGTTAAAGCTGGATCTTAAATGGGTATTGAAGGCCGAGTTACGCAAAATACCCGGGGTTGGTATTGGTTGCGAAAAAGCCGGTCACATTTTTGTGGACCGCAACAACTCGGAACAATCCCGCAAGGCGATCAGTGACGCGCTCGACCGCGTAGGTAATGGGGTAGGGGTGCTGTTCTTCGCCGAAGGAACGCGTAGCATGGATGGCAAGTTATTACCCTTCAAGAAGGGCGCGTTTCGTTTCGCGACCTCGCAAAATTTACCCATACTTCCGGTGACGATCGTCGGTACCCGCGATATTCAAAAGCCCAAATCGGTCCTGATTTTTCCAGGCAAGGTCAAATTGGTTATTCACCCCGCAATCGAAGTTGAAGGTGCTGATGAGTCGGTGAATTTGCGGGGCGTGATGGAGCGTACCGAGGCCACGATAGCCTCTGCAATGCCAGCAGAATTGCGCTGATTTAGCTATGCATCTGGGTAAACCGGATTCCCGCTACTCATCTTCGCCCAGAGCGCGAAGAAGTTTCAAACTGGCCCTCAAAGCTGCTTTGTGGCTTGCCATGTTCATGTGGGCGATTCTCATCGTCGATGGGGTTTTCGGGTTGGGGTTGGCACGTTTCGGTTTACGCCCCGGACGGGTTGAAGGCCTGATCGGAATATTTACCGCCCCCTTGCTGCACGGCGGCCCAGAGCATCTGTTGTCAAATACTTTGCCCCTGATCATCAGCATGACAACCGTGCTTTACCTGTATCCGCGGTCGGCGATGCGTGTCATCCCTATTGTTTGGATTGGTTCAGGCTTACTGGGTTGGGTGATCGGCCGGCCCAGTTTGCATTTTGGTGCCAGCGGTTTTGTCTATGGACTGTTGGCGTATGTGTTTATTAGCGGTCTTCTGCGGATGGATATGCGCTCGGTCGCGGTCTCGATCATGGTCTGGTTTCTGTATGGTTCGATGGTCTGGGGTGTGTTGCCCATCAAACCCAATATGTCCTGGGAACTGCACCTCAGCGGCGCGATTTTAGGTGTGGCGCTGGCGATTGCGTTTCAGCGCTGGGATGTCATACCGCTGAAGCGCTACGCGTGGGAAGACGATGACAGCGTACCAACGTGGTTTCCCCTGAAAGAAGCGCCACCCGCTGACGCGCCGCCGGAAGTCACCTCTGCCGATGAACCGGGTGCGCAAGCGGACAACGACAAACCAGGCATCGACAAGCCCTCAGCCTAAGCCGCGTCTTGACCTGTCAGTGTTACCCTTTTAGGCTAATCAACGCCATTGATCGCAGGGAAAAATTGTGAAAAAAGTATTGCTAGTTGTCGTGATCCTGTTCGGCGCATTTGTTGTCACCGGTTACCTATTGCCAAAACAGGTGCATATCGAGCGTTCCATTGTCATTGAGCGCCCGGCTGACATGATGTTTGAGCTGCTTAACAGCTACCAGCATTACGATAAATGGTCGCCCTGGGCTGGCCGTGACCCACAAGCCGAGTTCGTTGTCAGTGGTGCTGAGTCGGGCGTCGGGGCGCGCATGTCCTGGAGTGGCGACCCGCAACTGGTGGGAAGTGGTTGGCAGGAAATTGTCGCCAGCAAGCCTAATGAACGCATTGATATCAAACTGGACTTCGATGCCCAGGGTATCGCGGACACCGGGTTCAGGCTGCTGCCGCAGGACGGCGGCACGCGGGTCACATGGTTGTTTGATTCCGATCTGACCCAGGGGGTTAACTACCTCGATGCCTTCCTTGCACGCTATTTTGGACTTTTATTCGACCGCTGGGTGGGTGGGGATTACGAGCAGGGGCTCACCAATCTCAAACAGTTTGCCGAGTCTCTGCCTGTCTCGGACTTCACGCCTTTGGAAATTGAACGTGTGCAGCTTGAAGCGCAACAGATTCTTTTTGTCACCGCCGACAGCAGTCAGGCGTCTACAGATATTGCTGCGGCCATGGCCCGGGCTTATGCCGAGATCAGCGCTTTTATGAACCGTGAAAGTATCAAAATGGCGGGTCAGCCAATGGCCATCACGCGCTTGTGGGAAGAGGGCAGCTATCGCTTTAATGCTGCCATTCCGGTTGATTTTATACCACCGCAACTGAGCGGTAACATTCAGTCAGGCATGTCGCCCGCCGGCATGGCGATCAGGGCAATTCACCACGGCAGCTACGACCAGATGATGCCTACTTATGAAAAGCTGGCAGCGTATATGTCGGCGCATGGCCTGAGTGAGGGCAGGGTGTCGTGGGAACACTATATTTCGGACCCTGCCACCACGGCTTCTGCAAATATGGTGACGCATATTTACGTTATGCTGGATGACGCAGACGCTGCTCCCTAAGCCGGTTGTGTTACCAGCGCCCGGCGCAGTGAAAATCATTTTGCCAGTGATCTGTTTCAGTCGCTGTTGTTAAGTGTTGTTCAAATTCGTGCCGCTGGATTTCCTGCGCGCCCATGCTAAGCAAGTGCGGGTTGCTGATCTGGCAATCGAGCACCGTATAATCCCATTGCTGTAACTGCCGGCACAGGGCAACAAGCGCGAATTTGCTGGCGTCCTTGCTGTTGCTGAACATTGATTCACCAAAAAATACGCGCCCCAGTGACAAGCCGTAAATACCGCCTTCAAGCTCACCGTCAACCCACACTTCAACCGAGTGCGCCACACCAAGTTTGTGCAGCCTGACGTAGGCCGCAAACATCTCGCTGGTGATCCAGGTTTCATCATGGTCGCGTCTTGGACCCGCGCAGGCGGCGATGACCCTGTCAAAGGCGCGGTCGGCGGTCAATTGGACTTTGCCCTGGTTGTAATGGCGCTTTAGCCGGCGCGAAACGTGAACGTCGCCCGGGTAGAGCACACAACGGGGTGCCGGTGACCACCACAAAATAGGCTGGTCATCCGAATACCACGGAAATATCCCGTGGCGGTAAGCGTTGAGTAGACGGGCAGGTGACAGATCACCGCCCGCGGCGAGCAGGCCCGGGGGTGATTCCAGTACCTGGTCTGAGGGCGGGAAAGGTGATTCCGGGTCTGGCGCGAGTATCGGAATCACGTTGTTGCTCTATCAGCCCGTTTTATCAGGCTGAAGCGTCTTTCTGTTCTTCCAGCCAGCGGTCGGCATCCAGTGCGGCCATGCACCCGAAACCGGCCGAGGTCACCGCCTGGCGGTACACGTGATCGGTCACGTCACCAGCGGCAAACACGCCGGGTACGCTGGTCATGGTGGCAAAACCATCGGTACCGCTTTTAATGGTCAGGTAGCCGTTTTTCATATCCAGCTTGTCTTTGAATATCTCGGTGTTGGGGTTGTGTCCGATCGCGATAAAAACACCATCGACATCGATGTCGGTCAGTTCGTCGCTCTTGGTGTGTTTGACACGCAAACCCGATACCCCGGTGTCGCCGCCGAGGACCTCTTCGACATTGTGGTCCCACATAAAGCTGACGTTGCCGTTGCGCTCTTTCTCATAAAGCCTGTCCTGCAATATTTTCTCTGCGCGTAATTCGTCGCGCCGGTGCACCACCACGACTTCTGAGGCCAGGTTGGAAAGGTAAAGCGCCTCCTCGACGGCCGTGTTGCCGCCGCCGACAACCGCCACTTTTCTATCGCGGTAAAAAAAGCCGTCGCAGGTTGCACAGGCAGAAACACCCTGGCCCATGTAAGCCTCTTCAGAGGGCAGACCAAGGTACTTGGCGCTGGCGCCGGTGGCGATGATGAGTGCGTCACAGGTATAAACGCCGGAATCGCCTTCCAGTCTGAAAGGCCGTTGTTCAAAATCGACGGTATGGATGTGGTCAAAAATGATTTCGGTGTCAAAACGTTCCGCGTGGTCCAGCATGCGCTGCATCAGTTCAGGCCCCTGAACACCATTAACATCGCCCGGCCAGTTGTCGACTTCGGTAGTGGTGGTTAATTGACCACCCTGTTGAATGCCGGTGATAACGGTTGGTTTGAGGTTGGCGCGGGCCGCGTAAATTGCGGCAGTGTATCCGGCTGGGCCGGAACCAATGATCAACAGACCATGGTGTTTGACATCGCTCATGTATAATTGCTCCATTAAGACACCAGGCGCCCCGTTAAGACAAAAGGTGCCCGGGTGATATTTGTTCAGATGTTCGTGTATGTTTCCAGTTTGAGGCCGAAAATACAGAATCAAGAGCAGCATTTTAACTGATCAGGGCGCTATTCCCTATATCTGTGAGCAGCTTTAGGCGCTTGTTGGGAATTGATTGTGACATTATGGCTTGAAATGTATCTGGCAGGCGTTAATATAGTCTTGTTGTTCAATTTTATTTGACTTCAAATATAAGTACTTAAATAACAAACCTTATAAGGTAGATAACATTGGCGCAAGCGCGGAAGAAAGCCATTAAAGCGGTAAGCAAACCCTCCAGGCTGACACATCATTTAAAAGAGAGCGCTTTTCTGCTCTCCATTCTCATAGCGGTTTACCTGGTTGCTTGTCTGTTTACCTACGACCCCACTGATCCTGGCCCTTTTAATACAACCAATTCCGATGTGGTACACAATGCCGGTCGGGTATTGGGCGCCTGGATTGCCGACGCCTTTTTGGGGCTCACCGGTTATGTAGCCTATCTGCTGCCGGTCATTACGGTTTACGCCGGCTGGCGGGTTTGGACCAAACCATCCAGCGGCTCTGAAACCGGCATCATGGAAGCCGTAGCCATTATTACCGGGCTGGCGTTATTCCTGCTGGCTTCGACCGGGCTGAGCTTTATGCACGTGTTACCTCCCGTTGGCACCATGCCGGCAGGTGGGGGTGGTGTTATCGGTGACGTCATCGCATCGCCCTTAAAACAGTTAACCGGCTTGCTGGGCTCCACACTGTTCCTGTTTTCAATGATGCTGGTGGGTATTACCCTGTTTACCGGTTTGTCCTGGTTTCACGTTATGGATGTCACCGGTCGCATTACGCTGAACTTCTTGGGGTGGGTGGGCAGCGGTATTGCGAATATGCGTGACAGGTTTGCCGGGCGGCGTGCCCGGGCCAAGCGCGACGTCGTGCGCAAAACCGATTCTGTCCGGCAAAAGGGTAAAAAATCACCCAAGATTGAACCGCAGATCAACATGCCCGAAGATCAACCCAGCCACCGCGTCGTCAAGGAGCAGCAGCGTCCTTTGTTCAAAGATATGCCGGCCGATTCACTGCCGCCGCTGAGAATGTTGGACGAACCCCATGATCAGCCGCCGGGTTACAGCGAAGACGCCTTGAAGGCGTTGTCGAAGCAGGTTGAGTTGAAACTGGCTGATTTCGGTGTACAGGTCGATGTGGTCGCGGTACATCCAGGGCCGGTCATAACGCGTTTTGAACTGGAACCGGCAGCCGGTGTGAAATCGGCGCAAATCATGAATCTCGCCAAGGACCTTGCCCGTGGCTTGAGCATTGTTTCGGTGCGTGTGGTGGAAGTGATTCCGGGTAAATCTACCATCGGACTCGAGATACCCAACACCAACCGGCATATGGTATTTCTGTCAGAAATTCTGCGTTCCGACGTTTACGACAAGTCCAAATCGCCGCTGACACTTGCGTTGGGTAAAGGTATTTCCGGCCGGCCCGTTGTGGCAGATCTTTCCAAGATGCCGCATTTATTGGTGGCAGGTACCACCGGTTCGGGTAAGTCCGTCGCGCTTAACGCGATGATATTGAGTTTGCTGTACAAGGCAGGACCCGATCAGGTTCGCCTGGTAATGATCGATCCGAAGATGCTGGAGCTGTCGATTTATGCCGACATTCCCCATCTGCTCGCGCCGGTGGTTACCGACATGAAAGAAGCGGCCAACGCCCTGCGTTGGTGTGTGGCAGAAATGGAGCGCCGTTACCGCCTGATGTCTGCTGAGGGGGTACGTAACCTCGCCGGCTTCAACAAAAAGGTACGTGAGGCCATTGAGGCAGGTAAGCCGCTGAAAGACCCGCTGTTCAAGCCGGACGAAATGAACCCGGATGAGGAAGCACCAGACCTGGAGCATTTGCCATATATCGTTGTTATCGTCGATGAGCTTGCCGACATGATGATGATTCTCGGCAAGAAAATTGATGAACTGATTGCCCGCCTGGCCCAAAAGGCGCGTGCTTCGGGCATTCACTTGATCCTCGCCACACAACGGCCATCCGTTGATGTGATTACCGGTTTGATCAAGGCCAATATTCCAACACGTATTGCCTTCCAGGTGTCATCGCGAGTTGACTCTCGTACCATTCTCGACCAGATGGGCGCTGAGCAATTACTGGGCCACGGTGACATGCTGTATATGCCGCCGGGCACCGCGATACCCCAGCGCGTTCACGGGGCCTTTGTAGACGACCACGAAGTACACGCGGTGGTGGATTATCTCAAGTCACTGGGCGAGCCCAATTACGTTGAGGAAATCCTTGAAGAAACGCAGATGACCACCGATGGCATGACCATCAATGCCAGTGGTATTCCCAAAGAGACACCGGGCGACCAGGATGAACTTTATGACGAGGCTGTTGCCTTTGTTACTCGGTCCAGGAAGGCATCGATATCGAGTGTGCAACGTCAATTGCGAGTGGGGTATAACCGCGCCGCCCGCATTATCGAAGAGATGGAAGCCAGTGGTGTGGTGTCCCTTCCGGAACATAATGGTCAGCGCGAAGTGCTGGCGCCGCCGCCGCCACGGGATTAAGTATGAAGTTATGGTTTAAGGTTGTTTTTGCGCTGGTCTGCACGCTGCTGATGTCAATTGCAGTGGCAGACGAGGCTGGCCCGGCACGGGCTCAACTGGAGCGTTTTGCCAGTGAACTTGATCGTTTTCAGGCCGATTTTACCCAGGTGGTCAAATCACAGGACGGTCGTATCCAGGATCAGACCCAGGGTAATGTCTGGCTGCAGACTCCGGATAAACTGCGCTGGGTATATGCCGGCGAGTTTCCGGAAATCATCGTGGCCGATGGCAAAAAGGTGTGGATTTATGACGAAGCACTGCAGCAGGTCACCGTCAAGCCCCAGTCTGATCAGGCGGCTGATTCGCCGTTAATGATCCTGACCGATGTCAGTCAACTGGACGCGCAGTTCAAAGTGACCGAAATAGGTGATTTTGAAGGCATGCTGTTACTGGAGCTTAAGAGCCTCAACAGCGAGTCCGAATTTGAACGAATTATTCTGGGTCTCGACGCCAATGGCGTTCGCATGATGGCCATGGAAGACGCCTTTGGTCAACGCACCGAGATTCGCTTTGAGAATATTCAAAAGAACCTGCCAACCGACCCTGATCTGTTCACTTTTACACCACCGGCTAATGCCGATGTTGTCGGGGTAGATGACCTGCTTGACTGAAGTGTTACAATGCCGCCAAACCTAACCTGTAGAAGAGTTCAATGCTTGACCCACTCATTTTAAGACATGACATTCAGACCACCGTTGACGCACTGAAAACGCGGGGTTATTCCCTTGATGTTGCCGCCTACGAGGCGCTGGAAAATCGTCGCAAAGCGCTTCAGATTAAGATGGAAGAACTGCAAAGCCAGCGCAACTCCAGTGCCAAATCCATTGGCAACGCCAAAGCCCGCGGCGAGGATATCAAACCCTTGCTGGAGTCTGTGGCCAAGCTGGGTGACGAGCTGAAATCGGTTGAAGCCCAGTTTAGAGACGTCCGCGACGAGCAGGCTGCCTGGATGCTGGATATGCCCAACCTGGCGGCAGAAGATGTGCCCCCTGGCGTCGATGAAAACGACAATGTCGAGTTGCGTAAATGGGGCGTGGTAACAAGTTTCGATTTTGAACCCCGCGACCATGTGGAACTGGGTGAACTGCACCAGATGATGGATGCGGAAGCTGCCGCAAAGCTCGCCGGCGCCCGCTTTACCTTGCTGAAGTCGTCTTTCGCGCGTCTGCACCGGGCCTTGGCCCAGTTTATGCTGGATGTTCATACGCAGGAACACGGCTATACCGAAGTGTACGTACCGTACCTGGTGAAGGGTGAAGCCATGCAGGGAACCGGCCAGTTGCCCAAGTTTGCCGACGATGCCTTTGCGACCACTGATGAGCCGCCACGGTATCTGGTGCCCACCGCGGAAGTCCCGGTGACCAATCTCGCGGCAGATCAAATTTTCAATGCCGACGAGCTACCCATCAAGTACGCCGCGCAAACACCGTGTTTCCGTCGTGAAGCAGGCTCGGCCGGCCAGGACACCCGTGGCATGATCCGTCAGCACCAGTTTGAGAAAGTTGAACTGGTACACATTGTGCGGGCCGAAGATTCACCGGCAGCGCATGAGGAACTGATCGGCAATGCCGAAAAGATACTGCAAAAGCTGAACCTGGCTTATCGGACCATTGTCCTGTGCGCTGGCGACATGGGTTTTTCAGCCGCCAAGACCTACGACATTGAAGTCTGGTTGCCGGGGCAGGGCGCGTATCGTGAGATTTCTTCGTGCAGCAATTGCAGCGATTTCCAGGCGCGCCGTATGAAGGCCCGGGTGCGTAACGCGGAAAGCGGAAAAAATGAATTGGTTCACACGCTAAACGGTTCCGGTCTCGCCGTGGGCCGCACCCTGATCGCGGTCTTAGAGAACTATCAGCAACGTGATGGCTCCATCAAAGTGCCGGACGCATTGCAGCCTTACATGGGTGGGCTGAAAGTTATCACCATTTGACCTAAGCGATGACCCCGCAAGTCTAAATCGCAGACAAAAAAAGACCCGCATCAAGCGGGTCTT
>UPTN01000679.1_pt1 | contig 16921 bp, 13 predicted proteins | sample 2160111 | NCBI WGS metagenome assembly UPTN01 (sample SAMN06265058, study PRJEB28932) | marine metagenome | isolation source: Columbia River Estuary | place: USA:Columbia River Estuary, USA | collected 2014-05-05
TTTTATTTTTTTAACCCTAAAATAGCGGCTTCGGCACAACGTTCACCATCCATAGCAGCTGAAACTATACCCCCAGCGTAACCTCCTCCTTCTCCACACGGAAATAGTCCTTGGAGCTCTGGATGTTCTAAATGTTCATTTCTTGGAATGTTTACCGGCGATGAAGTTCTGGATTCAACCCCCACCACATTTGCTTCTTCCGTATAGTAACCGTGCATTTTTCTACCGAATTCAGCAAAACCCTTTCTTAATCTTCCACCAATTTGTTTTGGCAAGAGTGAATGTAAGGTTACTGACTTTAATCCTGGCTGATAAGATGTAGGGTTTAAACTGTTAGATAAGCGTCCTTCAACAAAGTCTGTTAAGCGTTGCGCAGGTGCAGTTTGCCTTTTCCCACCAGCAACCCAAGCCAGTTTTTCTAAATCTTTTTGAAATTCTAATCCTTTAAGTTCACCAAAATGTTCGTACTTGTGTAAATCCTGTTCAGCATTTATTTCAACTACAATTCCTGAATTGGCAAATAAGTTGTTTCTTTTTGAGGGAGACATACCATTTACTACTACTTCTCCATTTGCTGTTGCTGCAGGTACAATAAAACCACCAGGACACATACAAAATGAATAAACACCTCTACCATTTACCTGATGTACCAAACTATAGGATGCTGCCGGTAACAATTCATTTCTTTCACCTTTACAATGGTATTGTATGGAATCTATTATATGTTGTGGATGTTCCACACGAACTCCCATTGCAAAAGACTTCGATTTTATAGCAACATTTTTTCTTTGTAATAAGTAATAAATATCTCTTGCTGAATGTCCGGTTGCTAAAATAACGGCATTCACATTCATTTCATTTCCATTTTGTAATTGAATTGCCTTTAATTTGTTTTCTTTAATAGTAAAATCAACAACACGACTTTCAAAATGAATTTCACCACCATACTTTAAAATGGTTTCTCTAATATTTTTTACAACCTTTGGTAATTTATTTGTTCCAATATGCGGATGTGCATCCACCAATATTTGATCTGTGGCTCCGTGATATACCAAATTCTCAAAAATTCTTCTAACATCACCTCGTTTTAAACTTCGGGTATAAAGCTTTCCGTCTGAATATGTTCCTGCACCACCTTCACCAAAACAATAATTAGAATCTTCATCTACCATATGAAATTGATTTATGGCTCGCAAATCTCGCCTTCTATCTCTTACATTTTTTCCGCGTTCTAAAACTATTGGTTTAAAACCTAATTCTATACAACGCAAAGCAGCATACATTCCTGCTGGGCCAAAACCAATAATATGTATTTCTTTTGCGGAAGAAACATCTTTATAGTTAAATGAATATTCTGAAGAGTCAGGTAACTGCTCATTTATATAAACTGCAATTTTATAATTAAAAACAATCGCAGCTTTTCTGGCATCAATAGATTTGCGCAAAACTTTTATAGCATTTATAGTTTTACTATTAATTTTTAAATGTTGTGCAGCCTTTTTTTTAAGAATCCCTTCTTGGGTTGCCTCCTTAATTGGCACTCTAACTTGAATCTCTTTAAACATCGCGGCAAAATTAGTTAAAAATAATTCAATTTTGAATTAGGATTTCTGCTCCATTATTGAATCGAAATTTCGAGACCAAGGACAAAAACTTTCTCAAGTGGATGAAATGGTCTAAAAATTTAACTATACTGTCATTCCTGCGAAGGCAGGAATGACAAGTAAAACAGCAATATGAGGCGCGGTAGCAACGAAGTAATCTCACCTTCTTACCAAGCTAAAATGCCCTTGTTTATTGCGTATTTTACCCGTTTTATCTTTTAATTGAACTGTAAACCAATAATCTGAAGAGGGTAATTCTTTACCATTATATAACCCATTCCAACCTTTAATATTTGGGTTAATTTGCGCTAATAATTTACCATATCTATCAAAAATATTAAGCGAAGAAGTTGGGTAAAAACTGTTATTTATTCCTAAAATATTCCAAGTATCATTATAACCATCGTTATTAGGTGTAAAGAATTTTGGAAATCCAATAATTGAAACTTCCAGTGCTGCGGTTCCGCAATTATCTGTATCTCTAACATACAACGTATGAATTCCGGCAGGTACATTATTAAAAAAAGGTTCCTCTTTAAATGGTCCAAATTCATTGTTTAATGCATATTCATAATCGTCATCACCCAAATTATTGTTGGCGTCATTTATTGTAATTGAATTGTTCCTGGAGTCATCAATAATTGTTAAATCATCTAAACTAATAGTTGCAACTATAGATTCTTCCACAAGTATTGTCCTCGGAAAAGATTCACAATTTAAATTATTTGTTGCAATAACTGTATATTCTCCACCTGATGAAATTTCAGCAGAGATTTCTGTACTTATAATTTGATTATTTTCATTTGTCCAAATAAAACTATAATCGCCATTTACATTGTATGGTTCGAGAGTAATAGGCAAAAAGCTATTTAAACAGAGAATTTCTTTTGGATTAATATCAAACTCAGGTATTGGATTAACAATTAATGTTAAATATTCACCAATTCCATAACAGTTACCATTATTCGTTGTTTCTACCCTAACATATAACTTTTCTGAATGAGCAATTTGATTTAGGTAACTTTCCTGAGGTAAAATTTCATCTTTTTCTAAAAGAGCATCTTCTCGATTTCTAAAATAATGAACACTCAATGGTTGAGTTGGTAATTTTTCAAGAATTTTTGTTGTTGCTTTTGTTAAATCAAATGAATGAATTCCATCAATATTTCCATCATCGTCACATTCAGTTAGTTCTTCCATAAAACCTAAAGGTAAAGAGGTTGTTGATACTTCTAAAGTTACAGTTGAAACAAGGAAACACCCAAATATATTTTCTACACGAGCATATACGGTATTGTTAATTGCATCTTCATTATTAAATGATTCAGTGTTAATAGTGTTATTCCCAGCTTCAGCGTCAACTAATGAGTAATGGTACGAAATATTTAAATCGGTAGTTTCCTTAGTAATAATTTCATTAGCTTCCTTCAAATTGAAACTGGTATAACCATTGGCATTTCCATCCTCATCACAATTTTTAAAATTGATATTTGCTTGAATTATTGGCAGTGGATTTACGGTTGCTTTTACAGGTGTTCTTTCACCATTAACACATCCATTTACCGATGCTAAAGCATAAAAAGTGGTGGTCTCGGTAATTGATTTTTTTAATGTACTTCCTGTTCCAATTGGAGTTCCACCACTTTCAACATCATACCAAACTACAAATCCACTTGATGAATTTGCACTTATTGTAACCTCTCCTGAACCACAACGTTCATCGCCTATAAATTCTGAAATCTCTGCAATTGTTAAGGTTGTTTCGTTATTTCCAAAATCAACCTCAGGGTCTCCAGGCATACCACCATATTCAACTATATAACCTGAAATAGCTGAGTTAGAATTTGGGTAATCATTCCATTTTCCATTATCATATACGTGGGCATAATTTTCTTCTCCAGGTATTCCAGAATTCGGCCAATCATTAGGCTCATTTGAGCTCCAATCAGAAAAAGGAGGGTTTATGTCTGTACCAATTGTTGTTCCGTTAATTCCACCTATCCAGAAAGATTTTCCAGTTTCAGGGCCGGTTACCCATCTCCAAACGCCTTCTTCTTGAGCATCACTTCCTCCTATCCAACCTTGTCCTGTAGCTTGTTCTCCAGCTAGTTGAGATTCTTCTTTTGAAGTAATTGTCGCTAAATATCCTTTTAAACCATAATATTCTAAATCTTCTGCATCTGATTTAGCCTTTTCCCAGGTAATTCCAGATTGGGGAATATATTCATAAAAATGACCTGTTGAGGGTAAATAATTTTTTTCATTAATAGTAAATGAGAATTTTTTTACACCTGAAACATTGATAGAACTATAGAAAACTACATCTTTAGCCGCTTCAATTAAGTCATTCAAAGCTTCTGAACCAGTTTTTGAAGAAGTTAACGTTAGCTTCCCTTCAGAGATGCTATAGAAAGAAGTTACTGTTGTGTTAGCTCCACTTAATTTTAATCTATCTTGAGAACTATCATATCCTTCCGAAATTTGAATAAAGATTGTAACAATTTCAATATTATTTGGGTTTGCAATAGAAAATGAAGTTACTATGGGCTGTTCTGTTGTAGGGCAAAAAAAAGAATCTCCAACGGCTTCAATTTGTGGCGGTTCACTTTGAGACCAACTGTAATTATTGAAACAGATGAGAAATAAAAAAACTAATAGAAAATTAAATATTTTGGTTTTTACCAAACGCATGTTTTAAATTATGGAAATGTAAAAATAGTGAATTTAGTATAATAACTCTTAGTGCATTATGATAAAATTCCCTCAAACTAATATTCAATTTTATCTTCTTTTTCAGTCCAATTATTGAATACTTTTGAAGCCTCTTCTCGTAAAATATTTATAAAAGGTATTTGCCGTCCAGTAATTTTTTTTGAAATTTCAGTGTAAATAAATTCATCATCAAAATCAATATTTGCAGCATCTTCTCTTGTACAAGCATAATACACTTTTTTAGGTCTGGCCCAATAAATAGCACCTAAACACATAGGGCAAGGTTCACAAGAAGTATAAATAATACAATCATCTAATTGAAAAGAATTTAATTCTTTACACGCTTTTCTAATAGCTACAACTTCAGCATGTGCAGTAGGATCATTTTTTGAAGTAACTTTATTATAACCCTCGGCTATTATTTTCCCATTTTTAACAATAACTGCCCCAAATGGACCGCCAGCATTTGAATTGACTCCTTTTTTTGCTAATTCAATAGCTTTTGACATAAAAATATGATGTTTTGATTCCATAATACATGGATTAAAAATGAGTAATACATAAAGTTACTCATTTTATACTAAAATAGAAATAGACAAAAGGGAATAATATTACGAATTATGAGTTAACAATAATTAATAATTTTCATTTGAATTAAAAATTTATATAATTGAAAATTAAAATACTTATTAAAACTGTAATTGCTCCAATAATCCAGTAGATTACATGTTTTCTATTTTCTTGTTTAGCTTCTTCTTGAATTTGTCTTTTAACTTTTTCTAATTCAGTTTTTGAAAGTTTAGGGATATCATACTCAGTTTTAGTGTTTTTAATATTGGAATAGCTGTTACCACCTTTAAACTTACTTCTTCTTGAAGTTTTTAAAGCAGCATTTTGCTTAATGCTGTTAATCATTTGCTGAACACTTCCACCAAAACTCATAAATAAACTATTAAAAAAAGACTGTCAGAAAAGTATTAATAATCATTTCAGTCAGCCTTCGATTTATTGAAATAATATTTTGAATAACAACAAGTTACCATATTTCGACAGGCTCAATATGACCTTAATTAAACTTTTCAAACAGCCTCTTTCTTTTATTCTAAGTTTTAAAATTAATTATTCTTTAGTATCTGTATCTTTTGTTGGCTTTTCAGAAGTCTCCTCAACTTCTTCGCCTTTTAAATAATTTGGTAATTGCATACCAGCCATATTAAACATTTCTTGTAATGGAGGAACTGATTTATACATTCCCGAAATAAAGTTTGAAGTAGACGTTTTTCCGTCTTTACCTCCGCTTCCATTTTCCCAAACAGTAACTTTATCAATTTTAATATTTTTAATGGCTTCGGCTTGGGTTTTAACCAATTCAGGAAGTTTATCAGCAACTAATAAAAGTACGGCATCTTTGGAATTGTTTCCAGCAGCCTTTACAATTTGATCTAAACCTTGTGCTTGTTTAGTAAGTATCTCATACAATCCCTTTGCTTCTGCTTCTTTTTTCATAAAAATAGCATCTGCTTCACCTTTGGCAATACGTCTTATTTGTTCAGCTTCGGCTTCTGCATCTATTTCAATTTTACGTTTGTCAATTTGAGCAGGAACAATAATATCAGCCCCTTGTTCAGCTTCTTTTCTTTTTGCTCTGGCTTCTTCGGCAATTTTTTCTGCCGCATAGGCTTCCTCTAATGCTTTTGCCGCCTGCACTTTTTCAGAGGCGATGGCAATTTTTTCAGCCTCGGCTTCACGTGATCTTCTGTTTGCATTTGAATTTGCAATTTGAACTTTTGCAGTATTTTCTCCATCAACTGCATTTGCATCAGCAGCAGCAACCTGAATACGTTGATCTTGAACCGCATTTGCCGCACCAATAGCACCATCTCTATCTTTGTTTGCAACAGAAACTTTGGCTTCGTTAATTGCTTTTGCAGCCGCTTCTTTTCCTAAAGCTTCAATATACCCTGACTCATCATGAATATCAGTAATATTTACGTTAATAAGTTTTAAACCTACTTTTTTTAATTCTGCTTCAACACTGTGCGTAATATGAGATAAAAATTTATCACGGTCAGAGTTAATTTCTTCTATATCCATTGAAGCCACAACCAAACGTAATTGTCCAAAAATAATTTCTTGGGCTAAATCTTTTACAGCTTCTAAAGTTAAACCTAACAAACGCTCTGCAGCATTTTGCATTACACTCGGTTCAGTTGAAATCCCAATTGTAAATCGAGAAGGCACATTTACACGAATGTTTTGTTTACTTAATGCGTTCGTTAAATTAACCTCTATTGACATTGGAGTTAAATCTAAAAACTCGTAATCTTGTATTATTGGCCATATAAATGAAGCTCCACCGTGAATACATTTAGCAGATAGACCGCCTCCAGTTTTTCCATATACTACTAAAATTCTATCGGAAGGACAACGTTTGTATCTCCTTATCATTGAAAAGAAGAATACTACAATAATAAAAATGGCAGCACCAACTAAGTAAACACCTGTTAATCCTGATTGTAAAGGCAATAAAAGTGATAATAAATTCATAGTTATTTTTATTTAGATATTTTTTCAACAAGTAATATTTCGGCACTAACAATTTCGGTAACTTTTACCATTGTACCCGTTTTTAAATCTTCCTCTTCATCAGTGATAGCTTCTAATTCACGTAAACTGCCTTGCACTTTAATTTGTACTTTTCCCATTTTAGAACGTTCTGCACCTATTGGCAAATAAACTTCGCCAATTACTCCAACAGCATTTTTCATTTTCAAAGTTCCAGATTCTGCCAATTTAGACATCCAATAAAACAATAATGAAGTTAAAAACATCATTATTAAACCAGCAATGGTTGAAATAACTAAAGTTAATGTTGTAGATAAACCATTTTCAACACAGGTAACTCCTGTCCAACCAAAAATGGTAAAAAAAGCAACTATATTTTTAAAGGTAAAAAATTGAAATCCTACCCCTCCATCATCAGTTTCAAAATCGGAAGCATCTGCCTCCATATCAGCATCTCCACCACCAATAAAAGTTAAAATAAATATTAATAAAAAAACAACTGAACCTATTAAGGCAATAATCCAATAGGCTTGCTCAAGAGCTGACATTCCTTCAAAAAATTCTTTCATAAAATACAATTTTAATTAAGTAACCGAATATACTAAATATTGATTGAATAATAAATTAATTAGCATTCATATTTATAAGTAGCTGTTTTGTTATTAATGTTACGTCATACGGGAAAATTTAATTTAAATTTGTGCTTTTAAATTTTTATGAAACTATGACAAATAAAATAGAAGTAAGTTGGAAGGGGCAAATGCTTTTTGAATCTATAGCTCCAGAAGGTTCGGTTATGATTGATGCAGATCCAACAGTTGGTGGTCAAGGAAAAGGTCTTAGACCAAAAGCTATGATGTTAACATCTTTGGCGGGTTGTACAGCAATGGATGTTGCTTCTTTACTTAAAAAAATGCGTGCAGAAGTTGCAAATTTCAAAATTGAAGTTGAAGCAAATTTAACAGATGAACATCCAAAAACTTATGATAAAGTACATGTTATATATAAGTTTTTCGGATCCGATTTTAAAAAAGATAAAATTGAAAAGTCTGTAAATCTTTCTGTTGAACGCTATTGTGGAGTTTTTGAAATGTTCCGCCAATTTTCTGATATTTCTCACGAAATAGTTTACATAGAACAATAAAATAATTTGATTACTTTTGAGGAAAAAGCAATGCTATGCGATGGAAATTAAAGCCAGAAACTGATCCTCAAATTACTTCAAAACTTGCTAATGAATTAGGAGTTGAATACACAATTGCGAAGATATTAGTACAACGTGGAATACAATCTTTTGACGAGGCCAAAGCATTTTTTCGCCCAAGTTTAGAAGATTTGCACGATCCATATTTAATGAAGGATATGGATAATGCTGTGGAACGCATTGAACAGGCATTTTCCAACAATGAAAATATACTAATTTATGGTGATTATGATGTTGATGGAACAACATCTGTATCGCTACTTTCTTCTTATTTAAAAACAATTTATCTCAATATTGCTACCTATATTCCTGATAGGTACGAGGAAGGCTATGGTATTTCTTTTCAAGGAATTGATTTTGCTGAAGATAACAATTTTACATTAATTATTGCTTTAGATTGCGGGATAAAAGCCATTGATAAAGTTGCTTATGCCAAAGAAAAAGGTATCGATTTTATAATTTGTGATCATCACCGCCCTGGAAATGAAATTCCGGCTGCTGTTGCTGTTTTAGATCCAAAACGGAACGATTGTGAATACCCGTACAAAGAATTATGTGGTTGTGGAGTTGGTTTTAAACTAATACAGGCTTTGGCAAGTAAAAACGACGAAACTATTTATGATTTAATTCCATATTTAGATTTAGTGGCAACTGCAATTGCTGCGGATATTGTACCAATAACTGGTGAAAATCGGGTGTTGGCTTATTTTGGTTTACAGGTAATAAATACAAATCCAAGAACTGGAATTAAGGCAATGATTCATCAAATTGATAAAACCGAACTCACAATTACTGATGTTGTTTTTATTATAGCTCCAAGAATTAATGCTGCAGGAAGAATTAAACACGGAAATTACGCCGTTGAATTATTAACCGAATTGGATTTTGATACTGCTGTTAATTTTGCTTCAGAAATTGAAAAAAATAATAACGAACGAAAAGATTTAGATAAAACCATAACAAATGAAGCTTTACAACAAATTGAAAAAAATAATGAACAGCAGAACTTTTCAACTGTTGTTTATAGTGAAACTTGGCATAAAGGTGTTATTGGTATTGTGGCTTCTAGATTAATAGAAACCTATTATAAACCAACCTTAGTTTTTACAAAAAGTGGCGATAAATTAGCAGCTTCTGCTCGTTCTGTTCAAGGTTTTGATGTATATGAAGCCTTAGAACAATGTTCGGAATTTATTGAGCAGTTTGGGGGGCATAAATATGCCGCAGGATTAACTTTAACTGAAGAAAATTACCCTAAATTTAAAACGAAATTTGAAGAAGTTGTTAAAAGCACTTTACCCGAAGAACTAAGAACTCCTGAAATTTCTATTGATACTGAAATAAATTTATCTGAAATTACACCAAAATTCTACAGAATTCTTAGTCAGCTAGCTCCATTTGGACCTAAAAATTTAAAACCTGTATTTATGACTGAAGGTTTACGAGATAATGGTTATGGCAGAAAAGTTGGAGCAGATGAAACGCATTTAAAGCTAAGTATTATTGATGGTGTAAACCAAAATACATACAATGCAATTGGGTTTGGATTAGGTGATAAATATCCGTTAATTCAAAATGGAAACTCGTTTAAAGCAGCTTTTTGCATTGATGAAAACCATTGGAATGGAAATACTTCCCTACAATTATTGTTAAAAGATTTACAAGAAGACTAAAGCTCCTTGATCAAATACATATACACTGGATAATGGTCGCTATAGCCACCGGTAAAACCACCATAACCCCAGCTTCTATAAGGATAACCTTTATATTTTCCAGTTTGAGTAGTTAAATATTGCGGGTTAAAAACTCCAACTTTATACATTTTATAGGTTGAATAATCTTTTTTTGTAGTTAAAAGTGGAGATGTGAATAGTATTTGATCAAACAAGTTTATATTATCTCTATATACCAACGTGTTTTCACCGCGTCTAAACATATCTTCCATCGGATTGTAAATATCACCTTCTTTTACATCTTTCTTCTTAGCCTTTGTTTTTAAAACCGTTTTTAAACTAGAATTAGTTGGGTCGTCATTTAAATCGCCCATAACAATTATTTTAGGATTTGAATCCGTTAACTTTATTTTTTCTATAATTTGAGTGTTTAAATAGGCAGCCTTCTCTCTTTTAAAACGACTTTTTTCTTCACCACCACGTCTTGAAGGCCAGTGATTTACAATAATATGAATCAGTTCATCATCTAAGTAACCAGAAACTAATAATTGATCTCTTGTATAAATTCGTATACCATTTTCCTCCCATAATTTTAATTCAAAAGCTTCATGATGTGTTGGCCTAAAGTGGTTTTCCTGATACAATAAAGCAACATCAATTCCTCTTAAATCTGGTGAATCATAATGTATTATACCGTAGTTTTTGTTTTTTAATCCTCCCGTATTTATGAGATCTTCGAGTACTTTTCTGTTTTCAATTTCAACAACACCTAAAATAACAGGGCTATTTTTCGTGTCTTTATATCCAATTTCAGAGAGTACTTTTGCCATATTATCTAATTTCTTCTGGTAAATGGCTCCCCTATTTTCCTTTATTTCCATAATAGGACTGGCTTCATCATTTTTCAGTGTGTCATTTTCAGTGTCGAATAGGTTTTCTAAATTATAAAAAGCAACCGTTTTTATTTGATAATTATTTTGACTGAAGATTATATTAGTTGTAAAAAGAATGAATAAAAATAAGTAAACCTGTTTCATAGAATAAAAAATTTAAGACTTCTAATTTAGTAACAATTTTTGAACCAAATTAAAGATTTTTAATACCTTTTTTAAAAACTCAATTTTTAATTTTCAAGATTTTTTTGTTAATTGTAGAAAAATTGCAAATGAAAAAACTAATAATCTTAGGTTTTTTGTGCTTTATATATTCGTATAATTCAAATGCACAAATCACCTCTTCCATTAGGGGAAAAATTATTGAAAGTACTTCAAACAAGCCTTTAGTTGATGTTTCTGTTTCCTTAGAAAATACATTATTATTTACTGAAACAGATTTAAATGGCAATTTTCAAATTGAAGAAATTAACAAAGGAAATTATTTTATTCTTATACATTTTGAAGGTTATTTTTCACAAAAAATTTCTATAAATATTATAGATAATACTCCAATAGATTTAGGTATAATCTACTTAAAACCAACTTCTAATGAAAATGAAGACAGCAACCTAATTTCCTTAACTGATGATGATTTATTAGATACTGGTGAACGAAGTTCAGATTTTACTTCTGGCTTATTTCAATCTTCTAAAGATGCGTATTTAAAGGCTGCTGCTTTTAATTTTAGCCAAGCTTGGTTTAAGGTTAGAGGATATGATTCTAGTTATGGAACCATTTCAATTAATGGCGTTGAAATGAATAAATTGTATGATGGCAGACCACAGTGGAGTAATTGGGGAGGTTTAAATGACGCTCTAAGGAATCAAGAATTTTCTAATGGAATTGGACCTTCAGAAAATGCATTTGGTGGAGTTTTGGGTACTACTAATTTTATAACAAGAGCTTCAGAATACCAAGCAGTTTCAAAAGTATCCTTATCTTCAACAAATAGAAGTTATACCGGGCGCGTTATGGCAACATTCGCATCTGGATTATTAAAAAATGATTGGGCGTTTGTTATTTCTGGTTCACGAAGAACTGCTCAAAATGGTTATTTTGAAGGATCTACCTACAATTCTTGGGCAGGATTTATAGCTGCTGAAAAAAAATTGAACGAAAACCAAAGTTTAAATTTAACCGCTTTTACATCTTCAAACAGAAGAGGAAAATCATCTCCAAACACACAAGAAGTTTATGATTTAAGAGGTAATAAATACAATTCATATTGGGGAGAGCAAGAAGGAGATAAACGCAATTCTAGAATTAAAGAAATTTTTGAACCAGTAGTAATGCTAAACCATTACTATGGCAGTGAAAATTTTTCTTTAGAAACTTCAGTCACTTACCAATTTGGGCATATAGGAAATAGCAGATTGGGCTATTTTAATGCTCCAAACCCTGATCCGACTTACTGGAAATATTTGCCTAGTAATTTTTTACGTTTTGAAGATAATTTAGACTATGCAAATGCCTATTTAACTGAACAAGAATTTTTAGAAAACGGGCAAATAAACTGGAACAATTTATACCAAATAAATTCAGACAATGGGAATTCATTGTATTATTTATATGAAGACAGGGTTGATGATACCCAACTATCATTTAATTCAACATTAAATGTAAATTTAAAGGGAAATATTAATTTAAACGTAGGTGTTTCTTATAAGAATTTAAATTCTGAAAATTATGGAAATATGCTGGATTTACTTGGTGGAAAAGGCTTTGTTGATTTAGATCAATACGCTGAAGGAGATGCCCAACAAAATGACTTAAATAATCCGAATAGAGTTATCGGTTTAAACGACAAGTTTCAATATAATTATACTATAAATACAAATGTTGTAAGTACTTTTGCTCAAATACAATCTTCACAAAAAAAGGTAGATTATTTTATAGCTTTAAATTTTAAAAACACCAATTATCAACGTGATGGCTTATTCAAAAATGGAACATATGCATCGAATTCATTTGGAAAAGGAGAAAAACAATCTTTTTCCGATTTTAGCACTAAAGGTGGTTTAACCTATAAACTAACAGGTCGACATTTAATAAATATTAACGGAGCTTATGTTTCAAATGCTCCAACTATTAGAACCTCGTTTTCAAATTCAAGAGTAAATAATTCCATTACTCCAAATTTAAACAGTGAGAAAATAGTTACAGGAGATATTAATTATATTTTTAGATCTCCAAAATTACAATCTAGAATAACAGCATATTACACCAAATTTAGAGATGGTATTGAAACATCTTTCTTTTTTGCAGAAGGATTATTAGGAGATCAGGCAGATTTTGTAAATGAAATTATTACAGGGGTTGACAAAAAACATATGGGTGTTGAATTGAGTACAGAATATCAAGCCACATCATCAATTAAGCTAATTGCAGCAGGTTCTTTTGGTCAATTTACGTATGATAATAATCCTCAACTCTATCTGCAATCTGAAAGTTTTACAGATGAAAATAGTAATTTTGGAATTTCATACTTGAAAAATTATCGCGTTTCTGGAACACCACAAAGAGCTTATTCGTTAGGTTTTGAATATCGTGATCCAAATTATTGGTGGTTTCAAACAAATGCAAATTTATTATCCAATAACTACTTAGATATTTCTCCACTCTTAAGAACTGATAATTTTTATATAGATGCTGATGGAGTACCTTTTGTTGATGATGAAACCGGAGTTGAAGTAACACAAAACCTTGTTGATACACTGTTGAAACAAGAAAAATTTGATGCTGCTTTTTTAGTAAATATAGTTGGAGGAAAATCTTGGAGAATTAATAACAGTTATCTAGGCATTTTTGCTGGAATAAATAATGTGTTAGGTGAAGTTTTTAAAACTGGTGGTTTTGAGCAATCTAGAAACGCAAATTACCCAGAATTAAAACAAGACAAACAACTAAATAAGCCAATTTTTGGCTCAAAATATTGGTATGGAAATGATACTTCCTACTACTTAAATTTATATATAAGATTTTAAAAAATAAGCTATGAAATTATATAAAACATTAAAAATAACGTCAAAAATGATATGCTTTAACATTGTCTTTTTGGGCTGTGTAAACGACAACGATTTTTCTACACCAACTGTTGATTGCAATGAACCTTCAATTTCAGTAACCAACACAATTGCACAAGTAAAGGACATGTATACCTATGGAGGAGCAACAATAATTGAAACCAATGTTGTTATAGAAGGTTACATTGTTTCCAGTGATAAATCCGGAAATATTTATAAAACTATTTCAATACAAGATAAACCTGTAAATCCAACTTCAGCAATAAAAATTTCTATTGATGAAACCGACATATATACCAAATATAACGTTGGAAGAAAAATATATATTAAATTAAAAGGATTGGCAGTTGGTTATAGTTTTGGAAGTATTCAAATAGGAAAAGCTGTTGGAACAGAATTGGCTAGAATTCCATCATTAGAATTGAATAATTATATAGTTCGTTCGTGTGAAGTTGCTGAAATTACTCCCAAACTTGTTACCATTGATGAATTAAATGAGAATATGTTAGAAATGCTTATTGAGATTGAGAATGTTCAATTTAAAGAAAATGAATTAGGAAGTTCTTATGCCAATGTTGACAATACTTTAACAGTAAATAGAGTGCTGGAAAATTTTAGTTCAGATTGTAAATTACAAAATGAAGTTATTGTTAGAAATAGTGGTTATGCAGACTTTAAAAATCAATTATTGCCTAATGGGAAAGGGAGTGTAGTTGCAATTTTTAGTAATTACTATGAAGATTATCAGTTATATCTACGAGGAACAGAAGATATAAAGTTTAACGAGAACCGTTGCAATTATACAAATGCCTTGGTGCCAACTATTTCAATTAAAGAAGTTAAAGAAATGTATAAAGGGAATATGGTAGAATTTGGTGTAAGTACTGATTATATAATTGAAGGTTTTGTTGTTTCAAGCGATGAAGATGGAAATTTTAAGGAACGTTTAATTATTCAAGACGCCATTGAAAACCCAACTGCAGGTATACAAATCTTAATTGAACAAGAAAATATTTTTGAAAACTACGGCATTGGAGATAAAGTATTTGTAAAGTTAAATAAGTTATATATGAACGAAGAGCATAATGTTTTTCTTATAGGATTCCCAAAAGGAACTAATAATATTACTAAAATTGATGAAGAACAAGTAGGGAGTTTTGTTTATAATAGTGGAGAAAACTTTAATATAATTCCAAAAAATATTTTGGTAAGTGATACTCAAAATTCATTATATAAAAATACACTTATAAATGTTTTAAACGTTCAATTGGTTGAAAATGAACTGGGATCCGCCTTTGCTTATTTTAGTGGAACCAATGATGGCACACGTACTTTAGAAACTTGTAACGAATCGACTAAATTACCAGTATTTACCAGTGGAGAAGCGAATTTCGCAAATGAATTATTTCCTGATGGTCATGGTAATATTGTTGGAGTTTTATCAACTTCTTTAGAAGTAAGAAATATTAGCGACATTCAATTTAATAGCATTTTTGAAATTTGCCCAGTAATAGTACCCAAAATTATGATTACCGAAGTTGCTGACCCAAAAAATAGCGTATCTTCAAGATTCATAGAATTATTTAATGCTGGTGATACGGACATTGATTTAACAGGATGGAAACTAAATAAATATGTTAATGGGTCTACTACAGTATCCAATTCTCCTATTGAATTAAGCGGAATTTCAATTCCTGTCGGAGGTTTTATTCTAATTGCAAATACCGAATTTTCTGAAATGTTTTCAATAATTCCAGATATTGAATCCACTTACATTTCAGGAAATGGAGATGATGTATATGAATTAGTAGATAACACAGAGGCAACTATTGACATTTTTGGTGTTATTGGTGAAGATGGAAATGGTACCAATTGGGAATATTTAGATGGGCAAGCATTTAGAAATTTAGATGTAAATGAACCCAATTCTGAATTCACAATTAATGAATGGACTGTATCTTCAGATGCAACAAATAATTTAATAAATCATCAAAATACGCCGAAAAACGCTCCAAACGATTACTCTCCTAATTATAGATAACATAATTTTATAACCTTTTTTGTTTATTTATGTGTTATTTTTATATTTATTATGCTATTTTATTACGATATATGTATTTTTAAAAAATTCCTTTATACATGCACTAAAAATTTCATCTACTTAAATTCAAGGTGAAATAAGCGTAAATTTGAGTATTGAAATTAAATAGAAATAAATAAAATTAAATATTATGAACAAGTTTAAATTATTAGTAATTACATTATTATTAGGAACTTCAAGTTTATTCGCAAGTTCAATTATCAACCCTGAAATTAAAAAAGACGAAATTAGAAAACAAATTGTTGAATTGGTTGAAAATTCGAATAGTACATTTGAAAATCAAATTACAGTTTATGTTACTTTTACATTTGGTACTGAAGGAGAATTAGTTGTTTTAAAAGTAAACTCAACAGATAAAAAAGTTTTAAGTTTTATACGTGAAACTTTAAACAATAAAAAATTAGAAAACCCTGGAAAAACTTATAGACATTATACAATGGCTATTAATGTAAAATAATTAACAATACCAATTTTAATTTAAACCCAAATTTTTCAATTTGGGTTTTTTTATATTTAAAATTAAGGCATTAACTTAAATTATGTTAATTTATTAAGTTTAAGAATCACTATTTCATTTAATTAATTAACCTTATAATATTAATTAACAACTACTTAAGCAAAGTTATAAATTTCCCTAGTTATATTTTTTTGCAATTCTCTGGTTAAACATTTGTTAATCCATTTTTTAAAAATTAATAGACTCCATTTTCATAATACATTTGGAAGAACAATAATGTTTAACTAAAATCTAACTATTATGAAAAAATTAAAATTATTTGCTTTGGCCTTAATCATTAGCACATCAAGTTTATTTGCAATAAATGTAAATAGTATTGAAAACCCAAAAAGTGAAATTAGAACCCAAATTGTAAAGCTATTAAAATCTCCAGATTTTAAAATTGAACAAGAATTGAACGTTACTTTAACTTTTACTTTTAGTTCTGAAGGTGAAATAGTAGTCTTAAATGTTGACTCAAATGATACGCAAGTATTAAATTTTATAAGACAACATTTAAATTACCATAAAATTGAAAACCCAGGAGAAAAAGATAAAATTTATAAAATGCAATTAAAAATGGAAGAAGAATGATCATAACATAAAAA
>UPTN01000680.1_pt1 | contig 16914 bp, 18 predicted proteins | sample 2160111 | NCBI WGS metagenome assembly UPTN01 (sample SAMN06265058, study PRJEB28932) | marine metagenome | isolation source: Columbia River Estuary | place: USA:Columbia River Estuary, USA | collected 2014-05-05
TCCAATACCAAATACTTTGGCTCCTGCATTTTTAATAAATGAAAATAATCCCATTGTTTGTGTGTTTTAAAGTTAATGTTTGATTAGTTGTAAATTTCATTAAATATTATTCTAAATCCAATAAATATTAACAACTAACTGATTTATATGTATATATACTTTAGACACAGAATACATTAAAAAGTCACTAAAAAATAAAACTGCTTAAAGCAAGTGCTTTAAGCAGTTTTTAAACTAAAATAACTAACCAAAATTTTAGCTTAAATTATTATCTTTTATTATCTCTTGGGTTATCCTTTTTATCTGTTTTTTGTGTTCTTAATTTATTCCGAGACATTGCTGATTTTCCTGACATACCTTCATTTGGTGCTAGGAATTGAATATAACCTCTTCCTCGAAATTCATAATAGGTTCCAGAAGATGCGTGATACAGCTCTATCAGCCCATCATTAACAACGTTCAATTCAAAATGTTCATTGTCAAAGTAATCATAATCTAGTGTTAAAGTTTTAAGGTACCTGTTTCCACTAATGTCTCCAATACCATAATCTCCAACAAAATCCCAGAATATGTTGTTTATATTAATCCCAACTTCGTCTTGAGAACTTCGAAAAGTACTATCATTTCCCCCAGCTATAAATTGCAGATAATTTTCATTGTCAAAATCATTCAGGGCTCCAACGTCACTTGTGAAAGTTTTTTCCCAAGCCTCATATTCTTGCATGAAATAATGAATGTTATCGTAAAAAACAAAATCATAATCAAAATTTTCACGTTGATAACCATCCAAAAAATATGACGTATCATTGTTTAGGTCGTATAGCTCAATTGTGTTGCTATCTATTTGAAACACATCAAAGGTTGTAAAACCATCGAGGTCATGACTTATATCTAAAATCATATCATAGGCGTCAAAATATCCAATAGAAATTCCGATTCCATTTCCTTGACTACCAATACCAACTAAGTTATTATTGGCATATACATCACCTCCTAAAAATGACACTGTAAATGCTTTTTGTAAAAAAGGTGTTTGACCGTAGCCAATAGTTTCATTAATATCAACATACCACAAATCATATGAATTCAATAACTGATTCAAGGAAACTGCTGGTGTATCAACATATTCATCATTTATAACATCAACATGACATGATGTGATTAATACTATTAAAGCAAATCCTGAGAGTAATTTAATTGTTTTCATAAGCTTCGTTTTTATTGATTAAATAAAATATTAATGATTGATAATAAGCTAAGTTTCAAATTGTATGCCAAAGTTATTATCGGCTTTCTTTCAGAATACTGCGAAACGTGATATTTTGTGTATTTTTGATTTTGAAAAACAATATTGTTTATGGCATCAGATTTAAAATATGCAGTTTTTGGAGGTGGAAGTTGGGCAACAGCTATTGTGAAAATGCTATGTGAAAATTTACCTGAAGTAGGCTGGTATATGCGCAATGAACAGTCCATTAACTATATAAAAACACATCAACATAACCCTAGCTATTTAAGTTCTGTAGAGTTTAAACTAGAACAACTTAAATTAAGTGCTGATATTAATGAAACTGCACATTATGCAGATGTTTTAATAATTGTAATTCCATCAGCTTTTGTATATGATGAACTTAAAAAACTCACTATAGATGTTTCTAACAAAACCATAGTATCTGCAGTAAAAGGTATTATTCCTGAAACTGGCTTATTAGTTGGAGAACATTTTCATGGTAACTACAATATTCCATTTGATAATATTGGCGTCATTGCAGGACCCTGTCATGCCGAAGAGGTGGCTTTAGAGCGTTTATCATATTTAACAATCTCTTGTGCTGATGCAAAAAAAGCACAGCTTATTGCTGACGTTCTAAGTAGTGATTATATTAAAACAAAAATCAGTGACGATATTATTGGTACTGAATATGCCGTAATGCTTAAAAACATATATGCTATTGCTGCTGGTATTGCACATGGTTTAGGTTATGGAGACAACTTTCAAAGTGTATTAATGAGCAATGCCATTCGTGAGATGAAACGCTTTATCAAGAAGATGCATAAAATGAAACGGAACATTAATAATTCTGCATATCTAGGTGATTTATTAGTTACTGGTTACTCCGTATTTTCAAGAAATAGAATGTTTGGGAATATGATTGGTAAAGGCTACACTGTAAAATCTGCTCAAATGGAAATGAGTATGATTGCTGAAGGCTATTATGCAACAAAAAGTGCGCATTTACTGAACGAAAAAAATAAAAAGAAGACAAAGCTCCCAATAATTGATACCGTATATGCTATACTTTACGAAGGTAAAGATGCTAGAAAAGAGTTTAAAAAATTGACGGATAAGTTGGATTAGCACCATTTAACTTTATTAAAAAAATCAACCTACTTCTTATAACATTAGTCTCAGTAAATTCATTTCCTTCTTCCCAATTTCACGAGATAATCAAGCAATTATAGATAGCCTAAATAATAATTATGCAATAACAAATGATGCTGCAACATTTAATCCTTCTAATTCTATTATTAATGCGCTTTCAAATAGTTCTTCTTTTGATATTATTTCGAATGAAGAATTAAGATTTTTATTACAATATTGGATAGGAATATTAGAGCGCTAAATAGAAGATGAAAGGTATGTGGTAAATTATTTGAAAAATATAAATCTACCTTATATTAATGAAATGGGAATAGGTCAACCACTTCTGTTTAAAAATAAAAGGCTTGACCTAACATTTACAACCACACCTCAATTTCAGAGTCTTGTGAAATACAGGAGAGCAACAATTATTCAATTAAGAGTTGAAGAACAGTATGAAAATACTCAACTTATTAATTTAAGAAATGTAATTGACCGCATATTAGAACTAACGAAACGCAAACAACGGGTATAATTCATTGCTAGCACTATCCTACACACGAAAACCCTCGCGGATTTTCTATTCGGTTTTTATTTGCTAAATTAGGTGCTTAAACACACCACTAATCATACACAAACGTTCTCTGCAAGCAGCAAGTATAGCATAAAACAATATAACCAATAAGAATAATCCGCAATAAATTTTCACAATATGAAAACTAGAACATTAATTATTATTTTAACACTAACAATAGGTTTATTTGGAGCTTGTACTGACAAGAAAAAGACGAAGGAGAAAGTGGAAACAGAAATGATATCCGAAGAGATCAGCACATCTGTTGAAGAGAACATTGATGAGGACGAAAGAAGAAAATTAGATAGTATTCGTCAAGTAAAAGAACATGGGCATGCACACTAATTAATACTATATGAAATTAGTAAAAATAACAAGACCAATTATACTCATAATTTGCTGTCTTATTTCTGTTTTTGCCTATGCGCATGGTGTAGATGAAGAAACACAATCATTTTTAACAACAAACAAAGGTGTTGCCTTTGGGCCTTTTCTTTATATTGGCGCCAAACACATGATTACAGGTTACGACCATTTACTTTTTTTGGTGGGTGTTATCTTTTTTTTATATCGAACTAAAGAAATTATTACTTATGTGAGTTTTTTCACTATTGGCCACAGTGCTACTCTTTTATTTGGTGTTATGGCGGATATAAATGTAAATGCGTATCTAATAGATGCAATAATTGGCTTATCTATTGTCTATAAAGGTTTTGATAATTTGGGCGGATTTAAAAAAATATTTGGTAAACAACCCAATACCAAAGCAGCAGTTCTAATTTTTGGGTTATTTCATGGCTTTGGACTTGCAACAAAATTACAAGAATTTGAATTTGATAAAGAAGGGCTTTTTACTAATTTATTAGGCTTTAACTTGGGTGTTGAAATTGGTCAATTTTTGGCATTAGGGATTGTGCTCCTAATCATTTCTTATTGGCGACAATACAGTAGTTATCTCAAATTCTCCAAGCTCACTAACATGCTTTTAATGGCAGCAGGTTTTTTGTTGCTTGGTTATCAATTAACAGGATACTTTATTTCTTAAAACAGACTATAATATGATCACAAAAAACCAACCTAATTTAAATAAAGGCCAATTATTAAAATCATTAATAATAGCATTAATAATTGGTGCAGTCGTACTAGTAACAGCGGTTTTACCAGCGGAATATGGTTTAGATCCTTTAGGAACCGGTAAACTCTTTGGTTTTTCAAAATTATATCAAGAAGATAAACAAATAGAAAATATTGAACTTAATTCTAGTCTGAATTTTAAGAAAATAAAAATGGAGAAACTAGGTTCTTCAACAAATACACCTAAACCTGTAGAAGCTGACAATCCGCCTCCAGAAACTCAGTATATCAAAAGAGAGGACACCATAACGGTTGTCGTACTTGCTAAAAAAGGTATTGAATATAAATTTAAAAGTCTTAAATATGGCAGTATCAAATACGAGTGGTCAACAGATAATGGTATTGTTTATATAGATTTTCATGGTGAAGTAGAACAAGACAATCCGCCAAAAAATGTATTTTATGAGAGTTATACGCTTGCATATTCGAATAATATGGCTGGAACACTAACCGCACCCTTTAAAGGAAAACATGGTTGGTATTTTAGAAACGAAACCAAAGAAGATATTGTGGTTACTATTATACTAAATGGACAATATGAATTATTTAAGTAAAATGCCCGCAGAGAACAACGTGTGTAATTAGTGCAAAAGCGTAAAATTATAGCTTATCTCAACAAATCATATACAAACGCGTAAAAGCAGTTACTTCACCAAAACTCCTCGAGCTTTCATTAGAGGGATTGGTTGCAGGGCTTTTTTATTGATGGTATTCTTTCTGAACAGATATGTTTTGTCAAACATGGTATTCCCTTCAAAAAATGTAACTTTAAATTGGTTATTAAGCGCAAAGAGATCTTCTTGCATTAATTCAATTTTCGCATAGCTTTTAGCTGGTAACCTATCTAGTTTTTTTCTAAATGTAGAGGTTATTTTTTCATCAGAGTATCCATTAGTTACAATTAATACAACTTCTAAGTCAAAATCCTTATTATTAATTATGTACGCATTCCAATCTTGTGTTTTGTAAATGTCGTTGTACTCATTAACGACTGCAACATATACATCATTAACTAATGGAATATCAATATCTTTTTTCATTTCGTGCTTCCGTTGAAAACCTTTAAATTAGACACAAAATAAACCTTTTACGCACTCAAAAACAAATTCAAATGCAACAACATATTTTATGGCTACTTTGTTTAACGACTTCAATTAGTATTGCTCAAAGCAACAATCAATCAGAGCTTACTATTGATCAAATCATGCAAGGTGAAGATTTTGTTGGTTACTCACCAACACGAATTAATTGGTCTGATGATAGTCAATATATAAATTTCAGTTGGAATCCTGATAATGATACTTTACGCTCTTCTTATAAAGTAAACATAAAATCAAAAGATATTAGTAAACGCAGTTTTTCTGAGCTAAAAGACAGTCAAAGTTCAGGTGTTTTCTCAAATGATTATAAGTGGAAAGTGTATTCTAAAAATGGAGATTTATTTTTAGTTAATATGTCTAATCAAACGGTTAAACAAATTACTAAGACAGAAATAAGAGAATCTAATCCTCGTTTTTCTCGAGATGAAACCTCTATTGTTTATCAAAACAATAATAATATATTTCAATGGCATATTTCTAGCGGAATTACTAAACAACTTACTAATTTCAAGAGTGGTTCAGAAAAGCCGGAACCCAAAACTAATGAACAAGATCAATGGCTAAAAGACGACCAATTAAGGTATTTCAATATTCTTGGTAAACGTAAAAATGAACGTGATGCTCGCACATATCGAAGTGAGCAAACAAGAATTGAAGGTTTAAACGTCGTTTATACTGGTAGCAAAAACTTATTTGGATTAAATATTTCACCAGATTTAAACTATGTCGTTTATAATTTATATTCTTCTTCAAAAACCACGAATACTATTGTGCCAAGCTACGTTACTGAAAGTGGATATACTACAGATTTGAATGCACATACTAAAGTAGGAAGTGAGCAATTTAGTTCTGAATCTTGGATTTTAAATTTAAAATCTGGAGAAACTTATCAAATTATGGCAGATTCAATTGAGGGCATTTTTAATAAGCCAAAATACATGAAAGATTATGTTGAAAAAGACTCTGTTTTTAATCCTGTATATGATACTCCTCGAAAAGTAAATATTGGATCTCCTGTTTTTTCAGGTAATGGTAAAGCTGTCGTAAATATTACGTCTCAAGATTACAAAGACCGATGGATAATGGCAATTAATCTTTCTAATGGTAGTTTAACACAAATAGATAGACAGCATGATGATGCTTGGATTGGTGGTCCAGAAATAGGTTGGTTTTCAGGTGGTGCTATGGGATGGATTGATGTTAATAATATCTGGTTTAAATCTGAAAAAACAGGATATTCTCATCTTTACACAGCAAATGTAAATACTGGAGAAATTAAGGCTTTAACACAAGGAGGTTTTGAAGTTTTAAGTACTCAACTATCTAAAGACAAAAAAACTTTCTTTCTAACCAGTAACAAGATAAGTCCACACGTTCAGCATTTCTATCATTTACCGGTTAAGGGAGGCCAAATGACACAAATTACTTCTCAAAAAGGAGGTCATGAGGTAACGGTTTCACCGGACGAAAAACAACTCGCTATTCGATATTCTTATTCTAACAAGCCTTGGGAATTATTTGTGATGCCAAATAAGGCTCGTGCCAAAATGGTACAACTTACAACCTCAACGACTGAGGCCTTTAATTCATATCCTTGGATAGATTCAGAAATCATACAATTTACAGCACGAGATGGAGAAAAAGTTCCTGCAACGCTATACAAACCAGCCGCCGATAAGAAAAATGGAGCTGCGGTAATATTTGTTCATGGCGCTGGATATCTTCAAAATGTACATCATTGGTGGTCATCTTATTCCAGAGAATATATGTTTCACAATTTTTTAGTTGATAATGGTTATACGGTCTTAGCTATTGATTTTAGAGCTAGTGCAGGTTATGGAAGAGATTGGCGTACATCAATTTACAGGCATATGGGAGGAAAAGACTTGGACGATCAAGTAGATGGAGCAAAATATCTAATTGAAAATCATGACATTAATAAAGATAGACTTGGTATTTATGGTGGTTCCTATGGTGGATTTATAACCTTAATGGCATTGTTTAATTCTCCTGACACCTTTAAAAGTGGCGCGGCATTGCGATCTGTAACAGATTGGGCACATTACAATCATGGTTATACTGCAAATATTTTAAATACACCTGTAGAAGATCCAATAGCTTATGAACGCAGTTCTCCTTTGTATTTTGCTGAAGGCTTAAAAGGTAACCTTCTTATGCTGCATGGAATGATAGATACAAATGTACACTTTCAAGATGTTGTACGCTTGTCACAACGATTGATTGAATTAAAAAAAGAGAACTGGGATCTGGCTATATTTCCTTTAGAATCTCATGGATTTATAGAGGCATCAAGTTGGTCTGATGAATATAGACGTATTTATAAATTGTTTGAAGAAACTCTGAAAGATTAAGCAACAAAAAAGGCGTTATTAAAAATAACACCTTTTTTGTTTTTATAATTTATAATGCACTTTTAAACTGATCTAAAAAGCGAACATCATTTTCACTCAATAATCTGATATCACCTATTTGATGCAATAACATTGCTATTCTATCTATTCCCATTCCAAAAGCGAAACCAGAATACACTTCTGGATCAATACCACAGTTTTTTAACACATTAGGGTCAACCATACCACAACCCATGATCTCAAGCCAACCTGTTCCTTTGGTAATTCGATAATCGATTTCAGTTTCCAAGCCCCAATACACATCAACCTCAGCACTAGGTTCTGTAAACGGAAAATATGAAGGGCGTAACCTAATTTTTGATTTCCCAAACATTTCAGTTGTAAAGTATTGAAGCGTTTGTTTTAAGTCGGCAAAGCTTACATTTTTATCAATATATAAACCTTCAACTTGATGGAAAAAACAGTGAGATCTAGCAGAAATAGCCTCATTACGAAAAACTCTTCCTGGTGAAATAGTCCGAATTGGTGGTTTATTATTTTCCATATAACGTACTTGCACAGAACTCGTATGCGTACGTAACAATATATCTGGATCTGTTTGAATAAAGAACGTGTCTTGCATATCACGTGCTGGATGGTATTCTGGTAAATTTAACGCTGTGAAATTATGCCAATCATCTTCAATTTCTGGTCCTTCACTTACATTAAATCCAATACGTGAAAATATATCTATAATCTGATTTTTTACAATTGAAATAGGATGACGAGATCCAATTTGAATTGGTTCACCTGGACGTGTTAAATCTCCCAGGCTTCCATTGGACTCTTCCTTGCCTTCTAGCTCTTCTTTTAAAGCATTTACTTTATCTTGAGCAGTAGTTTTTAGTTTATTGATAGCTTGACCAAACTCTTTTTTTTGCTCATTTGCAACGTTCTTAAACTCTGCAAAATAATCATTAAGCAATCCTTTTTTTCCTAAATACTTAATTCGGAATGCTTCAATTTCATCCAATGATTGCGCAGAAAATGTTTCTGCTTCGTCAATAAGTTCTTTAATCTTGTCTATCATGATTGTCCTTCAAATAATGGGCAAATTTAACAATTCTTATTGTATAAATTCAGTTTCAACAAAATAGTTTACAATAGCTTCTTTCATCAATATACTTTGCTCTCCTGCTTTTAAAAAAGGCAATTCAGTATTAGTTTTATAATGTGGCCATCCATCATCATCAACATAATCAAATTCATAATAGCCATATGGAGATAGCACTTTACAAATTGCAATGTGCATTAAATCCAGCTTGTGATCTTTCTTATATTTTCTATCAAATTGACCTAATTCTTGCACTCCAATTAAATAAATAATAGCATCTAAATCTAATGGATCTCCATCAGCAAACTGCTGAGATAATTTCTCAACTAATAATTCCCATCGTTCTTTTAACTGTTCGTCTCTTACCATAATTGCGAACAAATTTACATACTTATATAATAGCAATCCAACAATTGCGTTATATTAATCTAAACTCCTTATTTTTTATACATTATAACAGAAAATTACGCTAATTTTAACTAGGTTTATTGAAATTTTGGTTTGTATGACTGTTATTGATATTGTTTTAGGTGCATTGCTCCTTTTTGGGTTAATCCGAGGGTTAACTAAAGGTCTTTTTGTTGAAATTGCTTCATTATTAGCATTAATTGCTGGTATTTATGGGGCTATTCATTTTAGTCATTTTGCTACAGAATTCTTAGAAAGCAAGATAGATTGGAGTGAAAAATACATTAACATTGCCTCATTTGCTATTACTTTTGTTATCATAGTCTTCACCATTTCATTGGCAGGAAAGGCGTTAACTAAACTTGCTGATTTTGCAGCTCTTGGTGCTTTAAATAAACTCCTTGGAGGTCTTTTTGGTTTTCTTAAAATAGGGCTTATATTGAGTGTAGTTTTAATGGTATTTTCAAGTATGAATAAGACCATTCCTTTTGTTGATGATGAAGATATAGAAGAATCTGTACTTTACGAGCATGTACGTTCCCTTGCTCCAATGATTTTTCCAAATATTATTGATGTTAAAGAAAAGAAAGAAGAAGCTAACAATGCCTCATAAAAAAAGTCGCTCATTAGAGCGACTTTTTTATTCTTATTTTATGTAAAATTATAACATTTCAACTTTCCCTGAATGTAAACTATAGACACCTCCAACAATAGCAATTTCACCATTATCTTCCATCTCTTTAAGTATCTCACTTTTTTCGCGAATACGTTCAATAGTTAACTTTACATTATTTTCAACGGTTTTGGCAACAAATTCGTTATTTGATGAGTTGGCTTCACCATCCACTTCTACTGCGCTTTTTCTAACAGCCGGCATAATATTATCTAACATGGCTGTGATATTACCTAGTTCTACACCATCACAGGCCGCTTTAACAGCACCACATGATTCATGACCAAGGACCATTACCAACTTACTACCAGCCGCTTTACATGAATATTCTAGACTCCCTAAAATGTCTACATTTTCAAAATTTCCAGCTACACGAGACACAAAGATATCTCCGATAGCTTGATCCAACACAGTTTCAACTGGTACACGAGAATCTATACATGATAACACTACTGCTTTGGGAAATTGCCCACCAATGGTTTGGTTTACTAGAGCTGCATTATCAACTGCTTGAGCATTTCCATTTACAAATCTCGCATTTCCTTCTAATAAATCTTGCAATACACCATTTGGTGATAATGTGTCTTGTACATCTTTTGATATTGCTATATTTTTCATTTTTTTTGTTTTTTTAATGTTTGTCTTCTACGTTTTCTTTTACCCATTTTACACATTCCTCAAATTCATTGAAGATGTGTTCTTCAGGTATTAAATCTGGAATAATATCAATCCGCTCCATCATATATCTAGGTTGTTTCAATAATCCAACAAATAAAACTTGAATATTATTTTGACCTAAATCTTGTAACATATCTTCCATAGCATATAAACCTGATTGATCCATATATTGCATACGTCCCAATCTGATTATTACATTAGATGCTGTTTTTGGTATTTGAGCTACTAAGCTTTGAAAGTCACTTGTTGAACCAAAAAATAATGGTCCTTTTACGTGCTTAATAAAAACTTCTTCTTTAAGTCTCTCAGGGAAATTAATTTCATCGGCCCAAGATTCTTCTTTTAACGTTTTTACATCTGATCGTTCTGCTGTTAAATCTCCAATTTTTTTCATGAACATTAAGGAGGCGATTACAAGACCTATTCCAACTGCATATACTAAGTTCCAAACTGAAGCTAATACAAGAACAACCAACATTATTAGAACTTCTGAGCTTAATTTTATTGGCCCAAAATTCAAATCTCTTGGCAAGTTAGGAATTGCTTTTAATCCTTTATAATCCATAACTCCAATACCAACTGTAATTAATATTCCAGCTAAAACGGCCGCAGGAATTTGTGATGCAATTGGCCCTAAAGCAAGTAAAATAAACAATAGCATTATTCCAGCAATCATTCCTGACAACTTTGTCTTTCCTCCAGAATTAATATTTACAACAGTTCTAATTGTAGCCCCCGCTCCAGGAAGTCCTCCAAATATTGCCCCTATACTATTTCCAATACCTTGACCAATAAGCTCCTTATTAGGTTTGTGTTTGGTCTTTGTCATATTATCCGCAACAACACTTGTTAACAATGAATCAATTGCCCCTAAAAGCGATAGCGTTAACGCTGTAAATATGTAAGGTGTAATATTCCCTAGTTTAAATCCTATAAATATTTCAACTACTGGATAAGGGAACCCTTGAGGAATTTCCTCTATAGGTCTATAATCAAAACCAAACGCAACAGCTACTCCTGAAACGACAATTAACGCAACTAATGTGCTTGGAACTACTTTGGTAATGCGTTTAAATCCATAAATAATAAATATTGTTGCTAAGGCAAGAATAACCTCAAGCCAATTAATGTTTGTTAAGGCATTTGGCAATGCTTTAAAAGTTCCTAAAACACCCGAAGCTTCTTTTGCTGCAAGCGTTTGAGATTCGGCTAAAATTTGAGCTTCAGTAATTCCATGTGCTCTATCTATAGTCTCTTTAAAATCTTCTAATACCAAAATCCCTTCACCAGCTTCTTCTTTCAAAATGTTTTCAAGAATTAACTCTTCAGCTTGTGGTTTAAATTGGTTTACAAATTCCATGTCTTCTTTTGGATAATATCCAACTGTAGGTAAAACCTGCGTTACCAAAATAATAACTCCAATAGCTGTCATAAAACCTGAAACTACAGGATAAGGAATATATCTGATGTATTGACCAATTCCTAAAATTCCTAGCCCAATTTGCATCACGCCGGCTAGTAAAAAAACTGTTAAAATAATTGGCAAGGCTTTATTTATATCACCGTCATTTACGGCAATAATACCCGCTATAACAACCATACTAACCGCTGTCATCGGAGCTGTAGGCCCAGAAATCTGAGTACTCGTTCCGCCAAATAATGCCGCGAAAAAGCTGATAAAAATAGCCCCATAAAGTCCTGCTGTTGGTCCTAATCCTGAAGACACTCCAAAAGCTAAAGCTAATGGTAATGCCACAATTCCAGCAGTTATACCTCCAAAGGCATCCCCTTTTATGTTTGAGAATAAGTTTTTCATTTATTTAAATTTAATGGTTAGTTTTTAGTTTAATTTTTTTTACTGCAATATAATTTAGAAATTAACAAATGTCAAAAGATTAATCTGATCTCTTGAGTCAGTTTCAAAAAACTGGTTCATATAGCCTAATTCAATTTTAATATTACGGTTTATTTTATAACCTAGTCCAGCATAAACTCTATTTCTGTCAAAAATAGCACTATTGGTATTCAAAAATATCTCATTGTATGCCGATAAATATAATTCCTTCTTACTTTCTTCTTTCCTTTGCAAAGGAATATTAAATCCTAAAAAATACCTGAATCTCATTTTAAAATCACTCTCAACAAAACGCTGTTCAAAACGGTAGCGATGGCTTAATTTTACTTTCCATAACGATTGCTTTGTTGTAAACTGTTGAAAAATACGATGTTCATTTACAGATATTTTCTCATCAGTATCAAGAATATAGTTTTCGGACAAAATATAGCCATATCCTATTAATATGTTATTATTGTTCTCAGTTAAATTATATCCTAAACCTGTTCTTAACAAAAGTTGCTCAAGATCCCCTATTGCATTGTAGTTTCTATATTGGACTTCATTGTGAATATTCCATTTACTGTTCAATTTTTTGTTCCCAATATAAATAAGCCAATTTCCTAGGTTACTATCTTGACTGAAAGACATCATTGGCATTGACAAGAAAAACAAGACTATAATAGCAGGAAAGACCTGTTTGATTGTTTTTAACATTTTTTTAAAATAGATGAGATCAATCTAATGTAGATTAATATTTAATTGAACTTTCAATTTGGGTTAGTAAACCCTAAATCTGATTTCTTAAATGCTTATTTCTGGCGGAGGTGATGTTAATTCTTTGAATAAAGAACTGTAATTCTCTGAATGAGTATTTAGCAATTTCATTAAACTCGTATTGTACATGCTATCTTCAATTGCATTCTCTACAAGTAATTCTATCTCAAAATCTTTGACCTTTTCTTCTCCTTTTTTCTCTTCTTCTTCGTTAGAGTCAATCAAAATAGAAATGTCATAATTATCGTCAACAATGGCCATAATATTTGGCATCACTGTTAGTGATGTAAATATTATTGAAAAAAATATTGCTGTGACCGATTTTTTCATACTAAATTTTGAAGAACAAATATAGCTTTTGATTTTATTAATTTTGTTAAGGAAATATTAAATATCATTCAACAGTTTGATGTCCTCAGAAGGAATCCATCCCTGCTTTCCGTTAGTAATTTCTATTTTAGTCCAAGTATCATTATAATTATCTAAAACCTGAACTTTTGTTCCTTCGTGTAATTGAAATGCATTTTCACTTCTTAAGTTTGGTTCTGTTTTCACATCGCTTTCTTGAGCGAACACTATTGCTGGATTGTTCCTGTTATCAAAAGAATACTTCTGGAATGCAAAAAATAATGTGATACATGCACAACATAACATTGTAAAACTACTTACAAATGATAAGCGTTTTTTTATGGTAGTATATGATACATAGTATGCTAAAAATAAAACGACAAATAGAATAACACAAACTATCGATAGTATTGCCCAAGTATCAAAACTGAAGGTGTTTGTTAGATTTTTTGTGAGTTTTGAAAACCCAACTTTTGGTAAAACGTCAATAGCATCAATTGTCATGTTTTGAGCAAATACCAAATTATTTTTAATTTCCGTATCCTTAGGATCCAAGAGTAGTGCCTTTTCATAATAATAATTACTCGGTGCAATACGATTAAGCTTATAATATGAGTTGGCTAAATTAAAATACAAATCAGCAGAATGCAAATCATTTTTTAAAATAGATTCATATACAGTTATTGCTTCTTGATACTCACCATCATTATATAAACTGTTTCCCTTGTTAAAACTATCATCATGTTGAGCAAAAGAAATTACTACACTAAACAAAGTTAATATGTATGCTATATTTTTCATTTAATTTGTCGATCAATTAATGAAATTATATTCGCTGCCTTATCATAATCCTGCTGCATTTCTACATTTGAAAATTGAGCATATCTCGCCATTTCACAATTTTTAAGTATTTCTAAGAATTGTGAAATTGTAGTTTCTTCTGCAGATTTGTTGCTTAATAATTCTTGAATCTTTTCTTTAGAAAAATCACTAGTCTCAATGTTCAATTTAGCCTTTAAGTAATTATGCAATGCACGTTCAAGGGCGTTATAAAATTGTTCTTTATTACCTAATGTAGCTTTCGCTTCTTTCAGGTATTTTCTAGCTAATTTATTGCCCTTTCTAATTCTATTTCCAACAATATCACTATTTCTTTCTTCTTGTTTTCTCCTAATAAAAATTGCCAATGGAATAGCTAAAAAAGGTGCGAATAATAATGTCCAAAACAATTTAGATTTAAAAAATTGAGGCTGATTTATACTTGTGAAATTAGTATTAGTTTTAAACGATGCAAACTGATTATTTGATGAAACGACTTGTTGTTTATCATTACCTGTGCTTAAAGCTGTTGCATTACTTGAGTTAATTGGTCCTTCTGTAACATCAATTACAATTTCATCTGATGTTATCGTTTTATAGCGCTCTTCTTTTAAATCAAAATAAGAAAACGAAATACCCGGTAATGGGTATTTTCCCTGATATGAAGGAACAATAGTGTAAGAGTCTGAAGATTTCCCTCTCATTCCATTCAAATTAACAGAAATATTTTCTTGATGCTCAGGTTCATAAACCTCCAATGCACTTGGTAATGATAATTTTGGAAGTTTAAACAGTTTTAAGTTTCCATTACCACTAACCTCAACTTTAGCCTCTAAAGCTTCAGTAGCTTTAAGTGTGCTTTTTGAAATTGTAACTTTAAAATCAAAATCCCCAACAGCTCCAGTAAAGTCAATTGGACGATCGGTTTCAGGCAAGGGCTTTACATTAATAACTCTATTCCCTGCAGCAACAGTTCTATGCACAGATTGCATTAAACGTCCACCAAAAATATCACGTCTATTTGTAGGCACATCAACTGTAATATCTAAGGTTAATGGCTCAATATTTAATTTACCTGTTTTTTGAGGATATAACACTGTTTTTCGTAATATCACATAACGATAATCCTCACCATTATAAGTGCCATTCTGAATTTTAACTCCTTTTATATCAATGTTTTGACTCCAAAAATCATTATATCTAGGTGTATCCAATTCTCTCCAATTACTAACTCCTGTGTTTTCAGATACATATAATTTATATACTACAGTAATCGCTTCATTTAAATAAGGGTTAGATTTAGAGACCTCCGCAACTAAATGAATATTTTGCTGAACTATATAGTCTGGATCATTAGGATCTTTAGGTTTATCTACCGCTGCGGTAACATTTATTCTTACGGGTGTAGTTTTATAAGTATTACCGTCGATCTCAATAGTCGCTTGGCTAATTGTAAAATTACCTCTCTTTTTTGGTGCTAAAAAATAGCTGTAAGTTTTTGAATATGATCTTACTCCATTAATCCATGAATTATTAATAGATTGGCTAGGGCCACCAACTACTGTGAAGTTTTCAAAGTTAGGAGGGTTAAAATTATCTCCATCTTTATTCATAATAAAATCAATACGTAAACGCTCGTTTACTCCTAACCTTTTCTTACTTACCTTAGTTTCAAATTTAACTTTAGGTACTTCAGTTTGGGTAAAACCAATTGCAGTTGTTAAGGTCAACGCTAATATTAATATATGCTTTGAAAGTTTCATTTCGTTATAAAAAAGTGTTGCTTACCAATCTTTTTCGGCTCTAACTTTTGGACCTTTAGCTTTTTTAGCATTAATTTTTTCCTGAACCTTCTTTTCTTGATTGTTCATGGCTTCTAATAAGTTTTTAACTTGTTGAGGAGATAGTTTTCCAGGCTGTTGTTGGTTCTTCTTTTGATTTTTTGGGTCTTTATTGTCTTTACTATCCTTTTCATCGTCGGGCTTTCCTTTATCATCTTCTTTATCATCACCTTCATTTTCTTTCTGTTCATCGTCTCCTTCTTGATCTTCTTTGTCTTCATTTTCGTCTCCTTCATCTTTCTGATCTTCGTCTTTGTTTTCTTCTTCTTTTTTGTCGTCCTTATTTTCATCTTCACTTTCATCATCCTCTCCTTCTCCTTGTTGCTCAGCACATTCTTTTGCTAATGCAAAATTATAACGTGTTTCTTCATCACTTGGTTCATTACGTAAGGCATTTTTAAATGCTTCAACGGCATCCTTACATAGATTTTGCTTCATCAAAGCATTACCAATATTATGAAATGCTCTGTGTTTTTCTTTTTTAGTAGTGGCACTTTCCGCAGCTTCTATATGGCGCAGTAAGCCTTCATCATATAAGCCAGAATTAAAATAGGCATTCCCTAAATTATAAGAGCCTTTGGAATTTGTAGGTTTTTTTGAAATGGCTTTTCTATATTCTGTTTCTGCCAATAAAAAGTCTTCACTTACTATCTCATTAGCATCATAAATCAAGTCATTAGCTTGTATAAGTGCTTTGTCCTTTTCTTGGCTAAAAGCAAAAGAGCAACATAAAAATAATATATAACTAAACTTCTTCATATTTTGTCTGAGACTTGCTAAATTAAGAAAGTGTTATTTTGTTCTCGTTAAAATAAATATAAAATATAATCATCTGATTTTACTTAAAGATTTTCATTAAATAAATTTAAACGGTTTAGCCATGCTGTTTTTCGTTCTAATA
>UPTN01000681.1_pt1 | contig 16887 bp, 12 predicted proteins | sample 2160111 | NCBI WGS metagenome assembly UPTN01 (sample SAMN06265058, study PRJEB28932) | marine metagenome | isolation source: Columbia River Estuary | place: USA:Columbia River Estuary, USA | collected 2014-05-05
TTTGAATCTGTTGCAGCATTTTCCATAATTTCTAATACCGTTTGTTCTGGCTCAAGATATTCGGATTGATTTTGAGCAAAATATCCAATTTGAACATTATGACCCAATTTTAAATGACCTCCATGTGGAATTTCACCTACTAAAATTTTAGCCAAAGTAGATTTACCTTGTCCGTTTTGACCAACAAAAGCAATTTTACTGTTTCTTTCAATTAGTAAATCAACATTCTCAAGGACTTGTTTTTTTCCGTAATTTTTAGATAAATTTTCAGCTTCAACAACTATTTTTCCAGGTTCTTTTGAAATTTGAAATCTTATATTCATCACCGCATTGTCATCATCATCAACCTCAATACGTTCAACTTTATCCAATTTTTTGATTAAAGATTGAGCCATAGTTGCCTTGTTGGCTTTTGCTCTAAATTTATCTATTAACAATTGGGTAGCCTTTATTTCTTTTTCCTGATTTTTTTGAGCCTGCAATTGTTTCTCTTTTATTTCGCCTCGCAGTAACAAAAATTCAGAATACGGTTTTTTGTAATCGTAAATTTTTCCTAAAGAAATTTCAATAGTTCGGTTTGTTACATTGTCTAAAAACATTTTATCATGCGAAACCAGCACAATTGCACCAACATACGATTTTAAGAAATTTTCTAACCAAATAATAGATTCAATATCCAAATGGTTTGTTGGCTCATCTAATAATAAAATATCATTGTTTTGCAATAATAGCTTTGCCAACTCAATACGCATTCTCCACCCTCCTGAAAAAGTATCAGTTAGTTTATCAAAATCTTCTCTTTGGAAACCTAAACCTTGTAATATTTTTTCTGTATTTCCCTGATAATTATAGCCTCCCAACAATTCATATCTATGAGAATATTCATTTAAATTAACCATTAAATCATGATAGTATTCACTTTCATAATCAGTTCTTTCTGCTAATTCATGATTAATTCTATCTAATTTACTTTCAAGTTGTTTAATTTCTTCAAAGGCCTGATAGGCTTCTTCCAAAATAGTTCTTCCTTCAACAAAGTCTATATCCTGACGTAAAAAACCAATTCGAATGTCTTTATCAAAAGCCATAACTCCTGTGGTACTTTCAATATCTTTCGATATCACTTTTAACAAGGTAGATTTTCCTGCACCATTTTTCCCAATCAATCCAATTCTATCACCTTTATTTAACTTAAAAGTTATTTCTGAAAACAAATCAGATCCGGCAAATGAAACCGATAAATTATGTACGTTAAGCATTAATATTTTATAATTAAATGTAAATTTGTGTATATTCTAAAATTGGTGCAAACTTACTATAAAAAAGCTTGGTACTCAATTAAAGTTTTTTTATAATTGATTAGTTTGACAAAATTTCCAATTTCAAATGTTTAAAAAAGGTACAAAACTTTATAGCATACTTTTTAATAAATGCCCTAAATGTCATGAAGGGAATTTCATGAAAGAAAGAAACATTTTTAAACTTCATAAAGCATTTAACATGCACGAGTCTTGTTCTGAATGCGGGTTTAAATACATGATGGAACCTTCCTTTTATTATGGTGCGATGTATGTAAATTACGGTTTAACCGTGGGGATAGGAATTATTACTTTTGCTATTGGTACTTTATTTTTTGACCTAACTTTATTGCAATGTTTTATTCCTATTGTAGTAATGTTATTACTTACTGCACCTGTTACGATTAGATTGTCACGCATTGTTTGGATTAATATTTTTGTAAAATACAATCCACCTTCAAAAAAAATTATTGAAAACGAGCAATAGAAATTTCAGTATCTAATTTAATATTATTTTCTAAGTTGTTGTATAATTCCTTTGCTAACATAGGCGCTAGCATTACTCCACGTGTTCCTAAGCCATTAAGAATTGCCATATTCCTGTTTTTTGAATGTGTCCCAACCAAAGGCCTTCTATCCTTTACTGTAGGTCTAATTCCAGCAACATGATCCACAATTGTATATGGAACTTTAATAAAAGATTCTAACTTATCTATAAGTTCTTTTTTTCCTTCTTCTGAAGGTTTGCAGGATTTGTCAATCCAATTAAAAGTTGCACCAACTTTATAATGGTTATTCCCTAAGGGAAGCACAAAAACTGCAGCTTTGATTAAAAAATCAATATTTAAATCCGGAGCATGAATAATTAGCAATTCACCTTTTGCCTCTTGCATTGGTAAATAATTAAAAAACGGGTTTTTTTGAAGTCCAAAACCTTCACAAAACACAATTTTAGCAGCATTAATTCCTTTGTATGAAACATTATCACCCTTTAAAACTAAATCCGCATATTCAAACCTTTCATTCATCAGTATTTCCCTTTTCAATAAATCATAAGAATAATCTTCTAACAAAGTTTTAGTATCAATTCTTCCCGTATTGATTAATTTTCCATATCCGAATTCGGCCACAATGCCTACATCCTTTTCACGAATAATTTGAGGAACCATATAATTTTGCAGCAAAGGTTTATCGCAAGCCACAAACCAATCATTTTGTTCTTCTATTGACTTAAAAATCCGGTAAATATCAACCTTATAATCGTATTTTTTGTTGAATTTTCGTTCAAGTTCAGCATAAAAAGAAATCGCAATATTAAGTTGACTGATGGCATTCCAAACAGGTGTAAAGCGTTTTAAAATTACTGGGTTGTACATTCCTCCTGCTACAATTGAAGAATTTTGAGAATGATCTTCAAATACAATGAATGATTTTCCATTTGCTTCCAATTCTTTTGTGAATGCCACTCCTGATAAACCCAATCCAACAATAATATAATCTACTTTCATATTTTAAAAATTATATTTTAAAACAAAAAACTCCTGCATTTAGCAAGAGTTTTTATATTCTTTAGAAAAATTACAATTAGTAATTCCACATATCTCCTTCTTTACTTCTAATTTCTTCTTTAATTCTATTTGATTCTAATACCTGGAATAATGCATTTCCTTTTACATATTGTGAAACATCCCTATTTCCATAAATATTTTCAATTTTATAGATAATAGAACTAAATCTACGTGCATTTAAGATATGATCAAATGAAATTGGAGTTGCTGAATTTTTTTGATTAAACACTTTCATTTCATGTAATTCTTCTCTTGCATCTGGAAACCAAACCCAAAATAATGAAAGCTTTTCGTTCGAATTGGCTACATCATCATTACTTTTAGCTCTAATATCTGGTGCTACAGGAGACAATGCCAATAGTCTATATTTTAACTCACCTTGACGTTTATCAAAATACCAAAGTCCTTTAATTCTAAAACCTTCAATATCTTGTGAAGTTAGTTTACGGATATTGATATATTCATCAATATTTGCAACACCTTCATTCAGTGCATCAAAACCAGCATCAGTTGTGTCAACACTTTTTAATTTACTATTAATTTCATCAATTGACATTTTAGCAGTAAAGTATGAGTCATCATATACCTCGGTTATATCACCATTTTTTATACCTTTCAATAAAGTGTCAAATAATGAACGTCTATCTGATGATATATTATTGGTTTCAGTTGGGTAATAAAGTGGTAAATTAATTCTTTCATTTAAATCAAGAAATTCCCAAACAACCTTAGACCAAACAATATCCCTATCATCAATATAACCATATACCAAAGGGATGTCATTATCAACGGCTAATTGTGACGCCGTTTTTTTACCAATATCAGAAGGTATTTTAGCATTTAATAAATTTGACTGAGCGAAAGTGTTATGAAATAACACAAGTGCCAAAATAAATATCCCAATACTTTTCTTATTCATCATGTAATTTTCTATTTATTCAATTTCTATACTAACTGCTGAAGCAGGTTTAATTTTATAATTGCTATTACCTTGTAACGCTGATTTGATGTCAAAAATTGTAATTACATCACCTCTTTTTGCTTTTGAAATAGCTTTTAAAGCTGCCGCATCCATTTTATTCCCTCTTACATCAACTGTTGATTGGCCAGGTACTTTAATTGAAAAACCAACTGTTGTTAGCGTTAAATCAAAATCAAAATCAGGTAATTCGGCACCAACTGAAGATTTTTCCAAATTTTCCCTTGGCATTTTTACATAGCCAAATTCTTTTCTAATTGTACCATTTGGTGCAGGTATTCCTTTAATTCTAAAAACTTGAGAAGTACTAACTGTTTGTCCGTTTGGTAATTTTCCAGAAACATTAATTTTAACTTCTTTTCCAGTACTTGGAGTCATTGTATATTTCCCTGAACCCGAGGCTCTTCGTAAACCACTTCCTGTAGCAGTAACTTTGTCATCCGAAATTCCAGGAATTGAAATCGTCATTGGGTTATCAACACCCATATAAACAACATTCATTTTATCAGCTGAAATTACAGCACTATTTGGTTTTGGTATAACTGCATATGAGCTACTAATTTCAATTTCAACAGGTTGACCGTTTTCAATAAAAATAAATTTTCCTTTTACATCACGCTCTCCAACAGCACCTGCGGGAAAATCCAATATAGCACCACCATCTTCAATTTTAGTTATCTCATTACCATTAACAACAACTTTTTCCGGTTTTAATGAAGCATCATACCTTCCAAGAACAATTTTACCCTTAAAGTTTTCACCTTGAAAAAAAGCTGATTTTTCTGGGATTAAAATCGTTTTATAATTAGACATTGAAACATCACTTTCCAACTGGCCGCCTAACATAAAATTTAACACTTCATAACTGGTCAATTTAATATCGTTTTCCATGGATGTTAAGTTTGTAATAGTAGATATTAAAGGAAATCCTTCATATCTATTATTCAACCATGCTTGTTTCCCGTCTTCCGTTTGTTGATCTGATGTATCGAAACGTTTATTAATAATTGGAACTAAAGGATTGGTCTCTCCTAAAATTGCAATTACACCATCTCTATAACCATTTACATGGTCTACAAATTCTTGACCCTCTTTTGTAAATCTATCTCCAAGAAATAAATATTCATCCACCGTACTTGTTTTATCCATAGACTCGTAGTCTGTTGGATTTTCAACATCTTTTAAAAAAATTGTTTTAAGGTTCTCTAAATAAATATTAAAATTTACTGTTAAATCTCTAATTTTTTCTGCTTTTTGAAATATTTCAGCATATTTTTCGGGTTGCTCACTCGCTTTCCCTTTTAAATTTTCGTAGGTATTTTTATTCTTTTCAGTAAAAAGAGTATTATTGTCAGTCAATTTTTCATTCATATAGCCAAATGCAGAAAGAACTTCCTTAGACATTTGCATCGCAATCATAGCAATGAAAACTAAGTACATTAAGTTAATCATTTTCTGCCTTGGTGATAATTTACCTGAAGCCATTTTAATTAGTTTTTTTTGTTAATAATTTAGTTTTAAACAATAAACTAATTCGTTAGTTTTTAGTTGACATTGCAGATAACATACCTCCATAAATACCATTTAAAGACGATAAATTAGTTGCCATAGACTCCATTTGTTCTTTTAGTTTCTGTGCATTTTCAACAACTTGATCATTAATATCAGCCTGTCTGCTTGAACTTTCTAATTGCACTTTATATAAACTATTTAATGACTCCATTTGTGCTGCTGCCAAAGCTAACTGCTCACTATATTTATTCGTTGCTGCAATTGAATTTACAGCCGGTGCAATATTATCTGCTGCGCCTTTAAAATTTTGAATGCTTTCACCTAAACTTTGCATTAAGCCCGCATCCAATTTTGCTTCTTTAAGCATGGTATCTAATTTTTGAGACAATAAACTTTGTACTTCTCTTGTGTCTTTTCTGTCTTGATCTCTATCTAGACCTGTAGAAAGCTCTGGATAAACTAAACTCCAGTCTAAATCATCTTCAACAGATTCAAAAGCAGACAAAAAGAATACAATTGCTTCTACCGCCATCCCAATTGTTAACATTTCACTACCAAATGGCCAGTGTTGAATTTTAAAAAGTGCTCCAAGTATTACAATTGATGCTCCTATACCATAAGCATAGTTAAAGAATTTTTTCTTGTTAATTGATTGTGCCATAATTGCGTTTTTATAAGTTAGTATAAAGGTTGATTTTTTAATTTAAATTGGTTCCTAGAAAATCTTGAACTGTTCTAAAACCAATATAGCTTCTAGCTGAATCGCTATATTCATAATCTCTGGTACTTACCTCCAAGTAATAGGCAACATCTTTCCAAGAGCCACCTCTAATTACTTTTCTGTAATTTTTATTAATTTCAACATTTGGATTCATTGTAGATCCAATGTAATATGATGCCTCACTATATGCGGTATTGGTCCACTCTGAAACATTTCCAGCCATATTGTATAAACCATAATCATTAGGGTTGTAGGATTTCGCTTCCATTGTATAAAGAGCTCCATCAACTGCATAATCACCTCTACTAGGTTTGAAATTTGCTAAAAAACAACCCCTATCACTTGTAGTGTAAGGCCCTCCCCAAGGATATTTTGAAAAATTTAAACCACCACGTGCTGCATATTCCCATTCAGCTTCAGTGGCTAATCTAAAATATGGAACAGTCGTTGAATTCTTCTTTGATTTCAAATAAGAATTTTTCTTTTTTGTTCTCCAACCACAAAATGCTTTAGCTTGTTGCCAGTTTACACCAACCACTGGGTAATCAGCATATGCTTGGTGATAAAAATAATCTTGATGCATTGGATCATTGTATGAGTAGTTGAAATCTTTAATCCATACTGTTGTGTCAGGATAAACTTCTACAATTTCATTTTTAATATAATCTTTTCTAACCCCTTTATTTCTCGCAGCGGCTTCTGTATCTAACCAAGAATAATTAAATTTCAGTTTTTTGGTATCTAAAATTCTTTTTCCATCAAAACTATCTTCAAATTGCAAAAACATAGTATCCATCACTTCAACATAATACTCATCAGGAAACTCATTTAAATTCCAAATTAAATCTTCTTCCCAATTTAATGATCTACCTTGAAGTGGAGAATTAACATCCCCCAAACTACCATAATTATTCATCATGTATTTCTCATAAGGAGACATATCAGCAGTATCAATATTTTTAAATTGATACTCTTCTAATATTATATTGGTTTCATCAGACATCAATTCCGATAAAAGGGCTAATTGTGTTCTTACAATAGAATCTCTTACCCAAAATACAAATTCTTTATACTCAGAATTTGTAATTTCAGTTTCATCCATATAATAAGGACGAACAGTAACTGTACGAGTCGGAGAGTTCAAAGCTCCTGAAACATCTTCATCTTGCCTTCCCATCGTAAAAGAACCTCCAGGTATAAAAACCATTCCAAGTGGCTTTTTAGAATGCCATTCGGTATTTGATTTTACTCCTACTAGTTCTCCTTGATCGTTAGAACCACAGCTATATATTAATAAGGATAATAAAATATACAATGATATTCTCTTCATAATAATTTTCTTAATCTATTTACGCAAACCTATTACTAATTATTTAAAAAAACAATACTTTATTTAATGTGTCTAAAACTAAAAAAAACATAGTTTATTATGTATTGTAACACTTTTTTTACACAATTTTTTTTAACGTACGAAACCACCGATCGGGAATTTCCTGATTTGTGGCGCTAATATAATCTTGATAAGTACAAGGTATTAACGTATGTCTGCTATTTTTATTATTTTTATTTATATTTATTTCCATCCACCATCGTCCACTTTTATTGCTTTTATGAAAATTCAACAATTGATCTTCAATTGGAACGATGTATTTTTGGTAATTATCTTTCAAGCCAAACGGGTAATCATTTGCTCTGTAATTCACACCTTCAATAAAATACCATATCATTTGTGAAATTAATTGTGCAGTTTGATTTTTAACATCATATTTAGAATTGTATTCATAAATTCCGAACGAAGTTACTTTATCGCTAATACCTGCATACCTTGAAATTGCACAAATTTCAGCTCCAGAAAAACCATTTGGAGTGGCATTATTATTTGCTGGTGCATCAGCATTTTTTACTGAAGACATATCAATACTTACAATATCAGCATCTCTTAAAACTGGCTCAACAAGCTGAATTGCGTTAGAAACTTCTCCTAACCTATGAGTTTCAAAAAACAAACTCTCTAATAACTCTATTTCTTCTTGTGAATTAAAATACGTTTGATAGCCAATATTACAGAAATTAAACAAATTGGCTGGTTGATTCATTACTATTTTACTCAAGTAAGACTGTGAAGTTAATTCATCTTCAATTGAACCTAAATCAAACTTGCTATCCACAGCAACAATATTAACTGTTTGTTCTAACAAGTCATATGCTCTATAATTTGAATAGGTTAAATCTTGGCCACCTCCAAGTATAACTGGTATTACACCTCTTTTTAACAAATAAGACAGTAATTCATTTAATGCAAAATAAGTATCTTCAATGGTATTTCCTTGTTGAATATTCCCCAAATCGGCAACATTTATTGGCCAATTCCCTGGATACAACTGATATAATTCTTTTCTTATGGCATCTAAATCTTTTCCTGTACCAGAATTACCAACAGAGACTCTATCCTCTTGAACTCCAAGAATGGCTATTTTTTTATTCTCTAATGAAGGAAAACCGTTTTGTGCAGTATGGATTTCAATAGATTGACCGAAAGAAATAATGGGTTGCATTTTAGCATATGTTATCAATGCATCATCAACTGGTAAAAGATAATCGAAATTCATATATAGGGGTGAAATTTATTCTTTTTCGACTGCAATATAACCAAAAAAATTATTTTTTGGTAGTTTTCTTTTTTGGCGTTTTCTTTTTTGGTGTATTTTTCTCAATAATCTCTTTCACTTCTTCAAGGGTTAATTCAGCCGCATTGATACTTTTAGCTAACTCAATCTTCATCTTTCCTTTTAAAATGTTTGATCTACCCCATCGTGCTTTTTCAACTCTAATGCCTTCTTTTTCCCAATTATGAATCACTTTTTCAATGTCCTTAATTTTTTTATCTTCAATCAAGGTCTTAATATCTGCAAAAGTCAAATTATCAAAATCGTATTTTTTATTTACATTGATAAACGTATTGTTCCATTTTATAAAAGGCCCAAAACGCCCAACACCTTTTTGTACAGGTAAATTTTCATATTCCGCAATTGGAGCATCGGCTTGTTGCTTTTCTTTAATTAATTCAATTGCTCTGCTAATATCAACTTCCATTGGATTTTCATCTTTAGGAATAGAAACAAACATGGTATCAAATTTAATATAGGGTCCAAAACGACCAACTGCCACTTCTACATCATTACCTTCATAAACCCCTACCTTTTTAGGAAGTTTAAATAAGTCCATTGCTTCTTCATACGTAATTGTTGTTAAATTTTGATCACCTTGTAAACTTGCAAATTTCGGCTTTTCTTCATCCGTAGCTTCCCCAATTTGAACCATTGCACCAAATCTACCCAAACGTGCATATACATTTTTACCGCTTTCAGGATCAATACCCAATAAACGTTCTCCCTTTGCTCTATCTGCATTTTCGGCTACATCCTCCACAATTGGATGGAATTTTTTATAAAAATCTTTGATCATTTTTATCCAATCTTCCTTTCCTTCAGCAATATTATCAAATTTAGATTCCACTTTAGCCGTAAACCCAAAATCTAAAATGTTTGAAAAATTTTCGACCAAAAAGTCATTCACAATATTTCCAATATCAGTAGGCACCAATTTTCCTTTATCTGAGCCAATTTTTTCGGTTAATATTTTTGAAGTAACCTCTTTTCCTTTTAATTTTAATTCTGTATAACTTCTATTTTCACCTTCAATGGTGCCTTTTTGAACATATTCTCTTTTTTGAATCGTAGAAATTGTTGGTGCATAGGTTGAAGGTCGTCCAATACCTAATTCTTCTAAACTTTTCACTAAAGAAGCTTCAGTAAAACGGTAAGGTCCTTTTGTATAACGTTCCGTTGCTGTTATAAATTTATTTTTTAAAATTTCATTTACTGATAATTTTGGCAACATTCCAGCTTGCTCTTCATCTTCATTGTCATTTCCTTCAAGATATACTTTCAAGAACCCTTCAAATTTTATCATTTCACCGTTGGCGGTAAAAACACTATCATTGTTATTGTTTACAATTCTAACATTGGTACGCTCTACCTGCGCACTACTCATTTGAGAAGCAATTGTGCGTTTCCAAATTAAATCGTATAATCTATTTTGATCATAATCAACAGAAACTGTTTGCTGACTCATATTGGTTGGTCTTATAGCCTCGTGCGCTTCTTGTGCACCTTTTGTTTTTGTACTGTAATTTCTTGGTTTGCTGTATTCTTTACCATATGAAGATATAATTTCCTGCATTGCATCAGCTTTTGCATCTTCAGAAAGGTTGAAACTATCGGTTCTCATATAGGTTATTAAACCTGCTTCATATAAGCGCTGAGCAATCATCATGGTTTTTGCAACAGGAAAATTCAACTTACGTGAAGCTTCTTGCTGTAAAGTTGAAGTTGTAAATGGTGCAGCTGGAGATTTTTTTGCTGGTTTTTTTTGTAAATCATCAACACTGAATTTAGCTCCAATTGATGAATTCAAAAATAACTCTGCTTCTTCTTTAGTTTCAAAGTTTTTTGGCAATGCAGCTTTAAATTTTTTACCTTCTTCCGTTAAAAATTCAGCAATTACTTTATAAGATGCTTGAGGATTGAAATTTTGAATTTCACGCTCTCTTTCAACAATTAACCTAACAGCAACAGATTGAACTCTACCTGCAGACAACCCCCCCTTTACTTTACGCCACAAAATTGGAGAAAGCTCATACCCTACCAATCTATCTAAAACTCTTCTAGCTTGTTGTGCATTTACTAAATTATAATCAATACTTCTTGGATTTTCAACAGCTTTTAAAATAGCTTTTTGCGTAATTTCATGAAAAACGATGCGTTTTGTGTTGCTTTCATTTAATTTTAACTGCTCATATAAATGCCATGCAATAGCTTCTCCTTCACGATCCTCATCCGATGCTAACCAAACTATCTCAGATTTACCTGCTAAATCTTTTAATTTTTTAACCAATGCCTTCTTATCGGAAGGCACTTTGTAATTTGGCATAAAATCTCCATCAACATTTATCCCTATTTCTTTTGAAGGTAAGTCTGCAATATGTCCAAAGCTTGATTCAACTTGAAAATCTTTTCCTAAAAATTTCTCAATTGTTTTCGCTTTAGCAGGTGACTCAACTATTACTAAATTCTTCGCCATAATTTTAAAATTGCTTTTTATAAATCCTCAATAAATTCATATTCATTCTTCAAAATGAAAATTAAGATCCATTTATATTTTGGACTGCAAAAGTATATAGATTTTTTTAATTCTTGGATTTAAATAAAATAATGTGAAGAAATTATCAAACAAAACTTAGTATTTCTCTTGCTTTATTTGAAGAATAATTAAAAATTATATGTTAAAAGTATGAAGTGTTTTATAAAAAAAATCAATTTAAATTAAATGTACTTATTAATTTAAGAGCATCATTTTCATAAGAGTATTGTTGTAAAACATCTTTTCCAATCATTAATAAATGGTTTTCTAATGGAATCACATCAAAAGTATTGATGTTTTTAAAATGATTTAACATCACCATATTATTCACATCTGTTTTATCATATACTTTTAGACCAGAATCACCATCACAAATAAATAATTTTTCGTTTTTTAAACCCAATCCGTAAGGACCATCCATCTTATATGATTTTTTTAAAACAGGATTTGCAATATCTTTAATATCCACAATTTGCAAACTACTTTCAAAAGCACCACAAGAATTCCCAGCTCGTAAAGTAATGTATGCGTAATTTTCATCTACTACAACTGGATCGCAAGCTGTACCATGCCTAAATTCGGATACAAATTGAGGTACATCAGGTTTGGAAATATCATAAATAAACATACCAGACATACTTCCTAAAAACAAATATTGATTTAAGTTAAAGATGGTTTCAATATCAAAACCTGCATAAATTGACTCTAATTTATTTGGAGTATCTAAGTTTTTAATATCAAAAATATGGATTGAATGACTATCAACAGCATACAAATATGAATTCACAATTTTAAACCTTGCCAAAGAACCACCTTTTCCTACTGTAGGTCCTTCATTTGAAGCCATTTCTAATGCAGTATCCATGTAAACCAATTCATTCTCAATAATTTCTCGTTTTTCACGTGTAATTACCCAATCTACAACAACCCCATTTTGCATATTTAATTTTTGCCAATTTACCGCATCAGCATTTTGAGGAAATACATAATTATAAGGAAAAACATCTTTTAACCGATTTGCCAATTTAATGTTGTTGATATCTGAAATATCGAAAACCAATAAATCAATAAAGCTATCAGCATACAAAATGTTATTTTTAATTGAAATATCAACATTTCCTGGTATATTTAAGAAAGAAATCTTGGCAGGATTTTCAGGATTAGAATTGTTAATAATATGAATCCCCTTATTTTTATCATTTACAAAAATGTATTTGTTATAATAATATATTTTGCCCGATTCTTTAATTTCTTTTGGAGGCAAAATATCTACTGATTTTCTTAGTTCATCAAAACTAATCATTACAGGAGTCGCTAATTCATAATATTCATATTTGCCATCATCTGAACATGAAACAAAACTTATTAAAATTAATATTGCCGATATCAACAAATTTTTAATTTTCATATTATAACAATTTAAATGTCTTTTACCACAAGTAAAATTAAATAAATGTGCTTAATATTTCATGTAAATTATTCTGCCAATTTGTCACTTTTTTATTTTTTTGGTTATATCTTTGCATTCCAAATAAAAAACATGGAGAGCGAAAAAGTTATAGATGAAAAAAATCAAGGGCAAGCACTTTTAACAACCAAAATTGAAGGCAACCAAAAGAAACTTTATATAGAAAGTTATGGGTGTTCTATGAATTTAAACGACAGCGAAATTGTGGCGTCAATCCTTGCTGAGCAAGGATATAATACTACTCATTTAATTGAAGAAGCCGATTTGGTTTTAGTAAATACTTGTTCTATTAGAGAAAAAGCGGAACAAACTGTTCGTAAGCGTTTAGAAAAATACAATGCTGTAAAAAAAATAAACCCAACAATGAAAGTAGGCGTTTTAGGTTGTATGGCAGAACGTTTAAAAGCTAAATTTTTAGAAGAAGAAAAAATAGTTGATTTAGTTGTTGGCCCTGATGCTTACAGAGATTTACCTAATTTATTGGAAGAAGTAAACGCTGGAAGAGATGCTGTAAATGTTATTTTATCAAAAGAAGAAACTTATGGTGATGTTTCTCCAGTTCGTTTGAATAGCAATGGTGTTTCCGCTTTTGTTTCAATTACAAGAGGTTGCGACAATATGTGCACTTTTTGTGTAGTTCCTTTCACCCGAGGAAGAGAAAGAAGTCGTGATCCTAAAAGTATATTAGAAGAAATAAAACAACTGGTTGATTCCAATTATAAAGAAATTACACTTTTAGGTCAGAATGTTGATAGTTACCTTTGGTATGGTGGAGGGTTGAAAAAAGATTTTAAAAATGCTTCTGAAATTGCTAAAGCCACAGCAGTTGATTTTGCCCAACTGTTAGATTTAACTGCTACGGAATTTCCAAAAACACGCTTTAGATTTTCAACTTCTAATCCTCAAGACATGAGTTTGGATGTTATTCATACAATGGCTAAACATGAAAATATTTGCAAATACATCCATCTTCCTGTTCAGTCTGGTAGCACAACCGTTTTAGAAAGAATGAACCGTCAACACACACGTGAAGAATATATGGATTTGGTTGACAATATTAGAAAAATTCTTCCAGACTGTTCTATCTCTCAAGATATGATGACAGGTTTCTGTGGCGAAACTGAAGAAGAACATCAAGAAACATTGAGTTTAATTGAATATGTAAAATACGACTTTGGATTTATGTTTGCATATTCCGAAAGACCAGGGACACCAGCCGCAAAAAAAATGGTTGATGATATACCTCTTGAAGTTAAAAAAAGACGTTTGGCTGAAATCATATTATTACAGCAAAAATACAGCTTATACAATACTGAAAAAATGGTTGGTAAAACGGTTGAAGTTTTAATTGAAGGATCCTCAAAAAAATCTGACAAACACTGGAAGGGAAGAAACTCACAAAATGCAGTTGTCGTTTTCCCAAAAGGAGATGAAAAACTAGGTGATTTTGTAAATGTTTATATAGAAAACTGCACATCAGCAACGCTATTAGGAAAAAGAGTTTAAAATTATGGAATCACTACAGGTAATAAAACAACGTTTTGAAATTATTGGCAACGACCCACTTTTAAATCGTTCCATTGAAAAAGCAGTTAGGGTTGCGCCAACCGATATTTCGGTTTTGGTAACTGGTGAAAGTGGTGTTGGTAAAGAAAGTATACCAAAAATAATACATCATTTATCACATCGAAAACACGCAAAATACATAGCAGTAAATTGCGGTGCTATTCCAGAAGGAACCATAGATAGTGAACTTTTCGGTCATGAAAAAGGCTCATTTACAGGTGCTACGGGTGCTCGAAAAGGTTATTTTGAAGAAGCTGATGGAGGAACCATTTTTTTAGATGAAGTTGGAGAATTACCACTTACCACACAAGTTAGATTGTTACGTGTACTTGAAAATGGCGAATTTATTAAAGTTGGATCATCACAGGTACAAAAAACAAATGCTCGTATTGTTGCCGCTACTAATTTAAATATGCACGATAGCATAAGTAAAGGAAAGTTTAGAGAAGATTTATATTACCGTTTAAGTACTATTGAAATATTTTTACCACCATTACGCGAAAGAAAAGATGATATACACTTGCTTTTTAGAAAATTCGCAGCTGATTTTGCTCACAAATACAAAATGCCAACAATAAGATTAAATGATGATGCCATAAAAATATTAGAAAATTATGGTTTTCCAGGAAATATTCGTCAGCTTAAAAACATTGCTGAACAAATTTCAGTGGTTGAAGAAAATAGAGCAATTTCTGCAAATAAACTCATGCAATACCTTCCAAGTAAAGGAACCAATTTACCTTCAGTTATCGATTTAAAAAAATCCAGCAGCGATTTTTCATCTGAAAGAGAAATTATGTATAAAATTTTGTTTGATATGCGGAATGATATCAACGATTTAAAAAAATTAACTCTCGATTTAATGAAAGGCGATAATACTGTAAAAGTAAAAGAAGAAAACAAACATTTAATTCAAAAAATTTACAGTGAAAAACCCACTGAATTACCTAAGGATAACAACGTAGAAGTTGTTCGTTATAACGATTCATTTAACAATAATGAAGATTATGAGTTCGCCGAAACCATTGATGCTGATGAAAGCTTATCAATTCAAGATAAAGAAATTGAATTGATAAAAAAATCTTTGGAACGCAACAATGGCAAACGAAAACTTGCAGCAAAAGAATTAGGAATTTCAGAAAGAACGCTCTATAGAAAAATAAAACAGTACGATCTTTAGTTTTAACAATCAACTCTAAATTAAATTCTTACTTTTACAAAATATCAACAATATTAATGAAAAAATTTAGTCTCCTTTTATTATTCCTACTAACAATTCTACTTCAAGGATGTGGTGTGTATTCGTTTACCGGCACAAATTTACATCCTGATGTAAAAACTATTCAAATAGATTTTTTTCCAAACAACGCTGTTTTAGTTGAGCCAACTTTAAGCACTGTTTTTACTGTTAGATTGCAAGATTTATTTTTGCAGCAAACAAATTTAGAAATGGTAAAATCGGGTGGGGATTTACAATTTGAAGGTGAAATAACTGGTTACAAAATTAGCCCAATGACGGCAACTGCTGAACAAACTGCAGCACAAAACAGAATTACAATAACAGTTAATGTACGTTTTTTCAATAATAAATTGGAAGAAGATAATTTTGAACGTTCATTTTCCTATTATTATGATTTTCCAGCGAACCTATCTTTAACTGGAAATTTATTATCAGATGCTTATGACGAAATTTTAGAGCGCATAACACAGGATATTTATAATGCCTCTATCGCAAAATGGTAATTACTTATGAATAGCGAAGATTTTATATTTTTACTAAAACACCCAAAAAAAATTGACGCACAAAAAACGCAGCAATTAGATGAAATAATTAAAGAATTTCCTTATTTCCAATCTGCACATGCCATTCAATTAAAAGGGTTAAACAAAACAAATAGCTTTAAATACAATCAAGCTTTAAAAAAAACCGCAGCTTATACAATTGATAGAAAAGTGTTATTTGAATTTATCACCTCTCAAAATTTTTCAATTAATTTAAATTCAAGAATTGAAATTTTAGAAGAAATTGAGGTTATTGAACCGGAAACAATCAATGTACTTCATAAAAAAATAATAGACTCTTTTAAAAAATTACCTTCAGAAAAAATTACTGTTCCAACTCAAATACCAGTTGTTGAAAATACTGAAGAACAAATGGCTACAGAAATTTTAGAAATTGGGAAACCTTTAAAATTTAATAGCACCGAACCTCATTCATTTAATGAATGGATGCAATTAATTTCTCAAAAGCCCGTAAATAGAGATAAAAAAGTTGAAAAAACTGTTAAAAAACAATCTAAAACAGAAGAAAAATATCAATTAATAGACAAGTTTATTGAATTGAACCCAAAAATAAACCCTATAGACAAAAATACTAATAACCAATATGTTACACCAGACAGTACTGATGAAAATGACAGTTTAATGACCGAAACATTGGCCAAGGTTTATTTAGAACAACAAAAATATGAAAGTGCTATAAAAGCTTACCACATTTTAAGTTTGAAATATCCAGAAAAAAGTGGTTTCTTTGCAGACCGAATTAAAGCAATTAAAATTTTACAAAAAAATAA
>UPTN01000682.1_pt1 | contig 16869 bp, 9 predicted proteins | sample 2160111 | NCBI WGS metagenome assembly UPTN01 (sample SAMN06265058, study PRJEB28932) | marine metagenome | isolation source: Columbia River Estuary | place: USA:Columbia River Estuary, USA | collected 2014-05-05
GTAACGAAAAGCTAAGAGAGTTAGGTTATACTGATATGTTTACTTTTGATGAAAAAGCAGCAGCAGAACTTGATTGGTTTTACCATCTTACTGGTGGTCATACACATACAGACTTTTTTGCTATGAGACCAACAGATTATAGCAAAGCTAATGAAGGTGAAGATTTTGAAGATATTTGGTAAACAAACATATATATGACTAGTAGTAATAGATGGATTAAAGGAGAAGATTACCCTGCGTGGGCAGATGGTGATGTTTATAAGAAAACAATTCAAGGAGGTTATTTACTCCCTGATGAGACACCACGTGATGCATACAAACGTGTTGCAACAGCCGTCTCGAGACGTTTAGACAAGCCAGAGATGGCAGATAAATTTTTTGAATATATATGGAACGGTTGGTTGTGTTTGGCATCTCCTGTGTTGTCTAATACAGGCACAGACAGAGGCTTACCGATTAGTTGTTTCGGTATAGACGTAGCAGATTCAATATATGATATTGGTACTAAAAACCTAGAGATGATGTTACTAGCTAAACACGGTGGAGGTGTTGGTATTGGTATTAACCAAATCAGACCTGCAGGTGCAAACATTACGGGTAATGGAACGTCTGACGGAGTAGTACCATTTTGTAAGATATATGATTCAACTATATTAGCTACAAACCAAGGATCAGTAAGACGAGGTGCGGCAAGTGTTAACTTAAATATTGAGCATGCTGATTTTGAGGAGTGGTTAGAGATTAGAGAACCAAAGGGTGATGTAAACAGACAATCACTTAATATGCATCAGTGTGCTGTGATTGGTGATAAATTTATGCGTAAGCTTAGTTCAGGTGATAAAGTTGCTAGAAGAAAGTGGAGTGCGTTGTTACAGAAACGTAAAGCAACAGGTGAGCCATATGTAATGTTTAAAGGTAATATAAACAAAGCAAATCCTCCAGCATATAAAGATAATGCTTTGAAGGTATTTATGACAAACATATGCTCTGAGATAGCATTACATACAGATGAGAACCACAGCTTTGTATGTTGTTTATCTAGTTTAAACCTAGCTAAGTATGATGAGTGGAAAGATACAAATCTAATATATGATAGTACTTTCTTCTTGGATGGTGTAATGGAAGAGTTTATACAAAGAGCTAAGGGTTTAAAAGGCTTTGAAAACGCTGTTAGATCTGCCGTAAAAGGTAGAGCTGTAGGTCTAGGTGTTTTAGGGTGGCATACATATCTACAAGAGAAACATCTACCATTTGAAGGATTATTAGCACAACATGAAACACGAAGAATATTTAGCCAAATTAAAATCGAAAGCGAACGAGCTAGTATGGCTCTTGCTAATCAGTACGGGGAACCGCTCTGGTGTGTTGGTACGGGATTTAGGAATACTCATCTTAGAGCTATTGCTCCTACTGTTAGCAACAGTAAGCTTAGTGGTAATATTAGTCCCGGCATTGAGCCTTGGGCTGCTAATGTATTTACTGAGCAGAGTGCGAAGGGTACTTTTATACGTAAAAATCCTACTCTGGAAAAGTTCTTAGATAAGTTAGGTAAGAATAATAGTAAAGTTTGGGAGAAGATATTAGCTGACGGTGGATCCGTTCAGGATGTCAAAGAACTTGACGATGATGCTAAGGAAGTATTTAAAACTTTTAAAGAGCTTAATCAACTAGAAATAGTTAACCAAGCTGGGATTAGACAACAATATATAGATCAAAGCGTTAGCTTGAATCTAGCTTTCCCATCTCAAGCAGATCCTAAATTTATAAACAAAGTACATCTTGAGGCTTGGAAAAAAGGTATTAAAACCTTATATTATATGAGAACTGAATCAGTTCTTAGAGGTGATATAGCTGAAAAAGCTATGGATGAAGATTGTTTGAGCTGTGATGGCTAAAGGCTAAAAGTTATAACTATATGCTATACATAAAACTAAGCCGGTCATAACGATCGGCTTTTTTTTTATTTTTTCTTCATTGGTTTAATCTTACCTTTTTTTTTGGGTACACAATTAGGAACGCTTCGCCCACCTTTTTTCTTCATACCTACCATTTCGTAACCTGTCCAACAGGCCTTTAATGGACTTGGTTTTTTCATTTTATAAGCCATATCTATTTATTTAACATTTCCATCTACTTCTAGCAGCCTTACCTCTTTCACCGGTCCATCCTTTGGATCTAGCACAAAAAGACTTTCTACGACCAGCTGCTTTACTGCCAGGTTTCACTTTACCAGTAACAGCTGTTTTTAATTTACTACCTGGATTTTCTTTTCTATAAGCAGCAACACCTTTTGATGTCATACCTGCACCTTCTTTTGTTGATAAAAAATTTCTACCTGCACCTTTTGTTGTTTTTCTTACCCTTTTAAATGGTGAATTATGTTGAATATATGCCATTAGTTACAAGTACAGTTACACTCAGTACAACAATCAGTTACGCTAATACTAACAAAATCAGCATCACTCATCTTCTGATACAACCTCTTAAATGCTGGTCCTGAGCTAGTTAAGTTATTATCTTCATTAAATCTATTTGATTTAACTGAATCGCCTACCAAAAGGCATCCATCAGTATGATCATCATCATTTCCTATGTGTATGTAAACATATTGAAAACCTGGTACATCTTGAAGCATAAAGTGAAAATCAAACCAAGGATATTTTTTACGGTATTTTTCAGTTAATCCACTAATCACCTCACGCTTTTCAACTTTATAAGTTCCAGCAGGTATCCTAGTTTCACCTTTTACCTTCTCAGCACGATACTCATCCTCTAATGTAAAGCATTCAAACTCTCCATCAACAAACATTAATCCTAATGTAGTGTCACTTTGACCACTAAATCGTTTTAGTTCTAATTTCATTATCTATCTTTTTTACTGTAAAGGTCTTTTTGTAAATCTTCTACGTGACTCCTAAGATCCTTAACATCTTGTTCTAAGTCCTTAACATGATCTAACATCCAAGCATGATTTAAATCATACTCTGTTCTATCTATGGCTGCGGGTGGCATTGATTTAGCATCTTCAATATCCATCTGTAACTTTACATACATGCTACCCAATGTAAACACTGCAGCTATGATTAAACCTATTGATTTCAGTGTTAAGTGAAAATCAGGCTTACCATCTCCATCTACATCAACTCCCATATTTGTACTCCCTCCTAATTCTTTTGCCATATTTTTAACTTTTTGTATATTGTTATTATTACTTGTTTTAACATTTAATTAATTGTTCTTCTTTTTTTGGTTCTTTTATTTTTAGTTCTTTTTGAATTATTTTTATTTCTAGTTTCAGCAGCTTTTTTATAACCTTCTTTTCTTCTAGCATCCTTAGCATTTGCTTTTATTAGTTCATTTTCCTCGTTTTTTACATTTAAATCCCAAGTGTTCCAACCTAAACCAAGTAGTACTCTTTGCATTGCACTATTATTATTGTCTAGTGCAGCGGCTACATTGTGTGCTTTATTAACTACTCTATCTAATGGTATATTAAAAGCAGCTGAGGTTAAACTACCACCAACTTTATATATAGGGCTATCTAAAGAAAAACCTTTTTCAACTATAACATCTTTCTCCCATTCGGCAGTTTTTATTGCTGAATAAACATTTCTTAGTTTTTTACCTATTGGTGGAGAGTAATTAATAAGTTCTAATATAGTATATGCGTGATCTTTACCGTACTTCTTGTTTTCTTGCTCATAATATTTCATTATACCATTTTTAATAGTAGCTACTGCAGCACCACCTACACCTGAGCCTCTAAGTATAGTATCTATCATGTTATTTACCACCCTGATTTCTTTCTTATTTATTTTATCTTGTTTTTCTTCTTCACTTTCATCATCAAATGCCATAGCAAACAAAGCATTAGATAAAGTTGAAAATATTAAGTTTTGAACGGCTCCATAATATACTATTTTAGAAAGATTAGTTTTCCAATCACCTCGTCCATTCTTTAGATCTCTCATAGCTTTTTTCATCAACCTATTATATTGCATAGGTGTGTTTTGAAACGCAAGTATAAACCTACCCAATGGTCCAGACTGCTGCTGAGAAACTAGAGACGGATCAGATGATTGTTGGCTTTCTTCAGCTATAGCAGCAAAATCTTCAAACGCTGCTTTTTGAGCTTCTTCAATAGACATGCCTTGTTTTTTAAATGTGTTAACTCTATTTCTATACATAGAGGCACCACCTACTGCTATAGCAAAGCTATCAGCTAATTGAGTTGGTGCAAAACCAATCTTTAATAAGTAATTAAGAGCTGCCTTAGCTTTATCCTTGCTATCAGCTACTGAGCTAGCTAGTTCAGCTGTATTTACATCTGTCTTTAATCCTTTACGTCTTTGTTTAAGTTTATCAGAATTAAATATCATAACAAAGTCTTCCCAAAATTGTTTTTGATTAGCAAAAGCTTTAGCAGCCATTAAAGGGTTATTATCACTCCAGTTCATGAAATTAGCAGCTGATATAGTTTGAAGAGTTGCTGATCTCATATTAAAAAACATAATAGCACCAACAGAGTTATTTAACCATTTAGTATATCTGTTAACTAGCCTATTAGAACCCTCGGATCTATTAGTTCCAGTTTCCATCCTCTTAAGAATATCTTCAAGTGCTTCTCTAAAGTTAGAACCATAAACCGCTTCAATTTTATTTAAATTATCTTTGTTAAAAATTTCTTTTTTATTTTCTATAAATTCATTTAAGAATTTTTTTCTACCAACTTTATCTACAACTCTACTTAAATCACTAGCAATAGTATCAACTAACCAATAGTCACTTGGAGGTATATATCCTTCTGTTAAACCAGTGGATTTACCAACCTCCCTAGCAAATTGTTGCATTCTACTATCATCAGTTACAGTCTTATTAAGCATGTTTATTTCCGCATTGCTTAGTCCTATGCTGTCTAGTGTTTTTTGATCAAATGCTCCAGTCTTCCATAGGTGTACTCTTATAGCCTGATCATACGTATAACTAGTTCCAGGTATTTTATTACCTAGCTTTTTTGTAATTTCTGGAAATCTTTTTCTAGCTTCTTTATAAGAATCTTCTATGCGTTGTTTTTCTGATTCCATCTTAGATATACCTCTCTTGTATGGTCCATTTAAAGTTTCTTCAAAAAAATTCTTTTGTGAATCTCCTAACTTACCTTTTCCTAAAAAAGAATATATTAAACCCATAAAGTCTTCAGCAGATGGTGGTACAAAAAACTTATACTTACCAACAGTGGCTCCATCTAATTTAGCTGTTGAATCAGAGAATATCTTATTTGCATCAACATTTTTATTTTGTTCTATTATATCATTTAAACCTTTACTTAAGTCAGCCTCACTATAATCTACTAATGAATCATCTATAGATAGATTGTCTATATTTACTTGATTTTTTTTATTTGTAGAGCTTAATAAGTATCTTTTAGTATTATTATCAAACTCGTTAACTATTCTTAATCTTACTTTTCTAAATTCTCCAACTTTACTACTTTGACTAAATACAATTCTATTTTTTAAAGATACTCCTCCTAATTCTAAACCATTTTTATCTTTTAGTATTACATTATCTAGAAATGGTGCTTTAAACCAGTTCTTTAATTGACTTACCTTAGAATCACCCATCATAAATAACCTACCAGAAATACTTATTAAATGAACTGGTTTTTCTTTACTAGCATAATGTTTTGTTAACTCGTTTATTTCTATAGTTTCATTTCTACTAACTCTAGATAAATTTTTTTCATTTCCATCATTATCTAAATATAAACCATCTCCCCTTGATCCTAAAGCTTTTTGATAAGCTTTCCAAACCTCATCAGGCAATAGAATATCATTAATGTCTACACCTTCAACTATTTTAGTTGCGCCTTTTGGCATTCCATTTTTATCATAGTAATCTTTAACAAAATCTAAAAAGTCTAATAAAGAATTATTTATATCTTGTTTTTTATTTTCTAAAATGCCTGCTGTAGTTGTTGAATTTTCTTTAGTGTTTAAGATAAAATCGTACTTTTTTGTTTTTGAATTATAAACAGCTTGAAAAGTACTAGAACCCAATCTTGAATTAGGCTTTTGTTTTACTTCTAAATTTACTGTTGGATTATTTTTTATTTTAAGTTTTATTTCAACGTCTGGTATTTTACTATTACTTCCTGCTGCTTTTGTTCTAGCTTTTATCCTAACATCTCCAGTTGTATTTATTATTTCTATAGATCGCATTTCCTCTACAACTCCACCATAATTTTCTTTTTTATTTAAAAAACCATTATCAACTAAATAATCAACAACTGCTTTAGCTTCTTTAGTGTAATTAGATTTTCTAATATATTCAGACAATTCATTATCAGAGTTATCTTTAAGTTGTTTTATAGATTTAAATAATGAGGTTACATTTCTTAAGAACTTCAATGGATCAAGTAATATTTGACTTGAATCTGATTCAGATATATCAATAGCAACTTCACCAGTACTTTGTCTTACTGCTTCTGAAAAATCTACAGCAGAGTTGTCTCTATTTATTTCTGTAGTTAATACAGAGAGAACTGAATCTTCTAGCATAAAAGATGTGTGTGGTAACATTTTATCACTGTGAACTGCTTTAAAGTAGGCATCTAAAGTTAGTTCTTTTATAACTATTTTTGCTAAAGCATCTTTTCTAGTACCTAATATACTACTTGGTTTCTCTTGCATAAAAAAAGACAAAATATCTTCAATATCTAGACTGTTTTTATCTTTCTTTTTATAAACGTTATTACCAGCTGTTTCACTCTTAGCGGTTGATTCACCTATGTTTTTAATTGCTCTTGTTTCTTTAACATTAGCTCCAGATTTACCACCTTCAATTCTAACTTTTCCATCTTTGATTGACTGACCTATAACTAAATTAGCAAAAATTTCATTATTCCAATTCTTTTGAAGCTGTACTAAATCATTTTTATTAGCTTTTTCAACTATATAAGCTATATTATTTCTTAAAAACGTAGGATATTTGTTATCTAACTTTCCTCCAAACATTTTTTTAACTTTAGAAAAAACAGATTCTTGTATTTCAGTAAATAAATTTTCAGTAAAAGGTACTTTTCTAGTTAATCCTTTTGAATTTTTAACTAATGATTTTTCTCTTATAATATTTCCTTTAGAATCCTTTATATCAACACCTGAGCTATCTTTTTTATTTTTATACTGTATTTTATCTTGAGGTATTAAATTTCCACTGTTTTTATCATAGTAATTTTCTATGTTATTGTTTATATCTTTTACAGTATTATCTAATATACCATCATATATTTCACTATCTGGCTCTATACCTAGTTCCTCTCTAAATAATTTTTCATCCGTACTTCTTGTTTGAATGTTTTCTTTTTTATCTAATTTAGATTTTATACTAAGGTCTTTGTTTTCAATAGCCGCATCTGGCCTTGAGCTAAAGCTTTTATCTTCTATTTGATCAGCTATAGTTGTTTCTGTATCACCTATTTTAGCTTCTATAGATCCTACATTTTGTTTAGAACCTATTTCTTTAAGAATATCTTTTCTTGCAAAATTTAAGTTTCCATTAACACCTATCAACCAACCACCAAGAGTGTTTTTACTTGGATCGTAAGCTTTAAGTTTATCACCAACTCTGCTAAGTACTCTAGATTTAAATTCTGATTCGCTTACACTTGTTCCTGATATATTTGATTTAGACTTATTTATACCTCTCATTATTAAGCCATCTAAATCAGTGTTAGTTAAAATATCGGCATAAACTTGAGACATTATTGGTGGCATTTCCATAACTTTTTTACCATCTCTTTGTCTTCCAGTATCTATTAATGTAAAATCAGCCTTAGTTGTATTTTCTGGTACTATTTTATTTAAATTATCGCTAAGTACATCTGAAAAATCTACATTGGTGTCTTGTGTTTCAGAGTCTTCAATTTTGTTTTTTTCTACAAAGTCGGATAAATCACTAGTTAAGTTTTCCTTGTCTATACTTTTAGAGTACTCTTTCATGAAATTATAAACTCCTCTTGAATCTTTAAAGCTTAAATTATTATAACCAAAAGCTTTTAAGATAGGAGTTATTACATCTCTTAATTTAGTAAATAAATTATCACTATAAGTGATATCGCCATCTTGTATTGCATCAGAAAAAACAGTTAAATACTCTTTGTAGTATTTATTTTTATTACTTTCTTGATTTATATTATATCTATTTTCTAACAAAGATTCCATTTTAGATCTTTGTTTTTTAGAAAGTTGTTCTTTAAACATGTCAACAACATTGGCTTGTGCTTTGTAATCTCCAACAGTTAATCTTAGTAAGCCATGTAACATTTCATGTCCTCCAACGTTAACTTGATTGGTTTTAGCTGCTACATCTTTATTTATATATGCTCTTTTGTTCTTGTAATCTATAAAACCACCTTTAGTACTATAGTCATTTCTTTGCTTTTCAGATAATTTGTTATTTTCTGTTCCAATGTTTGGTCGCTGATCTTCTGGTAGTGAATTTATTACATTTTGTAAATCATCAAAATCATTGACCTCAACGGTCTCAAAGCCTATATCAGAACCTAGGTTTTTAGCTACTCTTAAAGTAGAAGCTATTACTCTATTTTTAATATTTTCTTCTATATCTAATCTTTGTTTTTTATTTTCTCTAACAGCTTTAGTTCTTTTATCAACAGATTCGTATTTATCTGTTATTTCTTTAATCTTTGATTTAACAGAACTTAACTGATTTTTACCTGAAACTGTCTTTTTGTTTTCAAGACTTCTTGCTTCTTTTTCTAAATCAAATAATATATCTCTATCTACCTGATCTGTTACTCTATCATCTAAATTAGTTTTTAACTCTACATCTGATTGCAACTCTGAAACCTCAGCATGTAAGTCATCGTCGTTTAATATGCTAATATCTATACCAGCTTTTTGTGCTTCTGTTATTTTATCAGATTTTAATATTCCTATAACATCATCTCTTGACGCAACTCCGCCATTAACTTTATATTTACCAGCTTTAGTTTTTAAAGCTGAAAATCCTCCTACAGCAGCCGTGGCTGGAGCACCACCTAAACCTGCTATACCTTCTATTATTATTTCTTTTGTATCAAACCCTCTGCCCTCTATAGCCATAGCGCTTGCTTCACCTAAAGATCCACCAGCTCCTTCTACAACTGCTGATGTCGCTCCTTGAGCCAATTTTGTGGTTAATTTACCACCAACGCTAGTACCAAGTTTTTTAACTAAACTTTTACCTATAGTACTTACAGCTTTACCTCCTACTAAAGTCATTGCACCTTCAATTGATCCTATAGTTACACCAGCTGCTATTGATCTTAACATTACAGACTCATATAAATCATCGTCGTTTAAAAACCTTTGTATAGATTCTTCATTAACCTCTTGACCTGAATCAATTATAGCTGCTTGCATGTTTTGAGAAAATCTATTTACAGATTCTGAATAAGCATTAGCAAAACCAAAGGCTCCAGCCATACCACCACTAACAGCACCACCTAAAACAGTAAATGGATTTCCAGCAGCAGCACCATAAGCAGCACCGGCTCCAGCACCCACACCTATACCGCTAGCACCAGCAGCTAAGGTTTCCTCATTTGTTAGGCTAGTAAAGCTTTGAGCCATTACACCTAAAAACCCATCAGTACCAGATTCAGTGGTTGCTTTATAAGTGGCCGAAACTGGGTTGTCGCCTCTTTTTATATACTTATCATAAGAATCACTCCATCTACCCATAGCTTCTATAGGTGGTGCAGCGTTAATTGAATTTATAGCATTAAAAGCATTTTTAATATCTTCCTTAGATGCTTCATCGCCAGCTCTCATTATTTTACTTAACTCATCAGTTGCATCGGCCATAATACTACCAACTTCTGCTCCTTGTGATATAGCATTAGAACTGTTTTCAAACCAACTATATATATCTGAAACAACATTCGATTCTGCCTCTTCTGGTTTTTTATTGTTTAATTCAGTTGTGTCAACAACTTGAGTAACTTGTACTTTAGGTTTATTAACATTAGTAGGACTATTTCTTCTATAAGTTTCCCACCAATCTTCTTCAATATTCATTGAACCTGAGTTTGTATCAACACCAGTGTTTATTTGAGTATCTTGTATTTTTGACTTATCTTCTCTATAAGCTTCCCACCAAGTAAGATTGTTGTTAGTTGCCATGTTTTATTTTTGATGTGTGTCTACATACATAAGCAATTCAGGTAATTCTTGAACTGTAAAACCTGAATCTCTTACAAATTCTTCTCCATCTTCATTTAATTCACCAGTAGGTGAAGAACCTCTAACTGATCTATAATTTTCTTTTTGATCTAGGTCAAGCAATATGTATTGAGATGATGCTTTGTCATATTCAACTGAATAACCTTGACTTAATAATTGTTGATTTAATAAAGAAGCAACAGCATAAGGATTACCTGGATCATCACTTGGTTTCTCTCCTTTTCCAACTGAAACATCAGACCACTTAGAAGAATCAAGTTTCCACCTATATGGCAATAGTTTTTCAATAGTATCCATATTGCTTTTTAACCAGTTAATGTTTTTAGAAGCTTCAGCAGATGCCTCAACTGGATTTTTGGCTAAGTAACCTTGATTAGCTTGTGATTTTAGACTTGTTCTGTATTTACTAAGTAACTCCCTCTGTAGTTGTTCTCTAGCTAATATAGCTTCTTCGGGATCATTACTATCTAATCTTTTTAATATATCTTCACCTGGTTCGTAAAGTGAAACACCAGCTACTAAATCATCAACTGCTAATGATTTTAATGCATCTGTACCACCTTTGATTATAGTATTTCTAATTTGACTCATGGTTAAATCTAGACTAGCATCAGATAGCCTAACACCCTTGTCAAATGCCTTAACTAATTGAGTTTCAATATAAAAAGCCTCGTCAGCTGCTTTTAGAAAAGGTTGATCAACATCTCTTAGATTAAATGAGTTTCCTTGACCATCTAAAAAACTTAGATCACCCTGATCACCTATTTCTGCATCAAATTGATCTGTGTATATAGCTGCATTTAAAGCAATACCATCCATGTTATTGGCTTTAGAAAAGTTTTGGTCATCAAAGTTTGAGAAGTTATCTTCTTTGTTAGCGCCAAACGCATTCCATTGTGATTTTAAGTTGTTAACAGCTTGCAATGAGTTATTCATTATATCTGTTTGTTCTTGGTATTCGTCGGTACCTGCTTGCATATTTGCCCTAGCAGACACGGCATCACTATAAAGTTTCTTTTGTTTAAAAGAAAATTCAGTTATTTTTGGCCTATACTTATCTGGTATTTTAGATAATGGTATTCCAGGAGGATATAAATCTAAATAGCTTTTAATTTCTTTTTGTACTCTCTCTTCACTTACCTTCTGCTCTAATCTTAATTTTTCTTTTTGTAATCTTCTTCTATCTTCACCTTCTAATATAGGTTGTGAAAGCTCTTTACCAAAGTTAGGATTTTGATATTTATAAGCGTCTGATACTGATTTTATTAAGCCTACGTCTGCTGCCATAATTGTATTTTTTTTTTAAATTTAAGATTAACCGCCGGCGCTTAAAATAGCTCCAATTGCTTCCATTCCAGCATCACCCATTTGACCAATACCACCTATTATTTGACCTTTAGCATCTGCTCTTGCTTGATCAGCTGCACCTTTTCTTTGACCAGATATACCAAGTAATGTTGCTTGTCTATCAAACTGCATTTGTTGTTGGTTTTGTGCTCCACTAGCTCTAGCCATTTGACCTTGAAAATCCATTGTAGCTCCAAACCTTTGATTTTCATTACCCATAGTTGCACCAAACATTGCATTTTGATTACCCATTTGAGCACCAAATTGTTGATTACCAGATGCCATTTGAGCTGATAATATTTGATTTTGAGATGCTTGATCTATTGATCTAGCTTGATTCATTGAAGATTCACTAGCTATTGCACTTTGTATATTAGCACCTTGCTGTGCAGCCATAGCCGCATTAGAGCTCTCTTGCATACCTATAGATGCGGATGCTTGTTGCATGTTTTGACTCTGTTGGCCAGCTAATGTTTGTGCTAAAGCTGCTATACCACTAGAACCGGCAGCACCTTTCATGTTAGACATTATATTGGACATGCCTTGGTTTTGCTGTTGGGCTTGAAATTCAGCTTGTTGTGTATTAACAGTTAAGTCCTCTGCTGTGTTTTGCATTTGAGAAGCAAAGTTAGTAGCTCCTTGTGCCGTGTTAGACATACCAGCAGCAAAGTTAGTTAGGTTAGCACCTGGGTTTCCTAGGTCACTACCAAAATTAGTTAAATTAGCAGCTGGATTTCCTACACCACCATATGAATTTTGTATGTCAAAGTTCTCATATTGAGACATCCTTTGATTAAATTGACTGTTTGCAGCTCTCTGCTCCTTTCTTCTTTTTTTGCCGCCAATCATTCCGCCAATCATTTGCGCAGCTCCTCCTATTAAACCCATATTGTTTTTATTTTGTTAATTTTATAATTACATTGTTTAATCATTATTTACTACTTTCTGATATAACAGATCCAACCTGATACAACTCTATCTTACTAGTTGAATCATTTTTCATTTCTACCTCAGCAAAATAACCATTTAACGAAGCTAAGTTAGCTTTATTGTTTTTGCTAAACATTATAAAATCAGTTGAAGCAGGTCTTGCTAAGGTAGTCGGAATATTACAAGTTATTACAGTAGATGTCAAAGCTGTGCAAGCACCTAGTTCTAATGGTGATGCAGCTACTCCACCTGTTACTACACTTTTGTATATAGTATCACCAACTTGCAGTGATGTATTTACTGGATGATCAAATGTCATTTGTATTGAATCTGGCATATTTTTATTTATTTAAGCAAATGAACCATGTTTTACAACATTAAATACTGGTGAAACGTTTGAGCTAGTTGCTGTTAATTCACCAGCTGAATAAGTGGCTTGCCAATTAAATTTAAATTTAGAAGCTCTTAAACCAGCTATTCCACTGAAAGGAGTACCACTACCCCAAGTACTAAGATCATTAGTATCTATTGATAAGTTTTGTATGGTATATGGGATTGTATTTGTTACATCAACAGTAACCTCATTACCATTAGTTGTATTATTGTTGTTTGTAGTTCCACCACCTGATATAAAAGTATTACCTTGAAGTTCTGCTATTATATAACCAGTACCAGATAAAGTTACACTTTGATTTGAAGCTGGAATAACAACTGAACCACCAGTTAAAAATTTAACCTCTATTATATCACTAATACCTGTTGTAGGGGTTAATTTTCTTTTAGCAGTTGATGGAAGTACTATTGCACTAGGTGTACTAGCTGGTGCATAATATAATAAGTTATCTAAATCTATTTCCGTTGTAATATTACCAGCGTTATATTTAGAAACCTCAAGATCAAAAGATAAAGTGTATTTGTTTCCTCCATTTGAATTATTTAAAACACCATTAACATTTTGTATATTAAAAGACCAATCACTTAAATCTCCTGCTAAAGTTTTATTAAAAAGAAAAGTAGTAGATGTTGGTATTGTAACGCTTCTACTATTTATTGTTACTTGAGTTTTAGCTGTATTTATAGCCGCAACAGTATCTTGATAAGTATTACCTGAAACATTATATTCAACTTTACTACCAACAAATATAGCATCCGGTACATCTGTAAATACTATTACCTGACCAGAACTTACCGCTGAAGTACAGTTTAAAGATGTTTTTTGATATTTAAAATCCTCTGGTTTAGGATTTCTAGATTCAGAAAGTATAAATGTTTTAGCATTATTACCACTAACAGAAGTAGCTTGTATTTCTTTTTCTACATGTATTAAGTACTTGCTAGAGCTTGAAGATGGTTCATGAAAAGCATAAGAGCTAGTTATATCATAAGTTGAGTTCTTAACACCAAAGTTAAGTACAACATCATTTGATAATGTTTCGGCATCGGATAAAACCAAGTTTTGCTGATCACTTAAAGAGCTAACTAAAGTATTAGCATCAACACCTGTTCCAGTTACTAAATCATTTACCGCTATGCTTCCAGAGTTTGTATCTACTACTAAAGCTGTAGTTCCACTTATTGAACCATTAACCGCTGCTGTAGTACTAACATCAGTTCCACCGACAGGTAAGGATGCAACTCCTGTTGATAAAGTTGATCTTTTAAGTTTTAACTTTATAAATCCATCTGGTATTTGTTTTACTAAAAACTCACCGTGTCTTGAACTAAAAGTTATAGGTGTATTATTAGCAACAGTAATACTAACATCTCTTGTTGCCACTCCAAATGTTCCAGGAGTTATATCAACACTATTTTTACGATAAAACTCTTTAATATTTATAGTTGTTCCATTTATGGAACTAACATAATATAATTTACCAGCTGGCATACCAGCCCAACTTATAATTTGATTTACAACAGTAGTTCCACCTGAATGATATGAATCAAAAGTGGGTAATGAAGCAAAACTTAATGTTGTTTGATTTGATGCTGAAGCGTTTGTGTTTCTAACATTATCAGAAAGCACATGATTTGACCCTGGAAATTCATTTCCAACTACAACTCCACTTGAATTATAACTTGTATAAGTTATAGATGTAGCAGGTAAATTGTTAGCAGCATCACCGTTGTTGGAATAATCAACACCTGGTTCAACTCTATATCTCCAATCAACATAACCACCGCTAGCTGGATAAACTTCTTGTATCTCATATACACCGTTACTTGGTATTGTAAAGTTAGCTGGATAAACAAAATCGCTAGTAGCTATGTTATAAATTCTCCAACCAACATCAAAACCCCACCAAGAATATGAAGAACCTTGCTGTACAGGGCTAGTCAATGAACCTCTAAAATGTTTATTTCTTTTTATATTAAAACTTGCACCAGGGGTTCCTATTATTTTAAAGGTTCTAGTTTCGCCAGATTTAAGTATATTAACTTTAGAAAAACTAACAGATGTTATAGCTGCAGCTGGTGTTGTTACTTCTTTAATTGCTTTAGCAACAAATACTATTTTATCACCAATTGCATTTTTTGAGCCAAAACTATATCTAACGGTAAAAGTAACAACAGCATCTTTGTCTGATGCACTCCAGTTGTTAGTTATTCTGTACATGTTTTTACCGCCACCACCATTGCTATACACAACTGCTGCTTCAGGAGCTTCATCAAACTCAAAACCACTATCAGGCGTAAACGTTAAAGTAAATAGCTGAGATTCAACATCAGCAACACCATTGCTGTATGTTATTGTATTAATTCTACTTAATGTAGATGTATTTTCTTCAAAAGTTTCGTAAGACAAACTAAGACTATAAGTTGTAGTTGCTATTGTACCACTATGAGTTATGTTTATAATAGAAGCAATATCACTAGTAACAGCGTTATCACTACTAGCTAAAGAACAAGTTACATTGTTTCCGCTTTGAGTAAACGTGCAACCAGTACCAGAGAAATTAGTATGTGTTAAACTATATCCAGCTAGAGGTGTTATTGTAAACACACTTGTATTAGAAACTGTTGAATTTATATTTTGGGCAAATTTAACTGGATCTGATATTATAACTTTACCAGAAATATTAGCGCCAGTTGCTGTTAAAGTTTTAGTTATAGTTACCTGTGTTCTTGCTGTATCTCCAGCTATTAAAGCATAAGTGCCAACACCTTGCACTGAAAACTCTTTTTCATCTAAATTATCTATAGATGTTGTTTCTCCTGATATAAAATTACTCCAAAGACCTTCTTTTTCTACAAATTCCTTAACTACACCTGTTTGTTTTTCTGTTTTTAAAGAGTTAGCATACCAACCTGTCTTAGCTAGTGTCTGACTAGCTCCGCTATATGTATACTTTCTAGAATCACTTCCTTCATAGTTTAGTGTTTTAAAATGTTTTATAGAAGAAGGTACCTCGTTCATTAATACATTAACAGAAGACTGATAACTATTCCCATAAAAATTATTTCTAACAGCGTTATTATGAGAATATAATAGACCTTGATTGAAAGTATAATACAAACCATTTAGTGATGTACCAAACTCGGGTATAAAAGATCTAAAAGAAGTCCATCCATCAACTCTCTCGTCAAAAGATATAGTATAATTGTTTAATGTTATATTATAACATTTCTTGTTTTCATCAAACGTGCCTAGAAAGCCGTTAGACAGTGGTATGTTATCATTAAACCAATCACCCATACCCTTTTCAGATATATTAGTTATACCGTCTCTAGAAAGCCTTAAAACGCATGATCTAGCTCTGTCTAAAAAATACATTCTATAACCATACGAACATATTGCTTCAGGAAATTTACTACAACCGTACTCACCTAAATAAGGTATTGTTTGACCTAATACATTATTGCTGGCGGTTAATTGAGGATTACCATCAGCGTTATACAGAGCATCTTTATTGGCTAGTATTCTAACAACTTTGTCTTCACAAAAAGTAACTAAATCTGTATCTCTAGCTACTAGTTTCTGTATACTACCGTATTCAGGATTTAATTCTTTAGTTATTGCTTCAGCTTGTATAAATTGATTTAAATCATTTACTCCACTTATGGAGTTTATGATACCTGAAAATATTAAACCACTTTTCTTGTGATCACTCTTGTATCTTGTATCTATTGTTGAGGAAACTACAGGTCCTTTATCTATGTAAATAGCATTAAAGTCATCTTGTATTCTATTAGACTCTACTCCATTACCAAAAGAAAAACAATTAAACCAGTCTATTTCATTTTCAAAACCATGTATTTTATTACTTTGATTAAGTGTTATGCTTGTTGTACTGTTAGTACCAGTAGTAGTAACATCTTTATAGTATAGTTCATCACTAGACCATAA
>UPTN01000687.1_pt1 | contig 16742 bp, 16 predicted proteins | sample 2160111 | NCBI WGS metagenome assembly UPTN01 (sample SAMN06265058, study PRJEB28932) | marine metagenome | isolation source: Columbia River Estuary | place: USA:Columbia River Estuary, USA | collected 2014-05-05
TAAATAAATTTTAGGTTTTTAATATCTTCTGGAGTAAACTTGCGATTGCCTTTGGCATTTTTTTTTGGCTTTAAAGCATCAAATTCTTTTTCCCAAAAGCGAATTAAGGAGGCGTTAACACCAAAAGCTTTGGCAACTTCTCCAATGCCATAATATCTTTTTTCTGGTAATTCTATAAACATTTAATCTAAGGATTGGTTTTCTAATGAAGCACGTTCTAATAACTTATTAAACTCTTCAGCAGTTAAACTGCCGTAGTAGAAGTTTATTGGATTGATGCGTTGCTCGTCTTTAAATATTTCATAATGCAAGTGAGGGGCTTCGCTGCGTCCAGTACTACCGACAAACCCAATTAAATCACCGCGCTTTATTTTTTGATTTTTTCTCACATTATATTTATACAAATGCCCATATAAACTGACATAGCCAAAACCATGATCAATTCTAATATGTTTACCATAACCTGATGAACTGGCATCTGCACGTTTAACAACACCATCTCCGGTAGCATATACAGCCGTGCCTCTTGGTGCTGTAAAATCCATTCCCCAATGCATTTTCTTTGCCTTCGTAAACGGATCAGTGCGCATGCCATAACCCGATGCCATTCGTGTTAAATCTTCATTTCTAACGGGTTGAATTGCTGGAATAGCGGCAAGTAACTTTTCTTTTTCCGCTGCAAGAACAGCAATTTCGTCTAAAGATTTAGATTGTACAACAATACGTTTTTGTAATTTATCTATACGTTTATTACTTTCAATAATGAGTTTCGAGTTATCGTAACCTTGATATTCTTTATATCTATTGACACCTCCAAAACCCGCTTTACGCTGCTCTTCTGGAATGGGATTCGCTTCAAAATAATGCCTGTAAATATTGTTATCTCTATCTTCTACGTTCGAGAGGACCGTTTCAGCTTCATCAAACTTTTTATTTAATAATTCAAAATTCAATTTTAAATTTTGAAGCTCTCTGTTTAAGGCTTTTTCTTTAGGAGATTCAAAGTAATAACCAGCTATGAAAACGAAAAAGAAACCAAATAACGCAGATGCAGAAAAAAACACAAGAATATACTTAAAAGTCTTCCGCTTTTTGCGCTCTATCTTCCTATAAGATAGGGATTCAGAATCATAATAATATTTTACCTTACTCATTACTTAATTTATACTATTTTTGTATTTAAATGAATATTTTTATATTCAAAATTTAATAGCAAACAATCAAACCTACAAAAATATTATTACAATATTTTTGATTGTAGGTTCGCGGACACCATATCAAAATAAAAATACGGTGAGTAAAGATAAAAATTGTTTTGTAATTAAGGTAATTTAACAACATCAAAGATTATTTATAGCCCAAATGAAATCTCAAGATATTCGTTCTAAATTTTTAAGTTTTTTTGAAAATAAAAAACATAGCATTGTGCAATCAGCACCAATGGTTTTAAAAGATGACCCAACATTAATGTTTGTTAATTCTGGAATGGCACCTTTTAAAGAATATTTTTTAGGCAATGCCCAGCCCAAAAACAATCGAATTGCTGACTCGCAAAAATGTTTGCGTGTATCTGGTAAGCATAACGACCTTGAAGAAGTTGGTTATGATACATATCATCACACGTTTTTTGAAATGCTTGGAAATTGGAGTTTTGGTGATTATTTTAAAGAAGAAGCTATTGCCTGGGCATGGGAGCTTTTAACTGAAGTTTATGGTGTTGACAAAGATATATTGTATGTAACTGTTTTTGAAGGTGATAAAGCCGATAATACACCAATGGATCAAGACGCTTACAATTTTTGGAAATCTCATATTCCCGAAGATCGCATCTTAATGGGTAATAAGGAGGATAACTTCTGGGAAATGGGCGAACAAGGCCCTTGTGGTCCGTGCAGCGAAATACATGTCGATATACGTTCGGCTGAAGAAAAAACAAAAGTAGATGGCAAATCTTTAGTAAATATGGATCATCCGCAAGTGGTCGAAATATGGAACCTGGTGTTCATGCAGTATAACCGAAAGGCTAATGGATCATTAGAAAATTTACCAAATAAACATATTGATACAGGCATGGGCTTTGAACGTTTGTGTATGGTATTACAAGGCGTACAATCGAATTACGATACCGATGTTTTTAAGCCACTTATTCGAGAAATCGTTACAATTACCAATTCAAAATATGGCGTTGATGAAAAAACAGATGTCGCCATTCGTGTAATTGCAGATCATATTAGAACGGTTGCTTTTGCCATTGCAGACGGACAATTACCAAGTAACAATGGTGCAGGTTATGTCATTAGACGTATTTTAAGAAGAGCCATTCGTTATGGCTTTACTTTCCTTGGGCAAAATGAAGCCTTTATTTACAGACTCATGTTTGTATTGAGTAAACAAATGAGTAAAGCTTTTCCTGAGTTGAAAGCTCAGAAACAGTTAATTGAAAACGTAATAAAAGAGGAAGAACAGTCCTTTTTGCGTACCCTAGATCAAGGATTGAATTTATTAGATGCAGTCATAAAAAATAATGATTCAACTGTGATTTCAGGTGTAAAAGTTTTTGAATTAAAAGACACCTATGGTTTCCCAGAAGATCTAACAGAACTTATTCTGCGTGAAAAGGGTTTAACGTATAATAGTGATGAGTTTTCTAAAGAATTAGAAAAACAGAAAGAAAGAGGTAGAAATGCCGCTCAAATTGATACGGATGATTGGCAAGTTTTGTTTGAAGATGATACTGAAGATTTTGTGGGGTATGATACCTTAGAGGCCAAAGTTAAGATTGCCAGATATAGAAAAGTCTCTACAAAAAAGGATGGCGATATGTATCAATTGGTTTTTAATTTGACGCCATTCTATCCAGAAGGTGGTGGTCAAGTAGGTGATAAAGGTTACTTGGTAAAAAATAATGGGGATACCATATATATATTAGATACCAAGCGAGAAAACAATTTGATTATTCATCTAACTAAAGATTTACCAAAAGATCTCACGGAATTTTTTACGCTACGCGTTGATGAAAGACAACGCTATAGAACAGCTTGTAATCATACCGCAACCCACTTATTGCATCAGGGTTTGAGAAAAGTGTTGGGAACTCATGTGGAACAAAAAGGAAGTGCAGTACATTCTAAACATTTGCGTTTTGATTTTTCTCATTTTGCAAAAGTTACAGAAAAGGAATTAATGGAAGTTCAGGATTTTGTTAATGCGAGAATTAGAGGGCGATTGCCTCTGGAGGAGTATAGAAACATACCAATGGATGAAGCCATTGATAAAGGTGCATTAGCGCTTTTTGGCGAAAAATATGGGAATACTGTCCGCATGATTAAATTTGGAAAATCCATGGAATTATGTGGAGGAACACATGTGCAAAATACAGGTGATATTTGGTGGTTTAAAATCACATCGGAAAGTGCTATTGCTGCGGGAATTAGAAGAATTGAAGCCTTAACTTTAGATGGGGTTGAAGATTTCTATTTAAATCAAGAAAAAGAATATAATGCCGTACAAAAGGCAATGAAAAATGCTCAAAACCCAATAAAATATGTTGAGCAAATTCAAGATGAAAATGCGACTTTAAAAAAGCAAATTGAAGGCTTATTAAAAGATAAAGCCAAAAATATTATTGGCGATTTGAAAAATGAACTTACTGAGATAAATGGGGCTCAGTTTTTAGCAAAAAAATTAGATTTAGATGCTGCAGGATTAAAAGATGTCGCCTTTAATCTCGGTCAAAATCAAAGCAATTTGTTTTTGCTGTTTGCGACAGAACAAAATGAAAAAGCATTGTTATCATGCTATATATCAAAGGAACTGGTAGCTGAAAAAGGACTTGATGCAGGTAAAGTGGTCAGAGAATTAGGAAAATATATTCAAGGCGGCGGCGGCGGACAGCCGTTTTTTGCAACTGCTGGAGGAAAGAATCCACAAGGTATTGATGAAGCCTTAAGTGAAGCATCACGTTACTTAAAATAATTTGAAACTTAGAACCCAAATACCATTAGAAGTACAAGGCAATAATCAAATTGATCATCATTCAAAAATAGTATTACTTGGATCTTGTTTTGCAGAAAGTATTGGTGAAAAACTAGAGTATTTTAAATTTCAAAGTACGCTAAACCCTATCGGCATTCTTTTTCATCCCATTGCAATAGAGAATAGCATCAACTTTAGTATTGATAAAAAGGAATTTTCCGATGAAGATGTCTTTTTGCATAATGAGCTATGGCATTGTTTTGATGCACATTCTAAACGAAGTGATTTGTCTAAAACCAATTTGCTTGAGTCCTTAAATGAAAACAATGAAGCCCTAGGTCAGCAAATCAAAATAGCGTCGCATATTGTTATAACGCTAGGTACAGCTTGGGTGTATAAATTAATTGAGCACAATACAATTGTAGCGAATTGTCATAAATTACCTCAAAATCAATTTGAAAAAGAATTGCTTACCGTTGAAGAAATTAGTGCATCGTTGAAAAGGATTATAGAAAAGATTCGTTGCGTAAATTTGCATGCGAAAATCATCTTTACCGTGTCTCCTGTGCGCCATTTAAAAGATGGGTTTGTAGAAAACTCCCAAAGTAAATCACATTTAATTACCGCAGTACATGAGGTTGTGAATTCTGAAAATGGAGCATTTTATTTTCCTTCATATGAGTTGATGATGGATGAACTTAGAGATTATCGATTTTATAATGAAGATATGGTACATCCAAATAAAACGGCTATCAATTACATCTGGGAAAAATTCATGGCGGTTTGGATAGCATCATCTTCAAATGAAATTATGAATGAAGTCGCATTAGTGCAAAAAGGATTATCGCATAAACCCTTTAATCCAGAAGCTAAAGCGCATCTAAAATTTCTTGCCCTTTTGAAGGCAAAACAAGAAGCACTTCAATCTCAATTTTCACATATTGTTTTTTAATTTTGTAAACGAAAGCTTAGCATAAATACGTGGATTTATTCTCAAAAAGGAATTTCTTTTTTTTGGAAACTCTTGAATTATTTATAATAAATTAAAACGTTTAATCTTTTTTAGAAATCGTTTTGTCTAAAAATTTATTGGAGTTTATGATTTTGTCTTACTTTGGCTGTGCTATTATTCAAATATATTAAGCATCATTTACAATCTTATTTATTTAAGTTTTTGTTAGTGATGCTTTTTTTTGTTTTCAATTTTTATAACTTACCTAAAAATTGAAGCATGCGGAAAATTCTATTTGGCGTTGTCATTACCTTATTGGTTTTATTCACATTTAAATATTGCGGGAATAAAAAGGAAGATCAATTGGTGCTTCAAGAAAATTCAGCACTTATTCAAGAGCAAATTAAAAATGTTGGAAAACTAGTGGTTACGGAAGGTCATTTTAGTCAAGTTTTTAATTATGAGAATTCAAAAGAGATTTTTGGAGAATATTTCACCTCAGAAAAAAAGGCGTTGGTAGTTGTTAATGCCGATGTAACCATTGCATACGATTTGAGTCAAATTGAATATGAAGTAGACGAAGTCAACAAAACACTGATTATTATAAGCATGCCGAAAGAAGAAATTAAAATCAGTCCCGATTTAGAATATTATGATATTCAATCTGATTTTTTTAATCCCTTTGAAGCAGAAGATTATAACGAAATAAAAGAAACAGTAAAGTCTTCCTTAATAAAAAAATTAGAAGCGTCAGATTTAAAAGCTAATGCGAAAAATAGGTTGATTAGTGAGTTGTCCAAATTTTATATTCTGACGAATTCATTAGGGTGGACCTTACAGTATAACGAAATACAAATCTCGAATATTGAAGAACTTCATACGCTTAAATTGTAGATGAAAGTAGAAACACGCAAGGACGAAATTATTAAAACCGCAGCAAAGCTCTTTAAAGAAAAAGGCTATAGTGCGGTCACTATGAGAGATTTGGCAACTGCTATGGGAATTAAAGCGGCGAGCCTGTATAACCATATCAATTCTAAACAGGAAATTCTTAAAGAAATTATCATTTCACTTGCTGAAGATTTTACTGAAGGTATGGAAATCATTAAATCGTCAAATGAAAATAGCTTTGATAAACTAAGTCAGATCATAACACTACATATTGAAATTTCGAGCCAAAATATTTATGGGATGGCCTCCTTAAATAATGACTGGATGCATTTAGAAGATCAGCTAGACTATTATCTAAAATTAAGAAATGAGTACGAAGATAATTTTAGATACATTATCAAATCTGGTATAAAAAACAATGAACTTTTAAATGATAACTTGGAGGTCATGTTATTTTCCATGCTCTCAACACTGCGCTCACTTTACATATGGATTCCAAAAAAAGAAGATTTAAATCAAGAGCAATTGGCAGAAAGCTTAACAAAAGTCTTAATTCAAGGAATAAGTAAATAATATCAAATATTTTCGTAAATTTGTCAATCAAACTAACAAGTGTTAGTTAAATGATTTAGACAAAACATGGCAGATTTTTATAATATAAAAGTTGCAGATATTTATAAGGAAACAAAAGACACAGTAGTGATAACTTTTGATATTCCAGAACATTTAAAAGATACCTTTAAGTTCATTCAAGGGCAGCACCTAACACTTCGTAAAGAAATTAATGGCGACGATATTAGAAGAAGCTACTCCTTATGCTCTAGTCCATTAGATAATGAATGGAAAGTTGCAGTCAAAACCATACCTCAAGGTGTGTTTTCTAATTATGCCTTTAATGAATTGCAAAAAGGAGATGCGTTAGAGGTTATGCCGCCTCATGGTGAGTTTTATGTACACTGTGAGCCAGAAGTTGCTAAAAATTATATAGCCTTTGCTGCTGGAAGTGGTATCACGCCTATTCTGTCAATTATTAAGACTCATTTACTCAGCGAACCCAACAGTACTTTCAAGTTGTTTTACTTGAATCGTAGGGTTAAATCTATTATCTTTAAAGAGGAAATTGAAGAGCTTAAGAATGAATTCTTTGGTAGATTTCAAGTATTCTATTTCTTGACCAAAGAACAACGTGATATTCCATTTTTAAACGGACGCTTTGATAAAGAAAAACTAGCGGTACTAACCAAAACATTCATCGATGTTGAAGATACAAATCATGTTTTTATTTGCGGACCGCAAGATATGATATTCTTGATACGTGATGAGTTGCAAGATGCTGGTTTAGATAAAGAAAAAATACATTACGAATTATTCTTTTCTGGAAGTTCAGAAGATGAAAACAAACATATCGCTGAGGTTCTTGAGGAAAAAGCTGATGGAACAGAAGTAACCATTATCGATGGCGGTACAGAATTCCATTTTATAATGGATGATGAATCTGATAATATACTTGATGGCGCTTTAAATGCAGGAGCCGATCTGCCTTTTGCTTGTAAAGGTGGCGTTTGCAGTACATGTAAATGTCAAGTTATGGAAGGATCAGTTAAAATGAAAGTAAATTATGCACTTGAAGATAAAGAAGTTGCGCAAAACTATGTGCTTAGTTGTCAAGCTGTGCCAACCAGTGATAAAGTAGTCGTTAATTTTGATGTCTAATAGTCAATAGTATTAAGCCTAAAATTATGAGTGAAGAACAAATAAAAAACTTAGAAAATCAATTTGAAGCGCGTATAGCACGTGATGAAAAAATTGAACCTAAAGATTGGATGCCTGAAAAATATCGTCAGACACATATCAGACAAATCTCGCAACATGCCCATTCAGAAATTGTTGGTATGCTTCCTGAGGGAAACTGGATTTCCAGAGCGCCTTCCTTGCGTCGTAAAGTGGCGTTATTAGCAAAAGTACAGGATGAAGCGGGTCATGGACTTTATCTTTATTCTGCTTGTGAAACTTTAGGAATTTCGCGTGACGAATTATATAATCAATTACATTCGGGAAAAGCAAAGTACTCTAGTATTTTTAATTATCCTACAATAACTTGGGCAGATATGGGCGCTATTGGCTGGCTAGTTGATGGTGCTGCAATAATTAATCAAGTACCACTGTGTAATACGTCTTTCGGACCTTATGCTAGAGCGATGATTCGTGTATGTAAGGAAGAAAGTTTTCATCAACGTCAGGGTTATGAAATCATGATTAAATTGATGAATGGTAGTCCGGAACAAAAAGAAATGGCACAAGATGCGCTTAACCGCTGGTGGTGGCCAAGTTTGATGATGTTAGGGCCAACTGATGATGAATCTGTGCATACAGAGCAATCTATGAAATGGAAGCTTAAACGTAAAACAAACGATGAATTAAGACAGCAATTTATTGATCAAACTGTGCCTCAAGCTGATTTAATAGGTTTAACCATTCCTGATCCAGATTTAAAATGGAATGAAGAACGCCAAAGTTATGACTTCGGACCAATTAATTGGGATGAATTCTGGCAAGTGGTTAAAGGTCATGGTCCGTGTAATAAAGAACGTATGAATGCACGAGTAGGTGCATGGGAAGAAGGCGAATGGGTTAGAGATGCAGCAATGGCATTTGCCGAAAAAAAAGCAAACAAAACAATAAATAAAGCAGTTTGATATGAAGAAGAATTGGCCTCTTTGGGAAGTCTTCGTAAGAAGTAAAAACGGATTAGAACATCGTCATTTTGGAAGCCTTCATGCTGCAGATGCAGATATGGCATTAGAAAATGCTCGTGATGTTTATACACGGCGAAATGAAGGTGTTAGTATTTGGGTTGTTGAATCCAAAAATATTACAGCGTCAAACCCAGAACATTCTGGCGAATTATTTGAGCCAGCACAAGATAAGGTGTATCGCCATCCTACGTTTTACGATTTACCAGATGAAGTAAAATACATGTAATGAAAGAAAATCTATATAAATACATACTTGGTATCGCTGACAATTCGCTAATTCTTGGACAAAGATTAGGCGAATTATGTGGCCATGGGCCGAGTTTAGAAACAGATATTGCATGTACGAATATGTCTCTAGATTTATTCGGACAAGTCAGAAATTATTATCAATATGCCGCGAAAGTAGCAGGCGATAATCGTACTGAAGATGATATAGCCATGCTGCGTATGGAACGTGAATATTATAATGTATTGCTCGTTGAACAGCCTAACACCAATTTTGCTTACACGATGGCACGTCAATTTTTATTTGATGTGTACCATCTTTTGTTTTTAACTGAATTACAGAAAAGCAAAGATTTAAACTTATCAGCAATTGCAGCGAAATGCATAAAAGAAGTGAGCTATCATCAACGTTTTTCTTCAGACTGGATTAAAAGATTAGGTGATGGTACCGACGAAAGTCATCAAAAAATGCAAGAGGCTATAGATAGCTTGTGGACCTATACCGATGAGTTATTTCATCAAACGGAAGCAGACAAGCTCATGATCGCAGAAGGTGTAGGTGTAGATGTCACGAAACTTAAAGATACATATTATAAAGCTGTATCCGAAGTTTTAGAGGTGGCAACGCTTAAAGTACCAGAATCTAAATGGTTTCAAAAAGGAGGGAAGCAAGGTATTCATACAGAACATATGGGATACTTGTTAAGTGATTTGCAATATATGCAACGTGCATATCCTAATATGGAATGGTAGCCAATGACAATTGCTGAACAAAATATCGATCTAATTCTTATTCCTATTCTGAGCCAGGTTTCAGATCCTGAAATCCCAGTGCTTTCTATAATGGATATGGGTGTCGTGCGTTCAGCAGTAATTGAAAATGATATTGTAAAAATTGAAATTACACCTACATATAGTGGTTGTCCTGCCATGGATGTGATTGGTGATGATATTAAAAAGGTCTTGAAGGATGCGGGCTATGATTCAAAAATTGAATTAATTCTCCATCCTGCGTGGACTACAGATTGGATAACACCAACCGGTAGAAAAGCGCTCGAAGATTATGGTATAGCAGCGCCTTTGGAAGCAGAAGCAGATAAAGATGTATTGTTAAAAGGCAAGCGATTAGTGAAATGCACAAATTGTGGTTCAAAAAATACAAGATTAGTAAGTCAGTTTGGTTCAACAGCATGTAAGGCACAGTTTCAGTGTGATGATTGCCAAGAACCATTCGATTATTTTAAATGTTTGAAATAAGTATAGCGTTACCACAAGGGTCAGGCTTTTGGCAGTCGCTCTTAAAATGAAAAATTTTAAGGAGCTTCAACAAAGCCTCAATCCTTAACGCAAAAAAAATAGCAGTACGATAGAAATTCTCTGTAAGAGTATTTCTATCGAGAACAAATAATAAAGGTATGAGCAATAATTCAATTCTTCTAAAAATTGAAAACAATGTGGCGTATATAACGCTCAACAGACCAGACGTCTTTAATAGTTTTAATAGAGAAATGGCTTTAAGATTACAAACCATTTTGGATGATTGTGAAACGAATGCTGATGTCAGAGCAATTGTCTTAACGGGTAATGGAAAAGCTTTTTGTGCGGGTCAAGATTTAAAAGAAGTGACAGATCCCGATCTAAATCCGGGCTTTAAAAAAATACTCGAAGAGCATTATAATCCAATTATTACGCGAATTCGGTCAATTAAAAAACCAATCATAGGTGCAATTAATGGCGTAGCCGCTGGAGCAGGAGCTAATATTGCCTTAGCTTGCGACATTGTTGTAGCGCATGAAAAAGTTAGCTTTATTCAAGCGTTTAGTTTAATTGGTTTAGTACCAGATAGTGGTGGTACTTATTTTTTACCACGATTAATTGGTTTTCAAAAAGCCTTAGCTTTAGCCATGTTGGGTGAAAAGATTTCAGCTGAAGAAGCAGAACGTTTAGGCATGATTTACAAAGTGATTCCTTTAGAAAATTACGAAGAACAGGTCAATACATTGGCAACAAAACTCGCCAATATGCCAACCAAGGCCTTGGGTAAAATAAAGGAACTATTTAATCATTCCTTATCGAATGATTTAGAAGCCCAATTGGCTTTAGAATCGAAATTGCAAATTGAAGCTGCCCAAACGGAAGATTATAAAGAAGGCGTCACTGCATTTATTGAGAAACGTAAACCAAATTTTAAAGGAAACTAAATGAATGTAGGAATAATTGGTTCGGGAACGATGGGAAGTGGCATTGCACAAGTGGCTGCGACTTCTGGGTGTAAAGTGAAATTATTTGACACCAACCAAACGGCTTTAGATAAAGCGAAAGCGGCTTTAGAAAAGATTTTATTGCGTTTAATTGAAAAAGGACGTATCGATGCTTTAGAAAAAGATAGAATTCAAAATAACATCACTTATGTGAATAGTTTGAAGGAACTAGCAAATTCAGATTTAACGATTGAAGCCATTATAGAAAATATTGAGATTAAGAAAAAAGTGTTTTCAGAATTGGAAAGCTATGTTTCTAATGACTGCATCATTGCTTCGAACACTTCAAGTTTGTCCATAGCATCAATTGCAGCTTCACTTAGTAACCCTAAACGCTGTGTTGGAATACACTTTTTTAATCCGGCACCATTAATGAAATTGGTTGAGGTGATTCCCGCGATACAAACATCGTATGAAGTACTTGAGAAGACAATAGATACGATATCGAGTTGGAAAAAAGTCGTTGCGGTAGCAAAAGACACACCAGGTTTTATTGTCAATAGAGTCGCAAGACCTTTTTACGGTGAAGCATTAAAAATTTATGAAGAAGGTCTAGCGAGTTTCGCAGCAATAGATCAAAGTATAAAAACATTAGGGGGTTTCAGAATGGGCCCATTTGAACTCATGGACTTCATTGGAAATGATATCAATTATACAGTTACCGAAACGGTATTTACTGCCTTTTATTTTGATCCAAGGTACAAACCTTCATTTACTCAAAAACGTTTTTCAGAAGCAGGTTATTTGGGAAGAAAATCGGGGATAGGGTATTACGAGTATGATGACAACGGCAAGCTGGTCATTCCAGAAGAAAGTGAGCAATCTCTTGACAGTGAACTTTCACAACAGATTTTCAATCGGGTGTTAGTCATGCTAATAAATGAAGCGGCTGATGCTCTGTTTTTAAATATTGCTTCTGCAGAAGATATAGATAATGCCATGACCAAAGGGGTTAATTATCCGAAAGGTTTATTGGCTTGGGCAGATGAAAAAGGAATCGATTGGTGTGTAAATCAAATGGATGCCTTATATAATGAATACCATGAAGAGCGCTATCGCTGCAGTCCATTATTGCGTAAGATGAATAGAGAAAATAAAACGTTTTTTTAATGAAGGGTGAAGCTATTCCACATAAAATGTTAAGTCAAGATGCCTATAGCCAATGGATGGGTATTCAGATTTTAGAATCTAAAGTAGGATATTGTAAAGTAGCCATGACGATTAGAAAAGAGATGTTGAATAGTATGAATTATGCGCATGGTGGCGTAAGTTACGCATTAGCAGATACGGCCTTTGGTTTTGCAGCAAATACACATGGAAAATATGCTGTATCAATAGAATCAAGTATAAATCATATAGAAGCCTTAGAAGAAGGGGATTATTTGATTGCAGAATCTATTATAGAAAAAGTAAATAATAAATTAGGCTTTAATATTATTGAAGTTAAACGTAATGATGAACTCGTAGCACTTTTTAAAGGTGTCGTTTATCGTACACAAAAAGATTGGGAAGAATAATAAGTATCATATGAAAGAAGCATATATAATTGACGGCGTGCGTACACCGTTTGGAAACTATAAAGGCACCCTATCTGCAGTCCGTACAGACGATTTAGGAGCGCTAGTGATTAAAGAAGTTGTCAGTCGTAATCCAAATATTCCATTGGATGCTTATGATGATGTTATTATGGGTTGTGCTAATCAGGCTGGCGAAGATAACCGAAATGTGGCGCGAATGGCTTCCCTTTTAGCAGGTTTACCATTTACAGTTCCGGGAGAAACAGTCAATAGATTATGTAGTTCAGGATTATCTGCTATCATTCATGCAAATCGTGCAATCAAAGCGGGAGATGGTGATTTATTTATTTCTGGTGGTGTTGAGAATATGACACGTGGGCCATATGTGATTGCAAAACCATCAACAGGATTTGGTGGAGATTCAAAAATGTATGATTCGACTTTCGGTTGGCGTTTTATCAATCCTAAAATGCAAGAGTTATATGGTACAGATGGCATGGGAAATACCGCTGAAAATCTAGTAGAGAAATATGACATCTCTAGAGCGGATCAAGATAAGTTTGCACATTGGAGTCAAATGAAAGCAACGAAAGCGCAAGAGAACGGACGATTAGGAAAAGAAATCGTGACGGTTCAAATTCCGCAACGGAAAAAAGATCCGATTCAATTTTCAAAAGATGAGTTTGTAAAACCAACAACCTCTTTAGAAGTTCTCGGAAAATTAAGAGCTGCCTTTAAAAAAGAAGGTGGTAGTGTAACGGCAGGAAATTCTTCTGGGTTAAATGATGGTGCTGCGGCGACTATTATTGCTTCAGAAGATGCTGTAAAAAAATACAATTTAAAACCAATTGCTAGAATTGTGAGTTCCGCAGTGGTTGGTGTTGAACCAAGAATTATGGGCATCGGTCCAGTAGAAGCTGCAAACAAGGCTTTAAAAAAGGCTGGATTAACGATGAGCGATATGAATGTTATTGAACTTAATGAAGCTTTTGCTGCGCAAGCTTTGGCATGCACACGTGCTTGGGGTCTTGCTGATGACGATCCGCGTTTAAATCCAAATGGAGGGGCAATCGCTATTGGTCATCCACTGGGTGTTACAGGAACACGTATAGCACTTTCGGCAGCATTAGAGTTACAAGAACAAAAGAAACAGTATGCACTAATTACCATGTGTATTGGAGTCGGACAAGGGTATGCAGCAATTATAGAACGCGTTTAATTATGAGAAAAATACAACATTACGTGCAAGGTCAATGGACTGAGGGTACAGAAGAAGGAGCACCAATTCATGATGCCATTACTGGAGATGTATTTACCAGTGTCGCCATTGAAGGTTTAGATGTCCCAGAAATTCTTCAGTATGGAAGAACAAAAGGCGGTGAGACATTACGAAAAATGACTTTCCAAGAACGTGGAAATATGCTTAAAAAATTAGCATTTTATCTCATCAAAAAGAAGGATGCATTTTATGAATTAAGCTATAGAACAGGGGCAACCAAAATAGATAGTTGGATTGATATTGAAGGTGGTTTTGGTAATTTATTTGCCAATGCCTCTTTACGAAAATTATTTCCGAATCAATCGTATCATGTTGAAGGTGATGCTATTGATTTATCGCGTGGTGGACGGTTTATGGCACACCATATCATGGTGCCCAAAAAAGGTGTTGCTGTTCATATTAATGCTTTTAACTTTCCGGTTTGGGGCATGTTAGAAAAATGTGCAGTGAATTGGATGGCTGGCGTACCGGCAGTTGTTTTACCGGCACCCTCATCATCATATTTGGCTGAAGCTGTGGCTAGAGAAATAGTTGCTTCCGGAATTTTACCAGAAGGTGCATTACAAATTATTAATGGCACTGTTAAATCAATATTAGATACTGTTGAATCTCAAGATGTCGTTACCTTTACGGGTTCTGCAACAACTGGACGTTTATTAAAAGCACACCCAAGGATAATTCAAGAAGCTGTGCCTTTTACTATGGAAGCCGATTCGTTAAATGCTTCTATTCTTGGTGAGGATGCTGTTCCTGGCACGCCTGAATTTGATTTATTTATCAAAGAAGTAAGAAAAGAAATGACGGTTAAAGCTGGGCAAAAATGTACTGCAATCCGTAGAATAATTGTGCCAGAAAATACCATCGAAGATGTTCAAATGGCTTTAGGAAAAGCATTGGATAAGGTTACTATTGGTGACCCAAGACTTAAAGAAGTCCGAATGGGATCTTTAATAAGTAAACAGCAAGTTGAAGCTGTTCAAAATTCTGTAAACGCTATTGCTAAAGAAGCTCAGATCGTTTATGGAAGTCTTGACAAAATAGAAACCATAGGAGCAGATGCAAATAAAGGGGCGTTTATTAGTCCAATTGTTTTGAGAGCTGACAATCCGTTTACAAATACAGCCATTCATGAAAGAGAGGCCTTTGGTCCAGTAAGTACTATTATGCCTTATAAAAATCTGGATGAAGCTATTCAATTGGCTAAAATGGGGAAAGGCTCTTTAGTGTCCTCTATTGCAACACATGATGATAAAATAGCTAAAGAATATGTCGTAAATGCGGCGAGCCATCATGGACGAATTTTAGTATTGAACAGAGAGAGTGCTAAAGAAAGTACTGGACATGGATCACCATTACCAAGTTTAGTTCATGGAGGTCCAGGACGAGCTGGAGGTGGTGAAGAAATGGGAGGAATGCGTGGAATTAAGCATTATTTGCAGCGTACTGCCATTCAAGGTTCACCAACAACAATAACTGAAATCACTGGCATATATCAGCCAAATTCAAAGTATATAGAAGCAGAACAACATCCTTTTAAATACCATTGGGAAGACATTCAACCGGGAATGTCTATGAAGACTCATAAGCGTACAATCACAGATTCCGACATCATAAGTTTTGCAAATGTGACTTGGGATCACTTTTACGCGCACACAGATATTACATCATTAGATGGGAGTATTTTTGAAAAACGCACGGCGCATGGCTATTTTATTATTGCAGCAGCAGCCGGATTATTTGTCTACCCAAATAAAGGTCCAGTATCTGCAAATTACGGACTAGAAGAATGCAGATTCCTAAGACCCTTATATCACAATGATACCATTTATGTGCGTTTAACTTGCAAACAAAAGGTCGATCGCGATGTGGTGTCTGCCGAACATCCAAGTGGCATTGTGAAGTGGTTTGCAGAAATATTTGATGCCGATGATGAATTAGTTGCGTTAGCAACAGTGTTGACCATGGTTCAAAAGAAACAAACAACTTTAGTCGAAATGACTGAAGACAAAATCCAAGAGTGCTTAAAGGCATTGAAAGCAGATGCCAAACCGAAATGGGGAATCATGACAGCACAACACATGATTGAACACTTGGAATATACCTATAGAATAGCTTCAGGAGAAATTCAAGATTTTGAAGTGGCAACACCAGAGAAAATATTAGAGAAAGTACATAATAGCCTTTATAACTATAAGCCATTCCCAAAAGGGTCAGATTTTCCTTTACTTAAAAAGGGCGAATTAGCAGATTTGCAACGTGAAAATTTAGCTGATGCTATTTCAACATTTAAGGCAACACGGCAAAACTATTTAGACCATTTTACAGAAAATCCAGATGCTGTTTTTAATAATATAGTCTTTGGAGAATTGAATAAATACGAATGGTATTTACTAGAAAGAAAACATTTAAATCATCACTTTGAACAGTTCAATTTGTTATAACAAATTGAACTGTTCAAAGCACCCGAGAAATCGGGTGTCTCAAAAATTGAAATTTAAAACTTGAAGCATTACGTTTATATAATTACAAACAAGAAAGAAGGCGTTTTGTATATTGGAGAAACAAAAAAATTAAAGAAAAGAATATACCAGCATAAAAATAAGGTTCATCCAACTACTTTTTCTGCAAGATATAATTTAGATAAACTTGTTTATTTAGAAGAATTTGAAATAGAATCAGAAGCTAAATTAAGAGAGAAGCAAATGAAGAAATGGAATAGAGATTGGAAAATTGAATTAATAGAAAAGACAAATCCTGATTGGAGGGATTTGTATGATAATATATAAACTATAAAAAGTTTCCCACTTTCGTGGGAACACGCTAAAGCAATGATGGAACCATACGTAAAACAAACCAATAAAAATAGTGTAGGCTATATTGAGTTTT
>UPTN01000689.1_pt1 | contig 16672 bp, 13 predicted proteins | sample 2160111 | NCBI WGS metagenome assembly UPTN01 (sample SAMN06265058, study PRJEB28932) | marine metagenome | isolation source: Columbia River Estuary | place: USA:Columbia River Estuary, USA | collected 2014-05-05
AGTAGAAAAACAGCAAAGAAATTAGCAAAATTGGGCTTTACAGAAATTTATGATTTAGAGGGCGGCATATTAAAGTATTAGTAAAAAAAGAAAAGAAAACGGCAATATTAGTTCAGAACTTAAAATGTGTTGGATGCGCAGATACAATTTCTACTGCACTGTTAGAAATAAAAATAATAATTCAAATTTGTTATGAGTAAATTTTCAGATTTAATAAATCAGGAAAAACCCGTTTTAATAGACTTTTTTGCTGAATGGTGTGGCCCTTGTAAAACAATGAGCCCAATATTAAAAGAGGTTAAAGCTAATCTCGGGAATGATATTTCAGTTATTAAAGTTGATGTAGATAAAAATCAGGCGCTTGCATCAAAGTATCAGGTTCGTGGTGTCCCAACTTTAATGCTATTCAAAAAAGGTAAGCAACTCTGGAGACAGTCTGGGGTTTTAAGCAGTAATGATATCATTAAAATTATAAATCAAAACACATAATGAATCTCTCAGATAAATTTTGGGATAATCGTTATAAAGCGAAAGACACTGGTTGGGACCTTGGTGAAATTTCGCCACCACTGAAAGCCTATTTTGACCAACTAAAGAATAAAGATTTAAAGATTCTTATACCAGGAGGAGGACATTCTTATGAAGCTGAATATCTGCACGCTAAAGGTTTTAAAAATGTATATGTTGTGGATGTTTCTAAAACGGCCTTAGAAAACCTAAATAATAGAGTAGTAGATTTCCCCGCAAAGCATTTAATCAATAGTGATTTTTTTGATGTGGATTCAGCTTTTGATTTAATCATTGAACAGACTTTCTTTTGCGCTATAGAGCCAAATTTAAGACCTGCATATGCAGCGAAAGCTTTTGAATTATTGAATACTAATGGCAAAGTTGTGGGATTATTATTCGATGATACTTTAAACAATGATAAGCCGCCATTTGGTGGAAGTAAAGCGGAATACACTGAGTATTTCCATCCCTATTTTGATATTCTCATTATGGAAGATGCTCATAATTCAATTGATAGTAGAAGAGGAAGAGAGTTGTTTTTTAAAATTGAAAAAAAACAATTAGAAACGCCGCTTTATTAGAATTAGGTTTCAATTAATCTTTTCTTTTTATCTATATAAAATCATATTAGTTGCATGTGCAACTAATATGATTTTATTGCTTATATTCGCAACATGAAACAAGATGATCAAAATATTGATTTTGAAAAATCAATAGGTCCTTGGTTAGGGAAAACCGTTAAAATTTTGGAATACCATCTCCAAGAGCTGTTTAATCAATGTAATCTTGATTTGACTAAGGAGCAAATGATTGTTCTTAAAAGACTTCACGATAAAGATGGATTAAGTCAAAATGAGTTGGCGTTTTTAACATTGCGCAATAAATCATCTTTAGCTCGATTACTATCTAAAATGGAAACGAAGGGCTACATTATAAGGAGACAAAGTAAAACGGATAAGCGCATAAATGAGGTGTATTTAACGCCATTTGGAAAGAGTTTATTTAAAAAAACAAAGCCAGTGATGAAGAAAATGATCGTCACCATGGAGCAAAATATATCGGATTTAGAAAAACATCAAATCATTGAAATATTAAAAAAAGTCCAAAATAATTTCAATTCTGAAATTGAACCAATATAACCAGTCAAAAATGAGAAAACTATTATCTATATTATTAGGTGTTTTATTAGTAGTCGCAGCAGTTTTCATTGCTAAGAATTTAATCGCTAATAAAAAGACACCAAAACCTAAATATGAAAAAATTATTAAAACAGTCTTTGTTGAAGAAGTTGTAAATAAGAATATTCCAATTGTAATCAATACTAGCGGAAATCTTTCCGCAAAACATAAAATTAAATTATTTGCAGAGGTTCAAGGCGTTTTCAAACCTTCAGCTAAAGATTTTAAAGTGGGGACTTCTTATTATAAAGGAGAACAAATTATTCGCATAAATAGTGATGAATTTTATGCGAATCTTCAATCACAAAAAAGTGATTTCTACAATAGTATTACTTCAATTATGCCGGATATCCGTTTGGATTTTCCGCAAGAATTTGAAAAATGGAAAACCTACCTTCAAGGTTTCGATATTAATAAAACAACACCAAAATTACCAGAGCCAACTACTGATAAAGAAAAATATTTTATTTCTGGAAGGGGAATAAATTCAGCATATTACAATGTTAAAAACCTAGAAGTTAAACTAGGGAAATACACTTTGAGAGCGCCTTTTGATGGTATTTTAACTGAAGCATTAGTAACGCCAGGCTCATTGGTTAGATCAGGACAAGAACTTGGAGAATTTATAGATCCCAAGATTTATGAAATGGAAGTGTCAATAAATGCTGAATTCGCCGATTTATTAAAAAAAGGAAACACAGTCGCATTACACAATCTCGATAGAACCAAAACATATACTGGTGAGGTTACAAGAATAAACGGTAAAGTAGATGCAGCTTCACAAACGATTAAGGCTTTTATTCAAGTCGCACATGACCATTTAAGAGAAGGATCTTACTTAGAAGCCGATCTTACCGCCCGCAGTGAGAACAGTGCTATTGAAGTTTCGAGAAAACTACTAATTGATAACAAACAACTTTATGTGGTTCGTGACTCCATTCTTGATTTGATTGATGTAGAACCTGTTTATTTTTCAGCTGAAAGCGCTGTGATTATAGGTATTGAAGACGGTACGCTATTGCTTTCTAAACCAACGCCAGGTGCATACCAAGGTATGCAAGTAAAAATCTTTGAAGACAAGCCATAAAAAAGATGAAAAAGTTAATAAGCTATTTTATAAAATTCCCGGTTGCAGTCAATGTATTGATTTTTGCCTTTATCATTTTTGGTTCCATAGGCGTGAAGTCCATAAAATCATCGTTTTTTCCTTTAACCGATTCTAAATTAATACGAATCAATTTATTTTATCCTGGAGCATCACCTGCAGAAATGGAAGAAGGAGTTGTTCTTAAAATTGAAGATAATCTAAAAGGAATTGTTGGTGTAGATCGTGTCACATCTGTATCTCAAGAAAATTCAGCATCGATTAGTGTAGAGACCGTACAAGGTAAAAATATTGATGTTGTATTGGCAGATGTGAAAAATGCCGTAGACAGAGTACCTTCATTTCCTAGTGGCATGGAACCCCCAGTCATTGCTAAAGTTGAAACAACAAGAGAAACCATTAGTTTCACGTTAAGTGGAGAGAATATTCCATTAGTAACGCTCAAACAATATGCCAGAGACGTTGAAAATGACTTGCGTGGAATCGAAGGTATTTCCCAAGTGTCCATATCTGGTTTTCCCGAAGAAGAAATTGCTATTTCTGTCCGTGAAAATGATTTGAGAGCCTATAATTTATCATTTCAGGATGTTGCTAATGCGGTCAGTCAAACTAATATTTTAATTAGTGGTGGGAATATTAAAACCAATGAAGAGGATTATTTAATTAGAGCAAATAATCGTGCTTACTATGGCGACGAACTTCTCGATATTATTGTGAGAGCCGAACCTAATGGATCAATTATTAGATTAAAAGATATAGCAGATGTTAAAGATACGTGGTCGGAAACTCCGGATAGAATCTTTTTTAATGATAAAAAGGCCATTAATATAACCGTAAGTAATACCAATAGTGAAGATTTAATAGTTTCAGCTGAGGATGTAAGACAATACATTGATAAATTCAATCAGGAATATGATAATGTTCAGTTACATGTTTCAAGCGATTCATCAATTACATTAAATCAGCGTACAGAATTATTGATAAAAAATGCAGCAATGGGTGTACTGCTGGTATTACTATTTTTAGCCATATTTTTAAATGCCCGATTAGCATTTTGGGTTGCAGTAGGAATCCCAATTTCATTCTTTGGAATGTTTATTTTTGCAGCGCAGATGGGTGTGACCATTAATGTGTTGTCACTCTTTGGTATGATTATCGTTATTGGTATTCTGGTGGATGATGGCATTGTTATTGGCGAAAATATTTATCATCATTACGAAAAAGGTAAATCACCAATTAGAGCAGCAATCGATGGAACTATCGAGGTACTGCCACCAGTTGTTTCTGCATTATTAACAACGATGATTGCATTTGCAACATTCTTCTTTTTGGATGGAAGAATTGGTGAGTTTTTCAGTGAAGTGTCCATCGTTGTGACTTTGACTTTATTAGTTTCCATGGTTGAAGCCTTAATAATATTGCCTGCCCACGTCGCACATTCAAAAGCGCTTCAGCGTGAAAACAGAAAGCCTAATAAAATAAATGCGTTTTTCATCAAATTAAACAAAGGTGCGGACAAATATTTAATAAAGATTAGAGATGCGATTTATGTGCCGTATTTACGATTCTTTTTAAAAAATAAGTTTCTTGGATTCGCCATTCCAATAGCTCTATTTATTTTTAGTATTGGAGCCATTGGTGGAGGTATTGTGGGCATGTCCTTCTTTCCAAGAATCGCTAGTGACACAGTCTCTATTAATCTTAAAATGACTCAAGGGACTAATGAAATGATTACAGATTCAATAATTTCGGTTATTGAAGAAAAAGTGTGGATGGTCAGTGAGCAGTATGATAAAAGTCAGTTTGATGGCGAATCTGCAGTACAGAATGTCATTAAGCGTATAGGTCCGGGCACGTCCAATGCATCCTTAACCGTTAATTTATTGCCCGGAGAATTAAGAGGTGATTTGACATCGCAAGAAATAACCAATAAGATACGTGAATTGACAGGTCGGGTATATGGTGTTGAAAGTTTAACCTTTGGTTCAGGAACAAATTTTGGCGGTAGTCCAGTAGCTGTATCTTTATTGAGTAATAATATCGCAGAGCTAAAAGCAGCAAAAGAGGAGTTGAAAGCTGAATTAATGGCAAACCCAATGTTAAAGGATGTTTCTGATAATGATCCTGCTGGTATTAAGGAAGTTCAAATTCAATTAAAAGATAAGGCCAATATTTTGGGTTTAAACCTAAAAAGTGTGATGAGTCAGGTGCGTTCAGGATTCTTTGGATTCCAAGCACAACGCTTTCAACGCGGACAAGATGAAATTAAAGTTTGGGTTCGATATAAAAAAGACGACCGTTCTTCTATCAAAGATTTAGATGATATTTGGATCAATACGCCTTCTGGAAGTCAAGTGCCATTTTCGGAAATTGCACAGTATAAAATAGTACGAGGTGATGTTGCCATTAATCATTTAGAAGGAAAACGAGAGATTCAAATTACATCTGATTTAAGATCGCTGGATGATAGTGCGACAGATGCTTTAGAAGACATTAAAAGTAGAATAATGCCTGATATAAAATCAAAATATCCAACAGTTTCAGTTGTTTATGAAGGTCAGAATAGAGAAGCGTCTAAAACAATGAATTCGATGAAGGCGGCGGGACCAGTTATTTTAATTTTAATTTATATGGTCATTGCTTTTACTTTTAGAAGCTATAGTCAACCTCTTTTATTAATGATTATGATTCCATTTAGCTTAATTGGTGTTGTTTTCGGACATTTTGTACACGGTTTTCAAATAAACATTTTATCATGGCTAGGGATTATTGCGCTCATAGGAATCATGGTTAACGATGGCCTTGTTTTAATTGGCAAGTTTAATAGTTATTTACGTGAAGGCATGTTGTTTAACGAGGCTTTAGTGCAAGCGGGTAAATCGCGTTTTAGAGCTATTTTTCTAACCTCATTAACAACTATTGCTGGTTTAGCACCTTTGTTGTTAGAAGGCAGCTTACAAGCACAATTTTTAAAACCAATGGCGGTTTCTATTTCTTATGGAATCGGTATTGCGACTGTATTAACTTTAGTGATGCTGCCATTATTATTATCTGTATCAAACTCCGTTAAAGTATTCACGAAATGGATGATTACGGGTAAATCGGTTACCAACGAAGAGGTAGAGCGCACTATTATTGAATCAAAATACGAACATGATGATTTACACTAAACAACTCCTGATTTTGGCACTCTTGATTGCCAGTATTCAGGGTACTGCACAAGAAATTCTATCAAAAAAAGAGGCATTGAAAATTGCTTTAGAGAATAATTACGGCGTTCGAGTGGCTAATAATAATGTTGAGATTGCTAAAAATAACAACAGTATTTATAATACTAGTTTTTTACCAACCTTGTCAACAAATGCCGGTGCAAATTACAATAATAGCAATCAAGAAATAGAAAGGCAAAGTGGCGAGGTTACAACCATTAATGGTGCAGAAACACGATCCTATAACGCTTCGATAAATTTAGATTACATATTATTTGATGGTCTTGGTAGAAAATACAATTACAAACAACTCCAAGAAACTTATAATTTATCCGAATTGCAAGCAAGAGAAGCCATTGAAAATATGTATTTACAATTGTTTACGACGTATTTTGAAATAGCTAGATTGTCTGAAAACACAGAGAATCTGAAAGAGACCTTGGTAATATCCAAAAAACGATTAGAACGTGCTCAATACAAATATGAATACGGACAGTCTACAAAATTAGAGTTACTAAATGCCGAAGTTGATGTTAATAATGACAGTATAAATCTGATTAATGCGAATCAGCAATTTTCAAATTCAAAACGCAACTTGAATATTGTCCTTGGCATTCAAAAAAGCACGAATTACGAGGTTGAAACCGATGTTAGTTTTATCAAATTAACAACCTTTGATGAGTTACTTGAAAACGCAAAAGTAAACAACGTCAGTCTTCAGCAAAATGATAAAAATATTGCGATTAGCAAATTTAATATTAAAGCAAATAAAGCAGGTTTTTTACCAACGGCAGGTTTGTCTAGTTCTTATGGTTGGAATAAAAATGAGAACCCGGCGACTTCTTTTCTTGCAGGTTCAATGTCTACAGGATTAAATGCTGGAATTAATTTATCATGGAATGTATTTGATGGTGGTTCAACAAAAACACGCGTGGCAAACGCTAAGATCGCTTTAGAAAACCAGGAGATATTAAAAGAGGAGCAACTGGTAACCATTGAAAACACCATTAAAAACACCTATGAATTGTATCAAAACACCTTATTTATTCTTGAAGCACAAAATCAAAATGTAATAACAAGTCAGAATAATTTTGATAGAACTCAAGAACGTTTTACGCTAGGGCAAATTACGTCTATCGAATTTCGCCTCGCTCAAATTAATTTGTTAAACTCTAAGACAGCAGTGAATAATGCTAAATATGACGCTAAACTAATCGAATTAGAACTGCTTCAGTTAACAGGAGAAATATTGAATATTGCCTTTTAGTTTTTTTTGCTTAAGTAACATATGTTACTGTAAGAATTTTAAGTTAAAGGTATCTTTGGTTTCTAAAGTAAAACAACATGAAAACGAGATACTTTTTAGTTCCCTTAATTGGATTATTTTTTGTTCTTAATAGTTTCGCTCAAGAACAATTTACTGTCGAAATTGAACCCGTAACAATTTTAAATGCACCAAATGTACATTCGTTTTCTTGGGGAAAAACTAGTGACGGAAAGTGGATAATAATAGGTGGTAGAATAGATGGTTTACACCAAAGACAACCCTTCGCGGCCTTTTTAGAAAGTGATAATAACACGGATATTTATTTGGTCGACCCTATTGACAACCAGACTTGGAGTGCGTCATTAAATGTTTTACAAGCATCAATTTTTGAGCAGTTGCAATCTACTAATCAGGAATTTGTGCAAAGAGATAATACACTTTATGTTATTGGAGGCTATGGTTACAGTGAAACTCAAAATGACCATATTACTTACCCTAATTTAACAGCTATCAATATAGATGGATTAGCTACTGCGATTATGAACGGAACATCAATTACATCTTATTTTAGACAAATTTCTAATACTAATATGGCGGTTACAGGCGGTCAACTAGGACTTTTAGATGATGTGTTTTATTTATGTGGTGGACAGTATTTTGAAGGACGTTATAATCCAATGGGACCAGGTCATGGACCAGGATTCATTCAGAATTATACAGATGAAATTAGAAATTTTGAAATAGTTGATGATGGCACCAATCTATCAATAATAAACTATACAGCCCAAAACGACGTGAATAATTTGCATAGAAGAGATTATAATATGTCTCCTCAAATATTTCCGAATGGAGAAACTGGATTCACAATGTTTAGTGGTGTATTTCAACATGATGTTAATTTGCCTTGGCTGAATACGGTTGATGTAACAGCTTCAGGATATACGGTTAATAATTCCTTTAATCAATATTTAAGTCAGTATCACAGTGCAAAAGTTCCAATTTATGATGTCATAAATAATACAATGCACACGGTTTTTTTTGGAGGAATAAGCCAATATAAATTGGATGAAAATGATAACTTGGTTCAAGATGATAATGTGCCATTTGTAAACACCATAAGTAAGGTGACACGTTTTAATGATGGTTCAATGTTAGAAAGTAGTTTGGATATTGTCATGCCTGCTTTATTGGGTTCAGGAGCTGAATTTATTCCAATAGATGAAAATTCAAATTACCTATCTAATGGTATTGTGGATTTAAACAATTTACAAATTGGTGCAACCTTAGTTGGACATATTTTTGGTGGAATTGAAAGTTCTCAAGAAAATATTTTCTTTATAAATAATGGAACACAGAGTAGTGCTAGTAATCAAATTTTTGAAGTTTATATAAATAAATCGGTATTGGGAATTGATGAAATAACACTGGATTCAGATAATATTTATAATATAAAAGTATACCCAAATCCGTCTAAAGATATTTTTTCAGTTGAGCTTTTTATACCAAATACTGATATGGTTATTATAGAAGTCTGCGATTTATCTGGAAAACTTGTAGAATCGTTAGAACTTAAAAGGTCAATTGGAAGACATACCATAGCTTTAGACTTATCCAATATCGCTTCGGGAGAATATATTTTAAATATAAAAAATAACAATTATATATCTAAAAAGAAAATTATTAAAATCTAATGCTATACTAAAATAATATATGCATTAGCGAAAAGTAAATTGATGTGGTTGTCAGTTTTTTGATTGGTTAGTAAAAAAAAAGCACGCTTTTATAGTGTGCTTTTTTTGTTTCCCTAAGTAACATTAGTTGCTGACTATGGTTTTTTACTACAGTATTTTTGCCTTATCAAATTAACAATAATGAAAAACAGGTATATTTTAAGTTTTTTGCTGTTTACAGCGATGCTTCGCGCACAGCAAGTTGTCCAGATTACAAAAGCTGAAGTACTGACTAAAGTTTCAGAAGAAAATAGATCTATTAAAATTTCTGAACAGGAGTATAACGAAGCTAGAGCAGATTATAGACAAACGAATGCTGTATTTCTGCCAAATATTAAGGCATCTCATACTGGAATAGCAACAACAAATCCATTGATGGCTTTTGGCTCTAAATTAAATCAGGGAATTTTAACGGAAAGCGATTTCAATCCAGCGCTGTTAAATGATCCTAATCAAATTGAGAATTATGCTACTAAGTTTGAAATCCAACAACCACTTATAAATGTGGATGGGATATATCAACGTCAAGCTGCTAAAACAAAGATGAATGCTATGTCTTTGCAAACAGAGCGTACTTCAGATTATTTAATTTTTGAAGTTGATAAAGTATATATGCAATTACAATTAGCACATAAAGCACTTGACGTTCTTAATAAAGCATTAGAAGCTGCAGAGGCTAATAAGAAATTAGCAGACAACAGGTTTAAGCAAGGGGTTTTGCAACGAGCAGATGTATTGTCTGTTGAAGTGCGTGTGACCGAAGTTAAAAATCAATTGCAATCGGCAAAAAGTAATATACAGAATACATCAAATTATATGTCTTTTTTAATGAATGAAAAGGAAGACGTAGAATATCAACCTGCAGATAGTTTAACGGTTTCAGTTCTAAGTTTAACAGATAACAGACTGTCAGAAAACAGACCTGATATCAAAGCAATGCAATTAACAACCGATGCATATCAAACAATGCATAAAGCCGATAAAATGGCTTTTTTGCCTCGTTTAAATGCTTTTGGAAGCTACGAATTATACGACGATCAAATCTTTCAGGCAGATGCAAGTGGGTATTTATTTGGAGCGCAATTAAGTTGGGATGTATTTCAAGGGTCGAAACGCTTTGGCAAGGCTCAGAAAAGTAAAGCCGAGTTCGAAAAATCGAAATTACAATACGAACAATATGTATCTCAAAGTCAGTTAGAATACAATAAAGCAAAACGTATGCTTTTAAATGCTGAAAACAAACTGGAATTAACGGATTTAGCATTAGAACAATCTAATGAATCTTTAAGAATTAGAACAAACAGATTTAAAGAAGGTCTTGAAAAGACATCTGATCTTTTATTAGCCGAAACGCAATACGCACAAAAGCAGTTAGAATATTATCAAACCGTATTTGAGTACAATTATGCACAAGCGTATTTACAATTTTTAACTAAAGAATAATTTATCAAAATGAGAAAATATATAAACATAATTGCCGTAATCACCGTTTCAATTTTTATGATGAGTTGTGATAGCGAGGAGAAAAAAGTAGTTGCAGATAATTCTGATCCAATTGTTGTCAGACTCAGTGCTGTTCAGTCTAATGAAGACAGTCCTTTTGTATCAGCTAGTGGTAAAATTCAAGCAGAAAACAGCGCAGAATTGAGCACACGTATGATGGGCTTTGTTAACAAAGTACACGTAAATGTGGGTGATCAAGTACGCAAGGGCCAATTATTAGTGGCCATTAATAATAGTGACTTACAAGCGCAACGTGCACAAATAAATGCAAGTATTTCTGAAGCAACTACTGCTTTTAATAATGCTCAGAAAGATTATAATCGTTTTAAAAACTTATTTGAAGATAATAGTGCTTCTCAAAAGGAATTGGATGATATGACGACAAATTACCAAATGGCTCAAGCGCGTTTAGAAGCTGCAAACCAGATGAAAAATGAGGTTAATTCGCAATTTGTATATTCAAATATAACAGCACCTTTTAGTGGTGTTATTACAAGTAAAAATATTGAAGTTGGTGATATGGCTAACCCAGGAATGCCTTTAATTTCTATGGAAGTTCCTGGGAAATTTCAAGTGGTAACTATGATTTCAGAAAGTGAAATATCAGAAATTAAAAAAGGAACTGAAGTCGATGTGATTGTGAAATCGATCAATAAAATCATAAAAGGAAAAGTGTCAGAAGTAAGTTCTTCAGCAAAAAATACAGGAGGGCAATTCTTAGTAAAAATAGCATTATATGAAACAGATTCTAATATTTTATCAGGCATGTTCACAACAGTACAATTTCCTATTGCCAAAAACACCGAAGTTTCAACAATGGTCTTAATTCCAAAGGATGCAATTGTTACTCGTGGTCAGCTGACTGGTATTTACACTACAAGTGAAAGTAATACAGCGGTATTGCGTTGGTTGCGTTTAGGAAGAACTTTTGGAGATAAGGTAGAAGTTTTATCAGGCTTGTCAATTAATGAGTCTTTTATCGTTTCTACGGATGGAAAACTATTTAATGGGGTGAAAATTTCGATTCAATAATCAAAAAACTTAAACAATGAAAGAAGGTTTAGCAGGAAAAATCGCAAAAGTCTTTATTGGCTCAAAGCTAACTATACTTTTAATGATCGTATTTATGGTTATTGGTGTGTATAGTTCGTTCTTAATTCCAAGAGAAGAAGAACCACAAATTGATGTACCTATGGCAGACATCTTTGTCGGTTACCCAGGTGCAAGTCCAACTGAAGTCGAATCACGTGTTATAAAACCATTAGAGAAATTAATTTCTAATATAAAAGGTGTTGAATATGTGTATTCAACATCGATGCAAGAACAAGGAATGGTCATTGTTCAGTTTTATGTTGGTGAAGATATTGAGCGTTCGTTTGTAAAATTATATAATGAAATCAATAAACACATGGATCAAATGCCTGAAGGCGTTACGTTCCCATTGGTTAAAACACGTGCGATTGACGATGTGCCAATGTTGGGTTTAACTTTATGGAGTGAAAATTACGACGATTATCAATTAAGTCAAATGGCTCAAGAATTAGAGGCTGAAATCAAGAAGGTTAATGATGTCTCGGTAACGCATAAAATTGGTGGTAGAGATCGTCAAATGAGAGTGGTTTTAGATAAGGATAAACTCGCAGAAAGTGGGTTGGATTTCTTGACGGTTTCTCAAATGATTAAAGTCAATAATAAACAATTAAGTGCTGGAAGTTTTGATAAGGATGATACCGAATTCCTTGTCAATACAGGCATGTTTTTAGAGACAGTTGAAGATGTTGAAAATTTAGTAGTTGGTGTTCAGCAAAATCAACCGATATATTTAAAACAAGTTGCAAAAGTTATTGATGGCCCAGAAGTGCCAATCAATTATGTCAGTCTGGGGTTTGGACAAGCGAGTGAAAAAGGAACAACGTATAAATCTGAATATCCTGCAGTGACAATATCTATAGCAAAACGAAAAGGAGCAGACGCAATGAAAATTGCTGATGTCATTCTAGATAAGGTGGAACATTTGAGGACTAATTTAATTCCAGATGATGTACATGTAGAAGTGACCAGAAACTATGGTGAAACAGCTTCAAAAAAAGTATCTGAATTATTATTACACCTCATTGGGTCTATCATTGCTGTAACGTTTGTAGTCATGCTGGCAATGGGCTGGCGTGGAGGATTAGTCGTATTCTTATCTGTTCCAATTACATTTGCATTAACATTATTGAGTTATTACATGTTGGATTATACCTTAAACAGAATTACTTTGTTTGCTTTGGTATTCGTAACAGGAATTGTGGTAGATGATTCTATTATTATTGCTGAAAATATGCATAGACATTTCAAAATGAAACGCCTACCATTTAAACAAGCTGCCTTGTACGCCATTAACGAAGTCGGTAATCCAACCATTTTAGCAACTTTTACTGTAATTGCTTCAGTATTGCCAATGGCTTTTGTTTCTGGACTAATGGGTCCATATATGAGCCCAATGCCCATTGGAGCTTCTATTGCGATGATTCTATCCTTATTTGTAGCTTTAACTATTACACCTTATTTAGGTTTTATTTTCCTTCGTGAAAAAGATAAAAAGGGTAAAAAAGAAAAGGTTGAGAAACCAATGGAAGAAACCTTTATCTACAAAATGTACAATAAGTTTGAACGCCCATTATTAGAAAACAAAGCAAAACGTTGGCTGTTTTTAGGCGGCACTTTCATTTTATTAATGGCAACAATGGTATTGTTTTTCACCAAATCGGTGGCTGTAAAAATGTTACCATTTGATAATAAGAATGAGTTTCAGGTAGTTATTGATATGCCAGAAGGCACAACTTTAGAGCGTACTGCTGTAGTTTCACAAGAAATAGCACAGTATTTATCTACCAGAGTAGAAGTGGTTAATTATCAAAGTTATGTTGGTACGTCTGCACCAATCACCTTCAACGGATTAGTACGTCATTATGATTTACGTGGAGGCAGCAATATGGCCGATATTCAGGTAAATTTGATTGATAAAGAAGAACGTACTGCACAAAGTCACGATATCGCTAGATTATTGCGTCCGGAGATTCAATGGATTGCTTCAAAATATGATGCTAATGTTAAAATAGTTGAAGTGCCACCAGGACCACCAGTTTTATCTACAATTGTAGCCGAGGTTTATGGACCAGATTACGATCAGCAAATTAATGTTGCTAATCAGTTACAAAATATTCTTAAAAATACCGATGATGTCGTGGATGTTGATTTGATGGTTGAAGCAAATCAAGTGGAGTATGACTTCATTATAGACAAAGAAAAAGCAATGTTATTTGGTATTACGCCGCAGCAAATTGTATATACCATGAATATGGCATTATCAAACAGACCGATTACAACACTTTATGATGAAAATGCTTTAAATCAAGTGGGTTTAATTCTAGCCTTAGATGAAAAAGAAAAATCAACCATTAGTGATATTTCTCAACTAAAAGTGAAATCAGAACAAGGGGCAATGATTACTATTGGCGATTTGGTAAACATCGAGGCATCAACTAAAGCCAAAAGTATTTATAGGAAAAACCAAAAACGGGTGGTTTATGTGATGGCAGATATGGCAGGAAATCTAGAGAGTCCTGTTTACGCCATTTTAGGTATGGGAGATAAATTGACAGATATCAAACTCCCTGAAGGTTACAAATTGGATGAAATGTATTTGGGACAACCCGAATTTGAAGATAATTATACGGTGAAATGGGACGGCGAATGGCAAATTACTTTGGAAGTATTTAGAGATTTAGGAATTGCTTTTTTGGGTGCCATCATCATTATATATTTATTGATTGTTGGATGGTTTCAAAACTTTAAAGCGCCAATTGTGATGATGGTAGCTATTCCATTATCACTGATAGGTATTATACTTGGTCACTGGATTATGGGCGCTTTCTTTACAGCTACCTCTTTTATCGGTATGATAGCCTTGGCAGGAATAATGGTAAGGAATTCGGTACTATTAATTGACTTTATAAATCTGCGATTAGAAGATGGTGTTCCTTTAAAACAAGCTGCTATTGAAGCTGGAGCGGTAAGAACGACTCCAATTTTGCTAACCGCAGGGACTGTAGTAATTGGTGCATTTGTCATTCTTTTTGATCCAATATTTCAAGGGTTAGCCATATCATTAATGGGAGGAACCATTGTTTCGACTGTATTGACATTATTGGTTGTGCCTTTAGTGTATTATATGATTGAAAAGAAAAATTATAAATAAAAACTAAAAACATGAAATTAGTTATTGTAACCGTAGTTGAGGAATTTCACAAAGACGTGATTAATCTTTTTAAAAAAGCAGGAATAGATAGTTTTAGCGAATCAGAAATTGATGGTTATAAAAATGGATCTTCATTATTAATGGCTTCAAATTGGTTTTCCGCTGAAAAAGGAAGTAATGAATCAAATATGTTTTTCTCTTTTACAGATGAGGCACATATAGAGACACTTTTTGATTTAGTAAAAGAATTCAATACTAATTTAGAAACTAATAATCCTATAAAGGCTATTGTAGTTCCTATAGAACGATATATATAAACTTAAAAATCAATTAAAATGTTAAATACATATTTTAGAGTTATTGTTGGTACAATGGTACTATTAAGCGTAGTACTTACCGTTTACGTAAACCAAAATTGGATGTGGTTTACCGTGTTTATCGGTGTAAATTTATTACAATCTGCATTTACGAAATGGTGCTTATTAGAAGTTATCTTACAAAAACTTGGAATTAAAAAAGAGGGAGCGCACTGTGAGATTAAATAGTTATTATGTTGTTCATAACTCTTTTATCTTAAAATGGAGAATAGACCTTATTAGTTATTACTTCAAATAATTCTTGACTTTTATTGTAACATATTAAAGTATTGAGCGTCATATAAGTATCAATCAATATTCAATCATCATGAGACAAGATAGACAGCTTATCGTTTTAACACATTTAAGTCAACTTATAACATTATTAACTGGTTTTGGCAGTTTAATTTTACCTTTAATACTTTGGACGACTCAAAAAGAAAAGGTGTATCAGATGGATGCACATGGTAAAAATATTGTCAATTTTCAATTAAGTTTAATTGTTTACTGTTTAATCTGTATACCTTTAATTCTTTTCTTTGGATTAGGTTTGTTAGGATTTATAGTATTAGGCATAATATCTATTGTGTTTCCTATCATTAATGCCATAAAAGCAAGTAATGGTGAAACACCAACTTATCCTTTATCTTTTAATTTTATTAGTTAGTAATTTACTCTTTTGAGTAGCCTTGTAAATGTATTTAGGAGGTTAAAGATAAAGAAAAACGCTCACCATTGGTGAGCGTTTTTTATATATACAACGGCATGTTGATTCTAATTATTAAGCATTACAGGCATAACAAGCATCGTCACTTGTTCACCCTCATCTAAGCCATCAATTGGCGTTAAAATTCCAGCTCTATTTGGTAAGCTCATTTCAAGTTGAACTTCATCACTAGTGAGGTTGTTAAGCATTTCTGTTAAGAAACGAGAATTAAATCCTATTTGCATGTCGTCACCTTGATAGTCGCACGTTAAACGCTCTTCAGCTTTGTTTGAGTAATCAATATCTTCTGCTGAAATATTAAGTTCAGCGCCTGCGATTTTTAAACGAATTTGATGTGTGGTTTTATTTGAGAAAATACTCACACGACGTACAGAATTTAAGAATTGTGTTCTATCAATACTAAGTTTGTTTGGATTCTCTTTAGGAATAACCGCTTCGTAGTTAGGATATTTTCCATCAATTAATCTACAAACCAATTCAATATTTTCAAAAGTAAACTTCGCGTTTGAATCATTATATTCAATAGTCACATTATCTTCACTTCCTGCTAAAATACCTTTCAAAAGATTTAAAGGTTTTTTAGGCATAATGAATTCAGCAACTTGATTGGCACTGACATCTTCACGTGTGTATTTTACTAATTTGTGCGCATCAGTTGCAACAAAAGTTAAGCCTTCAGTAGAAAATTGAAAAAAGACACCACTCATTACTGGGCGTAAATCATCATTTCCTGCTGCAAAAATAGTCTTATTGATTGCCGTTGCTAGAATATCTCCAGTAATAATTGTCGTACTAGGATTGTCTAAGGCCACTGCTTTTGGAAACTCATTGCCATCTGCATAAG
>UPTN01000692.1_pt1 | contig 16522 bp, 16 predicted proteins | sample 2160111 | NCBI WGS metagenome assembly UPTN01 (sample SAMN06265058, study PRJEB28932) | marine metagenome | isolation source: Columbia River Estuary | place: USA:Columbia River Estuary, USA | collected 2014-05-05
GTTAGAACGTCGTCAAGTACCAAAATACGCGAGGCCCGATGCAACCGTCCTTTCTTAAGATCGAAACATATCAGGCCGATGATCTGACCCAAGCAGGCAACGCAATCAGCAGGTTGCGGAACAATGATATTGGCGCGGTCATCCTGAAGGGTGTCTATTCAAAAGACAGCCTTGCAAAGTTGCCAGCCTTGTTGGCCGACAACACGCCTGACTTCATCACAACGACCTTTCCGGCGGCGTTTTGCGCTTATTTCTACGGGGTAAACCTGAATCTAGCCGACAGGGACCTGGGTCCATATTTCGCAGCAGAGCCCGCTTTTCGTAGACAGTTGGCGGTCCTTGATTTTGGCGGGGCACCAGCACAGGACCGGATTTGCAGCCTGTTGTCTCGACTGGATGAAAACCGCCCCTATGGCGCTGCCCCTGGTCCAAACCCCGGCGAACAGCATTTTTTCACAACCCTGCGCGCCCATCTGACTGGCGGTTATATTCCCGCACACTTCGACAACGAAGCCGCACTACGCCCAACCTACAAACATATCGCGGCCATGTGCGAACCTGACATCTATTCTTTCGTTCTATGCATCGATCAGGCAGAGGCGGGTGGCGCATTGGATGTCTATAACCTGACCTCTAAAGCTGCCGCCGCTGATTTTCGCAACCAAGACGGAGTCGGCAAGAAGAAAGATCTGGGCGATGTGGAACGCGCATCAATCCGGCTGGAACCGGGCGAAATGGTGATCCTGCATTCTAGCCGCTATTTGCACGGCGTCAGCAAGGTCGAGGGTGACCGTACCCGCTGGACGATGTGCAGTTTCATGGCGCTGGCCCGCGACGGCACACAGGCGTATTGCTGGGGATGACAGACGCCGCACTCGATTATATTCCAAGCCTGATCAACGCCTATCAGGCGGGCCATGCAAGCGACCATGTGCATCTGGGATTGTGGGAGCAGGGGGCCGCACATGACTGGCGCGGCGCACAAGAGGCGATGACCGATGAGCATCTGAATGCGCTTGACCTGCGGGACGCGCAAACCGTGATCGACATTGGGTGCGGTATCGGTGGCAGTTTGCGGCTGGTGAATGAACGGTTGGCCGACAGTAGGCTGGTCGGGGTGAATATTGATCCACGCCAGTTGACTGTTTGCCAGACGCATACGGCGACATGCGGCAACCAATTTGACTGGCTGCAATGTGATGCGGGCGCTGTCCCTTTGGACGATCACAGCGCGGACCGGATCCTGTCGCTTGAGGCGATGTTTCATTTTCCCAGCCGTCAGGTTTTCCTGTCAGAAACTGCGCGTCTTTTGCGCCCACATGGCCTGCTGGTGTGCAGTGATATCGTGTTCGGCAATCCACGTACCGACCGAGAGGCCCGTTTGCTAGAAGTCGTGCAGCAAGGCTATGCGCCCTGGCCGCAGCCTGTTCTGCACATAGATAAAACTATTCAGATGGCCCACAACGCCGGACTGACGCTGCGGCGTGTGCGGGATTTGTCTGCAAACATCATGCCTACTTGGGATCATATCGTCTCAACGCGCGATGATCCTAAACGGTCACCCGTGGCCGCGATGCGTGATCTGCACCATGCGGGACTGTTGCAATATCCAATGTTCATCTTTGAACGATATCCAGAGTGAATCTCGAGTGCCACAGTTGGCCTTTATTGCCAAATGGCATTAAATAGTCTATGTAGTGCCAAAAGGATACTTTGATGGCACTTCAACCGATCACAACCCGCGCACAGGACTTTGTACCCGAACAGATCACCGACGCAGAAGGTGGTGCGATGCTGCGAGCGGTCATCAATCTGTTTGCCAAATGGCAGATCACGGATGAGGACGCGGCCATCCTGCTTGATCTGCCCGTGCGCACCTATCGCCGTTGGAAAGCGGGCCAACCCGGGCGTTTGAACCGCGATTTGAAGGCACGTTTGTCAAACCTCTTGGGTATTCACAAAGCTTTGCGGATAATCTTTGTCGATCCGAACCGCACCTATGGCTGGATCAAGGCCGCGAACACCGCGTTTGATGGCCGCTCTGCGTTGGATGTCATGCTGGGCGGAGAGTTAACCGATCTGATGCGCGTGCGCCGCTACGTCGATGCAGAGCGTGGGGCCTGGTGATCCAAACCACACAAATACCGACCAGTCATGTCCAGTGGGACAGCGCCGTCAGGATCATCCGAAGTGTATTCCCGCCGATAGATTTGTTCGAGGACATCGCAGAGCCGGAAGACTGGCCCTTGTTGATCTCGGCAGAGCAAAAGACAAATCCACGGTTGATGGAAACGATCGGCAATATCGACCTTGTTCCACCAGCGCGCAGGGTAGGCGGGCAGGGGGCCAGTTATCTTATGGCGCCGTTCACACATACCAGCACCGACCGTCCCAGCCGTTTTTCGGATGGGGATCTTGGCGTTCTTTATATCGCGGATGATTTTGAAACGGCTGTTCACGAGACATCATATCATCACGGACGTTTCATGGCGGCCACGGGTCAGGACTCTGGCTGGGTGTCGCAATTTCGCGAACTTTTAATGGATGTGGACGCGACCCTTCATGATGTTCGAGGGACCAATCAGGACTATGCAGATGCATTGCACCCTGACGATTATCGGTGGGCGCAGCGCATTTCGGCAGGTCTTCGTGGGATAGGATCGGACGGCATCGTGTACCCAAGCGTGCGCGGCGAAGGTGCTTGCGTTGGCCTTTTTTATCCTGATTTGGCCCACAATCCGGTGCAAGGTCGCCATCTTGACTATCATTGGGACGGGACGCGGATTGACCTTATCCGTGATGCGACCAGCGGTGATGTGTTTCGGATCGTGGACAAGGCCTAGTTTTGCGGGAATTGATACATATTACATAATCAACATTATGCGACGTTGATATCGTATCCGGCGTCCGAGCGCGCCCAGCGTCCCTGCTTTCAGCGTTTGTTGCGTAAGGTCTTTGCTGTTGTTTTCAGACCTTCACCCATCGCCCGATAATACGCAGCATAGTCGCCGACCCGCACGCGAGGGCCTGCTTCGGAAGTTGGAATATGCGACAGTGCTTCTTCTATTTCTGCGGCTGCACGTTGTGCGCGCGCGGCAGATGCTTCGACCATGTTGGCAAAGGCACTATCAACCACTTGGAAATAGTCTTGACGGTCGCCCGCCTTCGCCACGCGTTTGATCAACTGTTGGCTCTCAAGCATCCTTACGCTGGAACTGACGCTTCCCCGACTGACCTGCAAAGCATCGGCCAGCTCGCCGAATGAGACCCGTTCGCCATCATAAAGCAGCATCGCCAAAACACGGCCTGCAATACGCGGCAACCCTTCGGATTGGACAATAACACCGATCGTTTCGATGAAATCTGCACGTGCAGTTTGAACCGCATTTGCCTTTTCAGCCTTGTTCAAGTCAGGTCTCCCTTGTTGGCGCGTTGTTGACAAAGTAGCTCTTGCCGCCTTATCTGTCCAGTGTGTTCAGTCAAAATTGAACGCAGTATCAGCGGGTGTTGTATGAGAAAGAATACCTTTTCAACCAAAGGACTGACCAAGGTTTACGGTGAAGGCAGATCTGCCGTCCATGCCCTGCGCGGTGTCGATCTGGACATCCCTGAAGGCGAGATTGTTGTCCTGCTTGGTCCATCGGGCAGCGGCAAATCCACGCTTCTGAATATCATCGGTGGGCTGGACCGCGGGACAGACGGTGACGCCTTTTTTCAGGATCAAAACCTTTCAGAGATGACCGACAAGCAGCTAACGCTGTATCGGCGCGATCATGTGGGTTTTGTCTTTCAATTCTACAATCTGATGCCCAGCCTGACCGCCCGCGAGAATGTCGAGCTTGTGACCGAGATCGCCAACGATCCGATGGACCCGGACGACGCGCTTGCCATGGTGGGGTTGCGCGAACGGGTCGATCATTTCCCTGCGCAGCTTTCGGGCGGTGAACAGCAGCGCGTTGCAATCGCGCGGGCAGTTGCAAAGAACCCCACGGTTCTGTTTTGCGATGAACCTACAGGCGCGCTCGACAGCATGACCGGACGCGCGGTGCTGAACGTGCTGAAAGATGTGAACGAAAAACTGGGGGCAACGGTTCTGATCGTGACCCATGCTGCCAGTCAGGCCGCTATGGCGGACCGTGTGATCCATTTCGCCGACGGCGCCATCCGCGAAGTCGTGGTGAACAAGAACAAGTTGACCCCAGAAGAGATCGACTGGTGAGCCCACTTGACCATAAGCTTCTGCGCGATCTGTGGCGCATGAAGGGTCAAGCCATCGCCATTGGCATGGTTATCGCGCTTGGTGTCGGCATGCTGGTGATGATGACAGGGCTTGTCACATCGCTGAATGAGACCCGCAACACGTACTACGAACGGTACCGTCTGGCTGATGTGTTCGCGCCGGTCACCCGTGCGCCTGATAGGTTGGTTGGACGGTTGGCAGCGATAGAAGGTGTAAGCGCGGTGGAACCGCGTGTCGTTGGCGGCGCTCTTATTGATCTTGCTGACAAAGATTTACCAGTGCAGGCGCAGGCCATTTCTTTGCCTGATCTGCGCGACCCCCGCCTGAACGACGTCTTCTTGACCGATGGGCGGATGATTGACAGCGATCACACTGATGAAATCCTGTTGCTTCAGTCCTTTGCCATTGCCCATAGCTTGCGCCCCGGCGACCGCATCCATGCAACGATGAATGGTGCGCGCCGCAGTTTTCGTATTGTCGGCCTCGCGCAAAGCCCCGAGTTTCTTTATGTGACCGCACCCGGTGAATTGATCGCGGATGACGCACGTTTTGGTGTCATCTGGATGAGCCGCGCAGGCTTGGCCGCTGCCTATGACATGCAGGGCGCGTTTAACGAGGCGCTGTTGTCGCTTTCACGCGGGGCCAATGAAGCCGCAGTGCTTGATGCTGTTGATCGCATCCTTGCCCCCTACGGCGGCACCGGAGCCTATCCGTTGGCCGATCAGACTTCGAACCTGATCGTCAGCGAAGAGATCGGCGGATTAGAAGCGGCCAGCACCGGCGTGCCGCCTATCTTCCTCGGGGTGGCGGCGTTCTTGTTGTACATCGTGATCAACCGGATGGTGCAGTCCGAACGCGAAGAGATCGGATTGATGAAGGCCTTTGGCTACACCAATGCCGAAGTCGGCGGGCACTATTTCAAGCTGGTAATGGCAATTGCTGTTGGCGGGGCTTTGGCGGGATGCTTGATGGGTATCGCGGGCGGACGCGCGCTTATTCAAGTCTATGTGACGTATTTCAAGTTTCCGTTTCTGGTCTTCGGGCTTGATCCAGCGTCGTTTGTTATCGGCGTCAGCGTCAGCATTTTTTCTGCGTCGGTTGGCGGGCTGCTGGTCTTGCGCAGCGTCTTTGCGCTGACACCGGCTTCGGCGATGCGCGCACCTGCACCTGCCGATTATAGCCGCACAGGGGCTATCGGACATGCGCTGAACCGCTTTCTGGATCAACCCTCGCGCATGGTTGTCCGCCGGATCACGCGGCAACCCGGACGCATGGCGGGCGCGATGATCGGTATCGCCTGCGGTATGGCGCTTTGCGTGTCGATGATCACGATTTACGCAGGGTTTAGTCGCACGATTGATCTGACGTTCAATGTCATCGACCGCAGCGACGTAACCGTCAGTTTTACGCATGCCGCGTCCGAGTCCACGATATTTGAATTGCGCCGTATGCAAGGTGTGACCCTGGTGGAACCCGTGCGCCACGTTCCTGCCGTGCTGCGCAACGGGTTGGACACCCATCGCGGCGTTATAACCGGGCTTGGCCCCGACGCGCGGCTTGCGCGCGCACTTGATGCTGATCTGGCAGAAATCCCGTTGCAGACAGGCGGCATCGTTCTTGCCACCGCCCTTGCCGATATCCTGAATGTCCGGCCCGGCGATATGTTGACGGTCGAGGTTCGTGAAGGCCGCCAGCCTGTCTTGCAAATTCCCGTGACAGCGGTGGCCGAAAGCTTGCTTGGCTCGCCCTCTTACATGGATCTTGCCACATTGAACCGCGCCCTGCGTGAACCGAACCGCGTCTCTGGTGCATATCTGACGATTGACGAAGCACGCGCAACCGACATCTACAAAGCCCTGCAGGACATGCCGACGGTCGCGGGTGTTAGCCTCAAATCGGATGCCCAAGTGTCGTTTCAAACGCTGATGGACACGGGCGCCGGTGCCATTCGTTATGTTATGGGGGCCATCGCGTTTATCATCACGTTCGGGATCGTCTACAACGCCGCCCGCATCGCATATGCAGAAAGGTCCCGCGACTTGGCCAGCCTTCGCGTCATCGGCTTTACCAGAGGCGAAGCCGCCTTTGTCTTGTTGGGTGAATTGGCCGTTGTGACGCTTGTCGCGCTACCGCTTGGGGCATTGATGGGGTATTATTTATCCTTCGGCATCGCTGCGGGATTTTCGAGCGAACTATACCAGATACCCGCAATCTTTGATGCGGCAAGCTATGGCTTTGCCGCGATGGTGGTGATCGGGGCCGCTGTGGGCTCGGGTTGGTTGGTGAAACGTGATATCGATCGGGCCGAACTGGTCTCGGCGCTGAAAACGAGGGAGTAGCCGTTATGGCCAAAGCAAAGAAACGATCACGGCTGATCCTGACCACCGTCACAGCGATTTTAGTGATTGGTGCGCTGACCGCCGCATTTTGGCCCAAGCCCACGATGGTTGACATGGGCGAAGTCACCGTCGGCACAATGCGCCTGACGATTGACGAAGAAGGGCGCACCCGTGTGCGTGACGCCTATATCGTATCGACGCCCGTTGCCGGACAGCTTCAACGCGTCAGTGTGCAACCCGGCGATCCGGTCGTGCGCGGTGAAACAGTTGTCGCCCATATGCGCCCGACCAATCCTGCAGCGCTTGACGTTCGCAACCGCGAGCAGGCGCTTGCAGCGGTTGCCGCCGCCGAGGCTGCATTGCGTGTCGCGCGGGCTGATCTGAATGCCAGCATTGCCAACCGTGATCTTGCGCAAACCGAGCTTGCGAGAACCGAACAACTGGTCGAACGCGGTATTTCCAGCGATGCGGCCCTTGACCGCGCCCGCCAGAATGCGCGGGTGATGCAGGCGAATGTCGATACGGCGGAGGCCGCAATTTCCATGCGCGAGGCGGAAATCCAGAATGCGCAGGCGCAGTTGATTGGCTTTGATGATCGCGGGCTTGCAGCGGCGATGGGGACGACTTCTGACGACATTCCACTTTATGCGCCCGCAGATGGTCGCATTCTCCGGCTGATCCAGCAAAGCGAAACGTCCCTTCCCGCAGGCGCGCCGATCATGGAAATCGGGAATATTGCCAGTGATCTGGAGGTGGTGGTCAGATTGCTGTCCACCGATGCCGTGCAAGTCGCGGCAGGCGATCCGGTGATTATCTCCGATTGGGGCGGCGCCATAGAGCTTGCAGGCGAAGTTTTGCGGGTTGATCCGTTCGGGATCACCCAGTTTTCGGCCCTCGGCGTGGAAGAGCAGCGTGTTGATGCGGTGATCGCGTTTTCCAGTCCGTCAGAGGATTACGCAGGTCTTGGTCACGGTTTTCGGGTCGAGGCGCAGATCATCGTCTGGGAAGCAGAGGACGTCTTGATTGTCCCTGCCAGCGCGTTGTTCCGCAGCCGCGATAGTTGGGCCGTCTTTGTCGTTGTTGATGGCATCGCCTCACTTCGCACGATCGAGATTGGACCGAACAATGGCATCGAGGCACGCGTTATGACCGGATTGTCAGAAAGAGACCAAGTGATCCTCTATCCGTCTTCGGGTTTGTCCGAAGGAATGCGCGTCGCTGAACGCATCATCAACTGATGTTTTGCCAAACTGGCGGTCCAAGTGCGGTTCAAACTTCGGCCACACCAACCATGTAGTTTTCGCCGTAGGCTTTGGCGCATTTAGGGCAGGTAGTGTAAAAGAAAAATACCCGTTTCGCCGTTTTGCCCATGACGGTCGCTGCGACTTCCATGTCGTGTGAAAAGTCTTTGGCCTTGCGATAGGGCCCTTCGAAAACGCGTGTGATGAAGTCACCTGACAGCGTTGTCATTTCTTCGTCTGCCACGTCTTTATCGACCGCAAAATAGTGTTCTGCCTGCCAAGGTGAAATATCGCGGCTGAGCACAATTTCTGCGGTTGGATCTGCGGCCATTTGGTCCTCGATGTGGGTTTGGACGCGGGTAAAGACCTGACCCATATTCCACGGAACATGCATCGCACTACGGGTTGTCGCACGCAGGAATTTCTTGTCCTCGAAATGCAGGTGTTGGTTGTCCCAACCGGCAGGCTTGAAGCGGGGACAACAGCCCGTGGTGTTGTCGCTGATGTCTTGGACTGGAAAGGCATTGGTTTGCATGATCGCCTCCTATTCTTGTGTGGTGATGTGGTATCGGATGCCCGCCTTGCAGGATTGATATGTCTCAATCGTCGGCCTTGATGCCATGTCAGACTGGCCCAAATGGAGGGGCTTGGATGAAACAGAGGTTGATTAAAAAGACCGGGACAGCGGCCAATATGGCCGACTATGACGCCACGCGGGCCAGTTTTGACTGGGCGACCGCCCAAGCGTCACTGGACGGTTTGCCCGACGGACATTTGAATATTGCCCACGAGGCGATTGACCGACATGTCGCCGCTGGCCACGGCGATCAGATTGCGCTGCGCTGGATCGCCAAAAGCGGCGCACGCACGGATTACACCTATGCAGAACTGTCCCGTCAGACCAACCGCTTTGCCAATGTTTTGCGCGCGCGCGGTCTGCAGAAGGGTGACAAAGTCTATGCCCTTTTGGGGCGCGTGCCGGAACTTTATATTGCGGCGCTTGGGACGCTTAAGGCGGGCTGCGTGTTCTGTCCGCTGTTTTCGGCCTTCGGGCCCGAACCGATCCAGTCCCGTATGCAGATCGGCGGCGCGAATGCACTGATCACTTCAACGCGTCTCTACAAACGTAAAGTGACCAGTATCCGTGATACGCTTGATACCCTTAAGACAGTGTTCACCGTCGATGGGGCTGTGCTTGATACGGTCGATCTTGCGCCGTTGATGGACGCAGCTTCGGAGAGTTTTGAAACCGCGTTGACGGGTCCCGAAGATCCAGCCTTGCTGCATTTTACATCCGGCACCACGGGCAAACCCAAAGGCGTCGTGCATGTGCATCAGGCCGTTGTGGCGCATGATACGACGGGGCGGATCGCCCTCGATCTGCGGGCGGGCGATGTGTATTGGTGCACGGCTGATCCGGGATGGGTGACAGGCACGTCTTACGGAATAATCGCGCCGCTGACGAACCGCGCGACAATGATCGTCGACGAGGCCGAATTCGATGTGGGCCGTTGGTACAACATTTTGGGCGAGGAAGGTGTAAACGTTTGGTACACCGCGCCAACCGCCATTCGGATGTTGATGAAAGCAGGTGCAGACGCAATCGGCGTGCGCACATTCCCTGATTTGCGGTTTATGGCTAGCGTCGGTGAACCGCTGAACCCGGAGGCCGTGATCTGGGGGAATGACACCTTTGGCATGCCGTTTCACGACAACTGGTGGCAGACCGAAACAGGCGGCATCATGATCGCCAACTATGCCGCGATGGATGTCAAACCGGGGTCGATGGGAAAACCCTTGCCCGGGATCACTGCAGGTATTGTCGAAGTTGACGGCGATAAGGTCTCTGAACTGACCGCGCCGATGGCTATGGGCGAACTGGCCCTGCGCCCCGGTTGGCCGTCGATGATGCGCGGGTATCTGCATGAACAGGCCCGCTATGACAAATGCTTCAAGGACGGTTGGTACCTCAGCGGTGATCTGGCGATGCGTGATGCCGATGGCTATTTCTGGTTCGTGGGCCGCGCTGATGATCTGATCAAAAGTGCAGGCCATCTGATCGGACCGTTCGAGGTTGAAAGCGCCTTGATGGAACATGACGCGGTGGCAGAGGTCGCTGTGATCGGCCTGCCTGATGACACTGCGGGCCAGATCGTCAAGGCGTATGTCGCCCTCAAGCCCGGTCATAAACCAACCGAAGATTTGCGCCTTGATCTGATGGGACATGCCCGCAAACGGTTGGGTCCTGCCGTTGCGCCCAAAGAAATCGCCTTTCGCCAGAACCTGCCCAAGACACGCAGTGGCAAGATCATGCGCCGCCTGTTGAAGGCGCGTGAAATGGGACTGCCAGAGGGCGATATCTCGACCTTGGAAAGTGATGAAAAATGACTGTGACGCGCACCAAACCCCGCCTTGATGCGGCCCATGTCCGTGAATTACTGCACACAATGCTGCGTATTCGCATGTTCGAGGAGAAATGCGCAGAGGCCTATACCCAAGAGAAAATTCGCGGCTTCTTGCATCTTTATGACGGCGAAGAGGCGATTGCTGCGGGCATTATTCCGTTGCTTGAGGATCAGGACAGGCTGGTCGCGACCTACCGCGAACACGGCCATGCGCTGGCGCGTGGTGTCCCGATGGGTGCTGTGCTGGCGGAAATGTACGGCAAGGCCAATGGCTGTGCGGGCGGGCGTGGCGGGTCGATGCACCTGTTTGATGCGGGCCGCAACTTTTATGGCGGCAACGCGATTGTCGGCGGTGGCCTGCCACTGGCCGTGGGTCTTGCGCTGGCGGACCGGATGCAAGGCACTGCCGCGGCGACTGCATGTTTCTTTGGCGAAGGTGCGGTGGCAGAGGGCGAATTTCACGAAAGTCTGAACTTGGCAAAGCTCTGGGGCTTGCCCGTTCTATTTGTGTGCGAAAACAACGGTTATGCGATGGGCACGCGGCTGGATCTGACCGAGGCAGAAATTGATATCGCCGCTAAAGCCCGCAGCTATGCGATTACGTCCGAAGTTGTTGACGGCATGGATGTCGTTGCAGTCGAGGCCGCCGCGCGCCGTGCTTTGCAAACCATCGCTGAAACCGGAAAGCCGTACTTTCTGGAATGTCGGACGTACCGGTTCCGTGCGCATTCGATGTTTGACGCCCAGCTTTACCGCCCGAAAGACGAAGTTGCGGAATGGCGCGAAAAAGGCCCCATCGTGCGGTTCCAGACGTGGGCGATGAAAAGCGGGTTGCTGCATGAAGATGATGTGGCCGAGATCAAGTCAGAGATAACTGCCGAGATTGCAGAAGCGGTCGCCTTTGCCGAAAGTGGCACTGACGAACCCGTCGCGACGCTGACCGCACATGTCATGGCGACAGAACGCCCTGACCCGCCAGTCGTTGAGCCGCCTGACACGACAATCGAAACCACCTACCGCGATGCTGTCAAAGCCGCGATCACGGACGCCATGACCCGCGACGACCGCGTGTTCTTGATGGGTGAAGACGTGGGTCACTACGGCGGTTGTTATGCTGTCAGCAAGGGTCTGCTGGACCAGTTCGGCGCTGATCGCATCCGCGACACGCCGCTGTCGGAATCCGGTTTCACCGGTGCTGGTATTGGCGCTGCGATTGCGGGGATGCGCCCGATCGTCGAGGTGATGACGGTCAACTTTTCACTTCTCGCGCTGGACCAGATTATGAACACCGCAGCAACCCTGCGGCATATGTCCAACAACCAGTGGGACGTGCCTGTGGTGATCCGCATGGCGACCGGCGCTGGCAAACAATTGGCTGCCCAGCATTCGCATTCGCTGGAAGGGTGGTATGCGCATATCCCTGGTTTGCGGGTGCTGGCCCCCGCCACGCTAGAGGACGCACGCGGGATGCTTTGGACCGCCCTGCAAGACCCTGATCCGGTGCTGATCTTTGAAAATGTGATGCTGTATAATCGCAAGGGCGAACTGGCTGAAAATGCTGGCCCCGTGGACATTGACCGTGCCGTCATACGGCGGGCTGGCAAGGACATCAGCCTGATTACCTATGGCGGGTCGCTGTTCAAGACGCTTGATGCGGCAGAGGCTCTGGCGAAAGACGGCATTGACGCTGAAGTCATTGACCTGCGCAGTTTGCGCCCACTGGATATGGATACAATCCTGACCTCAGTGACCAAAACCCACCGCGCGCTGATCGTGGATGAAGGATGGCGCAGTGGCAGTCTGGCGGCTGAAATCGGGATGCGACTGGCCGAGGATGCGTTCTATGACCTTGATGCGCCCCTTGCGCGGGTCTGCAGCGCCGAGGTTCCGATCCCCTATGCCGCCCATCTGGAACAGGCTGCGATCCCGCAGGTCGAGACGATAGTCGCGGCGGTCAAAAAGGTGCTGGAGCAAAAGCCATGACCCAGTTCGTCATGCCCTCTTTGGGCGCAGATATGGAGGATGGGATATTGGTTGAACAACTGGTGGCCGCCGGTGATCCGGTGCATCGTGGCGACATCATTGCAGCGGTTGAAACCCAAAAGGGTGCAATCGAGATCGAGGTGTTCGAGGACGGTTTTCTGGACAAATGGCTGGTGCCACTTGGCACCAAAGTGCCAGTCGGCACCCCTATCGCAATGATCCGCGCCAGCGACACGCCCGATGTGCCGCAACCTGCCGACCCAGCGCCTGCCCCAGCCCCACCAGAGGCGCCGCAGCCCGTTGATCCGCCTGCCCCGCCACAAGTGCCGGAAACACCGACCGTTCCTCCGCCGGAACTGCCGCCGCAAACCGACCGCCAGCGGGTCAGTCCTGCGGCGCGTAGGCGCGCTGCGCAAACAGGGTTTGATCTGGGACGTTTGGGTGCGGGAAAAATCGTCTCGCTCGAGGACATTCCCGATAGTGCAGCCAAGACTGCCCCGATGTCCGATATGCGTCAGGCGATTGCTGCGGCGATGACGCGTTCCAAGCGCGAGATCCCGCATTATTATCTGTCCGATACGGTCGATTTGACGACGGCCGAGGATTTCATCACCGCTCATAACGCCGACCTGCCCCCCGACGCGCGTTTGGCGCTTGGTGTGCTTTACATCCGTGCCGTGGCGCTGGCGGCGCAGAAATACACCGACTTTAACGGGTACTTCGAGGATGGCGCTTTTACCCCCAGCGATGCCGTACATCTGGGTATGGCGATCAATCTGCGCAGTGGCGGGCTTGTGGCCCCTGCCCTTCACGATGCTACGGACGGCGATCTGGACGCGTTGATGACGCGGCTCAAAGACCTTGTGGCCCGTGTGCGCCAAGGGCGTTTTCGGGCGCGCGAACTGTCCGATCCAACGATTACCCTGACCAGCTTGGGCGACCGCGGTGTCGCGGGCATCACCGGTGTGATTTTTCCTCCGCAGGTGGCGATTGTCGGCATCGGGACACCTAGCTTGCAGCCGGTCGTCGTTGATGGCCAAGTCCAACCGCGACGCACCGCCCAGATCACGCTGGCCGCTGATCACCGCGTCAGCGACGGCCACAACGGCGCAAAATTCTTGCGCGCCATTATCAAGAACCTGCAACATCCGGAGACGCTATGACAAACGATCCCATCCATGCCTTGTTGGTGAAACATCTGGGGCGGATTGCGCCTGAAATCTCGGTTGATGACATCGACCCGGCCGCAGATTTACGCGACGAATGTGACATTGATTCCATGGATTTCATGACGCTAATCACGGCCCTAGGTAAAGACCTGTCCTTGCCCATGCCGGAAGCCGATTATGACCAGATGCGCAGCTTTGATGATCTGTTGGCCTACTTGCGCAGCCAAACGGCCTAGCGCCTGTCACAGGCGGGTCAGCTTGAAAAAGAACGGGTGTGCGTCCCCGCGATGATCCATCAGCCCCAGCACAGTGTCCTTGTCGATTTTGCGAAACACATCGTTGATCGGCTTGGCGTCATAAATCATCGTCGCGCTTAACTTGCCCCGATACTGCATCATGCGCAGACGTGCTTTGGGCGCACGCGTTGCGATCAGTGGTTGCAGCAAACCAAACAAAAGCGGCGTGATCGGGCGCAACCAACCCAGCCGCATCCCCAGTTTCATCGGCAACATTGCGGGGTTCACGCAGAACCGCTTGCCTGTCAGTCCGGTGTGGACCAGCGGGTGTACGGCCTCGGCGCTTTGGAAGGATTTGCCGAACCAGCGCGTTGCTTCCAGCATGCCGTCCATCGGGTGACCTGTTGAGACCTCTGCACCGCGCCAATCCCCGATCATCGTGTCGATTTCAACCGGATCGAGGGTATCAAAATAGGCCAAAGCCTCTGTTGGGGTCATGGGGCACCTTGATCTAGTCGGGCACCACCGTGGTCAGCCCTTTGTCGCGGCTGAACATCACATCGCGATGCACCCAAAGCAAGACCACTGCAAGCGCAAGGTTAAGGTAGTTTTCCCACGGCTGTGCCTCTGGCCAGAACGCAATGTTCAGCTGCCAGTGCAGTATAATCGGGAACAGCAGGTTGCCGTTGGTTTTGTTATAGGCCACCGCCATGATAACCCCGACGGATGTTACGCCGATGATAAATGGCATCATTGACCAAGCCCCGTGCGGGGCCCCATCCAGAAAGAACGCTGGAATATGCCAAATGGACCAAACGAGGCCGATCAGCAGACCCGCCAGCGCTGGTGTCATGATCCGCTGCATCAAGGGCAGCAGAAAACCACGCCAGCCGAATTCTTCGAACGGACCAAGGAACAGCATGAAAAGCGTGATCCCAAGAACTTGGCCAAAAGGCTGCGTCACCAGCCAACCCGCGAAAGGCGTGCCGTTCAGGATTGAACCTGCGATTTTTACCGCAGGCAATGCCAGCAGCACAAAGGCCCACCATTGCCATGCCACATCAAGATTCAGCAGTCTCCCGAAATAACGGCGCAACCCTGCAAAGCCTGTGTGCCATGCGATCAACCCCATCCCGACCAATCCCGGCGCCCAAACGGCCAGAATATAGACCGGATTTGTGACGCCCATTGGGCCCAGGAATGCGGGGATGAGTTGTGGGGCGATCAGCAATATTGCCACGACACCCCAAGTGATCCCGAACGTCAGCAAAACAAAGCTGACGATAGACCGCGTGTTAACATCGTTGCGTGTTTGATGGGCTGTATCGGTCATGGCTATCTGCCTTTTCTGACTATGGGTTGACCACAAATCTGTCGTTTCGGACAAAGAATTTTCCATTGATCGTGAACCAGGCAGGTTCGCCGCCAACGGGTGCTTCGGGGGGCATGCCTTGCTGCACATGGATATGCAGGTGCGGCTCTCCGGTGTTGCCGGAATTGCCGACGCGCCCGACCAGTGTACCGGTTTCGACCGCATCGCCTTGCGACACAGGAATGGATCCGGGCGCAAGGTGGGCCAGAAGCACATGATATGCCCCACAGGACAACATCACGCTGTTGCCTGTCATATTCTCGCGGTCCATTTGCGGCACTGGCATATCGGCGACGCCACTGACCACATTTGCCACGGTGCCATCACAAGGGGCCAACACGGGAGCCCCGTAAATGAAATACACGGTCGGATCGACCGGAGAGATACCGTCAGTGCGCCGCCCAAACCCGTCAATTCCAATGATATCCAACGCATAGGCTTGCCCTCGAAACGCCTGCGCGCGGGCAATGTTCAGTAATGGCATATGGGCGTTGATCGCAGGGGTCGCCCCGCCACTGGTCACAAGATAGTGGCCCGGTCCGATCGGCATCGCCAGATCGATTGCGCCCGCGGGGATGTTACGGCCTTCATAAACCGGCAACAGCGCAAAGCTGCCCCCGATCCCGATCAAAATCGCTAATATAGGTTCGGTGATCTGCAACCACCTGCGGCCGCGCGCCTTGGTGCGCGGCCAGTGAAAGGTGGTGCCTAAAACAGTAAAGATCATCAGCAAATATGGCGTCCACCACGGTGGGAACAGCCAGATACCCGCCAGTGCCGCATAGTTAAGCAGCGTCAAAAGTGCAGCGGTACGCAAGACAAGCGCCAGCCTTGACGTGCCGGGGATCAAGCAGTGGGCTACAACCAACAACAGCGGCAACCCTACCTGCAATAGAGCAAGGTTCAAAATCAGACTGTTCATGGGGCTTGGTTAGCAAATCCAGCCGTCAGAACATTGATTTTCATCAAAACGCGCACGGCGGGGCCCTAGACTGATGTAAATCAATCCGGTCAGGCTGGCTTTGCCTATTGTCCGCGCAAGTGCTGGACAAAGGATGCGGACCAGATGGCCAAAACGAAGTCTAAACCACCTGCGCAAGTCCCCGCCGTGATCCCGCAGGTCCCTGCCCCGCAGGCACATCCCCACCAAAACCTTGACCGTGCGATCCGCGCCGCCGTTGCCAAAGTAACAGGTGGCATTTCCCCCCATGCGATCACGGAAACATGGCACGACTGGGCGCTGCATCTGTCCCGCGCACCCGGGCGTCAGTTGGAATTGGTCGAGAAGGCACAGAAGAATGCGCTGCAAATAATGGGGTTTGCCTCAGGTGCGTGGTCGGGTGGAAATACCGGAACCAACGCACCTTTTGCGCCCAAGGCATATGATCACCGCTTTGCAGATGCCGCTTGGGACAAGCCCCCGTTCAATATCTGGAAACAAGGGTTTCTAGCCATGCAGGATTGGTGGGACCATGCCACCGACGATATTCGTGGCGTGCAAGCCCAAGACGCGGATCGTGCCCAGTTTCAGGTGCGT
>UPTN01000695.1_pt1 | contig 16428 bp, 15 predicted proteins | sample 2160111 | NCBI WGS metagenome assembly UPTN01 (sample SAMN06265058, study PRJEB28932) | marine metagenome | isolation source: Columbia River Estuary | place: USA:Columbia River Estuary, USA | collected 2014-05-05
AAAGGGTATTTTTACACTATAATTATTTATTGCAGCGAATATTTTTGAACTACATGAACCCAAAAAAAATGTTCCAACTGTAAACAAGGTACTTTTTTTTAAAAACGCTCTACGTTTTATTCCATATGTATTATTTTTCTTACTCATTTTCAAAATTTTAATTTTTTATTTACTTCTTCCTCCAACAACAATTACAAACTCTCCCTTTGGTGGTTTCTTTGTAAAGTGTTGAATTAATTCTAAAACAGTTCCTCTAATTGTTTCTTCATATAATTTTGTGAGCTCTCTTGAAACAGAAATTGTACGGTCTTCACCAAAATATTCAGCAAAATTAGTGAGTGTTTTCAATAATTTATGAGGCGATTCATAAAAAATCATTGTTCTAGTTTCTTCAGCTAAAAAAGTTAAACGTGTTTGTCTTCCTTTTTTTACTGGTAAAAATCCTTCAAAAACGAATTTATCATTTGGTAAACCACTGTTTACAAGCGCCGGAACAAATGCAGTAGCTCCTGGTAAACATTCAATTTCAACATTATTTTCAATACAAGCACGCGTTAATAAAAACCCTGGATCAGAAATTGCTGGCGTTCCCGCATCTGAAATTAATGCTATGTTATCTCCGTTTTGAATCCGTTTTACAATATTTTCAACCGTTTTATGCTCGTTATGCATATGGTGACTATGCATATGTGTAGAAATTTCAAAATGTTTTAATAATTTACCACTGGTACGTGTGTCTTCAGCTAAAATTAAATCTACTTCCTTTAAAACTTTTACAGCTCTAAAAGTCATATCCTCTAAATTTCCAATAGGTGTTGGTACTAAATATAATTTCGACATATATTTTTCTAAATATAGATGTAAAGTTACAATAAAAAAATCGCTAAAAAAGCGGCATTAAATTGAATTTTTAGAAGGTTTATTTTTTTATATATTTCATAAAAGGAATAATCATAGAAGTGAATTTTAATATACTTGTTGTAGTTCAAATAAATGAAAATGACTGATTAAAAATGTAAAAATTAATACAACTCCCCATCCTACCCAAAAAATAACTGATATAATGGTAACATACATTTCACCTTCATAATTCCAAACAAAAGATTTAGAAGTTTTTTCATAATATATAAAGCTTTAGTTATTATTAGTATATACTTCTTAACCAAATATAAACTTCTTAATTTCAATTAAATATACCCTTTATATATAGTTTCAAATGTTTTAACAGTTTTTTTACTTATAATATTTCCGGTAATTTAATAAAACTTCATAAAAACAAATAAGCACAACGATTTATTGGTTTACAGCATTTAATTTATCCACAACTAGTTCTTTTTGTCTTAAGAGAAAACTTATAATAAAACCATATAAAAAATTAGAAATTCCCACTTCAATCCCATGAACAAATCTAATATTGGTTGGCATAAAATCGTTTGGTGGGATTAATGGCGCAATTCCACCAAGAATCGAAAATGCCAAGCCAACTAAAATTGCTTTTTTTATGAATGGTAATTGTAAAGTTCTTAGCATTAAAACTGTGATAATTACAAAGAGAAGTCCTCTTGGAAATTGAGTTAAAATCATTAATTCAACAGGTGGAATTTTATCGCTATAAAAATCCATTAACTCAGGGTAAGACATTTGTAATATAATTCCCGCGGATATATAAAAAATTAAATATAAAAATATACTTAAAGGCACTCTCCAAAGCCAACTAAATAATCCTCTTTTTTCAAACTTTAATTTTATCGATTCGCCTTTCCATTTATCAAGTATATAAATAAACATTGGAGTGAAAAATACAGCTAAAATCAGTCCTTTAAGCATTTCATTTAATGTTTCTACCCTACCTGTTACGTTGAAAATATAGGCCTCAATTAAAATATTAAAGCACCCAATAATAAAATAGATTAAAAAAACTGAGAACGCTAATTTTACACCTTTTACTGTTGAGTTTAAGGTATAATATCCTAACACCGATACAATTAGGAGGTTTGAAAGTAACCCCCATAAAATACCACTTGAGTTTAAAATAACTCCATCACCAGATATGAAGTTATTAAAAGAATAGATTGCAGAAATTAAAATAGCTCCTAATACTAATTTTAAATAATAGTTAGATTTCATAATCTTTATTTTTAAGTTAATTGAGTTATTGCCTTTTCGCACCAGTTTAATGCTGTTTTATTAGAGTCAATGCCAAATTGAAATGCAAGTTTACCGTGCAAAGGCATTTTTTCACTTTCCATTTTTTTAAACTCTTCCAATTCATTTATATATGTATGTAAAATTGCACTCAAAGACTTTAGATAATTAATTCGATGTTCTATATCTATCAATTTTTCCATGAATGCAAATCGCAGTAACAATTCATTCATCTTTTTTTCAACTTCTACTTTTTCGATTGGCTTTAAACACCATTTTTTGAGGATTGAAATACCTTTTTCAGTAATTTGAAAAGATGATTTGGATGAAGGGGCTTTTACAACATTTTCAATTAACATTCCTTTTTGAAGCCTTTTTAAAGCCGGGTAAATAGTTCCTGGGCTACTACTATAATTACCTAAAGCAGTTTCTTCAAACAATTTTCGAATGCCATAGCCTGTAAGTGATGTGTCTTGTAGCAAACCAAGAATTGCATAATCTAATAATGTTGTTTTAATCTTCATTTTTAATATATTTAGTACGAATCGTACTGCTAATATAGTACGATTCGTACTAATATGCAAATGTATTTAAAATTACTTTTAACAAATTGTGGTTATACCCTCATATTCTGGCGTTTATATTTACTAATTTTTGTTATTTTGGTACTACAGAATTAAATAACAAAAAAAATTGTTAGGCTTACAAAAAATTGTCAGAACTGTTTAAAGTACGCAGGAAATCATTAAATTTGCACATTCTTTTTAAAAAAATTAAAATGTACAGAACACATTCAAACGGAGAATTAAGATTAGAAAATGTAGGTCAAGAAGTTACTTTGGCCGGATGGGTGCAAAAAACGCGCGACAAAGGATTTATGATTTGGGTTGATATACGTGACCGTTATGGTATTACACAATTAATATTTGACGCTGACAGAACATCTAAGGAAATGGTTGAAGAGGCTAAAACATTAGGGCGTGAATTTGTAATTCAGGTTAAAGGTGAAGTAATTGAGCGTGTTTCTAAAAACAAAAACATACCTACCGGTGAAGTTGAAATTTTAGTAAAAGAGCTTACTGTTTTAAACAAATCACTAGTTCCTCCTTTTACAATTGAAGATGAAACCGATGGAGGTGATGAATTAAGAATGAAGTATCGTTATTTAGATATTAGAAGAAATCCAGTAAAAAATAACTTAATTTTTAGAAGTAAAGTTGCTATTGAAACGAGAAAATATTTATCTGAAGAAGGTTTTATTGAAGTTGAAACACCCGTTTTAATTAAATCTACACCAGAAGGTGCTCGTGATTTTGTAGTGCCAAGTAGAATGAATGAAGGACAGTTTTATGCCTTACCACAATCGCCTCAAACTTTTAAGCAATTGCTTATGGTTGGTGGTTTGGATAAGTATTTTCAGATTGTAAAGTGCTTTAGAGATGAAGATTTACGTGCCGACAGACAACCAGAATTTACACAAATTGACTGTGAAATGGCGTTTGTGGAACAAGAAGATATTTTAAATACGTTTGAAGGATTAACACGTCATTTACTAAAAGAAATTAACGGCGTTGATGTTGCTAAATTCCCACGTATGACTTATGAAGAAGCAATGAAAAAATACGGAAATGATAAACCAGACATTCGTTTCGGAATGGAGTTTGGCGAATTAAACGAAGTTGCTCAACACAAAGATTTTAGTGTTTTTAACAATGCTGAATTAGTTGTTGGGATTGCTGTTCCAGGTGGAAATGAATACACTCGTAAAGAAATTGATAAATTAATTGAATGGATTAAGCGTCCGCAAATTGGTGCTTTAGGAATGGTGTATGTAAAATGTAACGAAGATGGTACATTTAAATCATCAGTTGATAAGTTTTACAATGAAGATGATTTAGCTAAATGGGCTGAAATAACCGGAGCAAAACCAGGAGATTTAATTTGTATTTTATCCGGTATTGCAGATAAAGTTCGTGGACAATTAAGTGCGTTACGTATGGAATTAGCAACTCGTTTAGGCTTGCGTAAAACAAATGAGTTTGCACCATTATGGGTAGTTGATTTTCCATTATTAGAATGGGATGAAGAAACCAACCGTTTCCATGCAATGCATCATCCGTTTACTTCTCCAAAACCAGAAGATATGCATCTTTTAGATACTGATCCTAAAAAAGTGCGTGCAAATGCTTATGATATGGTATTAAACGGAAATGAAATAGGTGGTGGCTCTATTCGTATTCACGATAAAAAAACGCAAGCTTTAATGTTTGACCATTTAGGTTTTACACCTGAACAAGCAAAAGAACAGTTTGGCTTTTTAATGAATGCTTTTGAATATGGTGCACCTCCACACGGTGGAATTGCTTTTGGTTTGGATAGATTGGTTGCTATTTTAGGCGGGCAAGAAACTATTAGAGATTTTATTGCATTCCCAAAAAACAATAGTGGTCGAGATATAATGATTGACGCACCATCAAAAATTGATGATGCGCAATTAAAAGAATTGTGTTTAAAATTGGATTTGTAAAACATTTTCTATATTAAATAATTAACCTCAATATTTTTATTGAGGTTTTTTTCTATCTTTCTCCAAAATAGGTTTTGTGAATAAAAAGAAAACAACTGATATTTTTAATTACGATTTTGACTGGGTTAAACCTAAGGTCAATAAAATTAAGAATGATACAAAGGACGAATGCTGTAAAAAATATAAAAAGAAAGGTGAAAAGAAATGCAAAAAATGTCCTAATAAAAAAGTCAAATAATTATTATTTGGTAATTTTGTCTTGTTTTATTAAAAACTAAAATGCCTAAATTTTTAAATAATTTATTACGAAAATTCCTAATTTGGAAATATAAACATATTTCTGAAAGACAATTTGTTTACTTTTTAAGTATTTTAGTCGGTTTACTAGCTGGTTTGGGGACGGTTTTACTTAAAAACTTCACTCACTTTATTCAAGAAGTATTAGAAGGTAAAATTATAAAAGATTACCAAACTACATTTTACTTTATTTTCCCAGTAATAGGTTTATTTATCGTCCATTTTATAGTTAAATATGTTGTAAAAAGAAAAATTCATCACGGCATTCCTTCTACCTTGTTCTCAATTTCAAAAAGAAATGGAATTATTGAAAGATATAAAATCTACGCTTCAATTATAACGGCTCCAATTACTGTTGGTTTTGGTGGTTCGGTTGGGTTGCAAGGACCTGCAGTTAGCACTGGGGCTGCAATAGGTTCAAATATTGCACAACTATTTCATATGAACACCAAAATAAGAATGCTCTTAATTGGTTGTGCATCAGCTGGCGCAATGGCTTCAATGTTTAAAGCTCCTATTGCAGCAATTATTTTTGCCATTGAAATTTTTAGTTTAGATATTGCTTTCGCTTCATTAGTTCCATTATTGTTAGCCTCTGTATCCGCAGTGGTAACATCCTATTTTTTCCTTGGAACCGATGTGTTGTTTAGTTTTGAAATTCAAGATGATTTTAAAATAAATGATATTTTGTTTTATGTTGTATTAGGTTTAGCAACAGGGGTTGTTTCTGTATATTTTTCTAAAATCTATTTTAAAATAATTGTCTTTTTTAAGAAAATTAAAAACTCTTTTTTGAAAATAATAATTGGTGGTTTTGCCATTGGTGCAATGTTATATTTTATTCCACCTTTATATGGTGAGGGATATGGTATAATTAATAATTTGTTACATGGTGATCATATAGCCGCCATTGGAAATGCTCCATTTGTAAATAATTTTTTAGATAATATTTGGGTTATTATCGCATTATTATTTGGAATTACTGTTTTTAAAGCAATTGCAATGACCATTACATTTTCTGCTGGTGGCGTTGGAGGAATATTTATTCCAACTTTAGTAATGGGTAGTGCTTTAGGTAATGCTTGTGCAAAAATAATTAATAACATTGGCTTGGGTTTTAATGTGTCAGAATCCAATTTTACTTTAATTGGAATGACAGGTTTAATGGCTGGAGTTTTGCATGCTCCTTTAACTGCTATATTTTTAATTGCTGAAATAACTGGAGGATATGAATTATTTGTACCATTAATGTTAGTTGCAGCTATATCATTTGCCTTTACTAGATATTTTATTTCTCATTCAATTTATACAATAGAATTGGCTAAACGTGGAGAATTAATAACTCATAACAAAGATAAAAATGTCCTTATGATGTTAGACATAGAGAAAGTAATTGAAACTAATTTTGTGTCATTAACTCCTGATATGTTTTTAGGTCAAATGTTACATGAAGCTGTAGCAAAATCCTCACGAAACAACTTTCCTGTTGTAAATGACAAAAGTGAATTTCTAGGTGTTATTTTATTAGATGATATTAGAGGCATAATGTTTGAGGAAAAACTTTATAATAAAGTAACTGTGGCAAGTTTAATGCACAATGCACCTGATATAATTTATTTTGAAAAAGATTCTATTGAAAAAATTATGAAAAAGTTTAAATCTACAGACGCTTGGAACTTACCTGTAATTAAAGATGGAAAATATCTTGGATTTATTTCAAGATCTAGACTACTAACGGCCTACAGAAGAAAACTGATTGAAGTTACTGTTTAAAAAATATTTTTTTATACAGATTAATCCAAAATTATTTAAATATGAAATTCACATTAATAACTATTTTAATACTTGTTTTAGGAGCATTAGGATACGGTTTTTATTTAAAAAATTCAGCAGATCCAAATGGTGAAATTATAATAGGAATTGGTGTACTGGTATTGGCTTTTATTTTTATGCCTTTATTTATTTTTCATCGGTATAAAAACAAAAATATCAAAGATTTCACCTTTGATAAATATAGAAAAGACCTAGAAGAGCATAATAAAAAGGAAGAAAATAAATTCTAATTCAAATTACGTTTTTCAATAAAAAATTGAGTTAAAAGTTTACTACACTCTTCTTCTAAAACACCTCCAACAATTTTTGTTTTTGGATGCAAAGTAGTATTCATAACTAAAAATCCTCTTTTTTCTTCAGTAGCACCATATACAATTTTACCAATTTGAGTCCAATAACTTGCTCCTGCACACATTTGACAAGGTTCTAGGGTAACATACAATGTACACTCTTTTAAATATTTACCACCTAAAAAATCTGCTGCTGCGGTAAAAGCCTGCATTTCGGCGTGAGCTGTTACATCATTTAGTGTTTCAGTTAAATTATGAGCCCGAGCAATAATTTGATTATTCATTACAATAACCGCTCCAATTGGAACTTCATTCTTTTCAAAAGCCAATTGTGCTTCTTGCAAAGCACGTTTCATAAAATAAATATCATCAAACGGGTTTATCATATTTCAAAAGTAATTATTTTAATATAACAGACAATTTAAATAGTGTAGTTTTGTAATTGTGAAAAACAATTTATTAATGCATATCGACAATCCAAAAGATTTACGAAATCTTTCCAAAGAACAACTTCCACAAGTTGCTAAAGAATTACGTGATTTCATAATTGATATTGTTGCTACAAAGGAAGGTCATTTAGGTGCCAGTTTAGGTGTTGTAGAATTAACAATTGCATTGCATTATGTGTTTAATACTCCAGATGATTTATTAATTTGGGACGTTGGTCACCAAGCGTACGGGCATAAAATTTTAACAGATAGAAGAAGTGTTTTTCATACTAACAGACAATTAGGTGGTATTTCTGGATTTCCAAAAAGAAGCGAAAGTGAATATGATACTTTTGGAACAGGACACTCTTCAACCTCAATATCTGCAGCCCTAGGAATGGCCATTGCCTCAAAAATAAATGGAGATTTTGATAAACATCATATTGCAGTTATTGGAGATGCTTCTATTGCAAGTGGAATGGCTTTCGAAGGATTAAACCACGCAGGTGTTACTGATGCTAATTTGCTGATAATTTTAAACGATAATGCTATGGGAATTGACCCAAGTGTTGGTGCCTTAAAAAACTATTTTACCAATGTAAAAACAGGTAAAAAAGTTAGAAAAAATAACATTATTGAAGCTTTAAATTTTAACTATTCTGGTCCAATTGAAGGGCATAATATTGAAGCTGTAATTGAAGAATTAGAAAAATTAAAGCAAGTTAAAGGTCCTAAGTTTTTACACATCATAACCACAAAAGGTAAAGGATTAAAAAAAGCAGAACAAGACCAAGTTAAATACCATGCTCCCGGTAAATTTGATAAAATAACTGGAGAATTAGTTCCAAAAAGCAATGAAATTCTTCCTCCTAAATTTCAGGATGTTTTTGGAGAAACTATCGTTGAACTAGCTGAAAAAAATAAAAAAATTGTAGGTATTACACCTGCAATGCCAACAGGAAGTTCATTAAAATTAATGTTGGATAAAATTCCCGAAAGAGCTTTCGACGTTGGAATTGCTGAACAACATGCGGTTACTTTAGCTGCAGGGATGGCAACTCAAGGTTTAATCCCATTTTGCAATATTTATTCCACATTTTTACAGCGTGCATATGATCAAATTATTCACGATGTTGCTTTGCAAAATCTCCCAGTAATATTTTGTATTGATAGAGCAGGAATAGTTGGTGAAGATGGTGCTACACATCACGGAGTTTTTGATATTACATATTTACGTTGTATTCCAAATATGGTAATATTTGCACCCTTAAACGAAATTGAATTGCGCAATATTATGTTCACAGTTCAGTTAGGTATAGATTTTCCAATAGCAATTCGCTACCCAAGAGGAAGAGGAACTATTGTTGATTGGAAACAACCTTTTTCAACTATTAAAATTGGTAAAGGAAATTGTATTACCGAAGGAACTGAAATCGCTATATTAAGCATTGGAACTATTGGTAATGCCATTATTGACCTTCAAAATGAATTGCCTAAAAACAAAGTGGCTCACTACAATATGCGTTTTATAAAACCTTTGGATACTAAATTACTCCACAAAATATTTCAAAAATTTAAAACTATTGTAACTATAGAAGATGGAACAATTATTGGCGGATTTGGATCTGCAATTTTAGAATTTGCTTCTGAAAATAATTACAAAAGTAATACTATAAAAACCTTAGGAATCCCAGATTATTTTATTGAACATGGGAAAGTTGAAGAGCTTTTTGAAAAAATGCATCTTTCAAAAGAACATATAAAATCTGAAATTTTAAATTTTTTGAAATAAAAGAGGCTGATTTTTTTAGAAAAGAGAAAAGACTAAGTACATAAATAAACTCCTTCTCTGTACTAGAAATGAAGAATTCAATTAAACAGTAAACTCCATTTTAAAATAATCATTTACATCAACTACCAACATACCTGCTTCAGCTGCCGCTTGCATCCCTAAAATACCATCTTCAAACACCATACATTCTTTAGGATTTACGCCCATTAATTCAGCACATTTTAAAAACGTTTCTGGATGGGGTTTTGGGTTTTGAATATCATTTGCGGTAATCACAATATCAAAAAAGTGACTCATTCCTATAACTTCTAAGGTTTTTATGGCGCCATTTTTAGTGCTTCCTGTTCCAATAGACATTGGTAGAACAGTATGGTATTTTCGCACAACATCTGCTACTACAGATATTTCTTTAGTGTCGTTTACCATTTTTTTAAAAGTATCTCCTTTTACTTTGCCCACAATATATGGATCCATTTCTGTCCCAAAAAGCTCGTTTAACTTCATAATTGTCGCTTCTCTCGGCTTTCCTGTTAAGGATTTGAACAATTCAGGGTTAAAATCAATTCCATGCGGCACAACGGCTTCTCTCCAAGACAAAAAGTGATTTTGCATGGTGTTTGCTATTGTTCCATCTAAATCAAAAATTAAACCTTTTACTTGTTTTGGGATTTCAATCATAATTATGTTTTAAGCAGCGAAAATACGAATAATAGAAATATTAAATGTAACCTAAATTTTAAATAGCTTCAAACAATTTTCCCGGCAGAGGTTTTACGAGTCCTTTCATTTCTAAATTAAACAATACGGTGGTTGTTTTGTAAATTGGAAGCTCACAATTTAAGGAAATGAGATCCAACAATTCCTTTCCTTTATCAACTAAAAAATCGTAAACCAATTGTTCGGTTTCATCTAAATCAATAAATAATTGCTTTTGAATATTCTGGTCCTTTTTTGTTTCAATATCCCAATTAAGCATTTCAACTAAATCGCTGGCTGAAGTTAAAATAGCAGCTTTATTTCTTTTAATTAAATCATTGCACCCTTTGCTTAAATTATCGGTACTTCTACCTGGTACAGCAAAAACATCACGATTGTAAGAATTTGCAATATCAGCAGTAACCAAAGAACCTCCCTTTTCGGCAGATTCAACAATAATTGTTGCTTCTGAAATACCAGCAACAATTCTATTTCGTTTTAAAAAGTTTTCACGAATTAGCTTATCATTATGCCAAAAATCGGTAAAGAAACCACCATTTTTATTAATTTCTGAAACATACTTTTTATGAGATTTTGGGTATATTTCTTCAAATCCATGTGCCAGCACACCAATAGTTGTAAGATCATTTTTTAAGGCTGATTTATGCGCACAAATATCAACTCCATAAGCAAATCCACTAACTATTATAGGATTGTAATGTTTTATTTCTGAAATTAATTTTTCGCAAAAATCACGTCCATAACTTGTAATTTTTCGAGTTCCAACAACGCTAATTATTGGCCTATTTGTTAACTCAAAATTACCTTCTTTAAAAATTAGTATCGGAGCATCAATGCAGTGTTTTAATTTTTCAGGATAGTTTTTGTCATCAAAATAAAAGGTCGAAATATTATTTTTTTGAATGTATTTTAATTCTTTTTCTGCTTCAATTAAATTATTGGAATCAAATAAATGTTTAATTGTAAAGGAGCCAATACCACTTATTTTTTCGAGCGTTTGACGTTTCTCTTTTAGTACATTTTTTGCGCTTCCACAATGTGAAATTAACTTTTTGGCATTGATATCACCTATCCCTTTTACTCGCTGTAACGCCAAAACGTACAGTAAATCTTCTTCTAGCATTATTTAACAATTTGAAGTTCAATATATAAAATTATTGTTAATAAAAAATATAGCAACTTTATAATTTTAGGTATGTTTTCTCTTATATTTGTTTTAATGACATTAGCAAAATACATAAGCGACTTACTTTATAGATATGAATGTGTAATTGTTCCAAATTTTGGAGGGTTTGTTTCAAACGAAATTTCTGCAAAAGTGAATCATTTTACGCACACATTTTCTGCCCCTTCAAAACAATTAACTTTTAATTCAAACTTGCAAAATAACGATGGGTTATTGGTAAATTATGTAGCTACATCTGAAAATATCTCATATTCAAAAGCGGTTCAATACATTAATAAAGAAGTTGACTCATGGAAATCAATATTAAACAATAATGAACTTGAAATTGAAAATATTGGATCTTTTAATTTAAATAATGATGGTAATTATATTTTTGAACCATCAAACACCATAAATTATTTAACCTCATCTTTTGGATTAAATTCATATGTTTCTCCTGCTGTTAAGCGAATTGTATACAAAGAAAAAGTAAAACAATTAGAAACAATTGCTCCAATACTACCATCTAAAGAAAATAAAAAAAGAACGCCTGCTTTTATTAAATACGCGGCATCTGCAGCAATTATTTTTGCTTTAGGAACTCTTGGTTGGAATGAATATCAAAAAAATGAATACAATAATTTAGTTGTTGAAGCTGAACAACAGCAGAAAAAAGTAGAAAAATCTATTCAAGAAGCAACTTTTGTAATTAGTAATCCTTTACCTACAATTACTTTAAATGTTACTAAAGAAACTTTTAACTACCATATAATTGCAGGTGCTTTTAGAGAACCTGAAAATGCAGAAAAAAAACTATTACAATTACAAAGCAAAGGATATAACGCGAAAATTTTAGGTATTAACAAATGGAATTTAACTCAAGTATCATACGAGAGTTTTAATTCAAGAGTTGATGCTATAAACAAGTTAAATTCAATTAAAAACACCGAATCTAAGGATGCTTGGTTATTAGTAAAGGAATACTAGTTTCAAAATTAATTTACACTCTTTTTTTTATAAAATAGCTTTATCTTTGCCAAAACTAAAAAAGGCATGGTAAAAGCACCAAAAGAATCATTAACTATTTTAACCGACATTGTTTTACCTGGTGAAACTAATCCGTTAGGGAATTTATTTGGAGGTGAATTATTAGCCAGAATGGACAGAGCTTGTAGCATTGCTGCGCGCCGCCATTCAAGAAGAATTGTGGTTACTGCATCTGTAAATCATGTAGCTTTTAACAAAGCCGTACCAGTTGGTAGCGTTGTAACTATTGAAGCTAAGGTTTCACGTGCTTTTAAATCGTCTATGGAAATATATGTAGACGTTTGGATTGAAGATAGAGAATCTCAAGAGCGTACTAAAGTAAATGAAGGAATATATACATTTGTTGCTGTTGATACTACTGGAACTCCAGTTACAGTTCCTCAAATAAAACCTGAAACCGAACTGGAAAAAGAACGTTATGAAGGAGCTTTACGCCGCAAACAGCTAAGTTTAATTCTATCTGGAAAGATGAAACCATCTGATGCTAATGAATTAAAAGCCTTATTTTTAAATTAAACCTACATTCTGTAAATCCAGATAGCTGGATTTAAAGTTGTAGCATTGTTTGTTAATAAAAAACTCAAAATTGTTTTTCCAGTAATTTTATCAGTAAAAACAGTTCCTATTTCTTGCTTGGTTGATACTTTATCTCCAGAGTTTACAAATACAGTTTCTAAGTTTTTGTAAACTGTAATATAATTCCCGTGTTGAATTAAAACTGCCTTTTTATTTCCTGACATAACTTGAACAGCTAAAACGGTACCATTAAAAACCGCTCTTGCTTTACTTCCATCTTCAGTAGTTATTCTTACACCATTACTTTGTATGGTAGTTGATTTTACAATTGGATGTGGCTGTTTACCATAAAACGTAGATACAAAACCTTTCTCTACTGGCCAATCTAATTTCCCTTTATTAAGTTCAAATTTTGAAGCCAATTCTTTTGCTTCAGGAGTTAGAGCGAATGCTGTAGAAGCTGTTTTAGAAGTATTTCCCGATTTCTTATTAGATGCTGCAATTGCATCTCTAATAAGCTTATCAATTTGAGCATCAATTCTGCTTTCCTCCTTTTGAAATTGTTTTATCTGCTTCTTATACTTACTTTCTTTTTGTTTTACCTGACTCAATAAACTTTCTTTGGATTTCCTTTCTTTTTCAATAACGGCTTGCTCTTTTTTCTTCACATCTAAAAGTGCTTTCTTTTGATTTTTTTTAATCTGTAAGGAATCTATTAAAACTTGTAGCTCTGTAGTTTTTAATTGAATAGCATCTCCCTGTTTTTTTCTAAATGCAGTATATTGTTTCATATACTGAAAGCGTTTATAACCTTGAAAAAAATTTTCTGAAGATAGCAAAAACATAATTCTACTATTTTGAGATTTGCTTTTATACGATTTATAAATCATATCAGCGTAATCCTTTTTAAGCGCCTCTAAATCTCTTTTATTTTGATTTATTTCGAGTTGATTCACATAAATTTCGTTCCCCAACTCATTTGATTCACTTTCTATTGCATTTATTAAATCTTCTCTAGTATTTATTTTAGCATCAATATCTTTTAGTTCATTTAACACATTTGTTTCTTTTCTTATTGTATTGGACAACAATGCATTAATGTAAATTTGATCTTTTTGAAGTTGAATACGCCTTGCCTCTAATACTTGACGCTTTGATTTTTGAGCAACAACATTTGAACCAATTACTAGTGCTAAAAATAAAAAAAGGTAATTTAATTTAAACTGCATTATTTTAAACTAATTTCTTTGTAACCACTTGGAATTGAAAATGGGAAAGTTAAATTCTCATTGAATTCAACGCTACGATATTCTATATTTATGGTTGTTAATTTTTTATGATCAATTGCTCTAATATTTATATTTTCAGGAAATTGTTCTCCTTTAATATTTTTGTAATTTGGATAAGAAACTGTAAGTAATTGTTGTTTTTCTTGATTACGTATTTCTTGTTTATTTAGCTTAAAATTTTCAGGATTCATAAAAAACAATATCCCAAATAAATCAGTGTCTTTTTTAGGTTTTATTTCATATAAATTATGCTCAATTTTAGAATCGTATTTTCCTTTTCTTAAATTCAAAACCGCTTGACCTAACAAAATATTTTGAACTTTTTCATAATCTAGTTCGGTGCCCAACCATTTGCTTAACAAAGAAAAATCACCATCAAAATAAGTGCGTTGCAATTTTTCGTAATAAATTACTCTGGTAGGAGTAATTTTAACTTTAGCAACAGGAAATCCAAGCTTTGTTGCACTCATCCAAATAGTTTTATCCTTTTCTAAACGTAATTTTATGCTAAAGGTAACAGACGTTTTATTGTCGTTATATTTTGCATTGAGTTTTGCATTTATCGTTTTTTGATTAAAATTAGAATCGTAATGGTTACTTATAATTTTTTTTGTTGTAATTGCATTTACATTAGTATTATCAACAGCATTTTTATTGGATTTACACGAAGTAAAAACCAATAAAATTACAATTAATATCTTAGAATATAATTTCATTTAATTTGTCTGTTTTAACTGTTCCACTTTTTGTTGGAATTTTAAGGCTTCTTTTTTATTATTCAAACCTTCATAACTAATAATAAGTTGATTGTAAAAATCTACTTCCATTTCAATGTTATCTATAACAAAATCAATGCCAATTGTTAAAACGTCAATTGCTTCATTATATTTTTTAAGCTTATTTAAAGCAAAACCATTTAACCTGTATAACAACGGTTGTGCAGGATATAATTCCAACGCATTCTCACAATCTACATGTAACATTTCAAAAAGACTATTTTCAATATCATACTTTAAAATTTCCAATAATGTTTTATAGCTTTTATTCTCTTGGTATTGTTTTCTTAAAGATTCAATTCCTATGTTTTCAATTGGTTTTACGGTGGTATTCGTTTTCTTTTTGGCTACTTTTTTTCTATTGATTAAATAATTTTTAAATCTATTAATTCTTAATGATGCTAATGCCTTTTCTTCAATTTCAGCTATCAGCTTTTCAGCATTTTCAAATTCTCTGTTTTGAATATACAATAAAACCAATTCATCCGCAGCACTCGGTTTTATTTTAACAAGCTGTTTTTGAATTTCTATAGCATCATTATAATTTCTTTGTGCTTTTAGTATAGAAACTTTATGCTTTAATAAATAACGATTTTCAGGTTCTTTTTCCAATGCATTATCGATAAATATTTGGGCTTCAAAATACTTTTTTAGTGATAAATAATTTTTAGAGAGTTCAAATTCAACTGCCAAATTTACCGAATCTATTTGGTAACAGTTTTCAAGACTTTCAATGGCTTTAGTATAATTATTAGTCGCTGTTTGTTTTAAGGCTTCAAAAAAATGTTCTTGAAATTTAAGATCCAATTCTTCTTGTTTATCAATATTTTGAGCATAACAAAAACTGGAAAAAAATCCGATTCCAAGTAAAATAATTATATGTAATTTTTTAATTGCCATTAATAGCGCAATATACAATTTATTGCTTTTAAATTCCTTTAGGAATTGCGTCAATTAATTTTTGAGTGTAGGAAGTTTTTGGAGTCTTATAAATGGTATCTGCATCCCCAATTTCCTCAATTTTCCCCTTATTCATAACCACTAATTGATCCGACATATATTTAACAACTGCCAAGTCGTGCGAAATAAAAATATAAGTAAACCCAAATTCTTCTTTTAAAATATTTAACAAGTTTAATACTTGTGCCTGTACAGAAACATCAAGAGCTGAAACAGATTCGTCGCAAATTATTAATTTAGGTTTTAATGCAATTGTACGGGCTATTCCAATTCGTTGTCGTTGTCCTCCAGAAAATTCATGTGGGTAGCGATAAAAATGAGCTTCTTCCAAACCAACTTTATTTAAAATAGCTAACACATACTGTTTTCGTTCTTCATAAGTAGGAAAAATATTATGGACTTTCATCGGTTCCATAATTGCTTTTCCAACAGGAATTCTAGGGTTTAATGAAGAGAAAGGGTCTTGAAAAATAATTTGAACTTCTTTTCTAAAGGATTTTAGTTCATTTTTTGAAAGATTTGTGATATCTTTTTGTTTGTAAAACAGTGCTCCTTTTTCAGCTTTTTCTAAATGTAAAATAGTGCGGCCAAGCGTGGTTTTTCCACAACCTGATTCCCCTACCAAACCTAAAGTTTCCCCTTCAAA
>UPTN01000696.1_pt1 | contig 16402 bp, 20 predicted proteins | sample 2160111 | NCBI WGS metagenome assembly UPTN01 (sample SAMN06265058, study PRJEB28932) | marine metagenome | isolation source: Columbia River Estuary | place: USA:Columbia River Estuary, USA | collected 2014-05-05
TTTTAAATTTATCATTCAAAAAATCATTTTATTAACATTTATTTAAGAAGGTTTAGGTTACTTCTTAAATATTTTTACATTTTAAAACAGTTAAGTTCCCCCCTCTAATGCAAAATAAAATTTACGTTGTTTTTTTTCTGATTTTTTCAATCTCCTATGCTCAAAATGATAAAAAAAATGTAAAAGCAGCTAGAGCGATTAACAGCATAAGCATTGATGGTGTTTTAGATGAAGATTTTTGGCAAAATGCCACAGTCGCTAAAGATTTTGTAATGTTTCAACCTGGAGATGGAACAAAAGAGCGAGCAAACAAAAAAACCGAAGTTAAAGTTGCCTATGATGATGAAGCCATTTATTTTGGCGCTACTTTATATGATGACACTCCCGAAAAAATCCCCATGCAATTTGGTGGAAGAGACGATATAAAAAATGTCGATTGGTTTTTGATAAGTTTAAATCCTTTTAACGACAACCAAAACGATTTTGAGTTTTTAGTTATGAGCACAAATGCACAGGCGGACGCTAAAGTTTTTCCAAATGGCCATGAAGATTTTAGTTGGAATGGTGTTTGGGATAGTGAAGTTAAAGTAAATAACAACAGCTGGGTCGTTGAAATTAAAATTCCATATTCACAATTAAGATTTTCCAATACACCACTTCAAACCTGGGGGGTGAACTTTCATCGCAGAATAAATACTTTAAATGAACAGTATGTTTGGAACCCTATAAATAAAACCATAGGTGAAATTTCAATATATGCAGGCGAAATAACTGGAATTGAGAATATAGAACCCCCTACCCGATTGAGTTTTTACCCTTATGCATCGGGTACCTTTTTTAATTACAACGGCGATTCTCAATTTGATGAAAATTTCGGATTGGATATCAAGTACGGATTGAGTGAAAGTTACACCTTAGACGTTACTTTAATCCCCGATTTTGGACAAACTGCTTTCGACGATCAGGTGTTGAATTTAGGCCCGTTTGAACAACAATATTCAGAGAAAAGAGCATTTTTTACCGAAGGAACTGAGCTTTTTGGAAAAGGAGGTTTATTTTATTCAAGAAGAATTGGAAGCCAACCAATTGGTTATGATGATGTTGAAGAAAATTTAGATGAAAATGAAGAAATCATAGACAATCCTTCAAAAGTAAATATGATAAATGCCATTAAATTATCTGGTCGTGATAAAAACGGACTGGGTATTGGTATTTTTAACGCTGTTACTGAAAAAACATATGCTAAAATAAAAGACACCATAACGGGTGAAGTTCGTGAACAAGTTACAGAGCCGCTTGCGAATTACAATGTATTTGTAATAGACCAGCAATTCAACAAAAATTCATCGGTAAGCCTTGTAAACACAAATGTTTTAAGAAATGGACATTTTAGAGATGCCAATACAACAGCATTGCTTTATGATATTTCTGATAAAGAAAGCAAATACAATGTGCAAGGCAATTTAAAAATGAGCAATGTTCAAGAAGATGGTGAAAATACCGCTGGATTTGCAGGATATATAGAACTTGGGAAGACTTTTGGAAACTACCAATATGCAATTGAGCACAGCAGAGCTGACGAAAACTACAATATTCAAGACCTAGGTTTTCAAAGAAGAAATAATTACGCGAATTATCAAGGGCAAATCTCCTATCAAATTTTTGAACCTACTAAAACTTTTGACCGATACAGAATACGTTTTGATACTGCTCTAGAATATCTAAATTCACCAAATACATATACTGGAAACAATTTTGAATTGGATGCTTTTTTTATAACTACAAAGCGTTTTGCTTTTGGTGTTGATTTTGAAACAAATATTGGCTACCAATACGATTATTACGAACCTAGAGTTGATGGGCGGTTTATAAAGCAACAAGGCGTTTTTCAATCTGGGGTCTGGATGTCTTCCGACTATAGAAAGAAGTTTGCGTTTGATGTGAGAACGCATTTTGCAGTTCGCTATAAAAATGACCATAATTATTACAGTGCTTTAGAAATTGCTCCACGTTATCGTTTTTCAGATAAATTTCAAATGATTTACAATTTAAACTATGGTAAATTATTAAATGATTATGGGTATGTTGACGAACTTGACAACGGTGCCATTATTTTTGGCAACCGCGATACCAAAGAAGTCACAAATGCTTTAAGCGGCCAATTAAACTTTAGTACAAAATCCTCACTCACACTTTCCTTTAGGTATTATTGGTCACCTGTTGAATACGATTCGCAATATTATGCATTGAATGAAGATGGAACTTTAACACCTTCAAGCTATTCCGAAAATAACAATATCAATTATAATATTTGGAATTTGGACTTAAATTACACGTGGCAGTTTGCGCCTGGAAGCTATTTAATAGCCTTGTATCGCAATTCAATCTTTAATGAAGATAACTTATCGCATTTAAATTTTGGAGAAAATTCAAAAAACTTATTGGAAGAGCCCATTACCAATGTGGTATCACTTAAATTTATTTACTATTTAGATTACAATCAGGTAAAATCTTGGTTAAAAGTTTAATTTAATTGTTTAATTTCACCATTATTTTACAAAATGATAGAAGCAACGAATATTCATAAATTTTACGGCGAATTAGAAGTTTTAAAAGGCGTGAGTTTAAAAATAAATAAAGGGGAGATTGTTGCCATCGTTGGTCCATCTGGAGCTGGAAAAACAACACTCTTACAAATAATTGGCACCTTGGATACCCCTAGTCAAAATAAAAACTCTCAACTGTTGATCAATCAACAAAATTTACTTGATTTAAAAGATAGCGGACTTTCTAAGTTCAGAAATAAACACATTGGCTTTATTTTTCAATTTCACCAGTTATTACCTGAATTTACCGCACTTGAAAATGTTTGTATTCCTGCATTTATTGCCAACAAATCTAAAAAAGAAGCCGAAGCAAAAGCGAAAGAATTGCTTGACTTTTTAGGGCTCTCAAATAGAATACATCACAAACCAAATGAATTGTCAGGCGGTGAACAACAGCGCGTAGCTGTTGCAAGAGCCTTGATAAACAAGCCCGATGTTGTTTTTGCCGATGAACCCAGCGGAAATCTGGATTCTGCTTCTGCAAAAAATTTACATGAATTATTTTTTACTTTACGCGATAAATTCAATCAAACTTTTGTAATCGTTACCCACAATGAAGAATTGGCAAATATGGCCGATAGAAAGTTAGAGATGATCGATGGTAAAATCATCAATTAAATTATTGAAATGATAGGAATTATTAGTGCCATGCAAGAAGAAATTCAAGCACTGCTCAACGAACTGAAAAACACAACAATTTCTGAAAAAGGAATGCGTAAATATTACCAAGGAACACTTTTTAATAAAGAAGTTGTCCTGGTTTTTTCACGCTGGGGAAAAGTAGCTTCAGCAGTTACAACTACGCAACTTATCAACGATTTTAATGTTGCTGAAATTATTTTTACAGGAGTTGCAGGAGGCATTATAGATACATTAAATATTGGTGATGTCGTAATTGGTAAAAACCTATACCAACATGATTTAAATGCGAGTCCGTTTTACGAAAAACTGGAGATTCCTATTTTAAAGAAAAAGTTTTTAGTGACTGCAGACGCTTCAAAACTGCAAAATGCCACCAATACTTTTTTAAATACTTACAACAATTACATTCAAAAAAGCGATGCGCAACTTTTTAACATTACCAAACCAAAAGTAATATTTGGAGATATTGCCAGTGGAGATCAGTTCATTTCAAGCTTGAAGAAAATTAAAAAATTAAATAAATTAATTCCATCTGCTACTTGCGTTGAAATGGAAGGCGCTTCTGTAGCACAAGTGTGTTTTGAATACAACATTACATTTTCTATTATTAGAATTATTTCCGACAAAGCAAATGACAATGCCAATATTGATTTCTCAAAATTCGCAAATTCAATTGCAAGTAATTATGCGCTTGGAATTTTGAAAAACTATTTTGCATAAGTAAAATTGATTTTCATATCTTTGAAAAACCATTTTGAACAATGCAGTTTAAACATCCAGAAATTTTATACGCATTACTGCTACTTATCATTCCGATACTTATTCATTTATTTCAATTACAACGCTTCGTTAAAGTACCTTTTACAAACGTAAAATTTTTAAAAAATATTGAACAACAAACACGTAAAAGTGCACGCATAAAAAAGCTGCTTATTTTAGCTACCCGAATGCTCGCTTTTACTTGTTTAATTTTTGCTTTTGCTCAGCCCTTTTTTTCAGCCCAAACAAGCCAGCAAAATTTGAATACGACTATCTATATAGACAATTCTTTTAGCATGCAATTAAAAGGACCTCAGGGTGAATTATTAAAAAACATTTCACAACAAATAATTGAAAAAACGGCATCACAAAACAATACCGTTTCACTTGTAACAAATACCAATTATTTAAAGGATTTAGATGCCGAAAATTTAAAAAATGCGCTAATGAACATCGAATATGCAGCAACTAAATTAGACTTAAGCACTGTTTTACTGCAAATAAACAAGCTCAATTCTAATGAATCAAATACTTTAAATAAAAACATACTGATATCTGATTTTCAAAATATTAACCTTAAGAATGAAAACGCATTTACAAATGTAAACTCACCTACAACACTACTAAAAGCAACTACAAAAGAACAAAACAATATTTTTGTTGATAGCATTTATATCGATGGTGAAACCTTGGAGGAAATCACTTTAAATGTTCAATTAAAAAGCACACAAAACAAGGATTTAAACATCCCGGTTTCTTTGACCGAAGGTGCAAAATTAGTTGGAAAAGCCACCGCCAGATTCAACAATACAAATCAAAATACCATTCAATTTTCCATTCCAAACACATCAAAATTCAATGGTAAAATTGCATTGACCGACGAGGTGTTGGCATTTGATAATGATTTCTATTTCTCCATTTCAAAACCCGCAAAAATCAATGTTTTAAGCATTGGAAATAACAGTGATTTTTTAACTAAAATTTATACTGAGAATGAATTTAATTTTACCCCTACTTCACTTCAAAATTTAAATTACAACAACATTCAAAATCAGCAACTAATTATTTTGAATGCGCTAGATCTTATTCCAAAAGAATTGATAAATATACTTGCTGAATATTTGAAAAATGGTGGAACTCTGGTTTTAATACCTTCAGAAAATACCGACCTCGTTTCATACAACCAACTGTTCAATTTATTCAACTTTGGAAGTATAAAATCTAAAATTGAAAATAAACATAAAATAACTTCCATAAATTATGACCACCCATTAATAAGCAATGTTTTTGAAAAAAAAGTAACAAACTTTGAATATCCATCAACATCCGTTTATTTCAATTCATATTTAAACAACAGCTCTTCAATCCTTAAATTTGACAATAATGAACCTTTTATTTCATCATTCAATCTAAGTAACAGCAAGGTATATTGGATTGCTTCACCTTTAAATAAGGAAACAACAGATTTCACAAAGTCATCCTTAGTGGTTCCCATTTTTTACAATTTCGCAAAAAACAGTTTAATTTCTGCTGCACTATATCACACCATCAACCCAAATACAAAAATTGAAATACCAGCAACAATAGGAAAGGATGAAGTCTTAAAAATTTCTAATGAAAATGCATCATTCATTCCACTTCAACTTGTTTCTCAAAATAAAGTAACAATAGATTTGCAAAATACGGAATTAAAAAGTGGGTTTTATTCGGTTTTAAACAACGACAACAACATACAAACATTGGCATTTAATTACAACAGAGAAGAAAGCGATTTGAATTATATGAATCTTGAAAACCTTGTTGAAAATGCCGAAAATGTGACAATTTCATCTTCGGTTGATGAAATTTTTGAAGAAATTAACAGTCAACAAAAAATCAATTGGCTTTTTAAATGGTTTTTAGCATTTTCTGCCCTATTTTTGTTAATTGAAATGCTGATATTAAAATATTTCAAAATATGACACTACTTCTTAAAGCTGCAACCATTATTGACAAATCAAGCCCTTTTCATCAACAAAAAAAAGATATTTTAATCGAAAACGGTGTCATTACTAAAATTGCGAATTCCCTAAAATCCCAGGAGCATTTTACCGAAATTAAATTAAAAAACTTGTACGTTTCTCAAGGTTGGTTCGATTCCAGTGTTTGTTTTGGAGAACCTGGCTATGAAGAACGTGAAACCATCGAAAACGGTTTAAATACCGCAGCTAAAAGTGGCTTTACAGCTGTAGCAGTGAATCCAAATACATATCCGGTAGCCGATAATAAATCTACCATTGAGTTTCTAAAAAACAAAGCCTGCAATTTTGCAACCAAATTATATCCGATTGGAAATTTAACCAAAGCTGCTGAAAGTAAAGATATTGCAGAGTTATATGATATGCAAAATTACGGAGCTGTTGCTTTTGGCGATTACAACAAACCTGTTTGCAATCCAAACTTATTAAAAATAGCTTTGCAGTACGCTCAAAATTTTAACGGTTTGGTTATGAGTTTCCCGCAAGACAATTCAATTGCCAGTGAGGGATTGGTGAATGAAGAAATCAACAGTACAAAACTTGGTTTAAAAGGGATACCTGCTTTGGCAGAAGAATTACAAATTGCCCGAGATCTATTTATTCTAGAATATACCGGAGGTAAATTACACATCCCAACCATTTCAACTGAAAAATCGGTAAAATTAATTAAAGAAGCCAAAAAGAAAGGTCTAAATGTAACTTGCAGCGTTGCAGCACACCATTTGGTTTTAACAGATGATGAATTGCATAGTTTTGATGCAAACACGAAGGTTTTACCACCTTTAAGAACTTCAAAAGATACCAAAGCCTTACAAAAAGGGCTAATTGAAGGTGCAATTGATATGGTTACCAGTGATCACAACCCCATAGATATTGAGCATAAAAAGGTAGAATACATCAATGCCAAATTTGGTACGATTGGTTTAGAAAGTTTGTTTGGTGCCTTGAATAAATTGGTGCCATTAGATGTTTTAATTACTGCTTTAACTCAAAACCCAAGAAAACGATTTAACATTGAAACCACATCCATAAATGAAGGTGAAAAAGCAAATCTAACACTTTTTAACCCTGAATTTGAGTATGAATTTAAAGAAAGCAACATACTTTCTGCCTCGAAAAATTCGATTTTTATGAATAAAAAAATGAACGGAAAAGTATATGGAATCATTGCAAACAACAAAACAATACTATAAATTTATAACAAAAAAAATAAAACATGCAAAATCAAACAATTCAAGAAGGTAAAACAATGGCCATAATAGCTTATATATTTTGGCTGGGGTTAGTGATCTCTATTTATATGAATAACAAAGATAAAAACACGTTTACTTCCTTTCATATTCGTCAATCATTTGGAATACTGCTATTAAATTTAGCTGCAGGTTTTGCTTATAATTATATCCATCCTTTTTTTGGTTCCACAATTTTAATTGTAACCATCATATTATGGATATTGGGCATATTTAGTGCTTTTAAAGGTGAAGAAAAAGAAGTGCCTTTGTTGGGTGCATTATTTCAAGATTTTTTTAAAGGTCTTTCTTAGTTTTTATGGAAAAATTGTCATTAAAATACATTGTTAGAAAACCAAAAGAACAAACTAAAAATACATCGCTCCTTATTTTGTTACACGGCTATGGCAGTAATGAAGAGGATTTGTATTCTTTTGCAAGTGAATTACCTTCCGATTTAATAATAGTGAGCGCAAGAGCTTTGCAAGATTTAGGTTTTGGAAGCTATGCCTGGTATACCATCCATTTCAACAATACACAAGGAAAATTTTCAGACATCCCGGAAGCCATTAAAGCCAGAGATGTTATTTATAAATTCATCAAAGAAGTTCAGGAAAAATACACCATTTCTCCAGAAAAAACTTTTCTATTGGGTTTTAGTCAGGGAACTATTTTAAGCTATGCCGTAGCATTAAATCACCCGGAAACAGTTCAAAAAGTAATTGCTTTAAGCGGTTACGTAAATCCAGATTTATTACCTGAAAATATGGATAAAATTAATTATTCCAAATTAGATTTTTTTATATCACATGGAAATGTTGATCAAGTGATTCCTGTCGAATGGGCCAATAAGGCTCCACAATTTTTAAATCAGCTGAACATAAAAAATTGTTATCAGGAATATCCTGTAGGTCATGGAGTTGCACCAAAAAATTTCTTCGATTTTAAAAAATGGATGGAAGATAGAATGTAATTATGTAATATTATTTCATACCTAGATTATTTTAAATACATTGTAATACAAACAGAAACGCAGGAAGTTATGGAAATATTAGGAATTGATGTTGGAGGAACAGGAATAAAAGCAGCCATTGTAAACACCGAAACCGGCGAATTAACTTCGGAAAAACGCAGGATAAAAACCCCTAAATCTGCAACACCCGAAGCTGTTGCAAATAAAATTCAAAAACTTATCAACCATTTTAATTGGACCGGAATTGTTGGTTGTGGATTTCCAACCCCATTACAACATGGAAAATGCCTAAGCGGTGGAAATTTACATGAAACCTGGAAGGGCGTTCTGGTAAACGAATTATTTAAAAACAAAACAGGTAACGAATTTTATATTGTTAATGATGCTGATGCCGCAGGATTGGCTGAAATAAATTTTGGAGCAGGAAAAGACAAGAAGGGTGTTGTTGTTATGATCACTTTAGGCACGGGCATTGGATCAGCTGTTTTTTTAGACGGAAAACTACTTCCAAATACTGAATTTGGCCATGTACTGCATAAAAGCGGTATCATTTTTGAAAAATACACCGCTGATTCCATTAGAAAAAGTGAGAAACTCACCAGAAAAAAATGGGGTAAAAGACTGCATGAATATTTTAAACACATCAATTTACTGCTATCCCCAGATTTATTTATTATTGGTGGTGGTGGTGGTAAAAGAATTGACGAATTTGAAAAGCGAATTAAAATTGCAACGCCAATGGTTGCCGCCGAAGCAGAAAATGAAGCTGGAATTATAGGCGCTGCATTGGCTGCTAAATTTCAAATAAAATAAAAACATTTGTTATCATTTCACCAAAATTGTTTTTACTTTTGCTTTTTTTAAATTTCAATGACCTTATTTAACGTTTTAGATATTTTAGGAGTTCTGGCATTTGCCATTTCCGGATCATTAGTGGCCATGCGTAAAAAGTTAGATCCGTTCGGCGTTTTTATCATCGCTTTTGCTACCTCCGTTGGCGGTGGTACTTTAAGAGATGTTTTAATTGGTGCGCAACCTGTTTTTTGGATGAAAAACACGCAATATATTTTCTTGATAATGGGAGCTTATATTTTTGCTGTTATCTTCAGAAAAAAATTGAAATACCTGAATAAATCCTTATTTCTATTTGATACTATCGGACTTGGTCTTTACACCATTATGGGTACCGAAATTGGTTTAAACGCAAATTTTCATCCTATCATCATTATTTCAATTGCAACGATGTCTGCTTCTTTTGGGGGCGTTATCAGGGATATTTTATGCAATGAAATTCCTGTAATATTTAGAAAAGAAATTTATGCAACCGCTAGTGTTATAGGATCTATGCTCTTTTTAACCTTGCATCATTTTAATTTTAATATCAATATAATTTATATTGCAACTTCAACAATAGTCATTGCGATTAGATTAACTGCGGTAATTTTTCATTTATCTTTACCCGCATTTTACACTAAAAAATAAAATGGAATTTGAGTTTTTTAAATCAATCATTTCAGAAATTTCATCCAGAAATCTTGGAGGGATTGATGCCCAATTTAAATTAGCACCAAAAATTAGACAGCCCTATTCCGAAGAATTGATTAAATTAAAAAACCCTAAGAAGGCTGCTGTATTAGCGCTCTTTTACCCGGACAAATTTAATGAAACCCATATATTACTTACAAAAAGAGCCAGTTATAATGGGACACATTCTGCCCAAATAAGCTTTCCAGGAGGCAAATACGACAAACAAGATATTACACTTAAAAATACAGCAATTCGCGAAACAAATGAAGAAATTGGAATACCTGTTAATGACATTGTTATTTTTAAGGAAATGACCAATGTGTTTATTCCGCCTAGTAATTTCTTGGTTACACCCTACCTGGCTTATTTAAAGGAGGAACCAAGTTTTGTAAAAAACCATGAAGTTGAAACACTTATTGAGGTTTCTTTAACAAATTTTTTAAGTGAAACTTGTATTTCATCTACCATCATAACAACTTCATATGCCAAAGAAATGCACGTACCCTGCTTTAAATTAAATGATTATATTGTTTGGGGAGCAACAGCCATGATGTTAAGCGAGATTAGAGACTTATTCAAAAAAATATAAAAAAAAGTAGTAAATTTGTATCACAACCAAAACCACACCAACTAAATGCCAATTTTTAAAAAAAATCCGTTTGGTCATATTTTATTTGTAAAAAAATGGCTTATTCGATTTTTTGGAGTTGTTTCTCACGGCCGTTATCGTCGCTTTAACAAACTTCAAATTGAAGGTTCCGAAATTATTAGAAACCTTCCGGAAACAAACGTGCTTTTCGTATCTAACCACCAAACCTATTTTGCTGATGTAGCGGCTATGCTACATGTGTTTAACGCTTCCCTAAAAGGCAGAGTCGACACTTTAAAAAACGTAGGTTACATTTGGAATCCAAAATTAAATATATACTATATTGCCGCTTCCGAAACAATGAAAGCTGGTTTGTTGCCAAAAATATTTGCTTATGTTGGTTCAATATCAATTGAACGAACTTGGAGAGATAAGGGTAAAGACATCAACCGACAAGTAAAAATGTCTGACATAAGCAACATCAAAAAAGCGCTAGGCGATGGTTGGGTAATTACTTTTCCACAAGGCACAACAACCCCTTTTAAACCTATTAGACGTGGTACTGGTCATATTATTAAAACCTACAAACCCGTTGTGGTTCCCGTTGTTATAGATGGTTTTAGAAGATCGTTTGACAAAAAAGGGTTGATTATTAAGAAACGAAATGTACTGCAATCAATGGTTATAAAAGAACCGATGAAAATTGATTATGAAAATGATACAGTTGACGAAATTGTTAAAAATATTCAGTTCGAAATAGAACAGGACCCTTCATTTTTAAAAGTTCTTTCTCTTAAAGAATATAAAGAACAAGAAGACGCTTTAAACAAAAAAAGAAAGTTTTGGAGTTCATAAAAAAGTTGGTTCTTAGCAAGCTAAGAACCAACTTTTTTATGAAATTAAATGGCTTAATTCAACCAAGCATTTAACATCCAGATCGTTTTTTCCTGTTCGGCTATAAAATCACTCATCATGGTATTTGTTCCTTCATCATTGGCCTTATTGGCTTCATTTAAAATACTTCTTTCAATTTTTAGCAATTCCGATAAGGAATGAACAACCAATTGAACCCCTTCAACATCGTTTGAAATATTTTTACCAACCGGAACTTTGGCCAATTCAGAATAATCTTTAAAAGTATGAAGAGGCGCTCCACCCAAAGTTAAAATTCGTTCAGCTATAAAATCAATTTTCTCTTGAGAATCTGTATAAAATTCTTCAAATTTCACATGCAATTCAAAAAAAGATTTTCCTTTGATATTCCAATGTAAACCTCTTAAGTTTTGATAATAAACTTGAAAATTAGCCAACAAACTATTGAGCTCAACGGTTAAATTTTCAGTTTCTTTTTGGCCCAATCCTATAATTGTTGTGTTCATATTTTTGTATTTAAAATTTATAATTCTATTTATTTTTGCTTGAAACAAATTTCGTGAAAAATATTACCAATAATACATAATTACAATTGATAGTTTTAATATCTTTATTGTCAAAATTTATAGTATGACCATTACACAACTTAAATACGTTTTAGCAGTAGCAGAATATCAAAATTTCACCATAGCAGCAGAACATTGTTTTGTTACACAGCCAACGTTAAGTATGCAAATTCAAAAATTAGAAGAGGAATTAGAAACCAAAATTTTCAACAGAAAAAAGAAACCCATTCAACTTACAGAAATTGGCGCGAAAATTATTGAACAAGCCAAAATTATTGTTGATGAAAGCAATCGAATTAATGATATTGTTGAACAACAAAAAGGATACATTGGCGGCGATTTTAAATTGGGAATCATTCCTACGGTTATGCCAACATTGCTCCCGTTATTTTTAAAAACCTTTATAAAAAAATATCCAAAAGTAAATTTAAAAATTGAAGAATTAACAACTGAAGAAATTATTAAGAAACTAACAGATGGACATATTGATGTGGCCATTGCTGCAACGCCTTTAGAAAATGAACTTATAAAAGAACGTGTTTTATATTATGAACCTTTTGTGGGTTTTGTTCCTTCCGAACATCGTTTATTTGCAAACAAAACAATCGATATTGAAAACCTAGACGTTGATGACATGCTATTACTGGAAGACGGGCACTGTTTTAAAGAAAGCATTCTTAATTTATGCGGTGCTTTTAGCCGAAGCAATCAACATTTTCAGTTGCATAGCGGAAGTTTTGATACGCTGATTAAATTAGCCAAAGAGGGATTGGGAATGACTCTATTGCCATATTTACAGACATTGGATATAAATGAAAAAGACAAAATTTACTTACGGGAATTTAAAAAACCTGTTCCAGCAAGAGAAGTGAGTATTATTTACCATAAGTCTCAGTTAAAAATACATTTAATTGAAACTTTTAAAACTGTAATCGACAGTGTCATTAGAGGCGTCATTACTTTTAATGACGTGAAAATTATTAGCCCAATACAACAGAAAAAGGGAGCTTAAAAGCTCCCTTTTTTATACTTAACCGAAGATAAACAAACATGCAATTCTGGTTTGTTGAGTGTAAACTCTCGCAACCATAAAAACAATTCCTTTACTTCAAAAGGTAATAATCTGTTCACTGCTTTTTCAAGCTCTTTTTTAAATAATTCAGTGTTAAAGCTAACTTTTTCGAGGACGGTTTTAGTATACTCAAACATTGCTCTTGCCATAAATAATTGGTTTTAGTTAGTGCTATAAGAACGTTAATGATGGTAATTTTATTACACTAAAATACAAAAAAAAAATTAATTCTAACTTAAAAACTGTTAAAGTTGATTCACTTTTTCAATTAATTTAGCAGCAGTAGCTTCTAAAGAATTTTCTACACTTTTAAAATGTACTTTTTTATTTTCAACTTTTTTAGCATTAACCATTTCAATTAAAGCATCAAACGCGTCAATAGCCTCATTTATAATTGCTTCAGAAACTTTTTTATCCGCTTTTGGGTTTAGTAATTCCCAGGTATAACACTCTTCAATAACATCTCCTAAAACGTAATTAATATCTTTTTTTAAGTTTTTAATACTTGCCATAATTTTTAAATTTTATAATATGCTGCAAAGGTACAAGATTTTGTTTCATTAAATAAATTAATTTTCTTTTTTAAAAACAATACCCTATACATATGATACTAATTTTAAGCATTTTATTGTTAAATATTTAACTCATATTAAATTTTTTATCAAAAAAAACAATATTTCACACCTAGTTAAATATTTTTTCTGTTTTTGAATTGATAAAGAAAGTAAAAAACACATATAAAATAACAATAAAAACGGTTATTGCAGCATTGCAATCGGTTTGCGCTATATCTGTTTCACGTAATTTTAAGCAACAACATATTTACATTCAAAAAAGCACTTTCAATAATTTTAGGGAATAACCAATCAATTGTAAAATAAATGAAAGGTGCTATTTGTAGCCAACATTATAAAATTGAATGATGTAGAATTACAATTAGCAATCACCATTAAAAATGAAAATGCCAATCATACGGGTTTAATTTGTAAAGCCATTTTTAAATTTGATTTAAAATGAACACCTTAACCTTATATTGCTTTTAACTTTTTCAAAGCATTTTCTATGTGTTTTTCAGCATTTAACTGACTGTTAAATACATATTGAACAATGCCATTTTTATCAATTACATACGTAACCCTTCCAGGAATTAAAAATAAATTTTTAGGCACACCAAATAAGTTCCGTACTACATTTTCTGTATCTGCCAACAGTATAAAAGGTAAATTATATTTTTCTTCAAATTTTTTGTGAGATGCAACACTATCCGCACTAATCCCAATTACCAAAGCGCCTAGATCATTAAAACTTTCAAAATCATCTCTAAACCTACAGGCCTGTTTAGTGCAACCCGGCGTGTCATCTTTCGGGTAAAAATAAATCACAATCGGTTTTCCTATACTTTGATTTACCGTGAAAATTTCATCATCCTGATTTTTTAAACTAAATGTTGGAACCTGATCACCTACTTCTATTTTTTTCATTTTTTTATGGGCTAAATTAAATACAATCAATAGCAAACCAACTGATATTACAATTATTAAACTGATTTTTCTCATATAAAATATGATTTCAAATTACAATTAATCTAATGAATTTTGTACTTTTGTTACACAAATGAGCATCTCATAAGATTTTAATTATGGTGAAAATACGCATTTTTAAATTTTCATGAAATGAAATTAACCCCAAAATAACTAAAATGAAAACTAAAATTTTCACCTTCTTTACCCTTTTTTTAATAACCGCTTTGTTTGGTCAAATAAACACAAATTTAAATGATTCCGTTTCTATTGGTTATCAATTTGATAATTTGATTGAAATTTCAAATCGCTATGAAGATTTCAGAGTTGTTAAAACCAATAACATCCTAGAATTAAAATCGAATGTAATGGATTCTATTTCCGCTGTAAAAAAAGAATTCGCTGCTGCGAAAAATGAAATAAATTCTCAAAAAAATACGATTGACAGTTTAAAAACGGCATTCAGTAGATCTGAAGAAACCATAAATACATTGAAGAACCAAACACAAAATATTTCATTCCTGGGGATTCAATTTAACAAAGATGTTTTTAAAACAATTCTATTATCAATAATTGCAGTTTTAACTATTATTGGCTTGGTTTTTATTTCAAAATATACACAAAGTAATAAAATCACTTCGCAAGCATTGAACGATTTAAAAGTTTTAGAAGAAGAATTTGAAACCCATAGAAAAAATGCTTTAGAGCGCGAGCAAAAAGTACGACGTGAATTGCTTGATGAAATTAACAAACACAAAAAAGACAGCTAATTACCCCCCTGAATAAACCACGAAATTTCTTGGTGTTTCATACAAAGTAATAGAAAGTTCTAAATCTTCAGCTATTTTTGAACGCAATTTATGCCAAATAACGACTGCTATATTTTCTGCAGTCGGGTTTAATGTCTTGAATTCAACAACTTCTTCATTTAAATTTTTATGATCGAATTTGTCTTCAATTTCAACTTCAATCAATTGCTTTAAAACTTTCATGTCCATCACAAAACCCGTTTCAGGGTGTATTTCACCTTTAACAGCAACAATCAGTTCATAATTATGACCGTGATAGTTCGCATTGGCACATTTACCAAAAACAGTAGCATTTCTCGCATCAGTCCATTCAGCATTGTACAACCTGTGTGCTGCATTAAAATGTGCCTTTCTGTTAACTGTTACTTTCATTTTCTTTATTCTTTAACAATTTATGATATTTTTTTTCATTCAATTCCCAAATAAATTTCCAAAATACCATTGCTCCTATGATAATAAAAAATGCAAAGAATTTTAAAAACGATTCGCTCAAATAAACTTCAGAAAATGAATAGTTCGACAGCTCAAATATTTTTGTGAGAAAAGCGGTTATTACACTCCATACAATACCCGTTCTAAGCGCAAATCGCAATCTGCCATTTTCACGTGTTTTTGCCCAGCTTTCAATAAATCTCAATTCACTTAATTTCATTAGCTCTTTTTTATTGTTTTATAAAATCGTAAAATTTTTCAAAAATAATTTTAAACCAGGCTGTATATATTTCTGGATTCACCAACATATCTTGCTTCACCTCTTCAACAGTCATATATTTAAAATTTTCAACCTCTTCCCTATTTAGAATCGGATTTTCATTGTAATACCCTACCATCACATGGTCCAATTCATGTTCTGTTAAGCCATTGTCAAATGGTGCTTTATAAATAAACGAGGTTTTCTCTTCCAACTCACAAACAAATCCCATTTCTTCCTGCAAACGTCTTTTCCCTGCTTCTATATTGGTTTCTCCATTTCGTTGATGACTGCAACAAGTATTCGTCCACAACAATGGCGAATGGTATTTATTTGCTGCGCGTTGCTGTAACATTAACTGATTTTTTTCATTAAAAACAAAAACCGAAAAAGCCCTGTGCAACACTGCTTTTTCATGTGCTTCCATTTTTGGCATTAAACCAATTTGCTCATCATTTTCATTTACTAAAATAACCTGTTCTTCTATCATATTTATTGTGGAATAGCCACAAATTTACAAAAAGATTA
>UPTN01000700.1_pt1 | contig 16347 bp, 16 predicted proteins | sample 2160111 | NCBI WGS metagenome assembly UPTN01 (sample SAMN06265058, study PRJEB28932) | marine metagenome | isolation source: Columbia River Estuary | place: USA:Columbia River Estuary, USA | collected 2014-05-05
ATCAGATTTTCCAGGACCACCGCAGACTGGGTGAACTCGATCTGGCTGCCTTGCTCCAGCCAGGTTTCCGACCCGCCGGGAGTCAGGCCAATATACTGACCTCCAATAAGTCCAGCGGTAAGAATCGCCGCCTCACTATCATCCGGCAACTGCTTGTACTGCTCGGCGATAATCATCTTCACCAACGCATTCATACGCTCCGGGTCATAAGAAATCCCCGTCACACGACCAATGGTTACTCCGGAAATCGTGACCGGCGCCCTGACCTTGAGGTCACCGACGTTTTCAAACCTGGCACTAATGATGTAACCCTTGTTTCCGATTTCGTTACTCAGGCCGGTGGTCTGGGTAATCAGGAAAAACAGGGCGCCAAAGCCCAGTAATACAAAAAGGCCTGCACCCATTTCGACGGCTCGCGTCTGTTTCATTATTCTGTCGCTCCGAATTTCATGTCCGGCGATCCACTACCGGGCGTAATTCCATCAATGATACCGACCAGCCTATCCAATCAGGGCAGCGGTCAGCATGTAATCCAATATCAGCACCGTGATCGCGGTGGTGACAACAGTGCGGGTAGTCGCCCTCCCCACCCCCTCGGCGGTGGGAACCGAGGTATACCCCTGGTATACCGCCAGCAAACTGGCCACAACGCCAAACACCACGCTCTTGATAACACCCTGGGCCACATCGGCGACCGCTACATTGGCATGCATCTGAGACCAGAAAGCGCCCTCATCCACACCCATGAAGGTCACGCCCACGATAAAGGCGCCGAATATAGCGACCATGTTGAATATTGCCGCCAGGAACGGCATTGCCACCACGCCGCCCAGGAAACGGGGAATCACGATACGCCGCACCGGATCCACTGCCATCATCTCCATGGCTGCCAACTGGTCGGTTGCCCGCATCAGGCCAATCTCCGAAGCCAGTGCAGTACCCGCACGTCCGGCAAACAACAACGCGGTTAGTACCGGTCCCAGTTCCTTGACCAGTGACAAGGTCGCGAAAGTTCCCAGGGCTTCCTCGGCGCCAAAGCGCTGCAACGTATCGAAACCCTGCAATCCCAGCACCATGCCTACAAACAAGCCGCAAGTCAGGATGATGGTCATCGACATGGTGCCACTATTGAACACCTGCTTGACCACCAGTCCCGGACGCCTCACCAGGGTGCGCGGCGTGTACATGACAATGTTAATGAAGAACAACGTCAATTCGCCGACGGTACGGACAAACGCCTTCATCGCATCACGAATTTCGCACAGCCAGTCCTTCATTCGACAACCCTGCCCAGTAGCTGCTCTTCATAATCGGGGCCTGGATAATGAAACGGCACCGGGCCTTCGGCCATCCCCGCCATGAATTGCTGGACTATCGGGTTACCATCCTTGCTCAATTCCTCCGGCGCTCCCGAGGCAACGACCTTGCCATCTGCCATCAGGTAGCTGCAATCGGCAATGGAGCCGATTTCCTGAACATCGTGGGAAACAACAATGGACGTAATTCCCAATGCATCATTCAAGCGCTTGATCAGGCGAAGGATGACGCCCATGGATATCGGGTCAAGACCCGCCAGGGGTTCGTCATAGATAATGATGTCAGGATCCATGGCCATGGAGCGGGCCAATGCCACCCTGCGCGCCATGCCACCGGACAGTTCAGAGGGCATCATCCGCCAGGTGCCTCGAAGCCCTACTGCGTGCAACTTGGTCAGCACGATATGCCGAATCAATTTCTCTGGCAGGTCGGTATGCTCGCGCAGCGGGAATGCGACGTTCTCAAACACATCCAGGTCAGTCAGCAAGGCGCCGTTCTGGAACAGCATGCCCATTCTGCGACGCATGGCGAACAACTGTTCCCGGGACATCGTGGACACGTCCTTTCCGTCCACGCATATATGACCCTTGTCAGGGGTTAGCTGACCGGTAATCAATCTGAGCAGGGTTGTCTTGCCGGTACCGCTTGGACCCATCACAGCAGTGATTTTCCCACGTGGGATATTGATGTTCAGCCCATCAAAAATAGGCTTCGCATCACGACTGAACACCACGTCGCGAATCTCGACAATACTTTTTGGACAATCTTTTTTCATACTTCCCTGTGCCAACGTCAGCCTTTTACCAGGCAGATCATGATGTGGCCCCGAAATTCCTATTTTCAACCCGATCCGCTTGATGCATCGCGATTAAGCTGGATCTTTTACTGAATAACCAAAACCTTGCGACAGCCCGGCCCACGCGATTCCGGCCATTCCCTGCTATTCGAACCGCAGATAGTAGCAAATCCAGCGCCTCCACGAGCATTTGATTAGCATTTGGTGCTTCCCCAAAAAGCAAAATGGTACTAAAATGGTACTGTTTTCCCCCAAGGTGAATTTCACATGCTCAGAATGAGCCGATTAACAGACTATGGAACGGTGATTCTGGCCTGCATGGCCGGGGACCCCAATGCCCTGTATTCGGCGTCGGATGTGGCAACCCGGGTGAGCCTGTCGCCACCCACCGTCAGCAAAATTCTTAAACTGATGGCCCGGGCCGGACTGGTAAACTCGGTGCGTGGCGCCCAGGGTGGCTACACCCTTTCCCGCGCTCCCCACACTATCACCGCAGCCCAGATTATTGATGCCCTGGAAGGGCCGGTAGCCCTGACTGAGTGCAGTACCGATGATGGACACTGCGAGCTTGAGCGGGTTTGCAACGTGGGTGGTGCCTGGCAGAAAATTAATGTGACCATTCGTCGCGCTCTCGAAGACATCACGCTGGATCAGTTACTCAGCTCGGGCGGCCAGCCCTTGCCGAGGATTGATTTGACCGGCGCATTGCCGATTTCCGAAAAACTGCATAGCTATACTGGGAACTGAACATGGCATCCGATAACCGGGAAGTTGAACAACTAGTTAATCGCGGATACGAACACGGTTTCTTTACCGATATCGAATCTGACACCTTGCCGCCTGGCCTGAATGAAGACGTCATTCGCGCCATTTCCGCCAAGAAGAAAGAACCGGAATTCCTGCTCGAATGGCGACTGCAGGCGTATCAGCATTGGCTGACACTCAAAGAACCCGAGTGGGCACACCTGAACCACACGCCTATCGACTACCAGGCAATTTCCTATTTTTCGGCGCCCAAGTCCAAGGACGATGCCCCGAAGAGTCTGGATGAGGTTGATCCAAAGCTGCTCGAAACCTATGAAAAGCTGGGAATCCCCCTGCACGAGAGAGCCCGCCTGGCAGGCGTGGCCGTGGATGCGGTATTCGACAGCGTTTCTGTCGGCACCACCTTCAAGGATAAACTGGCCAAGGCCGGGGTGATCTTTTGCTCGTTTTCCGAGGCGGTCCAGGAGCACCCGGAACTGATCAAGCAGTACCTGGGCACGGTAGTCCCCCACACTGACAACTACTTCGCCGCATTGAATTCTGCTGTCTTCACCGATGGCTCTTTCGTCTACATCCCGAAAGGCGTGCGCTGCCCCCTGGAACTGTCCACCTATTTCCGGATCAACGCCGCCAATACCGGCCAGTTCGAACGCACCCTGATAGTGGCCGCCGAAGGCAGCCACGTAAGCTACCTTGAGGGCTGTACCGCCCCCATGCGAGATGAAAACCAGTTGCATGCCGCGGTGGTAGAACTGATCGCCATGGACGATGCCGAGATCAAGTACTCCACCGTACAAAACTGGTACCCGGGAGATGAAGAAGGCCGTGGCGGCATCTACAACTTCGTCACCAAGCGTGGCGACTGTATAGGCAAGAATTCGAAAATCTCATGGACCCAGGTAGAAACCGGCTCGGCCATTACCTGGAAGTATCCCAGCTGTATCTTGCGGGGCGACAACTCGGTTGGCGAATTCTATTCCGTGGCGGTGACCAACAACCTGCAGCAGGCCGACACCGGCACCAAGATGATTCACATTGGACGCAATACCAGTAGCACCATCGTTTCCAAGGGTATCAGCGCGGGTCGCGCCCAGAGCTCGTACAGAGGCCTGGTGAAAATATTGCCCAGCGCCGAGGGTGCGCGCAATCACACCCAGTGTGACTCGCTGCTAATGGGCGACCAGTGCGGCGCCCACACATTCCCCTACGTGGAGGTCAAGAACCCCACTGCCCGTGTCGAACACGAGGCAACCACGTCGAAGATCGGGGAAGACCAGTTATTCTATTGCCGTCAACGCGGCATCTCCGAAGAAGACGCGGTCAACATGATCGTAAACGGCTTCTGCAAAGAAGTATTCAAGGAACTCCCCATGGAATTCGCTGTTGAGGCCCAGGCCCTGCTCAGCGTAAGCCTTGAAGGCGCAGTGGGTTAAGACACAACAAAACAGAACTGGACCATCGAAATGCTGAAGATAGACAACTTGCAAGCACGTGTTGAAGGCCGCGAAATTCTCAAGGGCCTGTCCCTTGAAATTGGAAAGGGCGAAGTACACGCAATCATGGGGCCCAACGGCTCGGGAAAGAGCACCCTGGTGCAACTGCTGGCCGGTCGGGACGACTACCAGGTCACCGGCGGCACAGTGTCTTTCATGGGCAAGGACCTGCTGGAACTTGATCCGGAAGAGCGCGCCCGTGAGGGTCTGTTCCTGGCCTTCCAGTACCCGGTGGAAATCCCCGGGGTGAACAACACCTACCTGCTCAAGGCTGCCTTGAACGCCATGCGCAAGCACAGGGGCGAAGTGGAGCTGGACGCCGTGGAGTTTCTGGGCCTGATTCGCGACAAGATGAAGCTGATGGAAATGGATTCCAGTTTCCTGAATCGTGGCGTCAACGAGGGTTTTTCGGGCGGCGAGAAAAAGCGTAACGAGATCCTGCAGATGGCTGTACTGGAGCCGAAACTGGCGCTGCTGGATGAAACAGACTCCGGGCTGGACATCGATGCCCTGAAAGTCGTTGCCAATGGCGTTAACAGCCTGCGCGACAGCGAACGAAGCATCGTGATGGTTACCCATTACCAGCGACTGCTTGATTACATCGAACCCGATTTCGTACACGTCCTGTCAGGCGGAAAAATTATTCGCTCCGGGGACAAGAGCCTGGCCCTTGAACTGGAGCGCCGGGGTTACGACTGGGTTCTCCAGGAGGCTCTGGAGGAAGCGCAGGCATGAGTGCACATCCTGCTGAAGCCCTTCAGGGCTTGCGAGATACCTTTGCCGGCGGCGCGCCGTCAGACCCGGTGCTGCGCGAACAGCGTGAGCATGCCCTGGAACGTTTCATGGAGCGCGGGTTCCCCGGTACCGGGGAAGAAAACTGGCGCTACACAAACCTGCGAGCCCTCACCCGCCGTCAGTTCATCACTGCCCCGGACGGAAGCCTGTCCAACGAGCAGGTCGCGGCCTGTCGCATACCAGAGCTGGACTGCCACACCCTGGTCTTCCTGAACGGACGATTGCAGACTGAGCACAGCGACTCATCGTTGCCCGCCGGGCTGCGCATCAGTTCCCTGGAAGCGCTGGACGACGAAGACGATGAGAATATTCGGCCGGCATTTCGTGAACTCAATTCCGCCTTCGCCCAAGACGCCCAGCTGATTGAGGTCGCCGCCGACACGGTGATAGAGAAACCGCTTTACCTGCTGTTTATCAGCGCTGCTGAAGAACAGCCGATCATGGTCCATCCCAGGATCGAACTCGCAGCAGGCAGCAATTCAAAATTCAGCCTGGTGGAGCATCACGTTTCCCTGGAGCAGGACGAGAACCTGGTCAATACGGTCACCGACATCGACATGGCAGCCGGCGCAAGACTCACCCATACCCGGATCCAGGACGCCAGTAACAAATCCTTCCAGATTTGCCGGGTTTACGTGGAGCAGGCTCGCGACTCCCACTACACAAACCACCATATTTGCCTGGGTTCTACCCTGGCGCGTATGGACATCGATGCCAGCCTTCGTGAACGCGGTGCGGAAATTGAACTCAACGGACTGATGTTCGGAAAAGGTCGCCAGCACATGGACACCCATACCCTGGTGGATCACCTGGCTCCAAACACTTTGAGCCGGGAAGTGTACCGCTGCATCCTGGATGGAAAATCCCGGGGCGTATTTAACGGCAAGGTCGTGGTACACAAGGACGCTCAGAAAATCGAGGCTCACCAGGCCAGCAACAATCTGCTGCTGTCAGAGAATGCTGAAATTGATACCAAGCCTGAACTGGAAATCTATGCGGACGACGTGAAGTGCAGTCACGGCGCTACCGTTGGACAGCTTGATCGCAACGCCTTGTTCTACCTGCTCTCTCGCGGCATCGACCGGGAGACCGCTCGTGGCCTGCTGGTATTCGCGTTCGCCGATGAGGTCGTGGCGAAAGTGGCCGAGCCCGGCATTCGCAGGGCAATGGAAAAACGCATTGTTGGTCGCCTGCCCGACGGCGAAATGCTGAAGGAGTTCATGTGAGCAACTCTTCCGACAGCCCGATATTGAGCAGCGACAGCGAAGCCTGGGCAGAGAATATTCGTCGCGAGTTCCCTATCCTGGATCAAGAAGTGCGTGGCAAGCCACTGGTCTTTCTGGACAGTGCAGCCTCTTCCCAGCGGCCCCGCAGCGTCATCGATGCGGTCACCTGGTATGAAGAACATGACCACGCCAATGTTCACCGTGGCGTGCATACCCTTAGCCAGCGGGCAACGGATGCGTTCGAAGGCGCCAGGGAAAAGGTGCGCGGCTTTATAAATGCAGAATCAACCAGCGAGATTATCTTTGTTCGCGGCACCACCGAGGGCATCAACCTGGTGGCCTCCAGCTTCGGGCAAAAGTTCATTGGCGAGGGTGACGAGATCATCATCAGCCACATGGAGCATCACGCCAACATCGTTCCCTGGCAGATGCTGTGTGAACGAAACAAGGCTGTGCTGCGGGTCATCCCCATGGATGAGCGCGGGGAACTGGACTACCAGGCTTACCTGGACCTGCTCGGCCCGCGCACCAAGATCGTGGCCCTGAACCATGTCTCCAACGCACTGGGAACCATCAACCCGGTCAAGCAGTACGTGGCTGCCGCCAGGGAGAAAGGAATTCCGATCCTGCTGGACGGCGCCCAGGCGGTTCCCCACATGCCGGTGGATGTACGCGACCTGGATTGCGATTTCTACGTGTTCTCCAGCCACAAGATGTACGGACCCACCGGGGTAGGCGTTTTGTACGGCCGGAAGTCGTTGCTGGAACAACTGCCTCCCTACCAGGGTGGCGGCGATATGATCCTGGCGGTGACGTTTGAGAAAACCCTCTACAACGAACTGCCCTACCGTCTTGAGGCCGGCACCCCCAATATTTCGGGAGTGGTTGGCCTGGGTGCTGCCGTGGACTTCCTGCAGCGAGTCGGGATCGACAACGCCGAACGTCGGGAACAGGAACTGCTGGCCTACGCCACCTCGGCGCTGGAGAACATACCGGGCCTGAGAATGATCGGCACCGCCAGCCACAAGGCCGGCGTTATGTCCTTCGTCATGGAGCGGGCACATCCCCACGATATCGGCACCATATTGGATACCGAGGGTGTCGCGGTACGCACCGGACACCACTGCGCCATGCCGGTAATGGACTTTTTCAAGGTCCCGGCTACTGCAAGAGCGTCCCTGGGCATTTACAATACGCGCCTCGATATCGACAAACTGGTTGAAGCACTGCAACGCGTACGCGAGGTACTTGGATAATGGACCTGAGGGACTTGTATCAGGACATCATTGTTGACCACAACAGAAGCCCCAGGAACTTCCGGCTCATCGATCCGGCAGACTATGAGGCCCAGGGATATAACCCACTGTGTGGAGACAAGCTTGGCGTCTACCTGAATCTCAGGGACGGACACATAGATGACCTGGCCTTCCAGGGATCTGGCTGTGCGATCTCCGTTGCCTCCGCATCGTTGATGACCGAGGCGGTCAAAGGGCTTTCCGAGTCCGAGACCAGGAAACTGTACGAGCAGGTTCATGACATGCTCACTGGTGCAGACACAGACGTGGATCCCATGGATCTTGGAAAGCTGGCCGCACTGGCCGGTGTCCGCGAATATCCTTCGCGGGTAAAATGCGCCAGCCTGTGTTGGCACACATTGATAGCGGCACTGGACAAACAGTCCGATGCCGTCACTACGGAGTAAGCATGTTCGGGCATAGCAACGAACCCGTCACTCTTGAACGGGACTGCCGCGGAGTAATCATCCCCGCCGGTGACGAAGTAACTTTGAAAGCCGGTAGCCACGGGTTCATTACCCAGGCCCTGGGTGGAAGCTTTACGATCTACATAGAGGGCAGCTTGTTTCGCATCGCAGGGGTGGACGCGGACGCCCTGGGCAAAGAACCGACCAAGCCGCCGGAACTGGCCGAGGACGCCTCGGATGAAGACGTTGAAGCGCTGGCATGGGAGCAGATGAGAACCTGCTTTGACCCGGAGATTCCGGTCAACATTGTCGACCTGGGCCTGATATACAGTTGCCAGTTGATGAACGTGGAAAACGGCCTTCGACAGGCCATCATTACCATGACCCTCACCGCTCCCGGCTGCGGAATGGGCGATATCCTCGTCCAGGATGTAAAAGAGAAAGTCGAGATGATTCCTACCATCGAGGCTGCGATCGTTGAACTGGTATTTGATCCGCCCTGGAACCAGAGCATGATGTCCGAAGCAGCCCGACTGCAAACCGGCCTCATGTAATCGGAGCTAAATAGCATGGCATTAAACTGGCTGGACGTTACCAGCGAAGCTGACCTGGCGCCGGGTGAATTCGAAGTTCTCGAACTGGATGAATGCGTGATTGCGCTGTTCAACCTTGACGGCATGTACTACGCCATCGAAGATATTTGCACCCATGACAATGAAGAATTGACTGGCGGTCCAATTGACGGCGATCAGATTATTTGCCCCCGACACGGCGCGCGTTTTTGCATCCGCACGGGCAAGGCCCTCACCGCCCCCGCCTACGAAGCCGTGGCCACGTTCCCCACGCGGGTGCAGGATGGCATGATCCAGGTACAAGTCGATACTGACTAGAGGTCATCATGACAAGATTGCTGCTCACCGCTTTTTTCCTACTGTTCACCCAGGCTGCCCTGGCGCAGTCTGAGGATGCGGATGCAAACACCCTCGAGTTAAAGGCCACCTGCGAGCACCTGATCCTGGCCGTGGAGAACTCCGGACTGACCTTCATCCGGAATAACAACCGGGCAACCGGCGACAAGGCTGCCCAGCACATACGCCGCAAGTACGAACATTTTCAGGATGAGATCACCAGCCCCGAAGAGTTCATCGAATTCACGGCCACACGCAGCCTGATGACTGGCAAGGCCTATGAAGTAGTGCTGGCCGACGGCCAGCGCATGCCATTAAAAGACTGGATGCTGGGCATTCTCCAGCTGTACCGGGACGACTCCCCAAGCTCCCCGTAGACAGTTAGCAGGAAAGGACTCCCAATCATGCTGAAACTTATTCTTTTACGTCATGCAAAAAGCGCTTGGGCCCAGGGCGCGCAAAGTGATTTTGAGCGTCACCTCAATGAACGCGGCGAACACGATGCCAAGATGATAGGCCAGCGCATGAGCGCTCGAGGCATCAAGCCCGGAAAAATCCTGAGCAGTCCCGCAACCCGGGCAAAGCGCACCAGCAAACTGGTATCAGCCGAACTGGGAGTTAGTGAGACGGCAATCTCCTATGACCGCAGAATCTACCTTGCCGAACCCGGCGACTTGATGGCTGTACTGCGCGAACTGACTGTGGAGACTCCTGAAATCATGGTGGTCGGACACAATCCCGGCATCACCGGATTTGCGGGACGCCTGGCCGATGCCCACGTGGACAACATGCCTACCAGCAGCTACGCCGAAATCACCTTTGAACTTGAGAAATGGAAAGATGTGGATTGGGAAACAGGAACCCTGACCCATTTCGACTGGCCGGCTAAAACCGGCAGGACAGAGGACTAGCCGAACTTCTTGTTCACCCGCTACGCGCCTAGCATTCGGGTACGTTGACAGCCAGGCCGCCCAAAGAAGTTTCCTTGTAATTACTCGCCATATCCAGGCCTGTCTGACGCATGGTCGCGATCACCTGATCCAGGCTGACGCTGTGCTTTCCGTCTCCGCGTCTTGCCAGGCTGGCGGCATTAATCGCCTTCACCGCGCCCATGGCATTACGTTCGATACAGGGAATCTGGACCAGGCCACCCACCGGATCGCAAGTCAGCCCCAGATTGTGTTCCATGCCAATCTCAGCGGCATTCTCCACCTGTTCAGGCGTGGCACCCCTGGCTGCTGCAAGACCGGCCGCAGCCATTGAACAGGCCACACCCACCTCACCCTGGCAGCCCATTTCGGCACCGGAAATCGATGCGTTGCGCTTGTACAGCACTCCCACAGCGCCGGCGGTAAGCAGGAAGCGATAAACGCCCTCCACGTCCGAGCCCGGAATGAAATTCACGTAGTAGTGCAGCACGGCTGGAATCACGCCTGCCGCACCATTGGTGGGCGCCGTTACCACTCGGCCACCCGATGCATTTTCTTCATTGACCGCCAGCGCCCAGACATTCACCCATTCCATGGCGTTGAGCGGATCGCCAATACCCGCCTCTTCCAGGTTGCGGGCCATCAGGGCCGCGCGGCGGCGGACCTTGAGATTTCCAGGCAACACACCGTCCTGCCGAAGGCCACGAGCCACGCAGTCCTGCATGGCACTCCAGATTCTATCCAGCTCTGACTCAATCTCGGCATCGGGGCGCCACTTGCGTTCGTTGCCGCGAATCAACTCATGAATCGGCAAGTGATGCCGTTGTGACAGATCCAGCAACTCCTGGGCGGAAACAAAAGGATAAGGAAATGTTTCGTGTTCCCTGGCATCGACAGGGACATCCTCCTGCTCACCGGATTCCACGATGAAGCCACCGCCTATGGAGAAATACTCCCGTGCGAGCAACGGTTCAAAGTGATTGTCCAGGGCGGTGATCCGCATCCCGTTGCTGTGACCGGGCAACACCTGGTCTTTCAGAAACAACAGGTCCAGCACTTCATCAAACGCGATTTCCTTGCGACCACCCAGCAGAAGTTTTCCCTGCTCGCGGATTTCCCCCAGGCGTGCCTGCACACTGTCCGGATCAATCCCGTCCGGTAGCGAACCTTCGAGACCCAGCATCATGGCGGTGTCCGTGCAGTGTCCTTTACCGGTCAGCGCAAGAGAACCGTATAACTGCACCGCAACCCGGTGCACTTGATCAAAGCATCCCTGTTCTTCGAGAGTCCTTACAAAGCGCTCGGCCGCCCGCATGGGCCCCATGGTATGGGAACTGGACGGACCTATACCTACCTTGAAAATATCGAAGATGCTTATGCTCAAGTGAGCTCCTGCTAGCGGTCAGCGGACAGAGACAACAAACTCGTGTCCCCGCCTACTGCCGCGGTATTGATGGAAAGCGTCCGCTCTGTTGCGAAACGGTGAAGATAATGAGGTCCGCCGGCCTTGGGACCTGTGCCAGACAGGCCGCAACCACCAAAAGGCTGCACCCCGACGACGGCACCGACCATGTTTCTATTCACGTAAACATTGCCCACCTGGACCCGGCGATTCACGTACCTGGCCATGCCATCGATACGACTGTGCACACCCAGGGTCAGACCAAAACCTGTGTTACGAATACTCTCCAGAACCTTGTCCAGGTCAGATGCCTTGTAACGCACGATATGCAGAACCGGCCCGAAGACTTCTTTCTCCAGGATACCGATGTCATCGATTTCCACCGCCACCGGCGCCAGGAACGTACCGTGAGAAGACTCCTCCGGCACCTTGCACTGGTGAATAATCTTGCCCATCTGCGCCATCTTGCTGACGTGTTCTTCCAGCAAGCCCAGAGCCTCGCGATCAATCACGGGACCCACGTCAGTGGACAACAAGGCAGGATCTCCGACCCTGAGTTCCTGCATGTAGCCCTTCAACAACTCAATGACCCGGGGAGCAATTTCATTCTGAAGAAACAACACACGCAATGCCGAGCAACGTTGGCCGGCACTGTTGAATGCCGACATCACGACGTCTTTCACCACCTGTTCTGGCAAGGCCGAACTGTCGACAATCATGGCATTCTGGCCACCGGTCTCGGCGATCAGGGTACCAATCGGGCCAGGCCTGGCGGCCAGGGTCCGGTTAATCAGGCGCGCGGTATCGGTTGATCCGGTGAATGCCACCCCTGCCACCCGCGGGTCGGCCACAGCAGTTCCACCGACACTTGCCCCGTCACCGGGCAAAAAGTGCAACACACCGGTAGGCACGCCCGCCTGGTGGAACAGTCCCACCACTTGGGCCGCAACCAGCGGAGTCTGTTCCGCAGGCTTGGCTATGACCGCATTACCCGCTGCCAGCGCAGCGGCTACCTGGCCGGTAAATATCGCAAGAGGGAAATTCCACGGACTGATGCATACAAATGTGCCACGCCCGTGCAGGCTGAGCTGATTTAACTCACCGGTGGGCCCTGGCAGCCTTTCCTCGCCTGCAAACTCAGCCCGGCAACGGGCCGCGTAGTAGCGCAGGAAGTCCACCGCTTCACGCCATTCCGACACCGTGTCCGGCAAGGACTTGCCCGCCTCACGAATACACAGGGCCATCAATTCATGCATGTGTTCCTGGAACAGGTCCGCGGTCTTTTCCAGGATTTCGGCACGGCGAGCCGCCGGGGTCTTGTTCCAGCCCGGCTGGGCAGCGCATGCCGCGGTAATCGCCTGGTCAACATGCTCAGGCGTGGCATCCGCAACCGAACCAATCTGCCGACGACGGTCCGACGGATCATAAATAGCGTGAGCCGTGGCTCTTGAGGTAACCCCATTAACCACAGGCCCTGCCTCTTTCTGGGACGTCAGGGAGTTATGCATGGCCAGTGACAGCTGTTTCAGCGCTAACGGGTCCGCAAGGTTCAATCCCGCAGAATTCGCTCTCTGGGGAGCAAACATGTCCGCTGGCAGTCGGATATGGGGATGGGGAATTTGCTCGAAGGCCTCTACCTGGGCCACCGGGTCCGCCACCAGGTCAGAGATAGGGGCGCTTTCGTCAACGATACGGTGCACAAAGGAGGTATTCGCGCCGTTCTCCAGCAAGCGCCGCACCAGGTAGGGCAGCAAGTCTTCGTGCTTGCCAACCGGCGCATACACCCGGCAAGGAAGGTTCAGGCGATCGGCGGGCACGATCTCGTCATAGAGCTCTTCACCCATGCCGTGCAGGCGCTGGAACTCGAACTCACGCTCCCCTGCCATGCTCAGAATGCTGGCTACGGTATGGGCGTTATGTGTGGCGAACTGGGGATAAATCTTGTCGCCCTCCTCCAGCAATACCCGGGCGCAGGCCAGGTAGGCCACATCGGTATTCGGCTTGCGGGTAAACACCGGATAGGACGCCAGCCCCTGCTCCTGGGAGCGCTTGATTTCGGTATCCCAGTAAGCGCCCTTGACCAGCCGTACACATATCGTGCGGCCGACTTCAGAACTCAGGCGACACAACCAGCGCACCACTTCCAGGGAACGTTTCTGGTAGGCCTGCACCGCCAGTCCAAAACCGTTCCAGCCAGCCAGGTCCGGATCACGGTAGACCCGCTCAATCACTTCCAGGGAAAGTTGCAGACGATCTGCTTCCTCCGCATCCACGGTCAGGGCAATGCCTGCATCCCGGGCCTGCAGCGCCAGGTCTTTCAGGCGCGGCGTGAGTTCTTCCAGCACCCGTCTGCGCTGGGCAAGTTCATAACGCGGAAACAGCGCCGAGAGCTTCACGGAAATACTGGGCAAGTCTTCTATTTTCGCCGACTTATCAACCATTCCGCCCAGGGTGGTAATCGCGTCCGAATAGGCCTGCAGATAACGCCTGGCATCCGCCGAGGTCAGAGCGGCCTCGCCCAGCATGTCGAAGGAATAGCGGAAGATTCGATTGTCTTCCTTCTGGGAGCGCTTCATGGCCTCGGTAATATTCCGGCCCATGACAAACTGGTGCCCCATGATCTTCATTGCCTGTCGCAATGACGCCCGCACCACGGGTTCGCCCATGCGAGACATCAGTCGGGACAGGAAATTCGCCGGATTTTCCATGGCGACTTCTTCGGGCCGTACCAGTTTCCCGGTAAGCATCAACCCCCAGGTCGAGGCGTTTACAAACATCGAGTCGCTGGTACCCACGTGCTCCTGCCATTTTCCGGTAGACAGCTTGTCGGCAATCAACTTGTCGGCGGTCTCGGCATCGGGCACCCGCAACAGGGCCTCTGCCAGGCACATCAGCACCACGCCTTCCTGGGAGGACAGGTCGTACTTTTTCAAAAAGGCATCCAGGCCACCCTTGCGCTTACGGTTGCTGCGCACAGCGGTAACCAGGGCGGCCGCAGTCTCCTGGACTTGCCTGGACTGAGCTTCAGTCAGGCGTGCGATATCCAGCAGCCTGTTAATACACAGGGTTTCATCCTCCAGGTATTTTTCCTGGATCGGAAGCTGGCTATCAGGTTGTTCAGGCGCGGACGAAGAAAAAATAATCTCTCCGGCGTCCACCGAGGCATGTTGCGTAGGATGCACTGGGTAAGTCTCCAGAATCGTTTGAATGCACTGGTCGGCAGGAAAGCATCAGATCCAGCGTGAAATTATTGCGAGGAGGCAAATCTTGATAGCAAATCGGCCCAAATACAAGCCGAAACACGATCCTCAGCGGCTATTGTTGCAGCGCTCCAGCCAGCGCCGGTAATCGTCCAGAATCCGGGCGTGATCAAAGGCCAATGGCGGCAACGCATCCAGGCTGTAGATTCCAACCGCCTTTGCATCATCTGCCGCGACGGGCTGACCTGCCGCCGCACCGGTAAACACCACGCTGACCGTGTGACCACGTGAATCCCGTTGCGGATCCGAATAAACGCCCAGCATGGGGCCCAGCACGATATCCAGGCCGGTTTCCTCCCGGGCCTCTCGCACCACTGCCTGCTCCACGGTTTCACCCAGATCCACAAAGCCACCCGGCAACGCCCATCCCAGTGGCTCGTAGCGGCGTTCTATCAGGACAATAGGCGCACCGGGACGATCCCTCAGGGCAATAATCGCATCGACAGTCAGGGCCGGAGTCGCGGGACGGGGCATGGTTATCGGCCTCTGAGCTGATTGAGTTGGCGACGGGATCGCTTGTCCGGTCTAACCTCGGGCTTGGGCTCTGACAACCGGTCCAGTTGCCTTTGCTCCTTGTTTGTCTCTCTTCGAGCGACGCTTTGCTCGGTTTCCTCGTAGAAAGTGACTGCCTCAACCGCCGGGCCACGTCTTCGGGGCATGCCCAATACCCGGATTTCCCTGATATCAGGCTGGCTTCCCACGCTTAACAAATCGCCTTCTTTCAAGGCTCGCGCCGGTTTGACCCGTTGCTCGTTCAGGTGCACGAGCCCCCCCGATACGGCCTTTGCCGCCAGGGAGCGGGTTTTGTAGAACCGTGTGGCCCAAAGCCACTTGTCTATTCGTAAACCTTCCATCGAGTTGGTTAATCCGACCGCTGCTAGTCCGATTCAGTCTACCCCAGCCACTCACAGGACGCAGCAATCTCTGAGGCCTACGAAATCCCTTTTCTACTGCTATAATCAGCCTCCTTTACCAACAAAGATCTAGAAAAATGGATGCGGAATTTCTGAACAACCTGAAGCAGGAACTGCAGACCCTGCGCGAGACCGGACTGTTCAAGCCAGAACGGGTCATCACCACGCCCCAACAGGCAGTCATTGGCGTACAAAATGGCCAGGAGGTCATTAATTTCTGCGCCAACAACTACCTGGGCCTGGCAAACCACCCGGCCCTGGTCCAGGCAGCCCACGAGGCGCTGGACAAGTACGGCTACGGCATGGCCTCGGTACGCTTCATCTGCGGCACCCAGACCGTTCACAAGGAACTGGAACAGCGCATTTCCGAGTTCCTGGGCACCGAGGACACCATCCTCTACCCCTCGGCCTTTGATGCCAACGGCGGCTTGTTTGAAACCATCCTGACCGAACAGGACGCGGTGATCAGCGATTCCCTGAACCATGCCAGCATCATCGACGGCATTCGCCTGTCCAAGGCGCAGCGCTTGCGCTATGCCAATAACGACATGGCGGACCTGGAGAGCAAGCTCATCGAAGCACGCAGCGCCAGGGCGAAACTGATCGCCACTGACGGCGTGTTTTCCATGGATGGCACCATCGCTAGCCTGGACCAGATATGTGACCTTGCCGACAAGCATGGCGCGATGGTCATGGTGGACGATTGTCACGCCACCGGCTTCATGGGCGCCAACGGCCGCGGCTCTCACGAGTACCGTGACGTGGTGGGACGGATCGATGTATTAACCGGCACCCTGGGCAAAGCCCTGGGCGGCGCCTCCGGCGGCTATGCCAGCGGCA
>UPTN01000702.1_pt1 | contig 16333 bp, 16 predicted proteins | sample 2160111 | NCBI WGS metagenome assembly UPTN01 (sample SAMN06265058, study PRJEB28932) | marine metagenome | isolation source: Columbia River Estuary | place: USA:Columbia River Estuary, USA | collected 2014-05-05
TTACTTCAGTTGTAAGAGCAAGAAAAGTTCAAAGAAAAAACAGAAGTAAGAACAACCTCAAAAAGGTCGCTATAGTGGGATATACCAACTCTGGTAAATCAACATTATTAAATAATCTAATGGAATTTACAAACAAAAATCTAGATAAACAAGTCTTAGAAAAAGATATGTTGTTTGCTACTTTGGAAACATCAACAAGACAAATAATATTAGATGATAATAAAGAGTTCATAATAACTGATACAGTAGGATTTATATCCAATCTCCCACATAAACTTGTAGAATCATTTAAATCAACATTAGAAGAAATAACTGAGGCTGATTTGTTAATTCATGTAGTTGATTCAAGTAACCCATATAGGGAAACTCAAATCGAGGTAACAAATAAGACTTTAGAGGAAATTGGAGTTAAAGATGTAGAGACTCTTTATGTTTATAATAAAGCTGACTTAATAGAAGAAATACCACATCAAGGCCATTTTCCATCAGTTATTGTATCTTTAAAATCAGACGAAGGCGTTGTTGTTGTATTAGAAAAGCTTAAAGAAATGTTATATAAAGAATATGAGATTGTTACATTGATGATCCCATATGAAAAAGGAGATATAACTTCAATGCTGAGTAGTAATTCAAAAATAATCAATTCAGAATACTTGGATGAGGGCACTAAAATAGAAATAGAACTAAGTCCACTCCAAAAAATAAAATATGCCAACTATATAATAAAAAAATAACACTACAATAGTGTTATTTTTTTATATATTCATCGTATTCATTCAACAGTTTTATTAACTCTTCTTTTCGGCTCACTTTAGCTATCTCCCTCTTAACATGAGTAGCTCCCTTCATCCCTTTTATGTACCAGGCTGCATGAGATCTCATTTCTAAAAGAGCAATCTTTTCACCTTTAAGTTCTATGAGTCGATTCATATGATCAATTATATAATTAATTTTAACTTCGTCATTAATCACTTTGTCATAATGTCCAGTTTCTAAAAAATCTACAGTTTGTTTAACTAACCACGGATTACCAAGCAACCCTCTTCCAATCATAACTGCGTCACAATTAGTTTCCTCAATCATTCTTAATGCATCTTCTGGAGATAAAATATCACCGTTCCCAATCACAGGAATTTTAACAGCATCTTTCACAGCCTTTATCTTTGTCCAATCAGCTTTTCCTGAATACATTTGGCTCCTAGTTCTACCGTGAATTGCAATAGCCTTTGCTCCAGCTTTTTCGCATAATTTAGCGATTTCCACACAATTAATTGTTGACAAGTCCCACCCAGTTCTCATTTTAACAGTGACTGGTTTTTCAACATTTTTAACTACCTGAGAAACTATCTGAAATATCTTTTCAGGATATAACATTAGCTTCGATCCAGCATCATTTTTCACAATTTTTGAAACTGGACATCCTAAGTTAATATCGATAATATCACAATTTGATTGTTTATCAATAATTTTAGCACCTTCTACAATACTTTCTATATCTCCACCAAAAACCTGCATTGTTAATGGTTTTTCCTCATCAACTACTTCAATCATTTTATGGGTTTTTTCGTTACCATACATCAATGCTTTATCACTAACCATTTCCGCGTAGATAAGCCCTGCCCCAAATTCTTTAACTATAGTTCTAAAAGCAATATTAGAAACCCCTGCCATAGGGGCAATTATTACTTTATTTTTGATTTCTACATTTCCTATTTTAAACATTATTAACACATCCTAATCATTAATCCATTTAATTGTACATAAATGTTTTAACAATTGCAATGTGAATGATTTTATTTATGAGGATAATTTGTTATAATATGATTTGGTGATAATATGAGAGATTATTTAGTGAAAGCATATGCCTTCGATGGCACAGTAAGAATTTATTCAGCAAAGACTACAGATTTAGTTGAACATGCAAGAGAAATCCATGATTTGTGGCCAACCAGTGCTGCTGCCCTAGGAAGATTACTTACAACAAGTGTGATAATGGGTGCAATGTATAAAGGAGATCAAGAATTAACAATTCGAGTTGATGGTGATGGCCCACTTGGTGGAATGGTGAGCACAACAAATACCCATGGTCAAGTAAGAGGTTACGTCTCAAACCCCCATGTTTTCTTACAATATAGTAGTGGGAAATTAAACGTAGGAAAAGCAGTGGGTAATGGCTTTATTCACGTGACTAAAGATTTAAAGGTAAGAAATATGTTTACAAGTAGCTCAGCAATACAAAGCGGAGAAATTGGTGAAGATTTTGCTTACTATTTTACTGCTAGTGAACAAATCCCAAGTGCAGTAGGTTTAGGGGTTTTGGTGAATGAAGATAATTCAGTAAAAAGTAGTGGTGGATTTATATTACAACTAATGCCTGGTTGTAAAAAAGAAACAATCACAAAAATTGAATTAGCAATTAAAAACCTAAAACCTGTTAGTGAAATGATAGAAAATGGACTAACTCCAGAAGATATCGTAAATGAGATAACAAAAGGCGATCATCAATTTTTAGAAAAACTTGATTTGTCATATTATTGTACTTGTTCAAAAGAAAAATTTGAAAAGGGTTTAATAGCAATTGGTACAGATCAGTTAACTGAAATATTAAATGAAGACAAGAAAGCAGAAGTACATTGTGATTTTTGTAGTACTAAATATATATTTACAGAACATGATTTAGTTAAACTATTGGCTAATGCAAAGAAGGACTAGTAATATAAGTCCTTTTTTTATATATATTTATGTATGTAATTATAATTAAAGGCAATATTAAAATATATATATGTATTGATTATATTGATACTTACCGCTTTAATATAGCGATTACACCCCATAAGTGTAATAACAAGTATGTTATAATGTTTTAATTGTAAAAAATAGAATTTATAGCGTAATATGTATCATATTCTAAATTAATGTATAGTTTATTAAGATAAAATAGGCTAAATTAATATTTAAAATACATCTTTATAGTTAGAAAAGAGAACAAAGACTCTTCCTCGCTTAATTACAGCCATTTCCACTAAATAACTTTGATTTTTATAATAAATTAAGACTTTTTTATTAGATTTTGTAGTCAACTTAAGATTTATTTTGGTTATTTCCTGTTTTTTGTATGAAAAATCAAAAATAATCTGTTTTTTATATTTATTATTGGTAAAAATCCTAATATTAGTCCACTAAATGTGACTTTTTTCTGTTTTTATGATAATTAGTGAGTTATTTTAAATATCTCCATATATTCCCTTATATAAATTTGTATAATCTTGCTAATTATCTATTAATGTTTGATTTTTAACTAATTTGATTAAATATTCTTTGAAAACAACCATATAAAATACTTTATATTACTAATAAATATAGGTAAATGTGTTCAATTTAAGTAAGAATGACTAATTAGTATCCCAAATTCAAACGATGCTTTAAATTAGGGGTTTCCCTCTAATTATTGTTGCCATATATAATAGATATTACAAAAAAAAGCCATTCTCAATGAGATGGCTTTTTGTTTTATATAACTTTTAAGTACTTTTTAATTTCCCATTCAGTTACACTTGTTCTAAAATCGTCCCATTCCTTTTTCTTTGCAGTTACAAATTTTTCAACAACATGTGAACCAAGAGCCTCTTGGATTACGTCATTGCGTTTTAACTCTTTAACCGCATCTTTAAGGTTTTCTGGAAGATTCTCAATACCTAGAGATTCTCTTTCGTCTCTACTAAGTTCATAAAGATTAATATATACTCTGTCTGCACATTCTAATTTCTTTTCAATACCTTCAAGTCCACTTGCTAAAATTGCTGACATTGCTAAATATGGATTTGCTGCTGGATCAACAGATCTAATTTCAGTACGTGTTGCACGTCCTCTTTTAGCGGGAATTCTTATCATTGCACTTCTATTAGCATCACTCCAAGATACATAGCAAGGAGCTTCATACCCAGGTATTAATCTTTTATATGAATTAACTGTTGGATTTGTTATAGCTGTAAAAGAACGAGCATTTTTCATAATTCCTGCAATCCAATACATTGCTGTCTGACTTAGTCCAATTTCTCCTTTTGGATCAGCAAATGCATTATTACCTTCGGCATCTTGTAATGAGCAGTTTGTGTGCATACCTGAACCATTTATATGTGATATTGGTTTAGGCATAAACGTTGCGTGAAGTCCATGTCTTTTTGCAACATTCTTAACAACTAATTTAAATGTTTGTAAATTATCACAAGCTTCTAATGCTCCGTCAAACTCAAAATTAATTTCATGTTGTCCGGGTGCTACTTCATGGTGCGATGCTTCCATTTTAAATCCTATTCTTTCAAGTTCTAATACTATATCTCGTCTACAATCCTCTGCACCGTCTACTGGAGCTAAATCAAAGTATCCTCCATCATCATTAAAATCTAATGTTGGATTTCCTTTTTCATCTAATTTGAAAAGGAAAAACTCTGGTTCAACACCTATATTAAATGCACTAAATCCCATCTCATTCATTTTCTTTAAGTTTCTTTTTAGTACTTGTCTTGGGTCTCCTGCAAATGGAGTACCATCTGGTAAATATACATCACAAATTAATCTCGCTACTTTTCCGTAAGTAGTTTGTTCCCAACTTAATATTAACCATGTATCATAATCTGGTCTTAAATACATATCCGCTTCTTGAATACGAACAAATCCATCAATTGATGAACCATCAAACATAGTTTCATTATCTAAAGCTCCCTCAAGAATTCTAGCTGGTATCTCAACATTTTTTATAACTCCATGAATATCTGTAAAAATTAATCTAATGTACTTAACGTTCTCTTCTTCTGCAATTCGTAAAATATCTTCCTTAGTGTATTTTGGCATTTTATCCTCCTAATTTTTATGTGTCTTAAAATAAAATAAAAATGGTGCCTAAATGCTTGACGCATTGACACCATTGTTTTTATATATTATTTTTTGCAGACACCCTTGTCTTCATTGTTTATTATAAGAATAACTTAATTAAATGTCAATCTTATTTTCAATGATAAGGCTTACCATCTCATTTTTTGAAATTCTCATATCCATAGCTTTCTTTTGTATGAAATTGTGTGATTCAGCTTCACTAAGACCTTTAGATATTAAAATTCTTTTTGCTTTATTAGTGTTTTCAAGTAAATTTACACGGCTTTTTAATTTCAAATTATCGTTTGATAAATTCTGAATCAGCCCATTATATTTGCTTGCAATGTTGATTGTAAGTATTAATTCTTGTTCTAAACTTTGCTCATTTATGATATGAAATCTATTATCATTCATAACATTATAAAAGTGCCCGATGTTTAATGTTCTATTAACAAGTAGAACAATTGCTTTCTTTTCTAGTACAACTCTTTCAATAACTTTTGGTAAGTTGGGTAATGAATTGTGTTGAGAAAATACTACATAATCATAATTTATAACTATGTTTCTAGTAACTTTATCAACAAAATCACCTTTGATTTTGTTTGAAACTAAAACTCTTTCAATTCTCTTATCAACAATCCCATTACTCTTTACTATAGCTATTTTCATATAATCACTCCTTTGTGATATTAGAATATATTATTTAGTAATTTAATGGATATTTAGTTGTTAATGCTTTTACTCTAACTCTTACAGATTCAAGTACTGCTTCATCTTCTGGATTCATCAATGCATCAAATAAGCATTGTGCGATAACTTTCATATCTTCTTTTTTAAATCCTCTTGAAGTAACTGCTGGCGATCCTAAACGAATACCACTAGTGATAAACGGCTTCTCTGTGTCGTTTGGAACTGTATTTTTATTACATGTAATATTAACTTTATCTAATAATTTTTCAGCATCTTTCCCAGTAAGTCCTGTTAATGATTTAACTTCTACTAAAATTAAATGATTATCTGTCCCACCTGAAACAACTTTGAAACCAAGCTTAACTAATTCTTCGCTTAACTCATGAGCGTTATAAATAACTTCTTGTTGATATGCTTTGAACTCAGGTGATAAAGCTTCTTTAAATGCAGCTGCTTTTGCCGCTATTACATGCATTAATGGTCCACCTTGGATTCCAGGAAATATTACTTTATTGATTTCTTTGTATATTTGGAAATTATTGGTAAGAATGATCCCACCCCTTGGTCCTCTTAATGTTTTATGTGTAGTTGAAGTTACAATGTCAGCATAATCACATGGATTTTGATGTAATCCTGCTGCCACTAATCCGGCAATATGTGCCATATCAACCATTAATAAGGCACCAACTTTATCAGCAATCTCTTTCATCTTTTTAAAATCAATTGCTCTTGGATAAGCGCTTGCTCCGGCCACAATTAGCTGTGGTTTTGTTTCCAATGCTATCTTTTCTAAATTTACATAATCAATTTGTTCTGTTATTGAATCTACACCATAACTTACAAAGTTATAATCTATTCCACTAAAATTAAGTGGATGTCCGTGTGTTAAATGTCCACCATGATCCAAACTCATTCCAAGTACAGTATCTCCATGCTTGATAACAGCACGATATGCCCCCATATTAGCCGTAGATCCACTATGTGCTTGTACATTAACATATTTAACATTAAATAATTCTTTTAGTCTGTTTCTAGCTAAATCCTCAGCTAAATCAACGAATTCACAACCACCATAATATCTTCTTCCAGGATAACCTTCTGCGTATTTATTAGTAAGAACACTTCCTTGAGCTTCCAAAACAGTTTTACTTACAAAATTTTCACTAGCTATTAATTCAATGTGTGACTCCTGTCTACCTTTTTCTAGCATTATTGCATCATACAATTCTGTATCAAACTTTTTAATGTTTTCCATGTCATTTCTCCTCTTTATTAGTTATAAAAACTCCACCGTCATTTTCAAACTTAACAACTATTTTTTCTGTTGAACTAGTTGGAATGTTTTTTCCAACATAATCAGCTCTTATTGGCAATTCTCGATGTCCTCTATCAATCAATACAGCAAGTTGAATTTTATCAGGTCTCCCTAAATCAACTATAGCATCCATGCTAGCCCTTGCAGTTCTTCCAGTAAAAAGTACATCATCAACAATAACTACAGTCTTAGAAGTTAAATTAGCATCTAATCTAGGGTAATCATCAATGAACTTATCATCTCTATACCCAGAAATATCAAGATCAAGACAATCCACATCTATTTCCTCAAATGCTTTAATGTTTTCGGCAATTAATTTTGCTAATGGAACTCCATTTCTAACAATCCCAAGTAACACTAAATTGCTCAAATCACCGTTTCTTTCAATGATTTCATGGCTTATTCTTCTTATAGTTCTAGTCATCTTGCTTCTGTCAATCAAAAGTCTCATTTAATCACCTCTTAATACAAATATTCTATAATATTAGATGAACAATGTAAACATCTTTAGAAGATTATATGACATAAAAAAAACAGCTACTCATAGAGTAACTGTTTATAAAACTATTTTTTATGCTAATGCTTCAACAATAAAGAAAATTATGAATAACAACGCTAATACATACATAACTACATTTACTTCTTTACGTTTTCCTTGAGCAATTTTTACTAATGGGTAGAATATAAATCCAACAGCAATACCCTTAGCAATACTAAATGTAAGAATCATGAATACAATTGTAAGGAATGAAGGAATAATAATTGATTTGTCGCTCCAATCAATATCTTTCATTTGTCCAACCATTAATGTACCTACCATAACTAATGCCATAGCCGTAACTGGGCTATATACAATAGCATCTCCATAAATATCAAATCCAACTGCAACACCATTTATCAATGCTAATGCAGGGTATAATAATAGAGATAGTAAGAATAATACTGCAACCATAATACCAGATAAACCAGTTCGAGCACCTTGCTCAATTCCAGTAGCACTCTCGATATAAGAAGTTACATTTGAAGTACCTAATACAGCACCTGCCATTGTACCGATAGAATCAGCAAATAACGCTCTATCTGAACCAATGATTTCGCCTTCTTCATTAATTAATCCAGCTTGATTCCCAACTGCCATTAATGTTCCTGCAGTATCAAAGAAATCAACGAATAACAATGTGAAAATAATTGCAAATGCTTGTGGTGATTTAAACAACTCTTTTAACCCAACAAATGCAGCACCAAATAATGTTCCTGCCCCACTCCAAACTTTTGCTAATGGTTCAGCACCTTCGAATGATGGCATTAATAGCAGTGGAACATCAATAGGATCTGAACCAAATATTGGTTTAGAAGCAATGATTGTAAATGCGTCTGGGAAGATTAATCCCATAAGGTAACCAACAATAGCAGTAACGAATATAGCAATAATTAAAGAGAATCTATTTCCCATACTATAAAGAACAATTACTAGTATAATTCCAAATACACCAAGTAAAACTGTTGGGTGAGATAAATCACCAAGTTGAACTAATGTAGCTGGATTTGAAACAATAAGACCAGCATTTTTTAATCCAATAAATGTAATAAAGAACCCAATTCCAGCACCAACTGCTAGTTTCAATCCTTTAGGTATTGAATTAATGACAATTTTTCTTAATCCTGTTACGGAAACAATAAAGAACAAAATCCCTGAAACTAAAACTGCAGCTAAAGCAGCTTTCCAAGATAAAGGTCCGTCTCCAAAGTTAACTAACGTGTAAGTAAAGAATGCATTAAGTCCCATACCAGGAGCTAAAGCAATAGGTAGATTAGCAAACAATGCCATAACTAAAGTGGCAATAGCTGCAGCAACAGCTGTAGCAAAGAATACTCCACCTAAAGGCATACCAGTTTTTGCTAACATCCCAGAGTTTACAGGCAAAATGTAAGCCATAGCTAAGAACGTTGTGATACCAGCAACTAACTCTTTGTTAAAAGTTGTTCCTCGCTCTTCAAGCTTAAAAAATTTAGTAATAAATTCCATTAAAAAAATCCTCCGTCTTCTATTTTTTTAGTCAGCAAAAATAAAAAAATAAAAAATAAGGAGAATTCTCTCTAATATTATGTAAAAAATTATAATGCACTATAGTCCCAAAATTACGGATTGGGGTAGAGACAATTGAACCTTATTTTCAATCATATACAGTACTAACTAATTACAATAATATCAAACTATTTACAACTATTCAATAAAATAAAAACACTTACAATTGTAATTAATTTAATTAACGAATTTTTCTCAAAGATTTTGTTGCCCAATAATATATTCCTACCATTGATCCACTGAATGATAAAAGGATTATAATCCCACTTACCATCCAAAAATTAATAGGTAACATTTGAATTAATGTGTCTGATGTAAATAGTTGCCAGTCATCATTTCTAAAGAAAATTCCATGAAAAGCAGTAAAAGCTGCTCCAAAGTCAATTAACACATAACCACCTACAAAAATGACAAAGAACATCGGCCATAAGTACATTGATTTATATGTACTATAAAACTCTTTTTTATCTTTTTTATACAAGAATATCGACAAGGAAACCCCTATAATTAGGGACCCTAATGCAACTAATCTTAAACCAGTATATAAATCTTTAACGTCTTCCATATGATCAATTTCAATTTGCCTAAATGCAGGAGAGCCATCTTCAAAATCATACTGTAATTCATCATATCTATAATTTAAATACCCCATTATTTTATCTGAAGCTAAATCGTGATCAAATGTAATATCGTTGTGAGACTCATATAAACCCTTTGAGACTAAAAGATATTGCTTTGTAGTAAGTATTGATGCAAAAAGCATCAATATAAATATAGGTATTGTGATTGTAATGATTAATTTATAGATTTTCATGTGATTCACCTCTTTTTAATTAAAGCCTAACAAATTGTTAGGCTATAAAATTCCGACACGTTTATAAATAATACTAACATTTCTTAAGAAAAACTTAATATCAAATGCATCTTCTATTTCTTCAATCGATAAGTATTTATTAATCAATTCATTTTTCTCTAACAACCCTTTAAACTCTAGACTGTTTTCCCAAGCATTCATAGCAATTGGTTGCACTGTATCATATGCTAATTCTCTGGATAATCCCTTATCTATTAACTTTGTTAAGACTCTTTGAGAAAATATAACACCATTAGTTAAGTATATATTTTTAATCATTCTATCTTCAAAAACAGTCAAATTATCCAATACTTTTGCATATCTATTTAGCATATAATCTAGAAGCATAAGTGCGTCAGGAATAATGATTCTTTCAACACTCGAATGTGATATATCGCGTTCGTGCCATAAAGGAACATTTTCATAAGAAGCAACCATATATCCCCTTAAAACACGTGAACACCCAGCAATATTTTCTGAACTGATTGGATTTCTCTTATGAGGCATTGCACTTGAACCTTTTTGTCCTTTTCTAAAAAACTCTTCTACCTCGCGAACTTCTGTTCTCTGTAGATGTCTTATTTCGACTGCTATTTTTTCCATAGTTGCGCCAATTAATGCGATTTCTGCTATATAATTCGCATGGCGATCTCTTTGAAGAGTTTGTGTAGATATATTAGCACTGCCTATATTTAATTTCTTACAAACGAAGTCTTGAACTTCTGGTGGTGTATTAGCGAAATTACCAACTGCTCCACTAATTTTACCAATTTCTACTTCTTTCCTTACGTTTTTAAATCTTTCTAAATGTCTATTCATTTCGTCATACCACAAAGCCCATTTCAGACCAAATGAAGTAATATCTGCGTGAATACCATGAGTTCTTCCGATGCATGGTGTTTCTTGATATTTTAAAGCTTGTTTTTTTAATACTTCAGTAAACATTAACAAGTCTTCCCAAATTATATCGTTCGCTTTTTTTAGTATGAATCCATTTGCTGTATCTACAACATCTGTTGAAGTTAATCCGTAATGAACCCACTTTTTTTCTTCTCCTAAGTATTCACTAACATTTCTAGTGAAAGCAACTATATCATGTCTAGTTTCTAATTCGATTTCTTTTATTCTTAAAACGCTAAATTTAGCGTTATCCTGTATTTTTTTCACATCTTCAATTGGTATTTTACCAAGAGAAGACCAAGCTTCAAGAGTTGCGATTTCCATTTGCAAATATGCATCAAATTTTGCCTCATCAGTAAAGATGTCTTGCATTATTTGTCTACGATACCTTTCAATCATTATTCCATCAATCCTTTAAAACATTCTACAGTATTTTGTAACAATGAAGCTATTGTCATTGGTCCAACACCGCCAGGAACTGGTGTGATAAAACTTGTTTTATCTTTTATTGCTTCAAAATCAACATCACCAACAAGTTTTCCATCAACGCGGTTTACACCAACATCAATAATAACTGCTCCTTCTTTAACCATATCCTCAGTAACTGTGTTTGGTCTTCCTACTGCTGCAACAATAATGTCAGCTCTTAAACATTTTTCTTTTAAATTTTGTGTTCTAGAATGTGCAATAGTTACTGTGCAATGTTCTTTTAAAAGTAGCATAGCAACGGGCTTTCCTACAATATTTGATCTCCCGATTACGATAGCATCTTTTCCTTTTAATTGGATATTCTTACTTTTAAGCATCGTAATAATTCCACTAGGTGTTGCTGGTGCAATTGCTTTCCTACCCATATGCATATATGCAATGTTTAATGGATGGAATCCATCTACATCTTTCTTAAAGTCAATAGCATCTATGATTTTATTCTCATCAATATGTTTAGGAATTGGAAGTTGAACTAATATCCCGTGCACATCATCATCATTATTCAATTTATTAATAATGCTTAATAATTCCTCTTCAGAAATTGATGGTTCCTTAAGAATTATTGTACTCTTCATTCCAGCTCTGATACATGCTCTTTCTTTTGCTTTAACATAAGATTGGCTAGCAGGATCTTCTCCAACTAATATAACAACTAAATGGGGAACGGCTTTATACTTAGCTTTAAGTTCCTCAACTTGTATCTTAACTTCTGCTCTTACTTCTTTAGATAATTCTTTACCACTAATAATTTCTCCCATAGTTTTACTCTCCTTTTATCAAATATGAATCTAATATTTCTCCATAGAATATCACATGAAAATCGTTGCTATTATAATATCTTTCTTTAACACTTTTTAATAAGTTGCTTGGTTCCATTGCTTGTTTATATATTACTTTACATTCATAGTGTAATTCACAATCAGCTAAAATAGGTGTATTAATTGTTCTAGAATCAACTACATTAAGATTGCACTCCTTTATCTTATCATAATCTCTACCTGATTTTGTACCACAAAAAGATAATTCTTTTTTCATATCTTTATTTAATGGAACACTAATAGTAAATTCATTGGTTTCATCAACCATATTGTACGTGTCTCTAGAATATCTTACATAAGCAACAAATAGTGATTTATTCCAAACAATATTAATTCCACCCCACGCTATTGTCATAGTGTTTACCTTATTACCTACTTTAGTAGTCATAAAGACTCCTTTACGTAATTGATCAAACATTTCTGATGATAATTCATTGTATTTAATGTCTGTATATTTCATATAATCGCCTCCATAAATATTATAACATCACTTAAATTGTTAACAATAAAAATAAAAAAAGAATGCGTTTCTCCCGCATTCTTTTTGCTTAACAAAGGGATTACCTATAAATAAAGCTTAGAATATTTTTCTTTTAAATATCTAACATAATATTGAGGATTGAAATCTTCTCCAGTTACATCAAACAATAATTCTTTTGGTGTTTTACTCCCACCAAATTGATGAATTTTATCTTTTAGCCATCTATTTAGGTCTTTTATATTATTTTGTAAGATTATTTCGTCAAGGTTAATTTCCTTAATCATTGTGTAATAGAATTGAGCTGCATATGCACTTCCTAAAGCGTATGTCGGGAAATATCCCATTAATCCAGCACTCCAGTGCACATCTTGTAAAACACCGTCTGCGTCGTTATTTGGTTTGATACCGAGGTATTCAACCATTTTCTCATTCCATAACTTTGGTAAGTCTTTTGTCTCAACTTCGTTAGAAAAAAGCATTCTCTCAATTTCGTATCTTATCATTATGTGTAACGAATAAGTTAACTCATCAGCTTCTACTCTTATTAGTGAAGCTTCTACTTTATTTATTGCTAAATGAAATTCGTCTAATTCAACACCCTCTAGCTGTTTTGGGAACAACTCTTTGAATTTAGGATAGTGAACTGCCCAAAACTCTTTACTTCGACCAACTACATTCTCATAAAATCTTGATTGTGATTCATGAATTCCCATAGATGTCCCACCACTTAATAGTGTATCGTTCCACTTTGGATCAACTTGTTGCTCATAAGTCGCATGTCCCAATTCATGAATTGAGGCAAATATAGAAGAGAAAACAAAGTTCTCTAAATATCTTGTAGTGAATCTTACATCTCCTGGATGTGTGTTCCAAGTAAATGGATGAACACTTTCTTTCATTAGTCCAGAATCCAAATCAAATGCTAAAACGTCGGTAATATACTCACTAAATATCTTCTGATTTTCCTTCGAGTAGAAATCATTAATAATGTCGTCATTTACACGTTTCCCGCTATTCAATACTTCTTTAACAAACGGTACTAAGTCTGATTTTAATGTGGAAAAGAATTTATCATACTCTTCCATTGACATTCCCTCTTCAAACTCATCGAGTAAAACATTATAAGGATGATCGTCTATGTCATAATATGTTATAAACTTCTTATTATATTCTACTATTTTTTCTAAATTACCTTGAAAAGAAGACCAATCATCATTTTCCTTAGCATCTTCCCAAACTTTTTGTGATAAATTAATCAGTTTGTTGTATTCAACAAAATCTTTCTCAGGGATTTTTACTTGTTTATCTAGTGATTTCTTAGCTTTTTTAATTTCCATCTGAGTAAAATGATCTAATTTATCTAATGAGTTGTATAACCCATATACAGTATCTTGGTATTCTTGTGAAGTGCTTAGTTTAAACATTTCCCCTGATATAACACCCATCATTTCTGCTCTTCTACCAAATGAATTTCTCGGTGCTTCAGTATTTGAATCCCATCCAACTACATTCATCATATATCCATAAGCTTTTTGCTTTTTTTGCAACTCTCTAAATTTCTTGATTAATTCCATTTTTATCACTCCTTATATCTATTATATCACGTTCAACTAAAAAAAAATGGAACTATTTAACCTTAGTTCCATTAATTTTTACGTCTCCAGATGTTGTTTTTTTACTAATTACGTTCATAATTCTAGATTCATCTAAGTTGTGAATAGAAACATCCCCACTTAAACTCTTAATACTTATCTCATCACTATAAAACTCTTTCGCATTTAAATCTCCACTGATGGAATTATACTTAGCAGATTGTGAAACAACATTGTTGAACTCAAAATCTCCACTGATAGACTTAAGGTTTAAATCCCTTTCCACAGATACGTTTTCTACATTAAAATCTCCACTAACAGATTTTAAAGATAGTTCACTTGCTTTAAGTCTATTCATTTCAACATCTCCACTAACTGTATTAAATTTAACGTGTTTTGATTCAATATCTTCTAATGATAAATCTCCACTTACAGCATTAAATTTAGCTTCGTTAGAAGATATCCCTTTAATTGATGAATCTCCAGATGTTGTACTATATGAGAATAATCCTATAGCAACATTTTTAGGTATTCTTACAATAAATTTTACAGATTTTCTACCAATAAAGAACGATATTTTTTTAACTGTTCTTAATTGAAAAACACCATCTTCATATTTTGATTCATATCGTTCAGTGCTTCCTTTAATATAAACTTCGATTGAATCACCGTTATGAGAGTATAATGTAACATCTTCTGATACCATACCAATTTGTACTTCTAACTCATTGTCAACTACCATAAATGATTTAAATAATTCATACCCTTTTAATTCTTCTTCAACTTCATAGTCACCATTTAGATTAATACCCATATCGATGTTTTTATAATCTTCATATAATTCTCTAGCAAGTTTTTCTGGGTTTCCGAATTTTAAACTTAATTCCTCTTCGGATACCCCTTCACTTAGTGCAGATTCTATCATTTCTGTATGATCTCTTAATATTTCAGCAATTTCACTTGAACTAATTTTTAGTTTTTTCAATTCTTTTTCCAAAGCGCTTAAAAATTTCTTCATTCTTTTTTCCTCCTTTATTTAAAATCTCATAAACTCCTCCAATAAAGTAATCCCACGAGTCACGGAGTTCTAAATAATGATTGAAGCCTTTTTCAGTGATTTTGTAATACTTTCTAGCGGCTCCTATATTTGATTCTTGAAGATATGTTGTAAAATAGCCTTCTTTGGTTAATCTTCTTAAAATAGGATATATCGTATTTTCATTTACGTCTAAATGTTCTGATATATTACTAATTATTAAGTAACCATACATGTCTTCTTGAATTAATTCAGAAAGTACACACAATTCAACAATACCTCTTTTAAATTGCGAATTCATAAACATCACCTCGAACTAATTGTAACACAGTAGTGTGTCTAACACAATACCTATTTATACAAATTTTATTTGCATCAAAAAAAGGAAGTAAACTTCCTTTTATTTTTTAAAATAGCCCTTCAGCGTTTCCTTTTGAATCAACATTCATTTTCATTGCAGCCGGTTCCTTTGGTAAACCCGGCATAGTCATAACGTCTCCAGTAAGAGCTACAATAAACCCAGCACCAACCGATGGTCTTAATTCTCTAATTGTTATTGTAAAACCTTCAGGTCTTCCTAATAATTTTGGATTATCACTTAAACTGTATTGTGTTTTTGCCATACAAATTCCTAAATGATCCCATCCATGTTTCTTAAATGTTCTTAATTGTCTCTTCATTTCTTGCAATGATATCCTTATCTAGATTTTCCTCGTAGGGGAAATCAATAAAAGATACTTCCTTCAGTTTAAAAGCTTCCTGAGTATGTTCGATATTATAAACTAGGTATTCTTTCAAATGGAACACCCTCTCTTCTTAACGAATTAGTTAAGAGTAATAATTTAGATAATATATTTGATGATATTTTTTCAATTGAAGAAGTTGGAATTTATAAACCAGACTCAAAAGTTTATGACATGCCAATTAAAAAATATAAAATACAAAAAGAAGAAGTTGCATTTTTAAGTGCAAATACTTGGGATGTATCTGGTGGTGGAAATTATGGTTACAATTCTATTTGGGTAAACAGAAATAATAATATTTTTGATAACCTTGACTACAAGCCTAAAGAAGAGGTTAAAAACTTAAAACAGTTGCTTGATATCATCTAATTCTATAGGTAGAGGTCAATTAAATTGAAAGGGTAAACATGACTAAAGGACAAAGAGCAGGCGATAGTGCAATCGCAGTTGAAGTTGAA
>UPTN01000703.1_pt1 | contig 16305 bp, 10 predicted proteins | sample 2160111 | NCBI WGS metagenome assembly UPTN01 (sample SAMN06265058, study PRJEB28932) | marine metagenome | isolation source: Columbia River Estuary | place: USA:Columbia River Estuary, USA | collected 2014-05-05
GGCCAGACCAAGGTTGTCAAGAAAGTCAGGAATCCGTCCTGGTATCCTCCCGAATCCATTCGTAAAGAACATGCAGAGGATGGCGATCCGCTGCCGAAGATTGTTCCGGCCGGTCCGGATAATCCGCTGGGCGCCTTTGCCATGCGGTTGGGCATTCCTGGTTATCTGATACACAGCACGAACAAGCCAGCTGGCGTAGGGATGCGCGTAACTCACGGTTGTATTCGGATGTATCCCGAGGACATCGAGGCCTTGTTCGAGCAGGTTCCGGTGGGTGAGAAGGTGCTGATTATCAACCAGCCTTACAAGGTGGGTTGGTCCCTGGATGCGTTGTACCTGGAAGCTCACCAGCCGCTTGAGGAAGATGCCGAGACCCTGGGCAAGGATATGACCTCGGTGACTGAAATGCTGGTGGCTGCCACGGCCCGGAGAAATGGGCCGGTGGACTGGGAACTGGTCAGGACAATTTTCGATCGTGCCGATGGTCTTCCCGGACAGATGTCGGATTCATCACCCGGGCGTCAGGATACGGGTGAGATAGCCGTGAATGCGTTATAAAAGCCATTGCTCCAGGGCATGAAAATCAGGCATAAAAAAACGCCGCGGTTTTGAGGCCGCGGCGTTTTTTTTTACTCAAGCAATCAGATTACTTGCGCATGGCCTTTTCGAACATGCGGTCAATCTTTTCAGCGTTGCGATCGCAGCAAGCCTGAGCTTCGGCAGCGGCACGAGCAGCCTGGTCGGCAGTGCTCTGGGCGCTGGAGGCCATCTGCTTGGCGTCGCTGGCAGCGCGGCTGGCGGCATCAGCTGAAGACTTGGCTGAGTTAGCGGCAGCAGTTGCTGAATCAGCAGCGGCCTGTGCGGTAGCTACGGCGTCTTTCAGTTCCTGGTTTGCACAACCAGAAGCCAGGGCCAAGGCCAGAGCCAAGGTTCCGACTTTCATTGCATTCTGCAATTTATTGTTCATCTATAGATCCCCTAAATTCAAATATTCAGTAAGAAAGCTTTCTTGCGTCCAAGCGGGAAAATAATGCTGCCACGCATCAAACACCATGGAACGATAACGAATTGACCATAAGTAAGCAAGGGGAATATACGTATATAGCAGGGGGAAGCTTTTCTTTTTCATAGACTAATGACAAATAGGCGCAAAAATTTTTGCGGCCGGAGGCGGGGTTTTCCCCCGGCGGTAGCTGGCAGACGGGAACAGGGCTTGCCAGGCACCCGACTTAGCTGTATATATTCACATACTGTTTATGTGTACAGGAAATAAATATGAACGAATTAACCCCCCGCCAGCAGCGAGTTCTGAGTTTCATCCGGGACTTCATCGAAGAGACGGGCATGCCCCCCACACGAGCGGAAATCGCCCGGGACCTGGGGTTCAAATCGGCGAATGCAGCGGAAGAACATCTCAGGGCATTGGAGCGCAAAGGCGCTATTGCACTGATGGCAGGCACTTCCCGGGGTATCCGCCTGTGTGATTCCCTGCGCGACCAGATGGGCTTGCCACTGGTTGGGCGGGTAGCAGCAGGTCATCCGATTCTTGCCGAGCAACATATCGAAGCCCGCTACCAGATCGATCCGGGTCTGTTTAATCCCAAGCCTCATTACCTGTTGCAGGTACACGGCATGAGTATGCGAGATGCCGGTATTCTGGACGGAGACCTGGTGGCGGTTCACCGCACACCGGAAATTCGTAACGGCCAGATTGTTGTCGCGCGACTGGAGGACGAAGTTACCGTCAAGCGTTATCGGCAGGAAGGTAAACTGGTCTGGCTGCTGCCTGAAAATACGGATTTTGCGCCAATGCGACTGGATTTGCGGGAACAACCGCTGGTCATTGAAGGCGTGGTCGTCGGCGTTATGCGCAGGGATATCGGCAGAGCGTGAAAGAAGCCCTGGAAGCGCTCTTGCATAACCCGGGCGTATGGCGAGGCCGCAGCGGTCGTGCCGTGCCTGCCCAGTCCAGCGGTTTCGCCTGGCTGGATGCATCGCTGCCCGGTGGAGGCTGGCCCCTGGGCGCCCTGAGCGAGATCGTTCTTGATTGCTACGGACTGGGAGAGCTGCGCCTGTTATTGCCCGCCTTGCGACAACGGGTGCAGGAAGGTGGCGAACAGGGTTGGCTGGTTTGGATAGCCCCACCGTTTACCCCTTACGCACCCGCCTTGTCGGATGCTGATATAGACCTGTCGCGCATCCTGGTTGTACATGCCCCCAGTGCCAGCGATGGCCTGTGGGCCGCGGAGCAGGCCTTGCGCAGCGGTCAGTGTGCCGCCGTCTTGCTATGGGCGGATCGCGTACCCGTTCCCTCCCAGAGACGCTTGCAACTGGCTGCCGAATCAAGCTCTTGCATGGTGATACTGTTTCGTCCGGCACGGGCCCTGGGAGAGCACTCGGTGGCGGCACTGCGCATGCACTTGAGCTCCTCTGGGCAGGGGTTGCGAATACATATACTGAAGAACCGGGGAGGCCAGCCGATGGTGCTGGACAAGCCGGATTTTCCCTCGCCGTGATTCGGCAAAGTCGCTGTTATCCCCATGGCAAAGCTACAAGAGCGCTCCCTCCCGCTTTTTCCGAATGAACTCCCGGTTCCTGCCCCACGGCCTGTAAACCGATCTCCCGCTCATATTTCATCTGCTTCAAACGAACAGTTATGGCTGGCTCTACAACTGCCCCGCCTGGCGCTGGATATCTTTGCTCCCAGTGATGAGGCGGTGGCCGTGGTGGAAGGCGAGGGCAGTCATCGCTGCCTGGTGGCCTGCAACGCCCCGGGGCTTGCTGCGGGGCTGTATCCGGGGATGGGACTGAATGCCGCCTTCGCCCTGGCTCCCCAGTTGCGGGTCCTGGAGCGTGATCCTGATCGTGAACAGGCGAGCCTGGAGCGCCTTGCAGCCTGGGCCGGGCAATTCACTTCCTGGGTCAGCCTGGTGCTACCGAATGCCTTGTTACTGGAACTCAAAGGCAGTCTGCGCCTGTTTGGTGGATTGCCGGCCCTGCAGACGCGGATTGTCGGGGAGTTGGAGACGCTGGGTTACCAGGTCATGCAAGGCCTGGCTCCCACGCCCATGGGTGCGTTGTGGTTGTCCCGGGCGCCCGGACCAGCAGGAGCGCTGACCGATACGTCTTTACTTGCCAGCACCCTGGGGCGTTTGCCCCTGGAGTGCCTGGGCTGGGACACCCGGCAAAGCGAACAGCTTTACCGAATGGGTGTGCGTTCTATTGCAGACTGCCTGCGCTTGCCCCGGGATGGTTTCGCCCGACGGTTTGGTCCGACCCGGCTGGGAGAACTGGATAAGGCCCTGGGCCGCAGACCTGATCCACGAACCGGCTTTGTAGCGCCCCAGCGCTTTCGTGGTGACATTGAATTGCCCGCAGAGACCGAGTTCAGTACCCGGTTACTGCTGCCCCTGGAGCGACTGGTAGAGGAAATGGTGGGCTTGCTGCGCTCCCGTGAGGGGGGTGTGGACCGCCTGCGCCTGAGCTTGTTGCATACCGATGGACCGGCCACCCGCATTGCCTTGCAACGCCTGTCCCTGACCCGGGACCGGACGCATTTGCTGGGCTTGCTGGCCGGGCGCCTGGAACAACAGGCGCTGCCTGCACCGGTACTGGCCCTGATCCTGGAGTCCGGGGTCATAAGGGAATTGTCTGGACCCGGCAGGAGTTTGCTGGGAGAGGGTCAGGCTGAGGACAAGCGGGCTATACCCATGCTGGTTGAGAGGCTTCGCGTACGACTGGGCGATGATGCGGTCCATGGTTTATGCCTGGTGCCCGAGTATCGTCCCGAGGCTGCATGGCGACGCGGCGAGGGTGGCAGCCCGGTAGGTGACCCCGGGCAGCGTGTAGCCAGGCCCTTGTGGATGCTGGATACGCCCCAGGCCCTGGGGCAACGCAATGGGCAACCCTGTCATGCGGGACGGTTGTGCCTGCTCTCCGGGCCCGAACGCATCGAGACCGGTTGGTGGGATGGTGGTGACGTGACCCGGGATTATTACCGTGCCCGGACAACACAGGGTGAACTGCTGTGGATTTTCCAGGACAGACGCAATCGTGATGGTTGGTACTTGCATGGAATATTCGGGTGAGCAGCTGTGAGTATGCTGAGCTTCACTGCCTGAGTAATTTCACCTTTCTGCGCGGGGCCTCCCATGCGGAAGAATTGGTGAAGCAGGCGATCAAGCTGGGTTACCAGGCCCTGGCCATTACCGATGAGTGCACGGTTTCCGGGGTGGTGCGTGCTTACGTGGCCGCTCGCGATACATCCCTGAAACTGATTATTGGCAGTGAGTTTCGACTCAATGATGGTTTGCGCCTGGTGGTGCTGGCCTGTAATCGATTTGGCTATGCCCAACTGTGCCAACTCATCAGTCGTGGCCGAAGAGCTGCCGAGAAAGGCAGTTACAGCCTGGAAAGGACGGACCTGGACTTGTTGGGTGATGCCTGCCTGGTCTTGTGGTTGCCCGGTGCCCAGCCTGACCCTGGTGAAGGGCGCTGGCTTAAGCAGCGCTTCCAGGGGTGCTTGTGGGTGGCCGTGGAATTGTTGGCAGACGGTAATGACCGGCAGCGTCTGCATACTCTCCAGGAACTGGGTGGTGAACTGGACTTGCCCCTGGTGGCCTCGGGAGACGTGCATATGCATGTGCGTGGCCGTAGGGCGCTGCAGGACACGCTGACAGCCATTCGACACGTCACGACGGTTCAGGATGCCGGTTGGCGGCTGCATCCCAATGGAGAGCGTCACCTGCGTTGCTGGAACAGTCTGCAGACCACCTATCCCCGGGAGTTACTGGAGCAGAGCTTGTGTGTGGCCAGGCGTTGTACCTTCTCCCTGGATGAGTTGCGTTACGAGTATCCCGGTGAGTTGGTGCCCGATGGCTATACACCGGCGTCCTACCTGCGTGAACTTACCGAGACCGGTATTCGCCGACGTTGGCCTGATGGGCTGTCGACAACCTTGCGCCAGCAAATTGAACACGAACTCTGCCTGATAGAAGAGCTTCGCTACGAACCGTATTTTCTGACAGTGCACGACATTGTTCAGTTTGCCCGTGGCCGCGGGATTCTCTGCCAGGGCAGGGGGTCTGCTGCCAATTCGGCGGTGTGTTATTGCCTGGGTATCATCGATGTGGATCCCGCTCGCATGGCCATGTTGTTTGAACGGTTTATTTCCAAGGAGCGTGACGAACCGCCGGATATCGACGTGGATTTCGAACATGAACGTCGGGAAGAGGTTATCCAGTACCTGTATAGAAAATACGGTCGTGATCGTGCGGCCCTGACCGCTACCGTAATCAGTTACCGGGGAAAGAGCGCGGTGCGTGATGTGGGCAAGGCCCTGGGTCTTGATGGGCTGCAAGTGGAACGCCTGGCTCGCAGCATGCGCTGGACACGTAATGGCGTCATTGATGAGGACCGGGTGCGAGAAGCGGGCTTTGACCCGCACTCCCCGACGCTGCGACGCCTGATGGTACTGGTGGGTGAAATCACCGGTTTTCCCCGGCACCTGTCCCAGCACGTGGGTGGCTTCGTGATATCCCGGGGTCCCTTGTGCGAGTTGGTCCCCATCGAGAATGCATCCATGCCGGAGCGTACCGTTATTCAGTGGGACAAGGATGACCTGGACGACCTGGGATTGCTCAAGGTGGATGTGCTGGGTCTTGGCATGCTCTCTGCCATTCGTCGTTGTTTTGACCTGGTCAGGGAAGTGCGGGGGCAGGAGCTGAGCCTGGCCAGTGTGCCGGCTGAAGATGCCGCGGTGTACGACATGATTTGCAAGGCGGACACCGTGGGTGTGTTTCAAATTGAATCCCGTGCCCAGATGGCCATGCTGCCTCGCTTGAGACCGCGCTGTTATTACGACCTGGTGATTGAGGTGGCGATTATTCGCCCGGGCCCTATCCAGGGCGACATGGTGCATCCCTACCTGCGACGGCGTTGTGGGGAGGAGGCCGTGAGTTATCCGAGTCCGGAAGTGGAAAGCGTGCTGGAGCGTACCCTGGGTGTGCCTATTTTCCAGGAGCAGGTGATGCAATTGGCGATGGTGGCAGCGGGCTTTTCTGCCGGACGGGCAGACAGCCTGCGCCGGGCCATGGCCGCCTGGAAACGCCGTGGTGGTCTCGGGGCATTCGAGCAGGAACTGATCCAGGGGATGCGTGATCGGGGCTATGAAGAGAATTTTGCCCAACAGGTATTTAATCAAATACAGGGCTTTGGTGAATACGGTTTTCCTGAATCCCACTCGGCCAGTTTCGCGCTCCTGGTGTATGTCTCGGCCTGGTTGAAATGCCATGAACCGTCGGCCTTTGCCTGTGCATTGATTAACAGCCAGCCCATGGGTTTTTATTCACCCTCTCAATTGATCCAGGATGCCCGACGTCACGGAGTAACGGTGCGCCCGGTAGATGCGATGCTCAGCCAGTGGGAATGCACCCTGGAGCCTTGTGGGAGCTCTCAGCCTGCTTTGCGTCTTGGGTTAAGACTGGTGCGTGGCTTATCCGGGGAGGCTGCTCGTCGCCTGGTGGATGCCAGGGAGCAAGGCGCCTTTTCTCATGCCCAGGACCTGGCCGAGCGTGCGCAACTGGATCGAGGAGAGTTGGGCGCGCTGGCGGCAGCCGATGCCCTGCAAAATCTTAGCGGCAATCGCCATCACAGTTACTGGCAGGTGGCTGGTGTTGAAAAACCCAGCGAACTGTTTCCCCAGTGGCGGGTCGCAGAGGGCGATCCCCTGCTCAATCGTCCTACCGAGGGTGAGGATGTCGTCGCGGACTACAATCACCTGGGATTAACGCTGCGCCGCCATCCTGTTGCGCTACTACGGGAGAAGCTGGATCGGGCCCGCATGCTTACCGCAGAACAGCTGTGGGATTTGCCTGATGGGCAGTGGATGCGTGCAGCCGGATTGGTGGTGACCCGGCAGCGACCAGGCAGTGCCTCTGGAGTGACCTTTGTCACCCTTGAGGATGAAACCGGCAATGTGAACCTGGTTATCTGGAAGGATCTGGCGGAGAAGCAGAGAAAGGTTTTATTGGGCTCACGCCTGATGGGCGTGCGGGGGCGAGTACAGCGTGAGGGCGATGTGCTGCATGTCATTGCCCACAGGCTGGAAGATTACACGTCACTGCTGGGTACTCTGGTGACCCGCTCCCGGGATTTCCATTAAGCCCTGCTTCGGTTGTTAAGCCGCTTCGGGATCGATACGCACCACGACCTTGCCTTCGCCTTGACCCTTGAGGACCCGCATCAAGGCTTCCGGCATTTTCTCAATGCCCTCGAGCCTGTCCTCACTGTGATTGAGCTTGCCCTCGCTCAACCACTTACTCAGTTGCTCTTCTGCCCTTGGGAGGTCTTCCAGGCAGTCGTACACGTAAAAGCCTTCCATGCGGGCCTGTTGCCTGCCAAGTCGCCAGTAGTTCTTGATGCGTTGTTCTTCCTGTTCCTTTTCAGTCTTGTCAGTGATTCGTCCACAACAGACTATTCGGGCACGTTTGTTTATGTGCTCCAACGCTGCATCCAGAATGACTCCGCCAGCGTTATCGAAAAACACATCTATGCCTTCAGGACACACTTCGGCCAGTTTCGTGGAGACGTTTTCCTGCCGATAGTTGATCGCAGCGTCATAGCCCAGGTCCTCAATCATGATTCGACATTTCTTGCGTGAACCTGCGATGCCTACGATCCGGCCGGCACCCAGGAGCCTGGCAATTTGACCCGCCTTGGAACCCACCCCGCCAGCGCCACCGGATACCACCACGGTTTCGCCGGATTTCGGTTGTCCTACATCTGCCATGCCCAGGTAGGCGGTAAAACCGTTCAACCCGAGGATTCCAAGTCCGGTAGAGAAGGGGACCCGACGCTGTTTAATGGTGTGGACCATATCCGCCCCGGTGGCTGAGGAAATGGCGTATTCCTGCCAGCCGAATCGACCTTGAATAATATCCCCTGCCTGGAAATCCTTGTGGCGGGACTTAATGACCGTGCCCACACCGCGGCCAGGCATGACGTCCCCGGTATTTACCTTTCCCGCGCCATTATCAGTAGCCCTGAGATGGCGGCGCAGAACCGGCGTGGCCGAGAGGTACATGACCTTGACCAGGAACTCACCTTCTTCAGGTTCAGGAATCGGGGCGTCCACGAAGAGAAAATCAGATTCACTGACTTTTCCTGTGGGTCGGGCTTTAATCAGCCACTTGCGGTTCAAGGGGTTATTCATGATTGGTGTCAACCGGTACAACAGGAATTAGCTGCATCGCGTTATGCATCGGTATCCTGTTCATCCTCGGCGAAATTTCTTCCTTTTGTTTTGTCTCGTCAGTGAAAGATTTTCTTCTCACAGACCAGGGATTCAGGTGTGTTGTTTTATCAGTTCAGGATATATACGAAAGTGCGCGCGCCAGGGCAAGCGGGGCAGGCCGCGGTCTAGCCGATCAACTGGTTGAACTGGAACAACGGCATGAGCATTGCCATAACAATAAACAGCACGACCACGCCCATGAGAATGGTGAGCAACGGTTGCAGGGTGTTCAACAATGCGCCAATGATGCTGTCCATTTCCCGTTCCTGGTTGATGGCCGCGCGCTCTAGCATCACCTCGAGTTCACCACTGGCCTCACCACTTGATATCAAGTGCAGGGTCATGGGAGGGAATAACTTGCTGACCGCCAGGGAGCGGCCGATTGCCGCGCCTTCGCGAACCCGTGCTGCCGCCGCTTCCACAGCTTCTTTCATGGGAATATTGCTAACAACCTCACCGGCAATTCTGAACGCGTCCAGTACTGGCACGCCGCTGGCGGCGAGAATGCTCAAGGTGCGGGTTAGCCTGGCTGTGTTCAAACCCTGTACCAGTTTGCCAATCAGGGGCAGTCTCAATAGCAGGAGATGAAAACTGCGTTTCGGTCCCGGTTGGCTCAGGTAGGCTCGAATGCCAAAAATTGCCGCTACGATTCCAAGTAACAACAGTGGCCACCATGCCACGATGAAATCACTACTGCCGATCAATACCCTGGTCATCAGCGGAAGGATCTGGCCACTACTGGAATATACATCCACGACTTTCGGAACGACGAAGGCCAGCAAAAATGAGACGATCAGGATGGAGAATACGGTCAGGATAATGGGGTAGACCAGGGCGCCCCTGACTTTTTGCCGGGTAACCTGTCGGTTCTCCGTGTAGTCCGCCAGTCTTTCCAGAATCTCGTCCAGGTGTCCTGACTGCTCTCCTGCAGCTACCGTGGCGCGGTAAATCTCGGGGAACGCATGAGGGAAGTCGGCAAAACCGCTGGCCAGCGTGTGGCCTTCCATGACTTTTGATCGCACGCCCATCAGGACGCTTTGCACCTTGGGTCGGTCGTTCTGCTCGCTAACCGCCTTCAGGGCTTCTTCCAGTGGCAGTCCTGAACGCACCAGGGTGGCGAGCTGTCGTGTGACCAGCGCCAGGTCGTTGGCATTAATGCTCTTGCTAACGCCGATTCGCCTGATCCGCTTTGGACCGTCCTGGGAAACTTCCGAGATTTCAACCGGCAGCAATCCGCGTTCCCGCAGTAACTGCCGTACTTGCCTGGGGGTATCACCCTCGATCAGGCCGCGCTGTTCGCGACCGCTCTTGTCGATGGCCTTGTAGTCAAACGCGCCCATTAGTCGCTACGGGTAACCCGGAGTAATTCTTCGATAGAGGTATTGCCGGAAAGAACTTTCTCGACGCCGTCGTCACGTAGACCTGGCGAGTGGATCCTGGCATAGCGCTCAAGTTCCTGCTCGCTGGCGCCGTCATGGATCAAGGTGCGCATGTGATCATCCAGGGAGACCAGTTCATAGATTCCCGAACGGCCCCGATAACCATTGCCATCCACGCCTTCGCCTGTGCCGGGCTTGTAGAGGGTAGGGGGATGGTTGATGTCCGCACCGAGCAATTGGCATTCGTATTCACCGGCCGAAAAGGGTTCTTTAGTCGAATCCAGGCGACGCACGAGGCGTTGTGACAGCACGCCAAGGAGACTGGAGGAAAGCAGGAAGGGTTCTACACCCATGTCCCGCAATCGGGTGATAGCGCCCACCGCGGTATTGGTATGCAGTGTGGACAGCACAAGGTGACCGGTGAGACTGGCGCGAATGGCAATCTCTGCTGTCTCAAGGTCACGAATCTCACCCACCATCACCACGTCCGGATCCTGGCGAAGAATGGCTCGCAATCCTCGTGCAAAGGTCATGTCCACCTTGGTGTTGACCTGGGTCTGGCCGATACCGTCGATGTAATATTCGATGGGGTCTTCGACCGTCATGATGTTGCGGCTGTTGTCATTGATTCGTGACAGCGCTGCGTACAGTGTCGTGGTCTTGCCTGAGCCGGTTGGGCCGGTTACCAGGATAATGCCGTGAGGCTTGTGGATCAGAGTATCTATCGTGCGCATGGCATCGGCGCGCATACCAAGTTGTTCAAGATCCAGTCGACCGGCTTGTTTGTCCAGCAGTCGCAGCACGACGCGCTCACCGTGTCCCGAGGGCAGGGTGGAGACCCGGACATCAACGGCTCGGCCAGCGATTCTTAATGAGATGCGACCATCCTGTGGCAGGCGCTTCTCGGCAATATCCAGTTTGGACATGACCTTGATTCGGGAGACCACCAGGGGTGCCACGGCACGTCGGGACTGCAGTACTTCGCGCAGCACGCCATCCACCCTGAACCTGACTACCAGGCGGTTCTCAAAAGGCTCGATGTGAATATCCGATGCGTCTTCTTTTACTGCCTGGGTAAGGATAGCGTTAATCAATCGAATGATAGGCGCGTCGTCGTCGCTCTCTAGCAGATCCGATGGTTCAGGCAGGGCCTGGGCCACGCTGAACAGGTCAGTATCCGCGTCCAGTCCTTCCATCATCTCCATTGCCTGGCTGGAACCGGCCTCGTAGGCCTCCTGCAACAGGGTGTCGAAATGTTCGGCGGTAACGGCCTTTAGTTCAAACGGGCGATTGAAAAAGCGTCTCAGTTCGGCAAGCACTCGTGGGCCAATTCCCGGACGGTGCAACGCCAGCAATTTTCTATCCGGCGTTTCCTGAACCAGCACTCCATGGCGCTTGGCAAATGTGAAGGGCAGGCGACGGCTAACGCCTTCGGTTGCGACTTCATCGCTAACGCCAATTACCTGTTCCTGGCTGGTAGACTCCATTGTGTTACTGGCCCCCGTCAGGCTCGCCTGAGGGCTTCACGCTGCCCAGGATATCCAGCTCAGGCAGGGTGGGGCGCTGCTGATTTGGCATCAGGCTTACATCTGGATTCTGTTCCGACTGCAGGCTACGGATCATTCGGTACTTGGCGTCGGTTTCTGTCGCGTATTGGTGAGCATCCCGCAGGATCGTCGGATGGATAAATACCATCAGGTTGTTCTTGTTGTTGGCGGTTGTACGCGAACGGAAAAATTCTCCAACCAGGGGAATGGATCCGAGTATCGGCACGCGCTGCTCAGTCTCGGTGAGGGTGTTCTGGGTAAGTCCGCCCAGCACAACAATGCCACCATCCTGGACCAGCACACTGGTGTGGATAGAACGCTTGTTGGTAATCAGATCTGATGCGCCTTCAACGCTTTGTGCAATGTCAGAGGCTTCCTGGTCAATTTTCAGCATCACCATGTCACCCTCGTTAATTTGCGGGGTGATCTTCAGCACGATACCGACGTCCTTGCGTTCAATGGTCGTGAACGGGTTCACCAGTCCGGCCGTGCCGCCGGTATTGGTGAACTGACCGGTACGGAAGGGCACTTCCTGGGCGACGCGAATTTCTGCTTCTTCGTTATCCAGGGTGATGACAGATGGGGTGGAAATAATGTTGGAATCGGAGTCCGAGGACAGGGCCTTCAGTAGTACCGCAAAATTCGTTCCCGAGTCGCTGAGGGTTCCCATTCCCAGGCTGATACCTGATCCCAGCGCGCCTAGCGCGGCACCTGCGTCGTCACCCCCTGAAGCTGCCAGCAAATCCACCACGCCTGGCGCGGTGTTACTGAAACGGGTTGCCATGGCGCCGGCATCTTCATTGCCGATGGCCCAGGTCACGCCCAGTTCGGCGGCCTTGTCGAACTGCATAGCAACCAGTATGGCTTCCACTGATACCTGGGCGCGCTGAATATCCAGTTTGTCCACGATGGACATCAGGGTGCGCATGGGTTTCGGCGGAGCCGTTATGACCAGGGCATTGGTTTCTTCCTCTGCCCAGATAATGATGCCGCTGTCGTTTTGCCTTGGGGCAGCTGCGCCACCCCCCGGGCCGCCCGGTGTTGCGGATCTTGATGCGCCGGTTACCTGTTCATTGAGCTTGGTTGCCAGATCTACTGCATTGGAATAATGCAGGTAGCGAACCCGGGTGTTGCCCACGTCTTCAAGCGGGGTATCCAGGTGGGCGATAAGGGACTGGAGTTTCAGGCGGGCGCTTCTGTCTCCGCTGACTAACACGGAGTTGGTGCGCTCATCCGCCACCATATTTATCTGGGCAGACTCGGGACCACTTGCCTGAAGCAAAGAGGTCAGTACCCGGACCACTTCGCCGGCAGATGCATGTTCAAGTGTCAGTACCTGTACGTCATCGTCTCCCGCGCTGTCGATGCGCTGAATGATTCGCACCATACGTTTCACGTTGGCGGAACGATCGGAAATGATCAGCATATTCGAGGCGGGATGTGCTGCCATATGGCCGTACTGGGGAATAAGCGGGCGCAGGATCGGGACCAGTTGGGCCGCCTGCACGTTCTTGACGCTGACTACCTGGGTGACGATTTCATCGCCCCCTGCACCACGGATGTTTGTCAAATCCAGGGCGGGCATCGAACGTGCATTGGCATCGGGAAGAATCTTGATGACATCGCCGGCGGGCAGCGCTACATAACCGTACACCTGCAAAATCGACAGGAAAGCCTCGTAAAACGCTTCGGAGGACAAGGCCGTATTGGAGATCATGGTCACGTTGGCCTTAACCCGGGGATCGACAATAAAGTTCTTGCCGGTCACCGCGCTTACAGCTTCGATTACCGTTCCGATATCGACATTGCGATAATTCGGTGTAATCGCCGCTTGTTGTGCCGATGCAATGCCGGGCAGGCTACCTGCCACGATCACGCTGCCTAGTAATCCAAGTAGCATTGGCGCCAGAAGATGGCGAATGCCCCGAGTCCGATTTTTATGCATAAGTTTGATCATGGCTTCTGATTACTCTTAGCTTGTCCGGAGCCAGCTATTCTTCATCCAGTCCCGCTAGCACAGCGGTATCCAGGACTAAGACCTCTGGTTGTCCATTTCGTTCGATTGTAACGGTAACTGACGTGGCATCACCCATTGACTGGAATACTTCCATTCCAGAGGCGGGGTCGTTCAGTGCCGTTCCGTTAATTTCTGTTACCAGGTCGCCGGGTCTAAGTCCCAGCGCAGCGAAGGTACGGCGGTCCTTTCCGGGGTACAGTCGGTAACCGCGCTGTTGGCCATCGGCAAATACTGGTTGCGGGCGCATCACATCCGTCAGCCTGGTCACGTTATCGGCGATGACATTCGCTACGGTTGGTTTACTTAATCTGCTGCTGCCTTGCCTGCTGCTGCCCCGGCTTGCACTGCGGGATGAGCCAGTACTTGTGCTACCTAATTCTTGCTTGGGCAGGCGCAGCGCTTCCAGTCGTCCGCCACGGTCCAGCAGTACCCGGTCAGGATACACGCCATGCAACCGGGTTCCGCGTGTGACACTGTCTCCGATAGCAAATACCTTGGTGTCCTTGCCACGCTCGTGAATCAGGGCAAAGGATTCCTCAGCGAGTTCCGATGCAATGGTTCCAAGCAACTCAAGACTTAAGGTCGTGTCCGGGGCGGCCGTGGGATCCATGATCTCCTGGGCCTGTTGAAATTCTTCCTGGGCTTGTTTGCTGACTTCACCGAAAAGGTGAGCGTTCACGAGACGATCAATTTCCGCCTCGTTCGCGGAGCTCAGTGAAGCCTGGCTGGGGACCCTGGAAAGCGGTTTTAGCGATGTGGTTTCCGGTTCTGGATACGGAGCAAAAAGCCATACCAGATGGGTCATCTGCCAGCCGATTGCGACAGCCAACACAGCCGCCACCGCTCCGGGGAGCAGCGCCAGGCTTTGCGTCAGCATCCGTTCTGGCGGCAACTGGCTGAATTCTTTAAATTTTTGACTTATTCTCATATATGAGACTTTCTTCTATTCGTGGCAGTCTTACTTCGGCGTCGCAGACATAATAAGGTGGATTTGAGGGCAGTCACAAGCGTAATTCCCCTTACTCGTCTTTCATGTTGCTCCCATTAGGTTAAACTTCAAGAAATTTTCTGAACCCACTGTAAAAAAAGAGTAATCGTTTGACTTCACGTGTCTGGATCCGGATTGTCATCAGCCTGGTGCTGTTCCTCCCGTTCTTTCTCAATTTGCGCGGCAACTGGCCGATTCCGGCTTTTCAGCATCTTGAGGACGTGGCTTACGACCTGAGAGTCAGGCTCACCATGCCGGGAACGGTGGACGATCGAATCGTTATCGTCGATCTGGATGAACGTAGCATAGTGGAAATTGGGCAGTGGCCATGGCCACGTTCGGTGCTTGCGGACCTGGTCACGCGATTGTTTGATGACTACGGTATTCGGGTCCTGGGTTGGGACATGGTGTTCCCGGAAAGTGACAGGAATTCTGCATCCGAGTTACTTGACGAGATCGAGTCAGGTTCTTTCGGACAATCGCCGGAATTGCGCAAGCGACTGAAAGAATTGCGCCCCACACTGGAGACCGACCGAATCCTTGCCGAGGCCTTGTGGGGGCGAAATGTCGTCCTGGGATTTGTTTTCCGCCACGCTGGGGATACCGGTTCCGATGTGCTCACCGGTGACTTGCCGCCGCCGCTGATTTCGGCTTCCCAGCAAGAGACCAGCATTCCTTTCATCGAGGCGCTTGCCTACACAGGAAACCTGGCCGAGTTGCAGGCTGCCGTTCCCTATGCGGGCTTTTTCGAGAATGCCACCCTTGATCACGACGGCGTATATCGCCGGGTTCCATTGCTTCAGGAATATAAGGGTGCCTTGTACGAATCCCTGGGTTTGGCTGTGGCCAGGGCTGCGCTGGAACGGCCGCCGCTGAGATTTGAGTTTTATTCCGGGCCCAATGGTCCCAGGGACGGGCTGGACCTTGAGTGGTTGTGGGTAAGTGACCGGAAGGTACCCATGGACGCCGAGGCGGCGGTACTGGTTCCTTATCGCGGCCCGCTTGGAAGTTTTCCCTATGTCTCCGCGGCGGATGTGTTCAACGGTACGGCACCCAAGTACCCCTTGAAAGACGCCATAGTCCTGATTGGTACCAGTGCCCCCGGCTTGCATGATTTGCGAACCACACCGGTGGGGGATCGTTATACCGGGGTAGAGATTCACGCGAATATTGTGTCCGGCATCCTGGATGAGAGGATGCTGCAGCATCCCTTCTATGTCAGGGGAATTGAGTTCGTCAGCCTGTTGCTGATTGCCCTGCTCATGACGCCGATACTGGCCAGGATTTCGGTGGTGGGCTCTATCGTGTTTTCACTGGGGCTGCTTGGGGCGATTTGTGGCTTCAACCTGGCGATGTGGACCCAGGCCGGCATGGTCGTTCCGCTGGCAACGCCGCTGCTGTATACCTTTGCGATGTACGTGGCCCATATGGTCTACGGCTATTTTGTTGAGGCCCGTGGCCGCCGCGCCCTGTCTAACCTGTTTGGCCAATACGTTCCGCCGGAACTTGTGGTGGAGATGGGGCAGAACCCGTCCCAGTTTGACATGAGTAGTGACAGTCGAGAGATGACGGTATTGTTTTCCGATGTCCGGGGGTTTACCAGCATCGCTGAAACCCTGGCGCCCCGGGAATTGAGTCAATTGATGAACGAGTTCCTTACGCCGATGACCAAGGTAATTCATCGGCATCGGGGAACCATCGACAAGTATATGGGTGACGCCATCATGGCCTTTTGGGGAGCGCCCCTTGAGGATGAGAGTCACGCCCGCAATGCATTGCTGGCGGCGCTGGAAATGCAGGGCGCCTTGCAGGAGTTGCTGCCGGAGTTTGCCAAGCGTGGTTGGCCGAGTATTCGCATCGGTATCGGCATTAATACCGGCATGATGCGGGTGGGGAACATGGGGTCCGAGTTCCGCATGGCATATACCGTCATGGGGGATTCAGTGAACCTGGGCGCACGCATCGAAGGCCTGACCAAGACCTACGGGGTAACCGTGGCGGTTGGTGAGGTGACCCGCAATGCGGTGCCGGACTTCACCTTCCTTGAACTGGACCGGGTGCGGGTGCGGGGCAAGGACAAG
>UPTN01000704.1_pt1 | contig 16295 bp, 19 predicted proteins | sample 2160111 | NCBI WGS metagenome assembly UPTN01 (sample SAMN06265058, study PRJEB28932) | marine metagenome | isolation source: Columbia River Estuary | place: USA:Columbia River Estuary, USA | collected 2014-05-05
CAGGCTCGGTTAAGTGGTGCATCAAGCAGTTGTCACCGTAGTTAACGAATCGAATGGTCATACGGGGTGGGAATTTCTCTGTGATCAGGTCTTCCTTTCCACGGTACAGTATCGAGTCCCTCTCGTCATCCTTCCTAACGGAGACAAAGGGTGGGAGCTTGAAGCCCTTGCCCAGCCTCATCTCTAGGTAGCCGACCACGTCGGGGTGAAGCCTGTAGTCGCCTGCGTTGTTGAACTTATGCAAGCCCTGATTGAAATTGCTCTTTGGTTTCCTCTCTGGCCTGCTGGAGAAGCTGTTGATGTCAACGGTCATGTGCTTCTTCGACTTCAGGAACTTCTCCGACAGTGTGCTCTTGATCCTCATTTTTCTCAGGAAGTATTCGAGGGACAAGACCTTACCGCACGAGAAGCACTTGAAGAACTCCTTGTCGAATATTAGGTAGGCACTGGGGTTCTCGTCCTCATGATCCAAGGGGCAGGAGAATTTTAGCTCTTTGTCCCTGTAGATATGAACACGCTGAACCCCTTTGTCAATGAGTGCTTGCTGAATAAAATGTATGTCGTACACTTACTTGGTTTCCTTCGCTTCTCTCTTGCAGTCATCGCAAATCTGGTCTGTGAAGGCGAGGGCGTGGTAGCATACCTTACACCGATGCTTCGTGCAGTAGTTCTCGTGCCCGTTGGTCATGATGCCTCGCTTACTTCCGCAGGAATCGCACTCGTTGGTCATCATTTCTTTATTACCTCCTCGAATATCATTCTTAAAAAGTCCCAAACCACCTCGAACGTCAGGCCTCCCTCGCTGTCTCTGGCCTTCGTGTTGGTGAATATCATTCTGTCGTCGAACTCGTCCTTGACCATCTGGTATCGGCCCGTGACATCGAAGCCAAAGGCTCTGGAACCAAAGGCATCGCCCTTGTCATTCATCTGGGTACAGAAAACGATGGGGACGTGCATTTTCATTGCGAGTCGCTTGGCCCTGTTCGAGATTTCTGTCAGTGCCTCCCTATCTGTGCCTTTTTTAGAGTAGAGGTACACGTTGTCGATGATGATTATATCGGGCTGGACTTCCTCCGCCATCTCCTCAATGTAATCAAAGCCCTCAACACCGCCCCCTTGATTGACCAGAAACTCCACGGGGCTTGCGCCAACGGTCTGGTCGTGCAGGGTGTCCAAGAGGTCGAAGTATTCTCTCTCTGCCTCTGGACTCAGCTTGCCGTCTAAAACATCACCATAAGGCACCTTGAAGTAGAGGGAAACAAAGCGAACCGCCAGCTCCTCCCTTGTCATCTCCTCGGTGTAGATCAGGACTTTCTTTCCGGCCCGAATCGCAGCAATGGCCTGTAGCAGGAGGTTGAAGGTCTTGCCCGTTCCCTCTGGTGCCAAGAACATGTACAAGTGACCGCCCTGAAAACCACGGGTCTGCAATGTCAGGGATGGGAAGTAGGTGGGGATGCCGATAATACCGTCAGACCGCTTGGCCTCTAGGTAAACCTCCTTGAGCCTGTCGCCCATCATCATGACGTCTCCGGTGTTGGCGTTCGAGTACCTCGTCACCAGCTCCTTCGATGCGCTACGGATGGCCTGCTCTGCCTTGGCAATGCCCTCGTTGAAGTCCTTCTCGTCCGTAACATTCAAGAGATTCGCTACCTGATTGTTAAGGGTGGCAATGACCTTGAATTTCTCTCTCTGCTTCATCTTGTCCAGATAGAAGGGGAGTGACTCTAAGGGTGCATCCCCGATGTCATCGAAGTTATCCTCAACGGTCTCACGCTTCGGGATGTCCGAGAACTTGCTCTGGAAGTCCTTTATAAAGTCAAAGATTTCCTTACATTGGTCAATCTCAAACATCTCTGGGTCGAAACCAGCAGAGCGGATAGTCTTTAAGGCCGTCGGCCCTGCCTCTATCATTGCATTCACTACATCGTAGTCTAGGCTTGTCACTTAATGCCCCTCCAGTTTTTAAAGTGTTTTGAAAATACGTTCTTGGAGTTTAGCGTACTTAGCCTCTTGATGTCAACCCTGTTGTCGATTTGAGTGAAGCAGATAAAGTCCGGTGAGAAGTACGGTACTATCTCGATTCTGTTGGTGAAAAACTTGTCGTAGTCCTTGCGTTTTATCTCGAAGATGGTCTGCAATCTGGTCGCTGGGTACTCGATGCCCTTTATGAACGGCTCGCCCTTCCCGTCTCTCTTTGTCACCTTCTTGAACAATTGCTTTGCTATCTTGGCGTCCTCCAGCTTGGGTTCCCAGAAGACAATCTCGACCGAACGCCTGTCCTTCAGGAAACTGGATAGCTCGCTGAGGACTGACTGGTTGAGTTCTATCTTTCTCCAGTACAGGCTTGGCAAGTGCTTGAGCATGAATCTCTGGAACTTCGTGAGCCTGTAGAGCGTGGTGTAGTCGTAGGCAACCCACGAGGCTCCAGAGAACGTGATCTTACCCCTGCGCATCTCTGACCGCCTGTAGGTAATCCAAGACACCGTCTATCGCTAGAATGATGTGTGGTATCGGGGCGTCCAGTCGTATTGCGTCATCCACGATTGCCTTAGTGACGGGGTCGATTGGGATTTCTCTCGCTATTGCTTCGCCTGTGTCGATTTTCATGTCAGTCTCCTTTTTTCTTTAGCATGTCCTGCATGTCGAACATTTCAATAATCTTTCGTCCCTTGGCAGCTCGTCTGTCTGGGATGTTCTGGAGGTCTACCACCAGTAATTTCTCGGTAACAAAGCTCAGTAATCTTTCGGGTGCCTCCCTCTTGAAGTCCTGCTTGCCCTTGCCGTATGTGATGATCGTGGGGAGGTTGTTGGGATTTCGCCTCGCCAGCACCTCCTCGATAATCTTGTATACGTCCCTTGAGTTATTCAGGGTGTTGGGAATGTCGTCTATCACCAGCAAGTCCGTCTCGCATATCTTCTTGAGTGGGATAACCCCAGCCTCCTTCTCTCGGAACCACATGTCATTGGTCGATTGGATCAGTTGGTCACAATTCACGAGCAGAGGACTGGGCCGTCTTGTCGCTGTCTTAATGACTTCCTTCACGATAATCGTTGCCAGCATCGACTTACCAACTCCCGTGGGGCCAGCGAAGAAGATACCTACTCCATTGTCCAGCATCTCGTCTGCTTTGTCAATGTATTTCTCAACGACTCGTCTGGCCTTGGTTCCCCCGTCTTCCTCTGGAACCGTGTAATCATCCATGCTCAGTCGGGTCAGGTACTTGCTGAAACCACGCCTGTCCATTACGCTCAAAACTTTTTCTTCGCTTATCATTGTGCTCTCCTAAATCCAGTATTCGTCGATGTCGGTCTCGTCTTTTTTCTCAAGCTCTGCGAGTTCCGTCACGATCTCAGAGATAACGTACTTGAGGAAAACAACGGAGGGTGTCTTGAATCGGCCCTTGTCCCATCGGCCCCTGTATCCCTCGACGTAGTAATCAATGACGGTGAAGAAGTTGTCGGTCTCCATCATCTCATAATCGCTCAGGATATGGCCTATCTGCCCGAAGTCCTTCATGCGGTTCCCCGGCTTGTAGCTGGTGCCATAGACCTCATCATACTTCGCCATGAAATAACGGAAGATGAACCCTTTCTGTTTCTTCAGGGTGATTTCCTTCCCTTGCTTAATGAGCTGGTCAAGTTCCTCCCTTAGCAACTCTGTCGTTAATTTCTGCTTTTGCCCTGCCTGTGACTTCTCCATCCTTCATCAGTCTCCTTTTGTATTCGTATTGGTTTGCGTACTTTGCCTGCGGAAGGGGGTCGAATACCTCCCTGTGCAGGACTTCCTTTATTCTGGTGGGGTATGACTTCCTGACCAGCACCTCTGCGAACCAGATCACCGTGTCGTACCCTGTCTTTCTGCCCCAGCCTCTCTTCAGTGGGACTAAATTACCCTCGGTGTCAAAGAGTGCCGGAACCTTGACCTTGTTCATAACGACCTTCGGTGTGGTGAGGGACGAAACGATGTAGTGGCCCGATGTCTTCCAGTAGGGTAGCTCAGGGTCGATGCCTATAAAGTCCTTACCCACTGAATCATCTCGCTCTGGAACCGGAAGACCGCTCCGCTCGGCAATCAATTCCGTTACCTTCATTCTATCCCGAAAAGGTAGCGGTGTCAAATCTTTTTTATTTACCCACAGAGTGTCCACGAGGCTCACCAACCTGCCTCCGGCACCGCAGAGACCTAAGTATATTCCCTCCGGCCCTATTTCCTCTCTGAGGGACGCTACGCCATCATGGAAGCCTTCGTAGAGCGTTGTTCTTTGGTTCGATACAAGGCACTTTAAACCCCTCAGATTGAACACGGTCACGAGGTGCAGAGACCAGTCCTTAATCGGGTATCTCCAGACATCGACGGGCAGTGTCCTTGCCTCCCTCCAGTGCTTCTTCGTTTTGAAATAGACATTGGTGACAAAGGGGAACTCCCTGTGCCTGTCCTCTGCGAGCTGTCTGAGCGTTACGTCGTCGCAGAAGTATTCCCTGTCACCGTCAATCACAATGTACTCGCTCTGTGGATGTCTCTTGCCCCTGTTGTTATCAATGACGGACAGGCCTGAGTGCTCAAGGAACATCCTGATGAACTCGATGTGTAGCCTGTTGACCAAGTCCATGTCGATTGTGAAGAGTCCAAGCCCGTTGGATGAGACCCTGTGAACCGACGCCCTTTCCGAGACGGTCTCGAAGAGGGCCAATCCGGTGGAGAGCATTACGCCAACCCCATCTCAATCAGGAACTGACTAGGGTCTACCTGCTGTGACTTGTGGTTCAGGCTGGAGTAAGTCATTGACACGTTGTCCTTGGCTCTGGTCACGGCAACGTAGGCAAGCCTGCGCTCTTCCTGCATTTCCTTCTCGCTGTCCACCTCTCCGACACTCAGGCCGTTGGTGACAAGGAGTGGTAACTGACCCTGTGTGCATCCAACCAAGTAGACGTTCTCCCATTCAAGACCCTTGCTACGGTGGATTGTGAGGAGGTTGACCCCGTTGTAATTGCCGTCCTGTTTCTCTGCCTCGATCTGGTCGATGTTGTCCAAGTGAACGAGGAATGCCTCTGGGCTTGCGAACTCGGAAGAAGCCTTGATAAGCTCTTCGAGTGTTTCGAGTCTTGACTCGCCCTCCTTGTCCATCTCGCCATACTCCTTGCGGATGTAGTCAGCGTAACCGTTCTCAAGAACCCACTGGAGGCCTTCGGCCAAGGAGTCTGCGTCTCTCACAGCTTTCACCATGTAGGCTAGGTCTGACACGCCACGCTTCTGCAAGGGACGAACACTGGGTGAACGTCTGGCCGTGGCCCACATTGCAGTCTTGCTGTTGCTGGCCTCTCTCTCAATGGTCTCAACGAATTTCTTGCCGAGGTAGCGAGTGGGCTTGCCGAAACGGGTGCTGGGGATGTTGATGACACGCTTGAAGTCGTCATCGGTTCCGTGGTCTCTGAACGCCAAGCGGATGTAAGCGACCATGTCCTTGACAACCTTACGGCCATAGAAACTGACAGAACCAAAGATAACGTAAGGGATTCTGGCACGGATGAGCTTGTCTTCGATTAGGCGTGACTGGCGGTTGGTGCGGTAGATAACAGCGGTCTCTGACCAGTTGAAGTCCTCTTGCCCTGCCTCTGTGTTGCGGATGTCATCGACAACCCACTCGGCCTCTTCGACGGTGTCTTGGAGGCAGTTCACGACAATCTCCTCGCCCTGCGCTCTGGTGGCCTTGGCCTCCTTCTCGAAGGGATTGTGCATGTGCTTGACCAACTCATTACTGGCCTTGATGATGTTGGACTGGCTTCTGAAGTTGTGGGGCAGGATGTAGACCTTGCCTTCGGGGTAGTTATCTTGGAATGAGTAGACGGTGTCTTGGGGGATGGCCCCTGTGAAACCATAGATGGATTGGAAATCGTCACCGACCCAAAGGATGTTTCCGTGCTGGGCAAGGTGCTTGACCAACGTGTACTGGAGGAGGTTGCTGTCTTGGCACTCATCCATTGACACGAAGTCGTACTTCTGGCTCCAGCGTCTGCTAATATCAGGATTGTTCTCAAGAACCCAAGACGAGAGCATTAACATATCGTCGAAGTCCACTGCGTTCTTATATGTCAAATGGTTCTCATAGATGCGGTATGCCTGAGCAACACGGGGAGCAAAGGGAGTGTCGTTGTCCTCAAGGAACTGCTCTGCCTCTGGGGGTTTGATGTAGTTTCTTTTCATGTACGAGATAGCTGAACACACGAATTGGAGATCAGCGTCTTCCCAGTCCATTCCCTTCGGGTTGAACTTTTCATCACGGGGGCCGAGGAGCTTCTTGATTTGATACTCCTTGGATGATTCGATCTGTATGCCTGCCTTCTTACCAGCTAGGGCATAGTGGGCACGGAGGATCTCGAAACCAAGGCTGTGAACTGTTCTGGCCTCGACTTCGGTTCCGAGTTTGCGCTTCTGGAGCTTGGCATTCAAGTCGTCCTTCGCAGCGGATGAGAATGTGGTGAGCAAAATGCGCTTGGCCTTGACACCTGACTCTACTAATTTGATGGCTCTCTCTACCACGACTGTGGACTTGCCTGAACCGGGACTCGCCACTACTAATGCTGGGCCGGTTGTGTGGTCGATGACCGCTTTTTGTTCTTCGGTAAACATGTGAATAACACCTCGTTTTTTCTTTTCTGTCTGATATTTCTATCTTACAGGAAGTCAAACGAGGTGTCAAGGGATTAACCGAATTTAATTAAACTTCAGCAGTATGCCTATGTTTACATAGTTGAGGTAGTCCGTCTGGGCTGAGGGCGGTAGGTTGCCGGAGAAGCCGGAAAGGTACATATAGGTTTGAGGGCCGTCGCCCAAGTCCAGCTCGACTGTGTCTCCGCTGACCATATTAGGTGTGGCCTGCCCCGTTAGGAACACTACATTCTCAGGGGGGAGGTAATCTTTAAAGAAAGGCAGGGCCACAGTAATGTTATTTTCCTCGTCCGGCAAGCTGGTGGACACTTTGTCTCTAGTCTCCCCCTGTGCCCCGAACTCCATAGATCCCCACACGTCGGTTTGGGAATAGTTTCCTGCGAATGTTGTATCGTACCTGACCTCGTTGTCTAGGTGGTTCCCTATCTTAAAGGCAAGGTCTTGACGGATGGATTGATCGTGGGGGTAATATGCCTCGAACATCACGGAGCCTTGGTAATCACCGAGGGCAGCGTCGAAGGCAATCACTGTCAGATAGGCTGCTCCCCTTGCGTCAACGTCGGCTTCGACATATAGGCTGCAAGAACTGCCTGCGAAGTCTATCCCACTATCCTTTGTGGCGTCTAAGTACAGAGGGCTGTCGATGAATCCAATCCCTACGTCTCTGCCGGAGCCTGAAGCTTCACGTCCTACGTTGAAATCTATTCTGGAGTTTGGTGTGAGCAGCTCAAGAGTGGTGCGGTACGGCCTCAGCCCAGAAGTGGGGATTATGCTGATGGACGTGCCGAACGGTGAGGACACCTCCTTTGCTACTGCTTGCACATAGGCTGGTATGTCTCGTTTATCTATTGCGTGGTACAGTCGTTTAGACATTGTATGGCCCGAACCCCCATAGTCTTGGCATTGAAAACCCTCCGAATATAGTGAACATCATTCTGTTGAACTCGTCGGGGTCTGCTCCTCCGCTGTTAGCACCTCGCCACGCCTCGTCATCTGTCCCCGTCATGGATATTAATACACGTCGGTTCACATCGTCTGTTACGAATACCTGCGCTGTCTCCGGCCTTCCGCTGATAAGTAGCCGAGAGAGGTCTACTGCATCAGGATCTACAGGGAATGTGAGGATACCGTCCACGCCTGCCCCTACTACCTCGACAGAGCTTGCCCCGAAGACAGCCGACACATGCGTAGGATAGGACTGTGCTTTTGAGGGTAAGCTGTCTGTTGTTGATGGCCTATCGGAAGGGTGAGGGTACAAGGAGGTGTCTCCAGCCGTGTTAAACAGCGTGACCTCCTCGAACAAAGTATCAAGGGTTGACAAATCTCTTTCCTCCACATCCCCATTCTGAGGTGCGTAATTAAACTCCTGTCCCACCCCTAGTGCCGTGAGTGAATCCGAATAGAAAGCAAACCCGAACTCCTGTATGACAGAAGAGGAGGCAAGGGCGAAGGGAGCGATGCTGGGGTAGTTGTTGTCAAGCTCTCCTACGAAGATGAACTGGGAATTGAAGTAGACTACCGGTTGCGAGAGTCCGTTGTCGGGGTTTACGTTGAATCCGTTAATCGAGATCAGGAGGGAGCCTGCGGTCTCGTTTGCATAGACGTGGTTAACGGCAGGGGGGTCAGTAGAGGGCGAGAACGAGAGGCCTCCGGCTACGCTTAGGAAGTCGCTACTCGTCGAGCTGAGTGCGTTGTTGGCGTGTGTCCACGCTATCGGCATTAACCTGTAGTTCATAGCGTCCGTTAGAACCCCTGCGGTGTGCGTTTTACCGACCGTCCATGCAATGTATTGGCACTCTATTTGACGCTGCCCACTTCCCCCGTCTAAAGCTCCCAACGTCTCGTGAAGAGTGTTGTACATTTCGAGGAACCACGTCTCGCCTTGGAAAGACCTTGAGAAAATCTTCTTGCGACGAGTGTAACCGAAGGGGCCGGAGAGTGCGCTAGGTCTAGTGTAAGTCTCTGTAGTAGACCCCGTGAAAACCTCTGTCCAAGCGGAGTCGACGTTGCCGTTTATCAGCGAAGCAACGAGAGTAATAAACTCGTCACCGACGGTAAGAATCGTGGAGCTAGAGGCATCCCAAGACTGAAAATTAATATCAGGCATCTTAGTCCCACTTCACGACTACGGCTGGCTGGGTCATGTTACTCTGGTTGCTGGCGGATGAATCCGAGGCCTTAAAGTATTTATAGCTCGTTGCGTTGATCGTCACGAGGTTCCCCGTCACTTGGGCCGAGTCGTTCGGAAGGTAGAAGGTGTCGTGCATACTCCCAACGATGAACTCTCCGCTGGTTGCACCGACACTCTCTAGGCTTGCCGAGTTTGAGCCGACGAAGATATTGAACAGGTAGTCCTTGCTATCGACTGCGTTCACATCGGCAAGGCCGGTGGAGTAGGTCAGTTCGGATGCCAAGGGGTAGTACGGCTCGTTATTCAATCGGACATCGAAGGTGGTTCCCTCGTTCTGTCCGTTTCGTCCGAGGTAGATTGTGGCAGTGGCCTCTGGGACTCCTGCTGACATGACCATTATATTATCGTTCCGCTCTCCGCTGTCCGTTGGTGTGTCAAGGGGAAGGATGGGTGTGCAGATGTTGGCGTGGAGCATTTGCCCGATGCCGTCCGTTGACTCCGAGAAGATGAAAACCTGTTGGTCGTCGACCCTCATCCAGATGTTGTGTGTCTCTTCGACGGGTGCTGCGGTGTTGGGAATGGCGAACAGGGCTGGCCCAATCGCATCATTCGTCCCTGCAATTACCCCTACGGGTATCTTTGGCTCCAAGAAGAATCGAGTCATGGCGTTTGGGCTTACCTCGCCTCCTCGAATCGGTCTCATGAATATTGGGAGGGTGTCCGTGATGCCAGTGACTGTGGGTGCGCCTACTTGATCCTCGTTCGGCTGGCCTATGAATAATTTATAGCCGTCTCCAGAGTTGAACATAAATGTTGACTCCATGATGACGTACTCGTACTGCAATCCATTGAAGTCTGGGTTGCTGTCCACGCCCTCGACAAGGTTCCTGACAACGACATCCGTTCGGTTCCCTGCGACAACAGTATCTCCCTCGAACTCGCTGATGTAGATACTTTCAACATTTCCGTTTGCGTCTAGGAGAGGGGCAGAAAAGGCTGTTTCTCCAAGAGTTCCGACAGGGTATACCCTATCTAAGCTAGGAACAGTGATATTGAAGATTGCCCATGTTGGGTCTGACTGAATAGCTCTAATGGTCTTCAAGTCGCCACCTACACCGACAACGGAGATGTATATCTCAATCACAGAACCAGTATCTATCATGTAGTCAACACCGTGGATGCTCGCAACCCCTAGAGCAGGTGCAGAGATAGAGCCTAGAACGGGAGCTGCAATTCCTCCGTTATTGTACGAACCTGTGACCCTTATAAATTCAATCTTTTCAGTGCCGTAGCTCTCAAGGGGGAAAGCGACAACGACATCTGTGCCTGACTCTTTTAGAACCGCTAATTTAGGAGAGGCGATACCTGTATCACCAACTACAGCAGCTCGTATTGCGGAGTTCGTCCCAAATTGCGCTCCGACAGGGGGGTCATTAGTGGCGTTACAATGCACCGTTGCGTTGGCGTCAATCGTGTAGATCCAGTAGCGATTATCGGGGGTCATTCTATCGTGAGTTATCGCAAAACCAAGTTTGTTGAAGGGGGAATAAGAGTCGGGAGTGCCGAATAGAACACCGTTCTCGGATATAACGACATTCGCTCCTGCACTCGCATTTCCTTTGACGGAGTTGGCGTAGTAGAGGTGGATGGAGCTATTATTCCTCAGAACAGTCTGCAATCTGATGGGAGAATCTGCTGTGGAAGGGGCTGGGCCTGTTGTTAATGAGGTGTTGACTTCGGCCAACGACTTTCTGGAGATTGCTTGGAAACCGTCGGCTGTGCCCACTCTGCTCTGTGCTCTCTTATCGTGTAGGATGCTCCAAGACCCTGACGCCACCATATTATCTACGATGTGGTCAAAGACGTCCTCTTTCGGTATGCCTGCGTTGGGGCCGTAAATTGCCATTTAGTTCTCCTGTTATCTTCTTGTTCTTCTATCTACGAAAAGACTGCGACGGTTCCGGTGGCGTGTCCGAGTGCGAAGTAGTAGTCGGACTCTGATGTTGCGTGGAGCCTGTCGAAGTCTTGGGCAACGGTGTTGTTGGTGACAAAGATGTGTTTTAATTTGCCGAGGTAGGTTGTTGCGTCACCGAGCACCGCTGCTACCAGTAGTATAACCCCGTCGTTCTGATCTATGCCCGTCGGTGAGAGGGGAACCACGCTGAGTGTCTGGGCCGTTGAGTAGGTGGTCGTGGGTGTCCATGCCGTGCCAGATCCTGCCTTGCCCATTGCGATGAACTGATTGGCGGTTGCGTCTGGCGAAGTCTCGATGTGCTCCAGAGGGTTTATCCAGACGTGCTCGAAACCGCCCACGTCCTGAAGTGATACCGATACGTTGAGCTGTGTGCCGTTGACGTGGACTGAGTTTGTGCCTGTGACGTTGTCCAGAGAGCCGTTGCTTATCGCAGAAGCCAGAGGAGTAACGCCAAGGGAAGTCCCACCACTGCTAAATGAAATGCAAGATCTAACAAGAATGCGAGTATTGCTAGGGTCGTCCTCCAGAATGATGTAGGTGTATTCATTGTCGCCTGCTCCTGCTGAGTTGTGGTCGAGCTTTGTCCTGAGCACAACGAATCTGTTCGTGGTGTTCTCGTTGCCTGCGTCCGTGACAAAGTCGTAGGATGTTGATATTGGATTCTCGTATACCTGCGCCCAGTCGAGAGGGAAGGGAAGGCCTAGTATGTTTGTAACAAGGGCGTCTAGGACTTCGGTTGAGCTGGTGAGACCAGAGGATGATACTATCATTTAAACTTCCCTCACTAAGATTGCTTGCCCGTTGTCGGAGTCCCGTAAGCACCTGTGGGGAATGGAGGCCGTGTCTACGCCTATATCTAGGTTCCCTATGGGTGTTGACTTCGTCAAGTAGATGCCACTGAGCTGTCCGAAGAACTTATCTGTTGAGGCCATTGCCATTACGGTTCCGACGGGTATTGAGTTTGATTGTGGGCTGACCCTTGGCGATACGTTCGGATAGAGATTGTCTAGGGTCATCTGCTCGTTGAAGAGGGCTTGGTTTGCGATGGTTCCAGCGTACAGGAGCCTACCTGCCTGAATATCGTCGGAGCCGAAGACGCACTGCCCGTTGTTCCTGAGCTGGGTTCTGTGGGCCGGAGTCCCGTCAATAATGCCCGTGTCGAGGACTCTGTAGTCTATGGTCGCAGCGACTAGGACTTTCCTCGTGTTCGCTGCGTCAATAATCTGGAGGGCGGTTCCCTTGCTCGTTGCGACTAGGTATGTTTGGAAGGGGCCGACAAGGGATGAAATCTTCGGTGCGTTTATCTCTGGGATGAGTCCCGTGGCCGTGGATGTCGTTGTCTCTCTGGCTAGTGTTAGGACGACCTCGCCTGCGTTGAATATAAAGATGGGGGTGAAGAATGCCTCGCTACCCGTCTCCACTATCTCATTGGTGATCTTGAAACCGACTGCGTTGCCGACCTCGTAGTCCTTTGTGTAGCCAGCAGAGATCATCGACGCTTCAACGAAGGCCTGTATCTCTGCTATATCTGCTACGCTTCTGTCAAAATAAAACAATGGGAGCCTCGCTAATTCTTTGGTCTAATTTATTATAACGTAAAAACACGGGCTAAGTCCAGTCGCCACGTTGCTACTTAGTCCTGTTAACCTCACGAATGACGTCGGACAGGTCTTTCATAACCAGTGCGCTTGCCTGCCTTCCTTCTCGAATTTCCTCACGCCACGCCTTCGAGTCTACCTCTCTCTCGGCTCTGTGGTCTTCCATCATCTTTGTTATTATGCGGTAGAACATGTAGAGTGAGAATCCCCCGACCCCCAGCTCCACGACTATTTTTAATATTTCTGCTGTCATTGTGGTCGCTCTCTCGTTATGGTTTTGTTTAGTGGTACTTAGAGTAGTGGGAATACAGGCGGTAAGAAGCCCAGATGTTAGATACAAGAAGGGGTATTCGTATCCAGTGCATGATGATTGCCGTGTTGTGACTTAAATCAAACAAAGCCCACAGGCCGAAGCACATGGTTATGAGATAAATCAAGCCGTCCGTCGTGAAAACCCTCTTCACACGCTTGCTGAGTTCACTGTCTGCTTTCCTGTAGAATAAGGCGTGTTTAAACGAGATGGTGCATCCGACTAAACTGACGAATGTTGTAAGTAGTCCTACTGTTAAGGTTTCCATGACATTGTTCCTCTGTACTGTTTCTCACCGATTTTCTCTGCTTCGATGCTGATTGCTAGATTACGGACTTCCTTCGGGTCTACCAGATTTATGTCCTCGAAGCCGTCAATGACCCCTCTGAGGCGTGTGTACTCAATCGCAAGCTCCGAGCATATCATGCCACGTCTGAATGGGTTTCTCTTCCAGCCCACGGCCTCAAGTCCAAATCCAAGTATCTGTTTGTGTCCGTAGACTACCTGCTCGAATTTTCTGGTGATCTCTATGATTGAAGAGTGGAGCGTCTCTCTGTCTAGGTTCAGGTCGTACAGCTCCAGCTTAATGTCCTTGTTCAGTGTGTACTTACTCATGAGGTTAATATCGACACGCCCCTCGTCAGCCTCTAGGACAATGGGCATTCCGTAGAGCATTCCGATGACGATGAACACATGGGAGAACTCGCTCTTTGTGTGTGTCCTGATGGCCCATGAGTTGAAGTTCTTTCTGTGGGATGTGAAGCCTAAAGCCCCTACGATGTTGTGTCTCATTATGTTGGTTCCTGTCCCATCTTTGCGTATAGTGTGAGTGATCCGTAGTTCCCACCGAGTGGGCCTACGCCTGAGTGCTTGTACTTGCCTATTGTGTAGAGTCTAATCCCCACGGCTTCGCTGGCTTTGAAACCGGAGCCTGCTAAGTAGTTCAAGGGAAATTCAATTGTCGGGAATGTCTTGTTGCCCCACGGTGGAATGACGTTCTTACCCACGTTTGAGATGGCCTCGAAGTCTGCCCAGCCCCAGTAATCTCTCCTGAGACCTAAGTGACCGAGCTGAGGGTGGACTGCCACGGACTGGTAGAATGCGGTGTCAAAGGCTCCGAGTTCTAAAGGGAGGGCATGAAAGGGGTACGGGCCGGAGCTGACCGCCTCGAATCTCAGGCCGTGGCCGGATGTCTCGAAGTCGATGTCAAGGCTGAGCTGAAGCTCTGCGTAGGCCACGTCTAGGAGGGTGAACCCCTGCGGGATCTGGACGATGAACTCGAAGCGACTGGCCTTTGATACCTTGTGTGCCGAGACCGTTACGGTGCCTTGGCGGGGTGGGTCGATGGTGATGATACCTGTCTCGAAGTCGATGTCCACAACGTCGTCCGTTATGTCTATTAATGCGTTCTCTTTCAGGGTGATTCTGTACTTACCTCTCCAGCTCAGGGAACCGTCACGCTCTATCAATCGGCCCTCCTGCGCATTGACTTTGTAGGGGTCGATGAGCACACTGTCTGTGTCGGGGTGCTGGAACTCCGTGTCCGAGATGCGGGTGAACTCTACGTCCGTGAATCCCGTGGCCTGCTGATACCAAGTCGATTGGTCACAAAGGTTGGGGCTTACAATCTCTATCGTCAGTGCTCCGGGTTCAAACTTGCGGATTTGCGAGGAGACCATGAGGTTGCCGTCTGCGTCCAAGTGCTGGAGGAAGAAAGGGTCTGTGTTGCTTATCATCTAGTCCTCCTCCCTATATGCTGAAATTCTCAAGATTTTACCGTTCTCTGTCTTCTCTGTATAATTATACTCCTTGAGGCTGGCAATGGCCCCGTCGGTGAAGTATTCAATAATGGTCGTCTTATCAACCCCGTAGTTACTGTACTCGTAAAGCACCTCCGTCGCAAGGCCTGAGAGCTGTTCCCCATCGAAGGATTCAAAGAATGAGACTTTCTCCAATCTCCTTGACACCTGTTCGTACTGGGCCTGCTTGAAGTTCTTCTCGTACCTAGTGTCAATTGCGGTGTGGTTCTCGACAATTTGGTGTAGCGACGCTTCTTGAGACGGTGACAAGAGTTTCTCCATCTTGACGAATCTTGCGCCTATCTCCACGGCATTCGGGAGGGAGAACTCGCTATCAATCTCCCACCTGAGACGCTTGACGGCTATTTTCTTTTTCTGTGTGTTGATGTCGTATAGGAAACTCATTAGGCCAGCCTGTCGACTCTCAAGTAAGTATTCGTTACGGACACCCACTTGCTGTTCTTTTGAGACCTGAACTCCACGTCAATAGTCGCCCCACTCGTGACCACGGGGAACCTGAAGCTCGCTGGGACAGCGTAATCCCTCATCCTCGAATTTACCTTGCGCATGTGGATCTGTTCCTCACCGTCCACAAACACCTTCACCTCTATGCCGTAGGCCGTGGACTCCGAAGACCAAAGGAATGAGAGCGAGACCTCGTAGGTGCCGTCCAAGTCCAGCGTCTGCGGAGGTATTAGCTGGGAGTACGATTCCTGCGAGGTTTCTTGAGGATCCGGTTGGTAGAACGAACCTATATACTGAGGAAAAGAAGCCCCCCTTGTCGCCAGCGAGCTGAGTAACTGATCTCTTGGGTCTGTTACAGCCGTTCCGTTGTGTGACAAGGAGATAAACGAGGATGAGAGCAGTGCGATCAGGTCGAGACTGTCCACGATTTCTGTCAGTTTAAAATCCTGTAAGAGGTCGTAATCTACTAGAGGGGCGTGGTATGTTGCTCCCTCCAGCGTTACTTCGGAGACTCCCTCCGTGATTGTCATCAACATATTAAGGGTTTCTGCGCTTCAGGTGAACTATCACGGTGGGTCTGGATATGTTGTTACCTGCTCCAGAACCGCCTGCGCCCTTGAGCATGTAGACAGAGAGGTTTGCGCCTTCGGGCACGTCCACGTCCACGACTGTGACCTTCTCATCCTCTCCCGCAAGGACGATGACCTCTGCGATGGCAGCTGGGCCTAAGTCCTCACGAACCTGTCCTCGCCACTCGTTAGCCGTTCCGCTGTCGGTGGCCGTGATCTTATAGATTGTGGCAGGCCAAGGCACGGTGTAGGGCGAGAGGTTGGAGGGAGTGTTGGCGACGTGTCGTAAATAACCGTTTCCTTGGCTCCCGTTCCTTCCGGTGGCGAAGCTGTCTACGCTGAGTCCGGCCAAGGCTGTTTCAGGTGTTATGGGTTCGTACTGCATGGTCGTGGCATTGTACTGTAGGAGCTGTCCGTCTGTAGGAGCTGTGGTAGACACGTTGACGCCCTGTATCTCGTCTGCGTTCCATTGAGCCGTGTCCTTACCAACCTCCGTTGCTGTGACTGCGTGGGGGTTGCCAGTGACCGTGGTTCTGTGGGCTGAGTTGGCTGCGACGTCTGCGTTTGTCTGAACACCGATGTCAAAGTCAGTGATGTCGTCGTGGTCTAGCAGTACGTTTCCTGTCTTACCAGCTACAGATAGGACTTTGTCTGTGTTGTCTTGCTTTATCCAGACCGAGCCTGTGTTCACGACCCAGTCGCCTGCGACCCAGTCCGTGATTCCGTCGAGAGAGGTGTTGCCGTCGACGGATACGATGTAGACATGCCCTGCCGAACCGCC
>UPTN01000709.1_pt1 | contig 16187 bp, 14 predicted proteins | sample 2160111 | NCBI WGS metagenome assembly UPTN01 (sample SAMN06265058, study PRJEB28932) | marine metagenome | isolation source: Columbia River Estuary | place: USA:Columbia River Estuary, USA | collected 2014-05-05
TAATATTTTCGTTTTCATTTACTGATTTTTTTTAATTACAGATTCTCTCCAATATGCTTGTAATACAGGCACCACAAACATGGTCATGATTTGAATTATCATTCCACCAAAAGTTGGAATTGCCATAGGTATCATAATATCTGATCCCTTTCCTGTCGAAGATAATACTGGCAGCAGCACAATTATAGTGGTTGCGGCAGTCATCATTGCAGGTCGCACACGTTTTTTACCGGCTTCTAGAACCGCTGCACGTACTTCAGGAATCGTATTTGGCTGTTTTTCCTCAAAAACTTGATGTATGTAGGTTCCCATAATAACTCCATCATCAGTTGCAATTCCAAAGAGCGCAATAAACCCGACCCAAACAGCAACACTTAAATTGATGGTGTGTATTTGGAACAAATCACGCATATTAACGCCTGAAACGGAGAAATTCATAAACCAATCTTGGCCGTATAACCATAGCATAATAAATCCACCTGCAAAGGCAACAAACACCCCAGAAAAATGGATAGATGAGGCGATGACCGTTTTGAATTGAAAATACAACAACAGAAAAATAACCACCAAACTTATTGGAATCACAATAGACAATCTTTTTACAGCTCGAATTTGGTTTTCATAACTTCCAGAGAATTTAAAACTTACTCCTTTTGGAACTACCAAACTGCCTTCAGCAATTTTATTTTCAATCAATGCTTGCGCATCATTCACAACATCCACTTCAGCATAATTTTCTTTTTTATCAAATAATACATATCCCACTAAAAAAGTATCTTCACTTTTAATCATTTGAGGTCCACGAATAAAATTAAGAGTCACCAATTCTCCTAACGGAACTTGAACCCCAGTTGGCGTTGGTACCAAAATTTTCTTAATTTTCTCAGGATCATCTCTTAATTAACGCGGATAACGAACTCTAACAGGGTAACGCTCTCTACCTTCAACAGTAGTGGTGGTTTTCATTCCGCCAACGGCAGTTTCAATAATTTGTTGCGTTTTTTCAATACTCAACCCGTATCTAGCAATAGCATCTCTATTAATTTCAATTTCTAAATATGGTTTCCCCACAATTCTATCGGCAAATACTGCTTCGCTTTTTACAGAAGGGACTTCTTTTAAAATAGCTTCCAGTTCTAATCCAAAATCCTGAATGGTTTTTAAATCTGGTCCATATACCTTAACACCCATAGGAGCTCTCATACCAGTTTGTAGCATCACCAAACGTGTTTCAATTGGTTGTAACTTTGGAGCAGAGGTAACCCCCGGGATATTTGCAACACTAATTATTTCTTTCCAAATATCATCGGTATTTTTAATATGTGAACGCCAATTTCTATAGTATTCCCCATCTTCGTCTATCACCAAGTCTTTTTCTTTGACTCCTTTAGATAATGCATCATCATTTGAAATGGCAGAACCATCAGCTAATACAAAGTTTTCATTTTTATCAACTTTGAATCTTTTAGGTTTCCCTTCATCATTTGCAATAAATTCCGACTTATAATTAATGATGTTTTCAAACATTGAAATTGGTGCAGGATCAATAGCGCTTTCAACCCTTCCTAATTTTCCTACAGCATTTTCAACCTCAGGAATATTTGCTATAAGTATATCCAATTTTTGTACGATGTTTTTACTTTCCTCAACACCCACGTGTGGCATTGCTGTAGGCATCAATAAGAAACTACCTTCGTTTAATGTTGGCATAAATTCTGAACCAATACCAGGAAAGGTATTTGAAGCAGCTTTCCAAACCTTGGTTTCTCCTATGTTCCAACCCACTTTTTCAAATCCATTTTTAACAAGTCCAAAAGTACTATTGAAACCAATCCAAGAGAGCACACCAATAAACAAGGTGAATAAAGGAATTAAAAAGAATTTTGTTTTATTATTTAAACACCATTTTAATATAGGTTCGTAAAAATGAACGATAGAAAACAGGGCTCCTAAAATTACACCCATAATGGTTAAAACAAATAGATAATTTGCCAATAAGCTGTTTTGTGGACCAAGGGGCATCCATTCTTTAGCAAGAAAAAAGGTGGTTATAAACAATACAATTCCAACATTTATCCTGTTTGAATGTTTGGTAACTTTCGTTGGTAATTTATGTTCAAAAAGTGAATTCAATCCTAATACACTCAGTGCTAAAGGAAGCCATAGTTGCATTGTAATAGCCAATAATAAACCAGCAATAATTAATATAATTCCCCAAGTTCGTTTCACTCTTTTTTTATCGAAATTAATTCCAAAAATGAAGTGTGCCAGCGTAGGTAAAACAACAATTCCCAGTACAAATGCGCCTAAAAGCGCAAAAGTTTTGGTAAAAGCAAGGGGTATAAATAGTTTTCCTTCTGCAGATTGCATAGCGAAAACAGGCATAAAACTCACTACCGTTGTAGCTAAGGCTGTGGTAATCGCAGAAGCAACCTCTGTGGTTCCTTTGTAAATAACTTGGAGCAGGACTTTGCCCTTAGCTCCTTCATTTTCGGGCATTTCTAAATGTCGGATAATATTTTCAACAAATACAATTCCAATATCAACCATCACTCCAATAGCAATGGCAATACCCGAAAGCGCCACAACATTGGCATCAACTCCTGCATAGCGCATCACTATAAAAGTCATTAAAACGCCAACAGGTAATAAGCTAGAAATGATGATGGAGGCTCTTAAATTAAATAGTAAAACAAGTACTACTATAATACTGATTAATATTTCATGGGATAAGGCTGTTTCAAGTGTTCCAATGGTTTCTTGAATCAGTTGGGTTCTATCGTAAAAAGGAACAATTGTCAGTTGACTTGTAGTGCCATCAGCCAATGTTTTTTTAGGCAAACCGGGTGCAAATTCTTTTATTTTTGCTTTTACATTATTGATAACTTCCAAGGGATTTGAACCATAACGCGCCACAACAACACCTCCAACAACTTCGGCACCACCTTTATCTAGAACACCTCTTCTGGAAGCAGGACCTAAATTAACCGTTGCAATATCTTTAATTAAAATGGGTTTGTTATTTGTTACAAGAACTACCGTATTTTCTAAATCTTTGGTGGATTTTATATAACCTAAGCCTCGAATAAAGTATTCTGCTTTATTGATTTCAATAGTTTTGGCTCCAATATCACGGTTCGAATTTTTAACCGCCATCATTACCATATCAATACCAATATTATATGCTTTTAACGCATCTGGATTCACATCTACCTGATATTCTCTAACATAACCACCTACAGAAGCAACTTCCGAAACTCCTGAAACCCCATTTAATGCATACTTCACGTAATAATCTTGTACGGAACGTAGCTCAGGTAAATCCCAACCTCCAGTTACATTTCCTTCAGGGTCTCTGCCTTCAATGGTATACCAATATACCTGGCCTAAAGCTGTGGCATCAGGCCCCAAACTTGGATTCACACCATCTGGTAATAAGTTAGAGGATAATGAATTTAACTTTTCAAGCACCCTGGACCTAGACCAATAGAAATCAACTTTTTCTTCAAAAATGATGTAAATGCTTGAGACCCCAAACATAGAAGAACTCCGAATAGATTTAACATTAGGAATCCCCAACAATGAGGTGGTTAAAGGGTAGGTTATTTGATCTTCAATGTCTTGTGGAGATCTACCAGGCCATTCTGTGAAAACAATTTGCTGATTTTCACCCAAATCGGGAATCGCATCAACAGGTACTGGGTCTTTTGGTAAAAATGCCACATTCCAATCAAATGGAGATGTTACAATTCCCCAACCAATAAAAACAAGCAATAAGAGAACAGTCACCAACTTATTCTCTAAAAAATATTTTATTATTTTATTTAGCATAAAAAATGAATTTAAACTTTAAATGAATATTGAAACCTAAAAAGAATAGGAATACAAGTACTATTTTGACTTAAAGCCAAAACAATAATAATTCAATTCGAAAAGTTTAAAATCAAATTCTGAAAACCTGATAAAGTACAGCAATGTCTTTATCGACCAGAGGAGGTGAATAAGCTTCAAAAGTGTTGATTTTTGTTTCAATACTTTCAAATATATTTAGATAAGAATAAGTATAAGCAACAACAATGTTTTGTTGTTCAAAGGTTAATTTTGAAAAGTCAATTTTTAAGTTGCTTTGCCCTTCAATTTGTTTCACTTCGTCTGAACAACAATCCTTTTTAAAGGAATTACAATCACTATCCACAGAAGCAATTTCCATAGCCATTCCACAAGATTCCGCTTTAGAAAATAACGCGCTATCCACAAGAAAGTCACCACAATAGTGCTCACTATAGGTAAATGACATTGTAGAAAATAAGACTACAAATGTCATTAAAACAGCCGTTATTTTAGTAAAAAGTTGTTTCATAACTAAATACAAAGGTATCAAATATTGTTTATAAGTCATTAAAAATGTGTTAAATTTGATTTTGTTTGATGGTTTTAATTCATTTATTTGAAGGAATAAAGAAGTCAAGATCAAAGTTTTGGTGCTTTTTAATTCTACATTTTAATTTAGATAATTCTAACTAATTACATAAAATATTCTATATTTGATTTTTACTTTTAAATAATGAATTTATTGAAGTCATTTATAGTTTGTCTATTTATATTAACCCCGTTTTTAATAAAAGCACAAGAGACTTTACCGGTATATTCTGATTATTTATCTGATAATGTATTTTTAGTACACCCATCTGCAGCTGGTATAGGAAATTGCGGGAAAATTAGATTTACAGCGAGAAATCAGTGGAGTGGAATTGAAGATTCGCCTTCTTTACAAACATTAACAGCTCATAATCGTCTTGGTAATAATATTGGTCTTGGGGTTGTTTTATTTAATGATAAAAATGGGTATCACTCGCAACAAGGAATTGAAGGAGTCTTTGCATATCATATAAATTTAATGGATCCCGAAATACCAAATCAATTGTCTTTTGCATTGGGGTTTATGGGAATTTACAATACAGTTGATGAAAGCTCATTTATTCCTGGTGGAGACCCTATAATTACAGGGATTGTTCAAAGTGGAAGCTATTTTAATGCAGATTTTAGTATGGCTTACCATTATGAAGGATTGTTTTCTTACTTTACTGCTAAAAATATTATATTGAATGGGCAATATGAGAATTCATTTGGAGAACAAGAGTCTTTAAATTTAAGAAGATATTTACTGACTGTTGGTTATTATTTTGGAGAGGAAAAGGGTTTTCAATTCGAACCTTCTATAATGGCACAAGCTATTGAACGTACTGGAGAAAAATTTGTAGATTTTAATATTAAAGCTTATAAAAATATTCAAAACGCTCAAATTTGGGCTGCATTTTCATACAGACAGGGCTTTGATGGAGCTATAGATGGTCAAGAGTTACAGTATTTTACACCAATTATTGGCATAAACTATAAAAAATTCATGTTTTCTTATACCTACACCAAACAAACAGGCGATATTTTGTTTGATGAAGCAGGATACAATCAAATAACATTAGGATTTAATTTTGGATGCAGAACCCCTCGAAATAGCGGTTGTCCAAATTTAAATTATGCTTTTTAAATAACCTCTGTTATTATTCTAGAAAATTCTAAATACAATTTCACATGATTATTAAAGAACTAAATGGACACAAACCAATTTTTGGAACCGACTGCTTTTTAGCAGAAAATTCAGTTATAATTGGCGAAGTTGAAATGGGAAACCAATGCAGTGTTTGGTACAATGCAGTAATTAGAGGCGATGTACATTACATAAAAATGGGTAATAAGGTCAATGTTCAAGATGGGGCAGTTATTCATGCAACTTACCAAAAATCACCAACAAACATAGGTAATAATGTGTCTATAGGTCACAATGCTATGGTGCATGGTTGTACCATTCACGACAATGTATTGATAGGAATGGGAGCAATAGTGATGGACGATTGTATTATTGAAAGTAATTCAATTATTGCCGCAGGTGCTGTGCTTACGAAAGGAACCCATGTAAAATCAGGAACTATTTACGGTGGTATTCCAGCAAAAAAAGTGAAAGATATTAGTGAAGCATTAATTTCAGGTGAAATTGATAGAATTGCTAATAATTACGTTAAATATGCAGGCTGGTATAAATAATTTTTGGGCGTTCCCTTCGGTCAGGCTTTTTGCTTTATCTTTTTTATAAATCCGCTGCGCTGCATTACAAAAAAGGATGCCGCTGCAATCCTTAACGCAAATACATATTAGAAATTTAATTCAGCTACTATAAAATTGATCGAAACATCTTTTAGTATTTCTTCTAAAACTGTTTTATTTGTATTTATATAGAAACTATGTTTGCCTGAATTTGATAATATTGTTGATAATTCATGCTTTTCCAGAATAGCTTTTGTTTGCTTTGCAACTGCTTCCCCCGAATCTATAATTTTTACACTTTCGCCCACAATCTTTTTAATTTGAGGAATTAAATAGGGGTAATGCGTGCATCCTAAAACCAAATGATCTATATCAAATTGAAGCATTGGTTTTAGATATTTTTCTAATAACGCTTTGACCTCAACCGAATTTAATTTTCCAGCTTCAATAAGTGGAACCAAACCTGCTCCGTCTTGTTTAATGGTTGTTATGGTTTTGGTGTATTCATTTGCAGTTTTTTCAAAAAGTTTGCTTGTGAGTGTTCCCTTGGTTGCTAAAATACCAATAGCACCAGTTTTGCTGAAAAGGGCCGCAGGTTTAATGGCTGGTTCAATGCCAATAAAGGGTATTGCGTAGTTTGTACGCAAATAATCTATGCTATTTGTGGTTGCAGTATTACAGGCAACAATAATAAGTTTACAGCCTTTTGAAATTAAAAATTCTGTATTTTTTATGCTTAAGGCAACAATTTCGTCGGTAGACTTTTCTCCGTAAGGTGCATTTTTACTATCAGCTAAATAGATTGTATTTTCATAGGGTAATAATTTTACAACTTCTTTCCAAATAGAAGTTCCGCCAATACCAGAATCAAATAAGCCAATAGGGTTTTGTGACATTTAAAAATAAAATTTTACTTAAAAGTAAAAAAAAATCCCGCTTTAGCGAGATTTTTTTGAAGTATTCATTTTTTTATTTAATACCTAATTTTGTTTTTACTTGAGGTAATAAGTCTGGACCGTTTGAAACAATTAAAGTAGAAGCTTCTAAAACGTAAGTATAACCACCTTCTTTAGCTACTGCTTCAATCGCTGTTTTAGCTTTATCTAAAATTGGTTGTAATTTTTCATTTCTCATTTTAGTAAGATCTTCTCTTGCAACTTGTGATGCTTGTTGTAAGTTTTGTTGATCGTTTTGAACTTCAGCCATTCTTTGTTGGTTTACTTCATTGGTTTGTGAAGCAGCCTCTGCATCATATCTTTTTAATTTAGCCTCTAATTTATCGTTTTCAGATTTTAATTCAGTTTCGTAAGTTTTAGATTTTTTTTCTAATTCAGCATTTAAAACTTTTGTTTCTGGCATTAAGCTAATTAACAAATCAGTGCTTATATGGGCAATTTTTGTTTGTGCATTAATTGTATTAAATCCTAAGGCAATTACTGCGATTAATAATAACGTTTTGAATTGTTTCATTTTTTTCTTCTTATTTAAAATTAATTATTTTTATTTTCTTGGTTCTCTATTTATTGTTGTTCTTTTGCTTTTTTAGCGGCTTCAATATCTTTAATTCTTTGCAACCTTTTGGCTTCATTTGCTTTTATAAGATCTTCTCTTTTTTTAAGCTGTTCCGCCCTTTTTTCTTCAATATTTTTTTGTAATTCTATTCTTTTTAACTCTTTATCGTCAATTTTTTGTTGAGCCTCTTCACTTAGTTCAACTGGTTGAGCTTCCTCATCATTAGCAACAGCTGCTTTCTCATTTCTCTTTTCATTTTGAACTTCTATTTTTTGTACTCTTGAGATACTTGTAATAACCATATCGCTAATATCATACATTTTGTTTGTGTACAACATTACTAAGTCCGTTGATTTGTCAAATACAAAATCGTATTTTCTTTTAGTTGCAATATCCTGTACTGCATTAAAAACCAAATCTTGAATTGGTTTTACCAATTGTCTTCTTAAAAAATACAAGTCACCGTTCGTGCCAAAATAGGCGTCTTGAAGTTTTTTTAAATCCAACTCTTTAATATGTATATCTTCTTCTTTATCTTCAATTAATTCTTTTGTTAACAGTGCTTTTTCATTGCTTAAATCTGCTTTTAAAGCATCAATTTCACTTTGTTTGGCTTCAATATTATTTTGCCAAGTTATTGCTTTTGCATTGATTTTAGCTTCGGCATCAACATATTCTGGAATGTTTTCTAATATATATTCCATGTCAACATATCCAAATCTTTGTGCTTTTTGTGCACTTATGGTTAAGCTAATGCTTAATAACGCAAATAAAATAACTTTTTTAATCATTACAATTAGGTATTTAGAAAAAATCGTGCCATTTTGAAAAATTCATACAAATATAACTGATTTTCATTAAAATTGTTGCCCTATTACGAAATGAGTTTGCCATCCGGATTTTTGCGTTCCTCCATACATAGGATCAAATCCATACGCAAAGTCAATTCCAAGCAATCCAAAGGCTGGCATAAATACTCTTAGCCCCATTCCTGCAGATCTTTTTAAATTAAACGGATTCAACTCTTCAAAACCATCATAAGCATTACCGGCTTCTAAAAATGTTAAGGCATAAATGGAAGCTGAAGGTTTTAGTGTAATAGGATATCTAAGTTCCATCTGGAATTTATTATAAATAGTTCCTCCATTTACAGATGATATTTGCCCGTTTTCATACCCTCTTAATGCTACTGTGGTTCTACCATCTAATTGGTAAGAAGCCATACCGTCACCACCAACAAAATAACGTTCAAATGGTGAATAACCTAATGCTTTGTTATACCTTCCTAAAAACCCAAATTCAGCATTGGTCATTAAAACCAAATCTTTTGTAATTGCTGTATACCATTTTCCTAGGAAACTTGCTTTGTAATACTCTAACCATTTGTATTTTTCTTGGTCACCCAATGTACTATAATCTTTATCATTCATTAAAGAATATGGCAATGTGAATTTTCCAACAATTGAAAATTCCGATCCTGATTTTGGAAAAATTGGGTTTGGACCAGAGTTTTTTCTAGCAAATGTGATGTTGTATGCAAGGTTGTTTGATTGTCCTGTTGAAAAACTAAAAGTTGATATTGGATAATCTTTTAAATTGTATGACTGGTAACTAATACTTTGCATTAATGAAAAGTTATCATCAGGCCATTTTAATCGTCTTCCAAGTCCAACTGAAGCTCCAATAATGTTTAAGCGTTGGTCTTTGTCAACATCTCTTGTTTGATAATTATAGCGGTATTGTCCTGAATAATAAACAGAAAGTGAAAGAGATTGTGGTTTTTTACCACCCAACCAAGGTTCTGTAAATGAAAAACTTCCTGTTGTATAGTATTTACTTTTTTGTAACCTCAATGAAAGTACTTGTCCATCTCCCATAGGTAATGGTTTATAAGCTTTTCCATTTAAAATATTTCTAATAGAAAAGTTATTAAATGACAAACCTACGGTTCCAATAAAAGAACCACCTCCATAACCACCTTGCAATTCTATTTGACTTGAACCCTTTTCGGCAATGGTATAATCTATATCTACAGTTTTATCTGTAAAATTAGGTTTAATGTCAGGCGAAATTGTTTCAGCATCAAAAAAGCCTAATTGACCTATTTCTCTAATGGTTCTAATAATTTGACTTTTACTATATAAATAACCAGGTCTTGTTCTTATCTCGCGGTAAACAACATGATCGTTTGTTTTGTCGTTACCATTGATCGTAACTTTGTTTATTTTAGTAGGCTCATCTTCATAAATTCTAATTTCAATATTTATAGAGTCATTACTAATTCTGGTTTCAACAGGCATTACTCTTGAAAATAAATAACCGTTATCTTGATATAAAGTAGCAATATCCTCTGAATCAGGAGAACCATCGCCGGTAGATCTTTCCTTTAACAATTTACCGTTATAGGTATCTCCTTTTTGAATTCGCAACATACCTTGAAGTTGCTGATCGGTATATTTTGTATTTCCTAAAAATTTAATATCTCCGAAGTAATATTTATTTCCCTCTTCAATTTTTAAATTCACGTTAATTGTTTGGTCTTCATTCCATGCGACAGAATGTTCTAATATTCGGGCATCTCTATAACCATTTTCACTATAGGTAGTAATTAATCCTTTTAGGTCTTCTTCAAAATCAGCTTCAATATATTTAGAGGTTTTCCAAACACGACCAATCATTTTTTCTTTGGTTTTTTTCAAAGAAGCTTTTACTTTTTTATCTGAAAATGCACCATTTCCTATCAGATTTATGTCTTTAATTTTAATTTTAGATCCCTTGTCAATAGCAATAAGCATATTTACCGTATTCACATTTGTAGTGTCAGGTTTTGTGTCTAAAGTAACTTTGGTATTTAAATAACCTTTATCCTGATAGGTTTTTTTAATGTAGTTTTTTGTGGTAACAACAAGGTTGTCGGTTACCATAATACCAACTTTTAGTTCAGTATCTTTTTTTAGTTCTTTTGCTTTGCTGGCTTTAACACCTTGAATTGTGATGTTGTTTAATTGTGGCAATTCTAAAACATCGAATTCTAAATAGGCTGTATTTCCATCAATTTTAGAAATGTAAACATCAATATTGCTAAACTGATCTGTTTCGTATAATTTTTTAATAGCACTGGTAAGTTTGTCTCCAGGCAATTTAATTTCCTGACCAACTTTTAACCCTGTAAAAACTTTAACTGTTTGTTCTTCAAACTTTTTAAGTCCTGTTACAGAAATTCCACCAAGCTCGTATTTATTATCTGCAATAAAATCAATAGGGCCGAATGTTATTGGAGCAATGGTGTCTTTAGCAACAATAGTGTCGGTTTCTATTTCTGTTTGAATCTCTTTTATATCACTATTTGTAACTTCTTGTGCAAGTGCAAAATTTGTTAAGGTAATGGTAAAAAGTAGGAGGGCTATTTTTATTTTATTCATTGATTTTTTCAATTTGTTCACTTGTTTTTCCAAATCGTCTTTCTCTTTTTTGATAATCGATAATTGCATTAAACAGATTTTCTTCTTTAAAGTCTGGCCAAAGAGTATCCGTAAAATACAATTCTGCATATGCGATTTGCCACAATAAAAAATTGCTGATTCTTTTTTCGCCACTAGTACGAATCATTAAATCAACATCCGGCAAAGAAAACGTATATAAATGATTATTAATAATTTTTTCATTAATTTCTTCTATGCTTAACTCTTTATTAACAACTTTTTTTGATAAATTTTTGATAACATTAACAATTTCTTCTCTAGAGCCATAATTTAAAGCAAGTGTTAGTGTTAGTCTGCTATTGTTTTTAGTTTTTTCAATAACATCAGCAAGCTCAATTTGGGCTTTTTTAGGCAAATATTCAATATTTCCAATGGTCATTAATTTAATGTTGTTTTCCTGAAGTGTTTTCAACTCTTTTTTTAGAGATGAAACCAGTAAGGCCATGAGAGTTTTAACTTCTAATTTTGGTCTGTTCCAATTTTCAGTTGAAAAAGCATAAAGGGTTAAATAATTCACCCCTATTTTGGCGCAGGCTTCTATTGTTTTTCTAACTGCAGTTACACCGTTTTTGTGTCCGAAAACGCGTGGCATGTTTTGTTGTTTCGCCCAGCGTCCGTTACCATCCATAATTATAGCAATATGGTTGGGTAAACGATCTTTATTTATTTTAATTTCTAGCTCTTCCATTAATAAGGCGTTGCATAACAAGGTGGTCTTCCAAAGGCGTATACAAGTGAAATACCTGTAAACGTATACCAATCATTGCTATTTGGATTTCCGAAGGTTAATGATGGAAATTCACTGTTATTATAATCAATTTCATCTGTAAAAGTATAGGTAGCTCTAACTTCAAGAGCCATAGCCAAACCCCTTGAAATTTTAAATTTATAACCAAGACCAAACGGAATTGCTATACTTGTTTTTGAGCCGTATTCATATTCTAGCGGTGCAAATTCGCTAATGGCAACATTATAATTAAAAGCAGCCAATTCAACTAAAATATAAGGTGTTTGCGTTTGGTGATAGGTGTTTAGATTGTATTCGAAATAATTGTATTCTAAACCAACTGCCAATTCTTTAAGGGTATTGCTAAATCTCAGGCCCCTTTGTTGCCTTGCCGAATTAGTAGCATTTGCATCATCAGCTGAAATTTGAGCATATGTAAAAGTTCCTCTTAAAGCCATTCTTGGGTTTAAGTTGTATTTATAAATAACGCCACCCATAAAATTATTTGGATTTATATAGTATTCTGAACCTATATCTCCAACATAATTAGCACCCCCAACAAAAACGCCAATCTCATTAATTTGAGCAGTGGAAGTAATTGTAAAACAGATGAATGAAATAAAATATATTAATTTTTTCATATAAAAATTGCGTGCAAATATAAAAAATTCTATCCGCTTTTTGAAGTTTAACAATGTCTTTTTTGATAAACTGATTATAATTGAAAATATTGTAAGTTGAGGAAGTGGTTTAAAAAAACCAGTTGGTTAAATTTAATTGCGTGTATCTTGCCCCCAAAGTAGTTTTTCACGCAGGGTTTTTATAAATGTTTGCTGATTAATTTCAACCATTCTTAAGCTGAAATTAGATTTCTTAATTAAAATTTGGGTACCACTTTGAATGGTGGTAATTCTAGAATCTAACGATAAGAAAAACTTATCTTCTCTACCACTTACTTTAAATTTTATGGAGATGTTATCTGGAATAACCAATGGTCGGGCATTTAAATTATGAGGTGCGATTGGTGTTAAAACAAAGCTTTTCGCTTGAGGTGTAATAATTGGCCCTCCACAACTTAAAGAATATCCTGTAGAGCCCGTAGGGGTTGCTATAATTAACCCATCAGCCCAGTACGACGTTAAATATTCATCATCTAAATAGGTTTCAATAGTAATCATAGAAGCTGTATTTTTTCTACTTACTGAAACTTCATTTAAGGCAAAATTTAAAGAAGCTAAATTTTCAATTTCAGGCGAAGTTGTTACGCTTAATAAGGTTCGTTTTTTAACAAGATATTCTTTTCTTAAAAGCATTTCAACAGCAAAAGAAATCTGTTCTTTTTGAACTGTAGCCAAAAATCCCAATCGCCCGGTATTAATTCCAATAATTGGAATTTTTGAATTTCTAATAAAAGTGACCGCTCTTAAAATAGTTCCATCTCCACCTATGGTAAACATAAAATCAAAAGAGCTATTTAATTCATGATGAGAGGAAAAAGTTTTTAATGGCGCAATGTTAATACTTTTTGTTAGCCCACAATAATAATTTTTTTCAACTACAAAATCAATGTTATTTTTTTGCAATATTTGAAATAATTCTTCAACATATGCTTTGTCTTCAGGTTTGTAATACTGACCGTAAATGGCAACTTTCATACTTAAATGTTTAAATATTTTTGTAAGTATTCAGAACGTTCTTTTAAGTCTTCCAAATAAAAATCTTCCTTGTGCTTTGAAATTACCACATAGTTGTAGCGTCTAAAAGATTGCAATATTTCATTTACATGTTGTGAATCAAATTTAAGCGTAAAATCAATAGTGCTTGGAGTGCGGTTGGTGACAAAAAAACCAAATATTTTACCTTTATTAGATTCAACAATTTGACAAACTTCACTAAACGAAAAAGTGTTTATTTCTTTTTCTAAATGCAATACAGTTCCTTCATTTTTTAAAAAAGGAGTTTGGTTTATTAAGTTTAATATATCGAACAAATCATAGTAACCAATGTATTTTTTTTCTGAATTTATAATGGGTATAATATTGCTTTCGTTTGAGGCAAAAACAGTTAAAAGTTCTAATAAATTATAATTTTCTTCAGAAAAAAAGAGCTTTAAAACATATTGAAAATAGCCAATTTCCTTATCATCTGTATCTATATTTTCAACATCGGTTTCTGAGATTAAACCTATAAGTTTATTTTTTGAAACCACAGGAAAATGATTAAAAGAGGTTTCTTTGAAAAATGATTTTATTTCAAAAACGGTAGTTTCAAGCGTAAAAGGACTGAATTCTTTTAAAATATACGGGGTTGTTTCCATATGGTTTGTAATTGTACTACAAATTAATCAAAAATAAAACCAAAAACATATTCTTAGTTCGTAAATTTGCATTCTAATTAAAAATAAAACCATTAACAATGACGAAATTAAGTGTAAATGTTAATAAAATAGCAACATTACGCAACTCTAGAGGTGGAGATTTTCCCAATGTGGTAAAGACGTCTGCAGATATTGAGCGTTTTGGAGCTGAAGGAATTACCATTCACCCAAGACCCGATGAACGTCATATACGTTATCAAGATGCTTACGATTTAAAAAAAACGGTTACAACGGAGTTTAACATTGAAGGAAATCCAATTCAAAAATTTATGGATATGGTATTAACCATTTGTCCAACACAGGTTACATTAGTGCCAGACGGAATTAATGCGGTTACATCAAATGCGGGTTGGGATACTATTAAGCATCAAGATTTTTTAAAAGAAGTAATTGCTGAGTTTAAATTGAAAGGCATTCGGACTTCAGTTTTTATAGATCCAGATTTTAAATTGATTGAAGCTGCAGCAACTACAGGGGCGGATAGAATAGAATTGTATACAGAAGCATTTGCAACACAGTATGCTTTGGGAAATAAATTAGCAATAAAACCTTATACTGAAAGTGCTGTTTTAGCAAATAAATTGGGTTTGGGCATAAATGCCGGCCATGATTTAAGCTTGGATAATATTCAGTTTTTTGCTGAAAATATCCCAAATTTGTTAGAAGTTTCTATTGGTCATGCTTTAATTGCAGAATCCTTATATTTGGGTCTCGAAAACGTGATAAACATGTATAAATACAAGCTGAAGGCTAAAGGGTAAAAGCTTTAACCAAACGCTAAAAAAAATAAAATAAGATGAAATCAATTTTAGTTACCGGAGGTGCCGGATTTATAGGTTCAAATTTAGTAGAACATTTAGTAAAAGCTTATCCCGATTATAAAATTGTAGTTATTGACGCTTTGACCTATGCCGGAGATATTGAAAATTTAAAGGCTGTTAAAAATGCCAAAAATTTTACGTTTGTACATGGTGATATTTGCGATAGAGCTTTAATTGAACGTATTTTTCAGCACTATTATATTCTTGATGTTATTCATTTGGCTGCCGAATCTCATGTAGATAATTCAATCAGTCATCCAGATGTTTTTATTGAAACGAACGTAAAAGGAACCTTCACTTTAATAGATGTTGCTTACAAATATTGGATGGACAAACCTTTTGTTTCTAAAACAGGTTATGAAAATAGCCGATTTTTACATGTTTCAACCGATGAAGTATATGGAACTTTAGGTGAAACTGGTTTGTTCACAGAAGAAACGCCTTATGCGCCAAATTCACCATACAGCGCTTCAAAAGCAAGTAGCGATTTAATTGTTAGAAGTTACCATCACACCTACGGTATGAATACGGTAATTACCAATTGTTCAAACAATTATGGGCCAAAACAACACGATGAAAAATTAATTCCAACAGTAATTAGAAAAGCATTGGCAGGTGAAAACATTCCAATTTATGGTGATGGAAAAAACATTAGAGACTGGTTGTATGTGTTGGATCATTGCAAAGGAATTGAGTTGGCTTTCAACAAAGGAATTTCAGGAGAAGTATACAATATTGGTGGAAATAATGAACGCAATAACAATTATATTGCAGACAAAATTTGTGAAATTTTAGATGAATTGGTTCCTTTGGAAAATAAAAGCTATAAATCACTAATTTCATATGTTGAAGATCGCGCAGGTCACGATTACAGATATGCCATTGATGCCTCAAAAATTGAAAAAAATTTAGGATGGAAAGCTGATGAAAATTTTGAAACAGGTATTTTAAAAACGGTGCAGTGGTATTTGGAGAAGTATAGAGGTTAGAAGGTCAAAGTTGAAAGTCTAAAATTTGAAGAAGTATTCTGGTCGCTGAGCCTATCCGAAGCGATAATTTAGGTGAAATCAGAAGACCGAAGAAGGAGGTGTTGAATGAAACTAAAAACAAGTCTTAGTCTTAGTCTTCGTCAAAGTCAAAGTAAAATAATTAATGAAAGAAAAAATAAA
>UPTN01000711.1_pt1 | contig 16179 bp, 20 predicted proteins | sample 2160111 | NCBI WGS metagenome assembly UPTN01 (sample SAMN06265058, study PRJEB28932) | marine metagenome | isolation source: Columbia River Estuary | place: USA:Columbia River Estuary, USA | collected 2014-05-05
ATTTTTATCAGTTTCATTGGATTCAAAAGCAGGTGTTATAAAAAGCAATACGTTGTTTTTGTCTTTACTTAATAAAAAACCATTGTACAATGAGAAATCATCACCAAAATTCAATTCTTGTAATTTTTTTAGTGCTATAAATGATAAACCTAAAGGATCTTTTAAAATGGTTTCTTTGGCTATAATACCAGAAGGAGAAACCAAGGTTTTATAATTCGTAGATGTAATTGATTGAATGCTGTCTTTATTTAACTTGTTTTGAATAACGTTATAATCACTTTCATCCAAAAAAAGCGGCAAATTATTATAAACAAAATCTAATGTATTAACAATATCATCGTCTTCAACTTGACCTTGAATTTGTTTAATATAGTTTTTGGAAGACTCAGAAATACTATCAATAAAAGTGGTTGCAAATTGAGTTAGATCATCTACTGTACCATTGTTTTCACGTTTGATGTTAACTATAATTTTATCTGCAAAATTAATTTGCTTTAAGACTTTTTGTGCTTCCGAAGATTTCTCAGTTTGTGGAATGAGCTTAGTTATATCTTCTTCAAACTCAATATTAGAAGCTAGAAAGAATAAGCCAATAATAATTGCAAATAAAATACCTAAGCCAAGTGGTTTTTGAACTGCAATGCGTTTGTATATGTTATAAAATAGCTTATCCATTTTGGACTGCTGTTTTCTTTTTATCAAAAATCGAAAAGAATAAAAACCCTAAGATACCACATATAGTAGCACCTAGAATTGCTAATGAAAAACTACCAATAATATAGGTTTTTAAATGATCGGTGATTTCAAAATTGTTTTTAAAGGTATCAAGTGTATAATTGTAATTGACGTCTAAAATAAATTGTCCCATTTTGGAACTTGCATAAAGTATAAATGGAATAAAAGGGGGTAAACTTATATTAGAAAACGCAAACGCAATTGCTTTGTTTAATTTCAATACAATTGCTAAGAAAATAACAAGAAGGGTCTGGAAGCCCCAAATTGGAGACAACCCTATAAAGATGCCCAAAGCAATCGATAAGCCTTTTTTGGACGGCGAATCTTGGCTACCTAAAAAGTCTTCAATAAAGAAACGTTTAATACCCTTATTTTTTAATTTTCTAAAAAGTTTACGCGGCTGTATATAAAAGATGGTTATTAATACCAACCATGTATTCAATATGCTTATTCTGGTAAAATCTTTAAAAGGCCTAAAGTGTGAAACGCGCTCGTTTTCATCATATAATACCTGAATGGGAACATTTTGAACTGAGACATCATTCCAAGCAGCTTTTACAATGACTTCAATCTCAAATTCGAATTTATTTGTGTAAAACTTAAGTTTTTTAATTGTGTTTAATGGATACAATCTAAAACCAGATTGGGTATCAGTAAGTTTAATTCCAGTTTCAAACCAAAACCAAAAGTTAGAAAATTTGTTTCCAAAACTACTTTTTCCTGGAACGCCTTCTTGATCCATATTGCGAGCGCCAATAAGTAATAGGTTTTTGTTTTCAGCGTCTTCAAGGGCCTCAATAAATACTTTTATATCTTCTGGAAAATGTTGACCATCAGAATCGATTGTGATTGCATAATGATAATCAAGGCTTATGGCTTTATTAAAACCAAGACGTAATGCATGGCCTTTGCCTTTGTTTTGAGGAACGGCTATTTGTGTTAATTGGCTATAACCTTCAAGTATTTGTGTTGTAGAATCTGTGGCGCCATCATTTATAATAATGATGTTATTGGTGTATTGTAGAACGCCATCAACTACTCGTTTTAAAGTGCGTTCATTGTTGTATGTTGGAATTAACACACAAACTTGTAAGTCCTTTATTTTTTCAATTAATAGCGCTTTACTCACTCAAGAAAAGGTTTTCTTGTTATGAGTCCAAAATTACTGATTTTTCTTCATCTGTAAAGACTTTAGATTGTGAAATATAGTCTTTAATATGATTTTTTAAATGAGCGAACTTGATGTTTTTACATTGAGCTAAAAGAAACTGCTTATCTTCTTCTAAGTTGCCTTTGTATTTTAAAAGTTTAGGTGTGTTTTCTTGAATACTTAATCGAACAAAACGGACTTCAATATTATTAGGTGATTTTTCAATCGCCAATTCAATAAGTGAAACACCTTCTATAAACTCTTCTTTTTTGTCTTTTATACTCTTTGCTTGTTTCGCCAACAAGGCTATCGACGCCCCTTTATAAGCGACGAGTACAGCATTATCTTTCGTATTTACGCGTGACATTGATTTATGAAACGCTTCTACTTTAGTTTTGTCTTGTGCAGCTTCTTTATAGGCTGTTCTTACAGCATCAAAATTTAGAGATTGAGAATTTAAGCTAAAGACGCTTAAGATGATGATTAAAAATTTCATTCAAATAGATTTTATTTAACTATAAAATTAGTGGTCAATTTTAATGCCACTGTATCTTCAAATTTAGTATTATTTTTCACTTTATAACCTTCATCTGTTTTAGTAATATCTAAATTGAGCTCTAAATTTGGTGTTTTTTCAGGATTTATGATGGCCATAAATTTGATATTACTCGAAGACTGCATCATTAATTTCTTACCAACAACTTCTTCCGTCAGTTCTTTAATTATTTGCATCATACAAACACCAGGAGTAACAGGGTTTCCAGGAAAATGCCCTTTAAAAATCTCATGATCTTTGTTAATTGTAATGTTAGCAGTTGCTATATTGTCGGCAACATCTAATGTATTTAATGAATAGAAATCTTTTAATTGCATTTTAAAAAATGGCTTTTAAATTAATTTTAAGCTTAAAGTTTAAGTGTAATATTTGTATTTGCTGTGCAATATGACCATTTATTTCTGTAAACAAAAATCTCACTTTTTCTTTTCCGTTTTTGACTCTAATAATTTTACTTAATTCTGGAGTTTCAAAATAATAATAGTTTTTCTTATCAAGTACAGTTTTGTATATGAGTTGCTCATTTATAACAAAAGCCTTTTCACTCTGAAAGTTTTCAGTAATCAAGATTTTAAAGTCTCTCTTTAAAATATTAATAAGTATTTTTTTGTTGAGATCATCTAAAATATAATTCACGACAAAGTCATTGTTGTTAAATGAAAAATCTAAAAGTTTATTGCCCATTTCAGTTGTAAATACAATTCTGTGATGCTGGGCTCCTAATTTTTTAACAATAAAAATGCCACCAAAGGTTTTGTCATACACTTCGATATTAGCCTTATAAATATAATCTTGATTCGGATTGGCAAAATAAGGATTGTGAATGTCGTTTAAAACGTCAACATTTTGAAAGTTGTTTTTCACAGGATAAGAGGCACAACCAAAAACTAAAAGACAAAGACTAATGCGAAAAAACAGTTTCATCAATGGTTTGGTTTAATACTTTATTGGCAAATACAATTTTGGTATAATCTTCAGATGGTTCAATCATTTTTACTTCTATAACATCTCCGTTTTCGTTAAACGTGATATGAAAAGTTTTGATATATTTCGCGAATTTTTTATCCTTCGGACTAAAATGAACTAAGCTATTATTTTCTAACTTGTAATAATCAATATTGAATTCAGCATCGTCAAACATATCCCCTTTGACGCTGCTAATAATAAGTCTGTTTAGCTGTTTAAAGATTTTATTTGAACCAATATTAATATCACTTTTATTACCTTCATCATTAATGAATAGCTTTTCATCTTTAAATAATACTGAATATTTAAAGGGATTCACATATTCCCATTTCACGAGATCGGGCGCTTTAAAAGCTAATTTACCATTAGTTTCAATATCATTATCTAAAAAGTCTAAATGTTTGTATTGCACAAAATCACTAGAAATTGTTTCCGTTGAAAACGCAAGTGTTTTAACCTTTGCTTTTAAAGCTAAAGCTTCAGCAGAACTCATTTGAGTTTGGGCGTGACCTGCCAAAATCACGAAAAATAATAGATAAACTAACTTACGCATACGCTTTAATTTCAAATAAAGTGTCAATAGTAACAGACTCTATTTTTTGCTGTTGTAAAAATAACAATAACTGTTCCAAAACAGCAATTGTTTTATCACTTGAATCATGCAGTAAAATGACATCGCCTTTTTTGAGGTTTTTGGTAATCCTTTTCATAATGGCTTTTTCACTTAAATTTGTAGTGTCTAAAGACCGTTTGTTCCAGCCAATAGATTGTAATCCTAAGGTTTTTATGGCATGCTTTATCTTCGGATTTGTTACACCAAAAGCAGGCCTATAAAGTTGAACTTCTAAATTTGTTTGTTCTTTAATAACGGCATTCGTTCGTTTTAATTCTGAAACGACTTTTTCGGTATTTAAAAATCCAAAGCTAGTTGTATGCGAGTAGGTGTGATTGCCAACGGTATGGTTTTGATCTATAATTTTTTTGAATAATTCAGGTTGAGTTTCAATATGTTTACCAATACAAAAGAAAGTCGCTTTGGCATTATATGAGTTCAGCAGCTTTAAAACTTGCGGGGTATATTCTAAATTCGGACCATCATCAAAGGTGATAGCAACCTGATTTTTATTAATCTTAGAATTGAAGTTCAATGATTTAAAATGATAATTCCAACCAATAAATGAAGATCCTGCAATGGTTAGTAATAACCAACAAAAAAGAAATAAAAGCACCCACCAAAATGAAAGATTATAAAAACTGTATGCCATTAACAAGCCAATAAAAATAACACTTGCAATACTATTTACAGATTTAAAATTTAACATGACTTAAGTAACTTGAAACTATGGTTTTCTCCACGATACTGATTGTATAATAAGATGGTTTTATAATTTGAAATATCTAAATCGTTAATTTTTACGATTTCAGGAAGCGTTTGTGTTTTTAATATTTTTGAAGCTAACCAAAAACCAAAAGCGGATGCGGTATTAAACTCACCACATAAATGCTTATAATAAACCTGTTGTGTGTTTTTAAAAATCCCGGAACCTAATTCTTGGTAATACGCATCATAATGGACATCACCATTATTCCCAAGGACAAGTATGTCAATATCTTCAACAGTCATATCGTTGTCTTCTAAAAACTGTATTGCTGTTTGAGACACGTCGTTTTGAGATAAGGTATTAAATAGTTTTATTGCAAGGACCTGAGCATATGAGGTTACTTTCTTTTCATTTGAAAGGACAAAGAAATTAGCGCCTTCTCCAAAAATAGCACCTTCTGTTTTAGAATCTAATAATTCGGATGCTTTTACAGCTTCAGGCTTGATATGATTGATTAGTTTATGAATGGTAACCGTATGATCACCCAATTCATCCACACCACCAATTAAAATATTATTTTCTTCATTTAATTCTAACTGAAGCTTGGCATCTAATACCGCAGATTCAAAAGAATTACTAGCGTGTACATAAGTAAAGTTATAGCCTTTACATTGTAAGTCTAGGGCAATTTGACCTCCAACCGTATTGTGAGTAGATTGTATGAAAGAGGTAGGTGTTAAGTACTGTTCGTCATTATCGATAATAGCACTTACAAATTTTTCGGAGTCACGAACACAACCCATTCCTGTTCCAGTAATAATAGCATCTACATTTTCTAAACCGGATTCTTGTAAAGCTATTTTTGAAGCGACAACACCCATTTTTATACCTTTAGCCATACGTCGTGCAGCTGCAGGCGGAATATAATCTTTATAGTTTGGGTTAACTACATTAATGACTTGAGCATCATGATCAATAAGCTCATTAAAAAACTCAGAATTATCAAACGTTTTTTGCGCTGAGATCGAAGCAATGCTATTAATGTATACCTTCTTCATTTACTGATCTTTTGAAAATATAACCGTTGAACAATTCCCGCCAAAACCAAATGAATTAGACATCACGGTTTGTAATGGCTTTTCTTTAAATTCAAGTTGAGGCGTAATACTAAACTCTTTCATCTGCGTTTTAAAATTCAGATTCGGATAAATCATATTATGTTGTAATGCTAAAACGGAGTATACGGCTTCGATAGCTCCAGCTGCAGCCAGAGTGTGTCCTGTATATGCTTTTGTAGAACTGAAATCTGGCACGTTTTCGCCAAAAACGCGCATAATAGCGCGACCTTCTGAGAGATCATTGTTTCCTGTTGCTGTGCCGTGTGCATTCACATAATCAATATCCTGTGGCACGAAATCAGCAACTTGCAAGGCTTTTTCCATGGCAAGTGTTGCGCCATCGCCATGATCGGAAGATGCTGTTTGATGATAGGCATCGTTAGCATTACCATAACCTTTAACATACCCTAAAACGGTTTTGTTTTCAGCATTTACAGCGTTATCCGATTCTAAAACTAAAAAAGCGGCTGCTTCACCAAGATTTAGACCTTTTCTATTTTCATCGAAAGGCGTGTTATACGTATCAGATAAAATCATTAAGGTTTTAAAACCATTAATAGTGAATTTCGATAAGCAATCAGCACCACCAACAACAACGCGATCTAATTGACCAGATTTTATTAAGCGTGCGCCAAACATTATGGCATTTGCAGCAGAAGAACAGGCTGTACTTATCGTCGTTACCAAACTTTGCTCAATACCCAATTGCTCTGCAATTTTTTGAGTTGAGTCTCCAGCATGATGTCCTTCAATATACTTTTGAGCGGCTTTGTTTTCTAGGTAATCATAATAATAACGCTCAGTCATATCCATTCCACCAACGCTAGTTGAAGAAACTAGTCCTGTTTTATACGCGTTAATATCAGTTATGTTCGCATTCTCAAGGGCTTGCTTAGCTGCAATCGCACCTAGTAAAGCCGTTCTGGAATAATTGTTATCGGAAGATAAATTGAGTTGTTGCTCAAGTTCGGCATTGGTAAATGAAATTTCACCAACCATAATATCATTAACATGATTGGTTTTAATTTTAGAAACTCTTGCAATTCCTTTTTTACCATCTATTAGCGACTGGTAGTTTTCTGCAACATTGTTTCCAATGGCAGAAATAATTCCCATTCCTGTTATAGCAACACCTTTACTCAATTTTTATTTCGTTCTATGTTCTGTTATATAGGCCGCCATAGTATTGATAGACTCAAAAATTGAACGGCCTTCTTTTGGATCAGTTAATTTAATACCATAACTTTTATCTAGCATTACGATAAGTTCTAAAGCATCAATGGAGTCCAATCCTAAACCATCTCCAAAAAGAATATCATCATTTCCGATATCACCAGTAGACATATCCTCAAGGTTTAATTGTTCGATAATGTTTTCTTTTAACTCTTGTTTTAAAGCGTCCATATTATGTATTATATAATGTTATTATGTCGTTTTCACTATGATTTATTTGACCCTCTTTTGCAACCAAATATAAAAATGCCTCGTAATTGTTTTCATCATCAAATTCTACCCATCCACATAGCACTTGAGTTGCTTTTTCACTTGATAATAAACTGTTTGTATAGCTATACAAATGCGCTGCATTAAAGTTGTCAAAGATAAAAAAACTATTCTCAGAATACAGCTTATATTTTATACTTATCTCTCCAATACAAATATTTGGTAAAGTATACACAAAAACGGCTGGACTTGGATAATAGCTTTCTTTATTTTGAATTGATTCTTGATGTTTCCTATCTGTATCTAAACTAGATGACTTGTTAGAAAACACAATGGCAATATCATTTTCCTCCTTTGGGTTAATATGTTCATTTTTCAATAGAACATCTGCAGCAATAAAGGCCAGTTTACTTAGATTATCCATTTTAAAAAATTTAGGATATTTAGTGCATTGACTTTTATAAGCGGCCTTTATAAAATCTAAAAATGAAATGGATTCATCTTCAAATAATACAGCGCCATTTAAAGCAACTTGATTGTTCTTTATACTACAATAGGATTTTATGTTGTAGGATGTACTCATTTTAGGACTTACTAAAAGTAAACATAGTATGATATTCGCCAATAGCAAGGTCTTTTTTAATTTTTAAACCTGCTTGACTAGCAATTTCTTTAAACTCTGTAGCTTTGTACATTTTAGAATTTCCATTGGCAAGGACAGTGAAATATAGCGACGTAGCTTCTAAAATAAACTTTGCATTATCAAATTTCTGCCTATCTGTAAAAGTCTCTACTATGATTAATTCTGAGTTTTCATCCATTGAATTAACACAAGTTTTGAGCACTTTTAGAATTTCTTCCTTAGAAAAGCAATCTAAAAATTGGCACATCCAAATGGTTTCTGCTCCAGATGGAATTTCTGGATTTTCTGAAAGCCAATTTATTTCATGACTGTCGACACGATTGTCAAACCCTTCTTTTTTAACATTAGCTCTAGCTTTATTTAATTGCCCAGGAAGATCAATCATAGTTATATTTACATCGTCATCGAAATTGCAACATTTAATAGTAAACTTCCCTGTATTTGCACCAATATCAAAGATTGTTTTCCTGTCTTTTTTGAAGACTTGTTCTAAGGCTTCACTAAAAATATCATCAGAATAATGGTGGTCAAATTCAAACCAAGATTTTTGCTGTGAAGGCGTTAGTTGCGATAAGCCTTCATAAATCGTTTTCCAATCACCAAGTTCTTTCAGCCCCTCTGGTTTACCTGTTTTAATAGCTTCATCCAAATGGAATAATCCTTTATAACAGATTTCATTTGTAAAGTTAATATTAACATTAACCGTTTCATGGTAATTCAAATAGTAACCAATGGTCGTTATTTCATAATGTCCGGTATCGTCTTTTGAAACGATATTAGACGATTCTGCAATTTCTAATAAAACACCAACGCCATAAGCGCTAATTTCTAAAGCATCTGCAATAGCTTCAACAGTAATACCTCCTTTTTTTCTCTTATCAAAAATAAGGCTTAAAACACCGAGTTTACGCAAAGATACAACCGCTTGAAAAACAAAAGGCGCAAAGGCTATTTTTTGGGCCTCTTGAATGGCATCGATAGCTTTAATTTTTTGGGTTGACATATATTAATTAGTTTTTTGAAATAATATTGCTGTATTACAGCCCCCAAATCCAGAAGCTGTTTTCAAAAATGTTTGTAATGATTTCTGAGTTGTATTTTCAATGACGTTGATTGGTTGACTGACTCCTAAGCTTTCAAACCCTAACGATTTATATAAGATGTTATTTTTTAATGAATGCATACCAACTATGGTTTCAACCATACCTGAAGCACCAAGACTATGACCAAAATAACCTTTAAGACTATTAAGAGGCACTTCGTTTAAATGCATTCTATTGAAGGCAATGGCTTCCATTTCATCATTAAATGATGTGGCTGTTCCATGTGCTGAAATATAATCAATATCGTTTGCCGTTAAATTCGCTTGATTAAAAGCGGATTGCATACTTCGGTATAAACCTTCCCCAGTCCTTGAAGGGCCGGATATATGGTTGGCGTCATTACATGAGGCTTCGCCTAATATTTCTACCGCTTCTTCAACTAATTGATTTGAATCATGAGTTATTAAGACACTAGCAGTGACTTCACCAATGTTAACACCCTTTCTGTTTTTATCAAAGGGTTTACAAGGCTCAGTGCTCAAAGCTTGAAAGGAATTAAATCCAGATAAAATAAACTCAGTAATGACATCACCACTTGTAATAAATACATGATCATAAACGTCTTCATTTATAAAGCGTTTAGCAATGGCAATAGCCAATGCACCTGAAACACAAGCATTAGAGACAACTATAGGGTCATTTTTAAAACCAAAAAAGCCTGTAACTTGATGTGCAAGTTCAGATAAATAGGCGCGGTCTTTATGAAATGGATTATGATCATCTAAGGCATCTACATTTCCTTTTGTTGTTGATATAATAAGTCCGACTCTTTCATTTAAGGTAATATTTGAAGCTTCAATAATCGTGCTTAATGACGAAATCATCATTTGCTCCAAACGGGTATAATCACTTTTAGGATTTAATTCAAAAAAGGAAGATTCTAATTTTTTAGTAGGAATTAATGAGGTATAACAAGGTTCTGGTAAAATAGTTTTATCATTTATTTTTTGTAATCCTGAAACCTCATTATGAATGTTTTTCACAACTGCTTCACTAGTAAAACCTAATGATGATATAATATTGTTATGTGAAACATAAACTTTACGCATCTAATAGGCCTACATTTTTTTTCCATTCCAAGAAAAACTCTGGAACTGTTAAAGATAATTCGCCTTCACCAATTTTATCTACAAAGACTTGAACCGTCTCTCCTGTGCAAACTAGTTGTTCATTTTGGTTAAAAATTTCATAACGAAAAACCATTTTTGCAGCAGGACTATCAATATAAATGGTCTTTATGGTTGCAATATCGCCATAACGTAATGGTAATTTATGATCGGTACTCGATTTCACAATTGGTGTAGCGAAACCATGTTCTTTCTGGTCCAAGTAAGAAATACCATGTTTTCTTCCAAATGACTCACGACCATCTTCAAAGTATTGAATATAATTTCCGTGCCAAACAATACCTAACGGATCGGTTTCTACAAAGCGCACACGCACTTGACTCGTGTGTTCTATTTCTTTTAGTTTAGACTGCATTTTTCTTTTCATTATAAACAATAGCAATTAATGTGGTAACTATAAAAAACAGAAAGAGTAAACCTATTTCTGGAAGAATTTCTAAAAGTCCCGTGTTCCGTAAAAATACATCGTAAAATGCATTTAACCCCCAATTCATTGGAGAAATATTAGATAAAGTTTGCATGACTTTAGGCATAATAAAAACGGGAACCCAAACACCTCCAATAGCTGCTAAAATGACAACAAAGGTAGCGCCAAAGGGTGCAGACTGCTCTTGAGTTTTTGCAATAGTGCCAAGTAATAGCCCTAAACCAATAGCTGCTAAGCCAGCAAAAATGGCCACAATAAAGAGTAAAGGTAAACGGCCAGCGACGTCTAAAGTTGGTAAACCAATAGCGGGGAAAAGATAAACACCAATCATGAGCATTAAAACAAACTGAATAAGGCAGACAGCCAAATACACTATTGTTTTTCCTCCTAATACCGTTGCGTATGAAACCGGATTTGTACGCAGTCGCACAAACGTACCTTGACTTTTTTCTTTTACGATATTAATAGACAAAGGCACAATGATAAAAAATATAGCGAACAAAGTCCAAGCTGGAACATTATGTTGTACTGAGTTTGGAATAATTTCTTCTTCATCTTTTACAGGCATAATTTCCTTAAAGCTGATGAAGTTTTCGGTTTCAAAAAGACCTTCTTCTGTTGGATCATCTGTGATTTGTTCTTGGAAGGCTTTGTAAATAGATTGTGTTTCAATTTTAGAAATCATCTTGTCAATGCCATTTTTAACTGAAGACTTAAAGGCTTGTTGCGTCGCGGGATCAAAATAAAGATTCACTTCCTTTTTAGGGATTTCAATGACTTCTATTTCGTCGTCGTCGTCTAAACCAAACTTCGCAATAATACTTTCGACATTCTGATTTACTTTTTGGTTTAGGTCTGAAGATAGATTTTCTGGAATAATAATCGCTAACTGATATTTTCCTGAAAAAACTAAATCTCGAGCTTGGCTTTCATTTTCCTTAATAATGACCTCAAAAGCTTTCGAATCTGCTAAACCTTTTTGAATAGTTTGAGAAACGTTACCCATATCATTATTCACCAATAGAATTGGAATTTTAGCATCGCTAACAGATTTAAACGTACTATCTTGAATTAGTGTAATGGTAACAATTAAGACCAAAGGCATAACGAATAATATAGCAATACCACCAATATCTCGCGTCAAGAGTAAGAATTCTTTGTATGTAGATGCCCAAAGTTTATGCATGATCTCGAAGTCCTTTTCCGGTTAAATTTAAAAAAACATCCTCCAAATTATGTGCGCCTTCATACTTATTAATAAGTTCAATAGGCTTCCCTTGTGTAATTAGCTTCCCATGATCAATAATCGCAACCTTTGAACAAAACAATTCAGCTTCATTAAGGTGATGTGATGTATAAATAATGGTCGTACCCTTTTTATTTAATTCTTGAAGATATTCGATAATCACATTTTTAGATTGAACGTCAACACCAACAGTGGGCTCGTCTAAAAATAAGACTTTAGGCTCATGTAAAATACTTGCAATTAAATTAATTCTGCGTTTCATTCCACCTGAAAAGGTATCAATTTTTTTATTTGCAAATGATGCCAATCCTAAATGTTCTAAAGCAGCATTTATTTTAGAGTTTAGCGTATCACCTTTTAAACCATACATACTTCCAAAATATTTAAGATTTTCAAAAGCAGTTAGGGTTGGATATAAGGCATATTCTTGTGGTACTATACCGATAAGCTTTTTAAGTTGATTTTTATTATTTTGATAGTTTAAACCATCTATATTAAATGTACCAGATGTCGGCTTTATTAACGAACATAATAAAGAAATCAATGTCGTTTTACCCGCACCATTTGGCCCAAGTAGCCCAAAAATTTCTTTTTCAGCAATGAACAAACTTAAATCAGTTACCGAATAATTTTCGGCACTCTTATATTTTTTTGAAATGTGTTCTATTGTTATCATTTTTTTATGGCTTTCTTAAGTGTTTTAAAGAAAACTTCTTCTTTATCTGCAATTGTTTCGAGTTGTGAGGCGACATCATTATATCCATCTGTCTTGGTTCCACGATTCTTATAAATACGTGAGGCATCGACTGCAAAGTCACGCCATAAGTCGCCAATCTGAGTCATTTCTTTAGCAAGGTCAGCTAGTTTTTCGTTATTTAATATCTTGCTAGATTCTTGTAAAAAAGCAGCAAATATATACCGAAAACCACCACCACCAGTTCCAATTTCTTCCTGCATTCTCACAATCTGTCCTAAATAGTGGTTGGCTACTTTTGTGCCTTTCTTCTTAGGCCATTTACGAATAAGTTTTGCCACAGTGCGAATACCTTTAACACCTACAACAGGAACAGGAGCAAGCATTTCTCTACATGTTTGCTGTATTCCTTTTATAATTCCTTTTTCTAAGTTAAGTTTTTTTGGAAAATCTGTTGGGAAATAAATATGACCTTTAGGTGCAAATGCGCCTTTTGCAAAACGCACTTTTTCTAATTGTTGAGGTGTTAGTGTCGTGACATTTTCCATTACTGGATCACTTATAAGATAGTTGTCATTTTTTTTACCATAAACCACGAGGTTATGCGCATTAAAATGAAAACGATATTCATCTGGAAAGTAATCTAAGTTGTACACACCAACTTGTAGGCCAACGGGATTATTATTTTTTAAGTTTTCATCTAATCTGGCTTTTGCCTTGGCACGATCTTTAAATTTTTCTCTTTTAATTTTAATCCCAACACGCTTTGCAAACCGTTTGAAAATAAATCCTGGCATAGCGCGATAAGTAATTGCAGGCGCATGATTGACCATTAAAAAAGGGATATAACAATATAATAAACCTGAGCCAATTCCAAAAACCATGGGTTCACTAATATTGTAGCCATTGTGTTTCATTAAATTAGAAACCACACCATTTTCGCAATGAGCAGATTGATGGTGATCAAATTTAATTTCCATGGTTAATGTCTTTTAATTGAGCTGTACTTATTTCAAAAACATCAGCATATTTTTGAAGTATATTCATAGAAAGTCTATTAAAATTTTTTGGTTTAAAATGACGTTTCACCCGCCATTTCCATAGCCCAACATAACTTGCTAAAATTGGTAAATCCATTTTATGCAGTTCCATATAATACTCAATAGGACTAGTTTGATTGTTTAGCACCTTATTTTTAGCATCTTCAATGCGTTCATTAATTTCGGCAATTGCGTTTTTTAAAGCAATAGTTTTAGGATCCCAGCCTGAAGTGTGTGCAGTAGTATATTCGCCATTTTCATCTACGGCATAGCAAAGTTCTTTCAAATTGGCAGACTCTAAGTTGCTTTTATCTTGAGGGACTTCACTCTTTTTCATTGTAATTATTGATTTATTTCTTGAATGAATAAATTCAATTCACAAGATAATAATTCTTTATTGGAAGATGAAATAGTACATTCTAAAGTACAAATACTATAATGATCTGAATCAAATCGCGATTTTAAATTAGCATTAGATATTATGGTTTCACCAATCTTAGGGCAATTGTAAATAGATACTTTTTTTATAGCACTTATAAAACCTATGAGTTTTGTGCCTTCACCTTCCAAATCATCATCTTCAAAATAACTTTTACCAACAATTGATGAACAAGTTTGAGCTGCATTTTCGATTAAGCCAACTTCGTTAAATACGTTGTCGTTAACAAAAACACAATCTGGGTTTATTTTAAAGGATGTAGAAACATGCTCGTCATCAATTGACAGCAAATGATCTACCATTAAAAAGGGAGCACGATGTGGTAAAAATTTAGTGATATCTAAATTGCGAATATCCATTAGCTAGCAATAACGGTTTTCATTTGCGCTGAAGCGATCACTTCTTTTTTTGTATTAAAAGCGGTTACTTCAACCATAGTCACGCCCATAAATTCATGTAAAATTAATGCTTCAGTGACAATGGTTTCATTCAATTGCGGCAATTGAAATACTTGAACTTTTTTTATAGATCCAATGTATCCTGTTGGCGCATCTTCTCCTTTTAAGAAATAATCATAACCTGTATGTAATGCAACTGTTTGTGCCATATTTTCAATAAGGCCTGATTCTAAAAATTGGTTGTCTTGAATGAAAAGATTAGAGTCAGGAATATGATAACTAGACACTATTTTTTTCGGGGAAAATTCCAGTAAGGTATCGACCATTATAAATGGGATTTTTTGTGGAATTAAGTTCGAAATATCAGTTATTGGTAAATCTGTAATAGCCATTTAACAAACCGTTAGAAGTGCATAAGCATAAGAAAAACGAGCACTTTCCGGAACAGAAAGTAATATTTTATCCCCTTTTTTAAGTTTTCCAGAATTCTTTAATTCTTCAAGCATGATGTAAATTGATCCAGCGCCAATATTACCAACTTTAGTGAGATTCATGAACCATTTTTCCCAAGGGATTTCAACACCTTGAGCAATCATTTCTTTATATAAACTTTCTTTAAAATAATTAGATGAAATATGCGGCAAGTAGTAATCTACGTCTTCTAGTTTAAGATTGTTTTTTTCAATAGCCATTTTCAGACTGCCCACGCCTTTGACCAAAATATTCTTACTAAGCAGTTTTACATCTTGTTTTATTGCAAACAAAGATTTTTTACTCCATTGATCAGGAGGATATTCGCTCCAAGGTTTTAAAAAGCCATCTTCGAGTTTGTCACCACCAGCATACATACAGGCTTCAATTTCATGCGCATAGGAGTAGCCTTCCATCCATTCAATTTTTAAGGGGTGGTTTCCTTTAGGCTCATTTTCTAGTAAAAATGCACCAGCACCATCTGAGAGCATCCAACGTAAAAAGTCCTTATTAAAGGCTAATATAGGATTGTCTTCCAGTGTTTCAAGATGTTGAATTTCTTCTTCAAAGTTGTAAGACATCATCCAAGATGATATGCGCTCTGATCCTGTACAAACGGCATTATCTGTTTGCCCTGATTTTACAGCTAGATAACCATACTTCAGTGCATTCATCCCAGAACAGCATGCGCCGGAAGGTGAGTTGATTTCTAAATTACCATTCTTTAAAAAACCGTGAACCATGGCCGCATGAGAAGGTAATATTTGATCAGGACTACCTGTACCACATGACAAAAGCTCTATATCTTCAGCCTTGAATTTATCATCACATAATCCAACGATAGCTTCTTTGGTAAGTTGTGCATTATTATGAGTAATATTCCCACTATCGTCAATAGCGTAATACCTTGTTTTTATTTGATTGTTGCGCAAAACAATGCGTCTTCCTTTTGAAGTTTTACCATTAATAATACCCAATTTTTCTTCCATTTCGTCATTAGTAATTGGACGATTAGGTAGATACTTTGAAATTTTGTTGATGTAAACTTCCTTCATTTTAATGCCTTACTCTCTTAATTTTACAGACGAATAATATAATTTGTCTTTTTTTATTTTTGCTATTGAAAAAATATAAGTGCACAAAAATAAGATAAAAACTATAGGTGCAATAACCCAAATGGCAAATAATAAATAATAATTGAATAATTTTAACCAAAACACTCTATTTGAACTATTTTTTTCTCCTTTAGATTGAATCAACTTCGCCCATTTTGAAAAAATAATATTTGCACGTTTATCAGT
>UPTN01000714.1_pt1 | contig 16141 bp, 10 predicted proteins | sample 2160111 | NCBI WGS metagenome assembly UPTN01 (sample SAMN06265058, study PRJEB28932) | marine metagenome | isolation source: Columbia River Estuary | place: USA:Columbia River Estuary, USA | collected 2014-05-05
TTAATTCTGTGTTACTTTTATTTATAACTTCATAATAGATATCTACTGTAGTAGGAGCTTTTTGTTTAAAAACAACTAAATTATTATTCTGAAGCCAAAACCCTTGATTAAAATTATTATTTAATATCGAAGCATACTTGCCATTTTTTTCTAAGTTTAAAAACTCTTTACCTTTAACGAAATCTATCTCACCAATTTTATCATCGGGATAATTATCATAAGCTTCATGTGAAAATAATTGCCAATTATTAATGATAACATCAACAGATTCTATATTTGTTTTTGTGTTTTGAAATTCTTCACTAGTAGCTAAACTGTCTATGGCATTATTCTGATTGCCCTGACTGAATGTTGTCGTAATTACAAATAGAACAGATGTAATAACTAGTAAAAATTGCTTCATCTAAATAGTTTTAGTTTCGTTTTGAAATTTCGTCGCGAAGTCTTGCTGCTGTTTCGTAATCTTCATTTGATACAGCCTGATCAAGGAGGTTATGCAGTTCTTCTAATGATTTATCTTTAAAACCTTCTGGAGACTTGGTTTCAATTTCTTCCGCTAATACTTCCCCTAATAAAATATTATCTTCTTGCGCTTCATCATCTTTGTCAGGATTTACTTTTAAGTAAATTCCCGCTTTATCTAAGATGTTTTTATAGGTGAATATTGGAGCATCAAATCGTAATGCTAGTGCAATAGCGTCACTTGTTCTTGCGTCAATAATTTCTTCTATTTTGTCTCGTTCACAAATTAAACTAGAGTAAAAAACACCATCTACTAGCTTGTGAATAATAACTTGCTTGACAACAATGTCAAATCTATCAGAGAAATTTTTAAATAGGTCGTGAGTAAGAGGACGAGGAGGTTTTATTTCCTTCTCTAGAGCAATTGCAATAGATTGTGCTTCAAACGCACCAATAACAATTGGTAATTTTCGATCTCCATCAACTTCATTTAAAATGAGAGCATAAGCTCCATTTTGTGTTTGGCTATAGGAAATGCCTTTTATGTTAAGACGTACTAAACTCATAGTGATTAAAAGACAAAGAACAGTTTAAATTTGGACTTTACCAAACTACAAATGGCAGTTTTAGACATAATGCAAATTAAACAGTCCTTTTTAAAAGACAAAGTATAATTTTTTTAAGCGTTTTGCGCTTTAAATTCTTTTAGTTTTGCTATCAGCGTGGGTACAACTTCAAATGCATCTCCAACAACTCCATAATCTGCAGCTTTAAAAAATGGTGCCTCAGGATCTGTATTGATAACGACTTTAACTTTAGATGCATTAATTCCAGCTAAATGCTGAATAGCTCCTGAAATACCAATAGCTATATATAAGTTTGATGCAACTGGTTTTCCTGTTTGTCCAACGTGTTCGCTATGTGGTCTCCAACCTAAATCTGATACTGGTTTTGAACATGCTGTTGCCGCTCCCAAAACTTCTGCTAATTCTTCGATCATTCCCCAGTTTTCCGCACCTTTTAATCCACGACCACCAGAAACTACAATTTCTGCATCAGCAATAGTTACTTTGTCTGAGGCCTTGTCAATTGATTCAACTTTTACATCAGATGAAGCGATAGATGGAGAAAAATCATTCATTGATGCACTACCGACTGCTTCAACCAAACCAAATGAATTATTTGATACAGCAATAATTTTAACATCAGTATTAATTTCCGTTAATGCAAAAGCTTTATTTGTAAATGCTGTGCGCTTTACTGTAAAAGGAGATGTACTACTTGGTGTTTCAACTACATTTGAAACATAGCCTGCGTCAAGACCAACTGCTAATAAAGGTGCTAAGTATTTGCTATTAGCGCTAGAGCTTAAAACAACAACTTTTGAACCTTCAGCGGCTGCTACTTGCTTAATTGCATCTGCATAAATTTTGGCATTAAAACCATTGGTATTTGAAATGTTTAATACTTTATCAACACCATAATTACTTAACTCAGAAGCATCATTGACGTTAAAAGTTACTGCAGTTACTGCAGTTCCGAGTTGATTGGCAACAGCCTTACCATAGGAAGCAACTTCTAAAGCTGACTTTTTAAAATTTCCTTGTTCGGATTCTATATATACTAAAACAGACATTTTATTTTTTTTAATGATGATTAAATTACTTTAGCTTCGTTATGAAGTAAGCTTACTAACTCGTCGATATTATCTGGTGAGACTAAAGTCACAGCACCTTTTGGAATAGGCTTTTCAAATTTAACCGCACTTGTTTCAGCACTAGAACCATTTGACTCTACGACAGATAACGGTTTTTTTCTAGCCATCATTATTCCTCTCATATTTGGAATACGTAAATCGCTTTCTTCAACCAATCCTTTTTGTCCTCCAATAACTAGAGGTAGCGATGCAGAAACGGTTTCTTTACCGCCATCAATTTCTCTAATAACCGTGGCAGTTGATCCATCAACTTCTAAACCAATACAGTTATTTACAAAATTAGCATCAGTTAAAGCAGCTATCATTCCGGGAACCATTCCGCCATTATAGTCAATTGATTCACGACCAGCAATGACTAAATCAAAACCTTTATCTTTAATGATACTAGAAAGTTCTTTTGCAACTGCAAAACCATCTTTAGCTTCTGTATTAACTCTAATAGCTTCATCAGCACCAATTGCTAAAGCTTTTCTTAACGTTGGTTCTGTTTCTGGTCCTCCAACATTAGCTACGGTAACAGAAGCACCTTGCTTTTCCTTAAACCACATAGCTCTAGTTAAACCAAATTCATCATTAGGGTTTATGACAAATTGAACCCCATTTGTATCAAATTTTGTGTCGTTTTCAGCGAAATTAATTTTGGATGTCGTATCAGGAACGTGACTAATACACACTAATATTTTCATATCTATATATTTGTTTAAACGTATTAATTTTCAGCCTACGAAGGTAAATAAAATTCTTATAATTTCCTATGCGTGCATAATAAATATTTAGTGCTCGGTTTATCTTATTTTTTACCAATAATTGTTATTTTTGCTGTTCTTATAACAAATCATAGATGAAAACAATTCAGTTTAGAGAGGCAGTTTGCGAGGCAATGAGTGAAGAAATGCGTAGAGACGACAGTATCTACTTAATGGGAGAAGAAGTTGCAGAATATAATGGTGCTTATAAAGCGTCAAAAGGAATGCTAGATGAGTTTGGAGCTAAACGTGTAATTGATACTCCAATTGCTGAATTAGGATTTTCGGGAATTGCCGTAGGTTCTACTATGACTGGAAACAGACCAATTGTAGAATTTATGACGTTCAATTTTGCTTTAGTTGGGATTGACCAGATTATTAATAACGCAGCAAAGATCAGACAAATGTCAGGAGGACAGTTTAAATGTCCAATTGTATTTAGAGGGCCAACAGGTTCGGCTGGGCAATTAGCAGCTACGCATTCTCAAGCATTTGAAAGTTGGTATGCTAATACTCCTGGATTAAAAGTTATTGTGCCTTCAAATCCTTACGATGCAAAAGGATTATTAAAGGCGGCTATTCGTGATGATGATCCAGTTATTTTCATGGAAAGTGAACAAATGTATGGTGATAAGGCTGAAGTTCCAGAAGGAGAGTATATTATACCAATCGGTGTAGCTGATATAAAACGTGAAGGTTCAGATGTGACTATAGTATCTTTTGGAAAAATAATTAAGGAGGCTTATAAAGCTGCTGATGAATTAGAAAAAGAAGGTATTTCATGTGAAATTATTGATTTGAGAACCGTTCGCCCAATGGATCATGATGCAATTTTAAATTCTGTTAAAAAGACGAACAGATTAGTAATCTTAGAAGAAGCGTGGCCTTTCGGAAATGTAGCTACAGAAATCACATATCAAGTACAATCGCAAGCTTTTGATTATCTAGATGCTCCAATTATAAAGATAAATACAGCCGATACTCCAGCGCCTTATTCTCCGGTTTTACTAGCAGAATGGCTGCCTAACAGCGACGATGTTGTGAAGGCCGTAAAAAAGGTTATGTACAAATAACCAATAAAAAGTTAACATTTACGTTATATAAACTTCATCAATTATTGATGAAGTTTTTTAAATATGAAGCATAAATTACTCTCTTTACTTTTAATATTTTGCGTGATTTACTCTATGGCTCAAACCAAGGTTGGTGGTCATGTATATGACGAATTTAATGAGCCAGTAGCATTTGCGAATATAGTTTTTAAAAACACGTCTGAAGGGACAATTACTAATGAAAATGGACGATTGTATTTAGAAGCTGATGAAAATTGGAACATCCTAGTGATTTCATTTATTGGCTATGAAACTATAGAACTTTCACTTGAAAGCAAAGTAAATCTTGATTTAAAACTTACACTTAAAGAAGGAGCAGCTCAATTGGATGAAGTGGTTTTAGTAACAGGAAAGCAGTCTAAAAAAAATAATCCTGCTATTGATATTCTTCGAAAAATATGGGCAAATAAACGTGAGAATGGCTTAAAACGTTTCAAACAGTATGAGTATGACAAATATGAAAAAGTTGAATTTGACATCAATACTATCGACAGTGCTTTAATCAAAAGCAAGTTTTTTAGGGGAATGGAGTTTGTGTTTGACGAAGTCGATACCTCAAGTGTTACAGGAAAGACATATCTACCTATGTTTATCAATGAAGCGGCAACACGGGTATATGGTGATAATCTTGTCAATAAAGAAAAGGAAGTATTAAAAGGCAACAAGAATTCTGGATTTAGTGACAATCAAGTAGTTATTGATTTTATTGATGATTTGTATTCTGATTACAATATATATGACAATTACTTAAAATTTTTTGATAAAAGTTTTGTTAGTCCATTATCTAGAACAGGAATAAACACATACAACTACGTGCTTTCTGATAGTACATTTATAGATAATAAATGGTGTTATAACATTATATATTACCCAAGACGTAAAAATGAGTTGACATTTAAAGGAGATTTTTGGGTTGCAGATACTACTTATGCTATAAAAGAAATCAATTTACAAGCTTCTAAGAGTGCCAATATAAATTGGGTCAAAGAAATATATATTGAGCAAGAATTTGAGGTGTTAAATGATTCGTTATTTCTTGTAAAACGTGATTATATGATGTCTGATTTTGCGTTTAGTAAAAAAGAAAAGTCAAGAGGTGTTTATGGGAAAAGAACAACACTGTACAACAATTACGAGTTTGATGTTGAGAAAGAAAAGAAATTCTATGATGAAGAAGTATACTATTTTGATAAAGATGCTTATGATAGAGATGATAACTTTTGGGATACCAATAGATTAGAAAAATTAAATAAGGATGAAGTTGGTGTATATAAAATGCTAGACACCCTTAAAACTGTAAAAAAGTTCAAGAGCTTATATAATTTAGGAAGTATATTGACTTCAGGGTATATTGAATTCAATAGTTTGCCTTTAGATTATGGTCCAATCTTCTCAACTTTTGGGTTTAATGACGTTGAAGGATTGCGAATACGAACAGGAGGAAGAACTTATTTTGGGCGAAATGATTTGTGGCGATTAGAAGGGTTTTTAGCTTATGGATTTAGAGATAACAAATTTAAATACGGAATTTCAGGTAAATGGCTACTTGATAAAAAAACCAGACTTATTATTTCTGGTGGAAATCGGCGAGATGTAGAGCAAATAGGAGCGAGCCTAACAACATCAACTGATGTTTTAGGACGCAACCTCGCGTCTTCTGGAGTTTTTACGACGAGTACTAATGATAAGTTAACTGCAATTAACTTAACAAGTTTTGCTGTTGAAATGGAGCCTTGGCGTAATATGGTTATGAGGTTGTCTGCAAATTATAGAACTTTAGAATCTGCTTCAGATACTTTTAGTTTAGATTATTTTGACGACGAATCACCAACAGGGATTTCTTCTGAAATTAAACAATTTGAAACCTCATTCTCAATGTCTTTTTTTCCGGGTAGGAAGATGACAGGATATGGCGTAGAGCGCCATGACGCTAATAATGATTATTCAAGATTGTTTGCACAAATAAGTCGCGGTGAGAAAAACGTTTTGAAAGGAGATTTTGATTATACAAAAATTCAATTTTCATATTTTCAGCCTTGGCAACTTGGTGGTTTTGGTCGCTTGAATTCTTCAATAGAAGTAGGTAAAACCTTTGGTGAAGTTCCGCTCGGGTTATTAAGTGTGGTGCCGGGAAATCAATCTTATTTTTCAATCTATAATACCTTTTCACAACTCGATTTTTATGAGTTTGTTACTGACACGTATGCATCTCTTCACTTGGAACACAATTTTAATGGACGATTGTTTTCTAGAATTCCATTTTTAAGAAAACTAAATCTTCGTGAAATTGTTAGTTTTAGAACAGTTTGGGGAGAAATTTCAGATGCTAATAAAGCACTTAATGCTTCTGGACTTATTTATAATGCACCTGATAAAGAAATGTACTATGAGTACAGTTTAGGTATTGGTAATATTTTTAAAATACTTCGTATTGATTTTAATTTTAGAGGCAATTACTTAGAGAATCCAGATGCCAGAAATTTTGGTATTACTGGAACTTTTGGATTTTATTTCTAGAGCTATTTGTTTTAGTCAGAATTTTATTAATGGCTGATTGCCTTTCTTTCTAATCTAACTTTTCTGACGCCATGGTCAGTATCCCATTGTTTAATTTCATTGAAATTAAACTTTTTATATAATTTAATTGCAGGTAAATTTTTTATACCTGTTTCTACAATGAAAGGCTTCACGGTATACGAATTTAAAACAAACTCCATTAATTTTTGAGCCGTTCCTTGTCTGAAAAATAGTGGATCAACAACTAAACTTTGAATGTGAGTAAAACTATAATAATGCTTAATTTCTACTATTCCTGCTAACTCGTGTTTTTTAAAGTACCCAAAAAAATCATTGTCACTCGTGATATAACTTTGGAGACTTCTTTTTAAAGGAGGGAAGTCTATTGCGTTTAATAATTTTGCCTCGATAGCATACGAAGCTTGAAAAACAGTACGTATATTTTTAGCTACTTCTAAGTTTTTATTTTGAAGCTTTTCTATCATTTTTGTTAGCTCTTTTTAGGTAATGGGATATTTCTTAGTTGTCAGCTATTTTAAAAGCTCATCTAAAACCGTAAATGCTTCTTCACCATTACCTACAAACCTGTGTAAAATTTTCCCTTCTGGATCAACAATGAATTTTGTTGGAAACCCTGCAACATTAAACTGAAACACAAAATTAGCCTCACCCTTGCCATCCATTAAATGTGTCCAGTTGTAGCCATTTGGTGTAATAAATTTATCAATTTTCTCTTTGTTGTCACCTTGATTTATACCCAAAACAGTTAATTTATCTTTATGCTTTTCTTGATATTCTTTTACTTTTGGCATTTCCTTTATACAAGGTCCACACCATGTTCCCCAAAAATCAATTAGCACATAGTTTCCTTTTAATGAATCAAACTCAAATACTTCACCACTAAAAGTAGCATTTGTTTTAAAGTTTTTAATAGTTTTACCAATGAGCGCAGCTTCAATGCCTTTTACACGTGCAGCAACCTCTTTATAATATCTATAATCCTTTAAATGTTTACTGAAGGTTTTAAAAATAGGAATGGCCTCATTATCTTCAATTTGACTGCGAAGCATCATATCTGCTAAATACCAAGTAGCAGCTTCAGAATTAGGATGTGATGTCACAAAAGCTTTTTTCAAATCAACCACTTGTTTGTCTAAAATATCTATTGAATCTTGTATAGTAATGCGTCTGAGATCATATTCCTGAAGCAATTCTATTTCTAACATATAGTTTGCTGCTTTATTTATTAAAGGAAACACGACTCTATTTATAGATGCTAATTCATCATTAGATTTAGTTCCTGTGGGGTATGCATTTATAAAATCAGTGACTTCACCATTAAACTCAATCTCGTCTCCAGGATTTGCTAAAAATGCAAATTGTGAAGATTTCACCGGATAATAACCGCCGTTTTTTGTCCTTTTAATTGTGCGCTCAACATTTGGCCATAAAAAGAAGAATGTTGGCTCTGTAATTTTTTGCGTGTGCAAGAAATACTCGTTTTCTACAAATATTGAATCCCAAACTCTATTTCCTGTTTCATCTTGATATGAATATGATATAAACGCTGTTTCTAAGCCTTTTATGGTTCCAGAAACTGTGTAAGAATCTTCAATAATTGGTTTTACTTTTTCTTCCTGTTTACAAGAATGCAATAGTGTAATGCAAAGCAATAGTATGCTAATGTTAATACTTATTTTTTTCATAAATCATTTTTGTTTGTCGCCAGGATGGTAAGTTGATTTTGCTCTTTTTTCAACATCTTCTCTATAATAGGCAGCGTCTTTGAATGCACCATCTGCATAGCGTTGCGATTGATCGTCAAAATGAGGTGAATCTGGATTGCTGTTTTGTCCTCCCGCTAGCATTGTTTTTGCTTTAACTTTATCGCCAAACTCTACTACTGCGACAAAGCTATTTCCTGAAGTTCCGTATTGACGTTTGGTGTCTTTACCAAATCGAGTTCCGTACGATGCCAAAGCTCCCCAAGAACTGGAAGCCATCCCAACAGGAATGCTAGGTTTAATGTCATCAAACTCCTGAAAAATCTCACCATCAATTCTTTGGTATCTATTAAACTCTCCCCAAGGTGTTTCCCATGAACCAAAACCTTCTTTTAATATATCTAAAGCCATTTGAAAAATTTCCAAGCGTTCTTCTGGAGATGCTATTTTACTCATATAATCAAAGCGCCCTAAGCGCGATATTCTTTTATTGCCTTCCATTGTTGGAATCTTACCTGAGTTAAAATAGGCTCTTCTGTAAAAGCTAGCTAAAGTCATTCCAACAGAATTAATAGAAACTCTAAAGTCCCAATTTTTCAATAGGGCAATAGCGTCTTTTGCTTCTTGAGTTTTTACAGGTGCTTTATTTGCTGCATCTATTAAACCTGTTATCAGTAAATCTGCTCCTGGTAGATAGGTGTCATAAGCCAATTCAAGTAAGGAATCTAGTGTTAAATCATTTGCTTGTTGTAATAAAGGAATGGCATGCATACCTCTAAAATTTTCTGGATAAGAACTCATGTATTGAGGGTAATCTTCTTTTTTAGGACTGTTTTCAGCTGCACTAGTAAATGGTGTTGAGTTGCAATTTTGGATCCAACCATTAGGTGGATTCAAAACCATAATATTATCTTCTAAAGGATGCAATCCATCCCAATCGGTTTCTGGGTTACTGCCATCAACAGGTTTTGTATAATCGAAATTCTCATTCCGTTTTGGAATAAAATTTCCGTGATAGTATGCAATTGTTCCATCAGCATCAGCATAAACTGTATTGTTTGATGAATTGGTACGAATATCCATCATGTTGTAAAATTCATCATGATTAGATTTTTTACTTCTTGTAAAAGATTGCTCTAAAGCTTTTATTGGACTCCACATTAATGCAGTAGACACCCATTTATCATTATTTGCATGTGTAATTGGACCATGATGTGATCGATACATCATAAATGTTTTATCCATTAACCCATCAACACTTTTGTAATTTAAAGTTACTTCCATTGAATCTAAAGGGCGTAATTCTTCACCATATTTATAAGATGTTTTTCCCTCCTCTTTTATAATAGTTTCCTCAAACTCATCAATAATATCTGTTCCAGTTGAGGTATGCATCCAACCTGTTTTTTCATTAAAACCTTGATAAACAAAAAATTGTCCCCAAGTTACTGCGCCATAAGCATTCAACCCTTCTTCACTTACGACATGAACTTCACCTCTAAAAAAGAACGACGTATGCGGATTAATAAGTAACATCGCATCACCAGATTTTGTGAGGTCACCAGAAATCGCAAAACCGTTTGACCCTCTAGGTTCATCATCCTTTAATCTAATTAATCCATCATTTACGGCAACTTTGTTTTCAGGATCTCCATAGAATTCTTTCATTTTTCTTGTAGAAACTCTTTCAATATCACCACCAATAGAGCCTTCGCTAAAATACATAGGCATCCAAGGTTCAAAATGAGTTAACAATTTTGGTTGTACTTCAGGGTGTGTTTTTAAATAATAGTTAATACCATCAGCAAATGCAATACACAAATCTTGTAACCATTTAGGGCTGTTGTCGTAGTTTTCAATGGCTTCATTTTTAGTCATGTAAAGATTAGCACGTAAATCACTATAAAGTGATTCTTCACCTTCAACTTCAGCAAGTCTACCAATGGCCCAGATATAATTGCGTTCTACACGATTAAAATCATCTTCACATTGTGCATATAATAAACCAAAAACTGCATCAGCATCAGTTTTGCCATAAATATGCGGAACTCCAAAATCATCTCTAATTATTTCAGTGTTTTCAGCATGTTGTTGCCAACGTTGTTCTTCATCAGTGCCTTTGTTTTCGGTTTTGCAGCTAAATATAAGAAGAACAAAAAGGAGTGGTAATAAGCGATTCATATGGATGGTTTTAAAACTATTTAATTGTTTATAAGGTTGAGGTTTTAGATAGTTTTGGTGCTGAACGAAGTTAGTTTATTTTTCTTATAAAGTCAATCAATTATTTGTTGCTAGAACTTAAAAGGTTACCTAACTTTGCACTCCCTTAAAAAATAGAATTATGAGTCCAAAAGGAAAGTTAAGTTTTGACGTGTTAATTGAAATACCAAAAGGAAGTAGAAATAAATATGAGTACGATTTTGAATTAAAAAAGATCCGTTTTGATCGTATGTTGTTCTCGTCAATGATGTATCCTGCCGATTATGGTTTTATCCCTGAAACATTGGCATTAGATGGAGATCCTTTGGATGTTTTAGTGCTTGGAGGTGAGCCTACTTTCCCTATGTGTGTTGTTGAAGTGAAACCTATTGGCGTGTTCCATATGGCTGATGAAAAAGGACCAGATGAAAAAGTTATTTGTGTCCCAGTTTCTGATCCAATTTGGAATAATTTAAATGATTTAGCAGATATGAATCCGCATCAAATAAAAGAAATTGAGCACTTTTTTCAAGTATATAAGGATTTAGAAAAAAAGAAAGTAGATGTTGGTGGCTGGGGAAATGCAGATGAGGCCTACGAAATTCTTAATAAATGTGTGAATCGGTACGAAACTAGCGAGCATAAAGTTAATGGTGATTTTACCATTTAAAATTAAAAATAGATAATTCAACCAGACCCTTTTGTTTTCTAAATAAAAGGGTTTTTCTATTAACATTGATTTTGTTACTTTTGCAAACGTTAAAAACTAATCAAATAATAAAACTATATGGAATCAATGATGATTTATATGCCAATTGTAGCAGCCTTAGTTGGTTTAGCTTATATGTGGATAAAAAGATCTTGGGTATTAAAACAAGATGCGGGGGATGGTAAAATGGCTGAAATTTCTAGTCACATTTATGAAGGTGCTTTAGCGTTTTTAAAAGCCGAGTACAAGCTACTAGCTATATTTGTTTTAGTATCTAGTGTTTTATTAGCAATTGTTTCTCAAGTTGTAGAATCAACAAGTATATTAATTGTTGTTGCTTTTATTTTTGGAGCTATTTTTTCTGCTTTAGCAGGAAATATGGGTATGAAGATAGCAACTAAAACAAATGTTAGAACAACACAAGCTGCTCGTACAAGTTTACCACAAGCATTAAAAGTTTCTTTTGGTGGTGGAACCGTTATGGGATTAGGTGTTGCTGGTTTGGCCGTTCTTGGTTTAACAGTATTTTTTATAGCTTTCTTTTGGATTTTTATGCCAGATGGTTGGACAAACACAACTGACATGACTAAAATATTAGAAACCCTTGCTGGTTTTTCTTTAGGTGCAGAATCTATTGCTTTATTTGCTCGTGTTGGTGGAGGAATCTATACAAAAGCTGCAGATGTTGGAGCAGATTTAGTAGGTAAAGTTGAAGCTGGTATACCAGAAGATGATCCAAGAAATCCTGCTACGATTGCAGATAATGTTGGAGATAATGTAGGTGATGTTGCAGGTATGGGAGCAGATTTATTTGGTTCTTATGTAGCGACAGTTTTGGCTGCAATGGTTTTAGGTAACTATATAATAGATGTAAATAATATTGACATATTTGCTGGTTTTGGTAAAATAGGACCAATTTTATTACCAATGGCAATTGCTGGTATTGGAATAATTATTTCAATGTTTGGTACTATGTTGGTAAGTATTAAATCTAATGATGCAAAAGAGTCTCAAGTCATGGGTGCTCTTAATAAAGGAAACTGGTTTTCAATTTTATTAGTAGCAGTGTCATGTTATTTTTTATGTACATGGATGTTACCAGAAACAATGAAAATGAATTTCTTTGAATCTAATGGTAATGTATTAAAAGATATTTCTGCATTTAGAGTGTTTTATGCAACTTTAGTAGGTTTAGTTGTTGGAGCTGTAATTTCTTCAGTAACGGAATATTATACCGGTTTAGGTAAAAAACCGATTTTAAATATTGTACAAAAATCAGCTACAGGAGCTGGAACTAATATTATTGCAGGTTTGGCAACAGGGATGATTTCAACTTTCCCAACAGTAATTTTATTTGCTGCTGCGATCTGGTCGTCTTATGCTTTTGCAGGATTTTATGGTGTTGCTATGGCAGCATCAGCAATGATGGCTACAACAGCGATGCAATTAGCAATTGATGCATTTGGACCTATAGCGGATAATGCAGGTGGAATTGCTGAAATGAGTGAACAAGATCCTATCGTTAGAGAACGTACAGATATTTTAGATTCAGTTGGTAATACAACTGCAGCAACGGGAAAAGGGTTTGCAATTGCTTCTGCTGCATTAACGTCGTTAGCATTATTTGCTGCGTATGTAACATTTACAGGAATTGACGGAATTAATATTTTTAAAGCACCAGTTTTAGCGATGTTATTTGTTGGTGGAATGGTGCCAGTAGTATTCTCTGCTTTAGCAATGAATGCCGTAGGTAAGGCAGCAATGGAAATGGTTTATGAGGTTAGGCGTCAGTTTAAAGAGATTCCTGGAATTATGGAAGGTACTGGGAAACCAGAATACGATAAATGTGTAGCAATTTCTACTGAAGCCTCTTTAAAAGAAATGATGTTACCAGGATTACTAACTATTGGTTTTCCTTTAGTTATTGCATTTGTGCCAATGTTATTTGGAATGGATAACTTAATGATCGCTGAAATGCTTGGTGGTTATATGGCAGGTGTTACTGTAAGTGGTGTGCTTTGGGCAATCTTCCAAAACAATGCTGGTGGTGCATGGGATAATGCTAAAAAATCTTTTGAAGCAGGTGTTATGATTAATGGAGAAATGACTCACAAAGGTTCTGATGCTCATGAGGCAGCAATTACTGGTGATACAGTTGGAGATCCTTTTAAAGATACTTCTGGACCATCAATGAACATTCTTATTAAACTAACGTGTTTAATCGGATTAGTGATTGCTCCAATATTAGGAGGTCATGCTTCTGAGGATACAGCAATGATGTCAAATGAAATTAGTAAAGAAGTTAAGGTTGAAATGACAGCTGGAGAGAATGAAATGATTGAAGCGAAAGTTACAACTACCACTAATGAAAATGGAGAAGAAATGATTGATGAGCAAATGATTTCTGGAACTGAAGCTGAAGTTAAAGCTGAAATTGATAAGTTGAAAGATGATGGACTTCACATTGAGCACAACATTGTGAATGGAGAAAAAACAGGAAAAGAAGTAAAAGTGGAAATGACTAAAAATGATGATGGGACAGTTAAGGCCATTGTATCAACTACGTCTACTGAAAATGGTGAGGCAGTTACTAAAGATGAGATTTTTGAAGGAACTATGGAAGAAGTAAAAGCAAAAATTGATGCTTTAAAAGGAGATACGGTTGTGGTAGAAGGAAAGAAAGTTGTGAAAAAAGTTATTGAAGAAGTAGAGGAGAACAACTAATCTTATAAAATAGTAAATAAAAAAACCACGCTTATTAGCGTGGTTTTTTTATTTACTATAATGTTGTTTGCTTAATTCTTTTTAGGTTTATCTCTATTCATTTCGGTCATATCTATTTCATTTGGGTTAACACCTAATAAGTGTTCACTAAAATAATCAGCTTTTAGCCAAAAGAAATATTCAGTCATGCTTCCATAGCCATGACGTTGTGTTGGAAATAACATGAAATCAAATCTTTTGTTAGCTTTTATTAAAGCGTTTGCCATTTTAATAGTTCCAGCTGGGTGAACATTATTATCAACATCTCCAGTGGTTAACATTAAATGACCTTTTAAGTTGGCTGCCAAAGATTGATTATTATCTATCATGTATTTATAGCTAATATTTCCTTCAGCATCTGTTTCTTCTTTAATACCATGATGTGTCTCACTCCACCCACTATTATATACATTGTTATCATGATTTCCAGATGAAGACACTGCTACTTTAAAGAAATCTGGGTATACTAACATGGCCGCTGTAGACATAAATCCACCACCAGAATGCCCAAAAATGCCAACTTTGTCAATATCGATAAAGGAATGTTTATCGGCCAACTGTTCTGCAACATATTTTTTATCTGCCAAACCATAATCTCTTAAATTTCCATAGCCATAGGTGTGATACCATTTTGAACGTGCTGGATGACCACCTCTATTGCCTAATGTAATTACAATAAAGCCAACTTGCGCCATCCTGTTAGTTCGATTCATTCGGATTGAAAATGATTTGTCTACAGCTTCAGTTTGTGGTCCTGGATAAACATATTCAATAAGAGGGTATTTTTTGTTTTCATCAAAATCGAATGGCTTATACATAACTCCATAAATGTCGGTAATACCATCATCTGCTTTCGCTTTGAAAGGTTCAGGGAATTGATATCCAGTAGCCATTAATTGAGATAGATCTGCTTCCTCTAATTTCATGATTAAAGAGCCTGAGGTGCTTCTTAATTCTGATTTTGGAGCGGTATTTACTCTAGAATAATTACTCACAAAGTACTGGTTTGACTCTGATGTACTCACATCAGTATTATAATCACCAGGATTTAAACTTTTTAACTCTGTGCCTTTTAGGTTGATTCTATATAGATGCGCGTAATAAGGATCTTCATTTTTATTGACACCATTGGCAGTAAAATATATCACGCCTTCTGCTTCATTAATGCCTTGTAGTCTATCTACATGAAATTCTCCATTGGTAACTTGTCGTTTTAAATTTCCATTAGCGTCATACAAATAAAAGTGTCCCCAACCATCACGCTCAGACCAGATTAATATTTCACTTTCATTATTTAATAGTTTGAATCCTTGCCCTCTAGTATCAACATAAACATTCGAATGTTCTTTAATAAGGGTAGTTACATCTCCAGTATTTATATCTGCAACATGCAAGTCTACTCGTTTTTTATCACGACTTATAGTACTAAAATAAATTTTTCCCTTTTTTGAAATTAGCATACTAGGTTTATGCTTACTTGGATCGTTCTTTTTATAAGAATGTCTTGAAACTCGGACATTTTGTTGTACAGAGGTGTCAAGCTTTACATTAGTTATTGATTTAGAAGGTATGTCAAATATGTTTAAATATGGTTTAGAAAACTCTTGTTCTCCTGCCATATGGTATTTATAAGTTTCGAGAGTTGGACGACCTTTAGAAGCAGTATTTATTACCCATAAATCTTTTATTTCTCTAGAATCGGAACGTGAAAGTACAAACTTTTTTGAATCGTGAGACCAGCTCCCAAAAACACTTTTCCTATCGTCTTTTTTCTTTTCTTTATCAATATTGTTTTCGCCTCTTCCGCCACCACCATAGCCAAAATTTTCTATACCATCTTTGGTCCATTGATGTTCAACTATAGTTGAGTCTTTTTCGTCTTCTACGGCTTTTAAAAAGTTTTCTTTATCCATCCAATACATGTTATGCTTTTTAGAAAACAAAACTATTGAACTATCTGGAGCTACATTAGCCCAACTTATTCGCTTCTCATCATCCTTTGAATTATCTATAACAGTTAATCCATTACTGCCTATGCGATATTCAAGAAAAAATATCTTTTTCTCCATTTTCGGCTTTTTCTTTTTTGCTTTTGTCGAATCTTGTTTGACATCTTTCTTTTTTTCTTCTTCTTTGGCTTTCACCTCTTCAGTTGAAGTTACTCTAAAACGGATTGCCGTTTCATTTTTTAC
>UPTN01000716.1_pt1 | contig 16137 bp, 15 predicted proteins | sample 2160111 | NCBI WGS metagenome assembly UPTN01 (sample SAMN06265058, study PRJEB28932) | marine metagenome | isolation source: Columbia River Estuary | place: USA:Columbia River Estuary, USA | collected 2014-05-05
CGTGTTATATCCTACGCATGGAGCACCGGCTATTATAAAGAATTAAAGCTTGATGCCGAAAATGATCATTTAAATATTTTTGTAATCCTTGAAAAAAAGCAGCATCACCTAAAACATCTCTTAACATGTGTAAAATTGCGTTTCCTTTATGGTAACTTACGGTATCAAACATATCTTCTTTGTCGTGATAATTAAAACGAACTAAAACTTTATCATCGTTTTCACTTTGTAAATAGGTTTGTATATCCTCAAACATATGGGCTGCGGCTTTGTCTTTCCCATATTTGTGCTCGTACCACAAATACACACTATAAGTTGCAAAAGATTCATTTACAGTTAAATTAGCCCAACTTTCCGTAGTTACTAAATCTCCAAACCAATGATGAAATAATTCATGAGCAATAGTTCCTTCCCATACATTATCATCAACTAACTGTCCTTTTTTTTGTTGAGCATCTTCCCCATGAACCACTGCTGTAGTATTTTCCATTGCTCCACTCACATAGTCTCTTACAACAATTTGACTGTATTTATCCCAAGGATATTGAATTCCTGTTAATTCAGAAAAAAATGTCATCATTTCTGGTGTCATTCCAAATATATCTTTCGCTACGGATTCGTAATCAGGTTCTACATAATAATCTACTTTTTTTCCATTCCAAGAATCGTTTACTATGCTAAATTCGCCAACTCCCATAAAGAATAAATAAGGTGCATGTTTTTCATCCATTTTCCAATAATCGGTTCTGGTACCATTATTATTTTTTGTTTGAGATTCTAAAGTTCCGTTAGAAAGTGTTACAAATTTTTCAGGAACTGTCATGTAAATTTCCTGTGAAGTTTTTTGATTTGGAGCATCTATTGTAGGAAACCAACAACTACTAGCCTCTGTTTCACCTTGCGTCCAAACTTGAGTAGGTTTTTCAGGATCTGTATCCAATGGATCAACAAAATACAATCCTTTTGCTTCTTTAATATTAGCACTCCCTTTTTGCGTAACTTCCTCTGGCCTAGCTATATAATTAACATAAATAGTATATTCTTCTCCTTTTTTATAGGTTTTACCAAGCTCTATGGTTAATTCATTATCCGTATAATTAAATTCAGCTTTAGTATTATTTACTTTTATTTCATTTATTTTAAATGATTTAGCATCTAAAGTAAGTTTACTAGTTGGGTAAAAATGCGGTGTTAATGTAATCCAAGCTTCACCATTTAATTGACTCTTTTCAAAATTAAAATCTACTTTTAATTTGGTGTGAATTAAATTGTTTATTTTTTCTCTTTCAGGTTGGTATGGGTTGTTTTGTGCCTTTGCAAAAAAAGTAAAAAATATCACTACCAGAAATACTATTTTTTTCATTTGTACTTTTTAAATTAAGGTTCCAAAATTACTATAAAAAATGTTTTAGATAGTTAACAGATAGTTAAAAAGCCATACTTTAATAAAGTATGGCTTTTTAATAAATATTTTAGTAAATCTTTATTTTAAGCTACTCAACAAACCTCCTAATTGTTTTAATTGATCGGAATCTCCATCTAGTTTAATGTCATTTGCCATTTTCATTATGTCATTTGGATTCATATTTTCTCCAACAACTCTTATAACAGCAAAACCTTTGTTATTATCTGATCCAAAAATAACAATTTCATCAATAGCATCTTCCTCGCCTAAATAATTAACGCTTATACTTCCTTTACCCATATTCATTCGCATTAATTGCTTGTATTTAGGGTTTTTTAAAATAATATTTACTTTTTCTTTTTCAGAAACATATAAGTCTTCATTTGTTTCGTTTAATTGTAATGCTAAAAAGTTTACCTTTTTAATAGTTTCTAAAGTTACTTTAACATCTTCTGAAACTTCTTCATTTTTTAACTCCAATATATTTGCAGGTATATCAAAAGAAATAAACTCGTTATTCTCTTTACTATCTACATAATATTTTTGCAATGAAGGACTGTTATCACACGATATTAATGTGAAAACAAAAACCAGCATTAAACCTGTAATTTTTATAATTGATCTCATTAGTTCAATATTTATTTTTAGTTAGGTAATAAATACAAAACAAATATCAGTTAATTATCAACTGATATTTGTTTGTGAAAATTGTTATTGTTTTTTCAATTGCTTTCCACTATTTGGAATATGTGTATCTGTAAGCTCTGAAATTTTATTTAAATCAATTTCTCCAGTCAAAGACAATATTACAGATTCCGCTTTTACAGGACTATCAGAATCTTTCATATATTTCCCTGCACCACTTACAAACATTAACAATTCACTTACATGGTTTTCATCTTTTCCTTGACGTACATAAATTTTAACATTTGTGTCATCATCTTTTACACGCATTAATTCTACTAATTTAGATGATTTTAGATACTGGGAAACAACGTTATTCATTTGTGCTGCAACTTCTAGGTTTTCGGTTGTAAAAACTCTAAAAGATTCTAGGTTTTGAACCATTTCTAAATATTCTTGCCCTTCTTCTCCTCCACCTTTAAATTTTGCAAGCATTCTAAATGCTTCTTTGTTAACTATTACAGATGATACATCATCCATATCTTCAAATTTATCAAAAATTGAATTTTGAGCGTATGTGCCAAAAGACATTAAGGCAACTGCGAATAATACTATTAATTTTTTCATTTTTTTACTTTTTAGGTTGTTTAAAAACTTTGTTTGTTGTGTTTTCGAAATATTGCAATTTTGAAATTGCAGCATTTCCTTTGTTTAAATTTGTGGCTAACATACCAAAAGCCATTTGGGTTTCTTGGTATATTTTTTCAGCCTTTTTTTGTTGGTTATTTTGATAACCGGTGTAAACACTTACCAGTAAAACTACTGAAGCTGCTACGGATAACCATTTCCAATTCACCTTTTGACTTTTTAATTGGATGGTTTTTGTAAACCGTTCATTTTTACTAGTTGAAAAATATCCAAACATCGATTGATATTCTTGTAAATGCGGTGCTACATTTTCGCTTAAAAAATAGTTTCTCAACTCCTTTTCTTCTGCAATGGTTGTTTCTGCATCCAGATACTTTTCCAACAACTTTTCTATGCTAGCTAATTCCATAATTATGTTGTTTTGTTAATTGTTCTCTAATTGTTTTTCTTGCTCTTGATAATGAAACTCTTACTGCCGTTGGTTGCAAATTCAGTTGCTCTGCAATCTCATCAAATTCAAATTCTTCAATATCTCTAAGCTGTATTATTAATTTTTGTTGCTCAGGTAAGTTGTTAATCAATCTATGTACCAAACTTACACTGTCATTAAGTTCCACTTGCCTTTGTAATGGCGTTCCTTTTTCTTGATAATTGCTATGAATTAACTTTAAATTACTTGCTTGTTTCGATTTTAATCTGTCAAAACAATAATTCTTTGTCATTGTCATTGCAAAAGCTTCAACACTTTTATAATCTTTTAACTTATTTCTATTTTTCCATAACTTAAAATACAGTTCTTGAGTAGCGTCTTCAGCTTCTTCCGTAGATACAAGTAGTCTTTTAGCGACTCTAAACACTTTATCTTTAAAAGGCATTACCGTTTTTAAAAACTCTGTCTGCTTCATTTTTAAGTTTAGTTATTTAACTTTTTTTGGTGTTGTTACAATTATGACGAATATGTTTCGTTTTTGTAACACTAACATATATTATTTTGTAATTAAATTTAATATCTTGCGACAAAATATACATATAATACATTTTATAATATGAAAAGAATAAGCCCCTTATTAACAATCCTTCTATTTGTAAGCATTGTTTTTGTTAGTTGTAATAAAAAAGATGATGATATTCCTGAACAAATATTTGATGAAACAAAAATTGACGATCCTATAAATAATTTTGTTTGGAAAGCAATGAATTCGTGGTATAACTGGCAACCAAATGTTCCAAAATTAGCTGACTCTAAAGATGATGATTTAAATAGCTATTATAACTTTTTAAATAGTTATGATACTCCAGAAGATTTATTTGATGATTTATTGTTTGATGCTGGAAATACTGATAGATATTCCTGGTTTATTGATGATTATAATGAGCAAAATGCATCTTTTCGAGGTGTAAATGATGCCTATGGTTTTGAATTTAAAGTTGCGAGATTATGTGCTGATTGTAATGAAATTATAGGTTATGTTACTTATGTAGTTCCAAATTCACCTGCATCTGATGCAAATATGAAACGTGGTGATATGTTTTATAAATTCGATGGTATAGAATTAAATCTTGATAATTATAGAATAGTTAATAATTATTATGATGGTGAAATTACCTCAATTTCTTTGGAATTTAACACCATAGAAAATGGAGTAATTGTACCAAACGATGTTCAAGCTAACTTAATAATAAGAGAAGTTGTTGAAAATCCTGTTTTTTATTCAGATATTATTACAAATGATGCTGGAACAAAAATTGGTTATTTAGTTTACAATGGCTTTAAGTATACTTTTCATGAAGAATTGAATAATGTTTTTGGCAATTTTAAATCTGAAGGAATTCAAGAGTTGGTTTTAGACTTGCGTTATAACGGAGGAGGTTCTGTGTTAACATCTGCATATTTAGCGAGTATGATTTATGGTGGGGCCTCAGAAAATGATGTGTTTGCTAAATTAATTTATAATGCAAAACACTCTGATGAAGGAGGGTATTATCCATTTTTTGATACTGCATACGTTTATGATAAAGATGGTGAATATTCGGGAAGTGATGCAAATATTAATAGATTAAACAGTCTAACTAGGCTATATGTAATAACTTCAGGAAGTACAGCATCCGCAAGTGAAATGGTTATTAATGGATTAGCACCTTATTTATCGGAAGTTATAAAAATTGGGACAACTACATATGGAAAAAATGTAGGTTCAATAACTTTATATGACTCCCCTGATTTTAAAAAGACTGGAGCAAATTCGGCACATACTAATGCAATGCAACCAATTGTTTTTCAAATTTATAACAAATTTGATGAGAGTGATTACACCCAAGGTTTTGCACCAGATTATGAAGTTATTGAGAGAGCTTCTCAAATGAAACCTTTTGGAGATTTAGAAGAGCCTTTATTAAAAGCGGCTTTAGATCTTATTTCAGGCGTAGGCTCTAAAACGAGTTTATCTAGAACTCAAAGTTTAGAAAATTTAGAATTATTTAATTCTTTAGATGTTAAGAAGCACAGTAAAGAAATGTATATTATCCCAGAGTAAAATTGATTTATTTAACATTAAGGCCTTTAATTTTATAGTTAGAGGCTTTTTTTTCTCAAAACATTAGCCCTAAACTCATTCATAGATGCATCATCTTTATTTTTTGAATAATTAAATGCTGCTTCCCATCATTTCGCCATAAGTTACTGATCAATAACTAAAGAGTTTGTTGTTAATACAGTAGGTGTATAATATAAAATTAATTTTACAATATTGTATTTGGCAGAATTTACCAATAGTAATGTTATGTCGCTCAACCTGTTCCATCATAAAATAACATATTAAATAATAATGCAAATGCACCTTTATAACTCCATCTGAAATTACCACTGCTTTTTTCATTAAGATATTAATGTTTTAATTAATTTAGAGCCTTCAAAATATTAAAAATGAAAAGAATTTTCGTCTTTATTTCCTTGTTAATTATAAATACTTCTTGTGAAGAGTCTTATAAAGCAAGAGAAACTTTCTCAATTTCCATAACAAAATTTAAAATGGATAGCACCAGTATTAGAGCTATTGAAATTGTAAATGACTCATCCATAGTATATGCTGGTTCTAATGGTGATTTAGGGATTATAACAAGTTCAGGTAAATTAATTGGTACAAAAAAAATAATTACTGATACTATTATTCCTCAGTTTAGAGCTCTGGCATACACTAAAAAAGCTGTTTATGCTTTAAATATTGGTAACCCTGCTATACTTTATAAATATCAAAATAACAATATTGAAATTGTTTACAAGGAAGAAAATGAAAATGTCTTTTACGACTCTATGCAGTTTTTTGATGAATTAAATGGTATAGCGATGGGCGATCCAACAAATGAATGTTTGTCAATTTTAATAACTCGTGATGGTGGAAACACCTGGGGGAAAATAGATTGTGAATATTTACCAAAAATTGCAGCAGGAGAAGCGGCATTTGCCGCAAGTAATACAAATATTGCTATTGTTGGAGAAAATGCTTGGATTGTAACAGGAGGGTTAAAATCTAGGGTTTTTCATACTTCAGACATGGGATTAAGATGGAAAGTTTACAATACTCCCATAATACAAGGAAAAAATACAACAGGCATTTATTCTGTCGATTTTTACAATGAAAAGCAAGGGATTATATGTGGAGGCGATTATTTAGATAAATTTGGAAATTCTGCAAATAAAGCAATTACGAAAGATGGTGGAAGAACTTGGGAAGTTGTTGCTGAAAATTCTGAACCTAAATATGTTAGTTGCGTTCAGTATGTACCCGAAACGCAAGGAAAAGAATTATTTGCAGTTTCCACTAATGGTGTTTTTTATTCAAATAATAATGGAAAAACTTGGGAGAAAGTGAGTGATGAAAGCTTTTATTCCATTCGTTTTTTCGATAAAAATACTGCTTGGTTATCCGGAAACAACATAATTGCTAAACTGGAAATTAAATAAATAGCTTTTAGAATGAAATTATCACTTATAATCTTTGCAATTTTCTTTATATTTTCAAGTTGTAAAAAACAATCTCAACTAAGCTCTATTTTTGAGTGCGATACTGTTAATTTAAAAAATTTGAATGAATACTCTGACTTTAAGCAAAACTTTAAAATAACTATTCCAAATAATTGGAAAACAGAGTTATATTATAATGAGTTTCAATCTGAAATATTTACTGCAGACACTACAAAACAATTATCAGAGACTTATGTTTTAGATGCTTCATTTAATTTTGGAAATTTGAATTTTAATACAGATTTTCATAAGAAAACAGATTCAATTATAGCTATTTCAAACCTTGAAAAAACTAATTCTGGAAATTTCTCTTTTAAATCAAATCCTGCATATTGGTATCTGGTTAATGGAACAAAAAAAGGGTTTAATTATCATCAATTTAATTTAATAGTTAAATTATCAGATGAAACTTATTTTACCGCTTATACAGAAGTTTATGGAGATTCTAATATAAATGAACGTATTTGCGAATCAATTGCAATATTTGATAAAATTAAATTTTTACAATAAATTAAGAAATTTAGATTGCAAATCCTTAATTGAATAGTTACTTTTGATGAAAATTTAAACATAATGCAAAAAATAATAGATCGTTTCGTTAAATATATTACTGTAGACACACAATCGGACCCAGATAATCCAGCGTTTCCTAGTACGGAAAAACAATGGGATTTGGCACACATTTTAGTAGATGAATTGAAGGAAATAGGAATGCAAGATGTTACGTTAGATGACAATTGTTATATAATGGCAACACTTCCTTCAAATGTAGATTTTAAAGTTCCAACAATTGGTTTTATAGCTCATATTGATACAAGTCCAGATTATACAGGAACAAACGTAAAACCTCAGTTTCATCCAAATTATGATGGAAAAGATATTGTTTTAAATAAAGATCAGAACATAGTTTTATCACCAAGTTATTTTGATGATTTATTACTTTATAAAGGTCAAACTTTAATTACAACTGATGGAACTACTCTTTTAGGTGCAGATGATAAAGCTGGTGTTACAGAAATTGTTTCAGCAATGGAATATTTAATCAATCATCCTGAAATTAAACATGGAAAAATAAGAATTGGCTTCACTCCTGATGAAGAAGTTGGTAAAGGTGCTCACATGTTTGATGTTGATAAATTTGGTGCAGAATGGGCGTATACAATGGATGGAAGTCAGGTTGGTGAGTTGGAATATGAAAACTTTAATGCGGCTGGGGCCAAAGTTATTGTTAATGGTAAAATTGTACATCCAGGTTATGCAAAAGGAAAAATGATAAATTCAATGCTTATTGCAAATGAGTTTATTGAAGCACTTCCAAAAAATGAGATTCCTCAGGAAACTGAAGGTTATGAAGGTTTTTTTCATTTGCATGGAATGGAAGGTGAAGTTGAAAAAACAACGTTGGAATATATAATTAGAGATCACGATATGGAGCTTTTTGAAGGTAGAAAACTACTTTTTCAAAAAGTTGCGGATGATTTAAATAAAAAGTTAGGCAGTAATTTGGTTGAAGTTGAAATTAAAGATCAATACTTTAATATGCGTAAACAAATTGAGCCGGTTATGCATATTGTAGATATTGCCGAAGAAGCAATGAAACAACTCAATATAAAGCCATTAATTAAAGCAATTAGGGGTGGTACAGATGGTTCTCAGCTATCTTATAAAGGGTTGCCTTGTCCAAATATTTTTGCAGGAGGACATAATTTCCACGGACGTTATGAGTACGTAGCTGCAGAATCTATTCAGTTAGCAACTGATGTAATTGTGAAAATTGCTAAAATAACTGCTGAAAGAGCTAAATAGTTTAAAATAATTAATTGATATTAAAAAAACTTCTTTTAATGAATTTAAAAGAAGTTTTTTTATACTATTTAACAATCTGTTAAATATTGTTATTTTATAAAATTATATTTTAATATTTAAAACCGTTTTATAATTTTGGAAATTCTAAAAAATAATGAATGGATAATCAATTATTAGTATCACTTACAGAAAAATATGGTAGCCCGCTTTATGTATATGATGCGGAAAAAATAGTTTCACAATACAATCGTATTACAAATGCTTTTGCAAGTGTTAAAAGTTTAAAATTAAATTATGCTGTAAAAGCAAATACGAATATTAGTATTTTAAAACTGTTTAAAAAATTAAATTCCGGGATTGATACTGTTTCTATTCAAGAAGTAAAATTAGGTTTAGAAGCTGGTTTTGAGCCTGAAAACATCATATTTACTCCAAATGGAGTTTCTTTAGGTGAAATTGAACAAGTAGCACAATTAGGAGTTCAAATTAATATAGATAACATTTCTATTTTAGAACAATTTGGTCACCACTACCCTAACATTCCAGTTTGTGTGCGTATAAACCCACATATTATGGCTGGTGGAAATCATAAAATTTCTGTTGGCCATATCGATTCTAAATTTGGAATCTCAATTCATCAAGTTCCGCTAATTAAACGCGTAATTGAAAATACTTCAATGAGAATTAATGGAATTCACACACATACAGGTTCAGATATTTTAGATATTGATGTGTTTTTAGCTGCAACTGAAATTATTTTTAATACAGCAAAAGATTTTCCAAATCTAGATTTTATTGATTTAGGAAGTGGTTTTAAGGTTCCATATAAAGAAGGTGATATTTCAACCAATATTGAAGAATTAGGTGAACGTTTAACAAAAAGATTCAATAAATTCTGTAAAGATTATGGAAAGAATTTGACTTTAATGTTTGAACCAGGGAAATTTTTGGTAAGCGAAGCAGGTTCTTTTTTAGCACACGTAAATGTTGTTAAACAAACTACATCAACTGTTTTTGCTAGTGTAGATTCGGGTTTTAACCATTTAGGAAGACCAATGATGTACGATTCTTATCATCATATTCATAATATTTCAAATCCAAATGGACGAGAGCGTTATTATTCTGTTGTAGGATATATTTGTGAAACTGATACTTTTGGTACTAACAGAAGAATTAGTGAAATTAGAGAAGGTGATGTATTATGCTTTAACAATGCTGGGGCGTATTGTTTTTCAATGGCATCAAATTACAATTCACGTTATCGACCAGCAGAAGTTTTAGTTTATGAAAGCAAAGATTATTTGATAAGAAAGGAAGAAAGTTTTGATGATTTATTGAAGAATCAAGTTATAATAGATTTAGAATAATAAAAAACTCTGAAATAATATTTCGGAGTTTTTTATTATTGGCAAAAAGTACTTTGAAAAAATGTTTAGTGTTCAGTTGTATTTAATTTTAATAATTATTCATTAATATTTAAGTAAAAGCTTTCTCTTTTTGAAAAAAAAGTTATTTTTGTCAAATGCAAATAGCAAATACAAATAAGTTAATTCCAAACGCAAATATAATGCGCAACTTAATTATTGCTACTACTACAACTATTACAACTACCCTTTAGGGGTTCTATTCTATTCATATCGTCCGTATATTATATTCATTTTCATAAGTTTATGAAATAAGGAGTATTAAAAAATAAATTGAAATAAACATATTAAATTAATACCAATGAAAGTATTAAAATTTGGAGGCTCATCAGTAGCATCTTCAGAAAACATAAATAAAGTAATAAACATTGTTAAAGAAAGTTCTTTAACAAATAACGTTGCTGTTGTTGTATCTGCATTAGGAGGTATTACAGATTTATTATTAGAAGCTGGAAAATTAGCTTGTAATGGAAATGAAAATTATCTAAAAAGCCTTAAAATTATTGAAGATAGACACTTACAGATAGTTAGAGAATTAATTCCTGTTAACAATCAGAGTAGTGTATTGGGGCAAGTTAAAAAAATGCTGAATAAATTAGAAAATACATTAGAAGGTGTTTTTTTAATTAATGAATTATCTAACAAAACATCTGATAAAATAGTTAGTTTCGGAGAATTATTTTCTTCGTTTATTATTGCTGAGGCGATGAAAAATAACAATTTGGATGGAATTCTTAAGAATACTCAAGAATTAATTGTAACCAACGAAAACTTCTCTAACGCTGCTGTTTTATTTGAAAAAACAACAAAGAATATTGATGATTTCTTTAAGGAAAATACTCATAAAATTGTTGTTTTACCAGGTTTTGTGGCAAAAACAATAAATGGTGAAGTATCTACTTTAGGACGTGGGGGATCAGATTATACGGCTGCAATTATTGCTTCATCTACAAATGCGTCAATATTAGAAATTTGGACAGATGTTAGCGGTATGTACACTGCAAACCCAAATGCGGTTAGCGAAGCATTCCCTATTAAAAATATATCGTATCAAGAAGCGATGGAGCTTTCACATTTTGGGGCAAAAGTTTTATATCCTCCAACAATTCAACCAATATTAAAAAAAGAAATTCCAATTGCTATTAGAAATACTTTTGATGCAAATGCGGAAGGAACTTTAATAACTAAAGTGTCGTCAAACACAAATCCGATTAAAGGAATTAGTCATATAGAAAATATGGCTTTAATAACTTTAGAGGGAAGTGGAATGATAGGTATTCCAGGAATTTCTAAACGTTTATTTGAAGCTTTATCACTTGAAAAAATAAGTGTTTCACTAATTACTCAGGCATCTTCGGAGCATTCAATTTGTTTTGCAATTAGTAATAATGATGCTGAAAAGGCAAAAGATGCTATTGATACAGAATTTAGTTACGAAATTGAACAACATAAAATTGATCCTTTGATTGTTGAAAAAAACAATGCGATTATAGCTTTAGTTGGTGATAATATGAAAAGTCATCAAGGTATTAGCGGTAAAATGTTTAGCACACTTGGTAAAAACAATGTAAATATTAGAGCCATCGCTCAAGGAGCTTCTGAAAAAAATATTTCGGCTGTTATTGCTCATAAAGACATTAAAAAGGCACTCAATTCATTGCATTCAGAATTTTTTGAAAACCAAACAAAACAATTAAACTTATTTGTTGTTGGTGTTGGAAATGTTGGTGGTAAATTATTAGATCAAATTAAGCAACAACAAGCTTTTTTATTAAAAAACTTAAGACTACAAGTACGTGTAATAGCACTAACTAATTCTAAAAAAATGGTTTTTAATGAAGATGGAATTGATTTAGAAAAATGGAAACTGCAATTGGATAAAGGTGAAAAACTAAATATGGACTTGTTTCATGAAAAAGTAAAGGATTTAAACTTTAGAAATAGCATTTTTGTGGATAATACAGCTAATGAAAATGTTTCAAAATTATATGCAAGTTATTTAAAAGAAAGTGTTGCTGTTGTTACATGTAATAAAATTGCCTGTTCATCTAATTACACCAACTATTTAAATTTAAAACAATTAGCTCGTGAATACAACGCCCCTTTCCTATTTGAAACAAATGTTGGTGCTGGTTTACCTATAATAGATACACTAAAAAATTTGATTGCTTCAGGAGATAAAGTATCTAAAATACAAGCAGTGCTATCAGGTAGTTTAAACTTTGTATTTAACAATTTTAATGATAAAACTTCTTTTTCTGAAGTCGTTAATCAAGCTGGAATTCAGGGGTACACTGAACCTGATCCTCGCATTGATTTAAGTGGTGTTGATGTTATGCGAAAAATTTTAATTTTAGCCCGTGAAAGTGGAACAAGATTAGAGTTGGAAGATATTAAAAACGATTCGTTTTTACCAAAAACTTCTTTAGACGCTGATAGTGTACCTGAATTTTTGGAAACACTAAAAAAGGAAGCAGCTCATTTTTATAAAATTTATCAAAAAGCGGCAGCCAATAATTGTAAATTAAAATTTGTTGCGGAATTTGATAATGGAAATGCTAAAGTTGGTTTGAAAGAAATCCCATCAGATCATCCATTTTATAATTTAGAAGGAAGCGATAATATTGTTTTATTTTTTACTGAAAGATATCCTGTACAACCTTTAATAATTAAAGGTGCTGGTGCAGGAGCTGATGTTACAGCTTCTGGATTATTTGCTGACATTATTAGAATTGGAAATAATTAATAAGATGAATGAAATTAAAATATTCTCACCAGCTACCATAGCAAATGTTTCCTGCGGTTTTGATGTACTAGGGCTTGCATTAGATACTGTTGGTGACGAAATGATAATTAGAAAAGTTACTAAACCAGGTGTTGCTATAACAAAAATAATTGGTCAGGATTTACCCTTAGAAACACATAAAAACGTTGCAGGTGTTGCTGCGTTGGCTTTATTAGCAGAAACTGAAAGCGATTTTGGCTTTGAAATTGAAATTAACAAACGGATTAAACCAGGTAGTGGAATTGGAAGTAGTGCAGCAAGTTCCGCTGGTGCAGTTTGGGCAATAAATGAATTATTAGACAAACCTTTTAGTGTTTTAGATTTAGTGCGTTTTGCTATGGAGGGTGAACGTTTGGCAACTGGGGTTGCCCACGCTGACAATGTAGCTCCTGCCCTTTTTGGTGGTTTTACTTTGGTTAGAAGTTATGACCCTTTAGATATTATTAGCATAAATACCCCAGAAGAATTATATGCTACAGTCATTCATCCACAAATTGAAGTTAAAACTTCTGATGCACGTGAAATACTAAAAACAACGGTTCCATTAAAAGATGCAATTAAACAATGGGGAAACGTAGGTGGCCTAATAAGTGGTTTATATGCTGAAGATTATGATTTAATTGGGCGCTCTTTAGAGGACTATATTATTGAACCCATCCGTTCTATATTAATACCAGCATTTGATGCTGTAAAACAACAATCTATTAAAGCAGGTGCTTTGGGTTGTGGAATTTCGGGTTCTGGCCCATCAATTTTCGCATTAAGTAAAGGTGAAGAAAATGCTTTTAAGGTTGTTGATGCAATGAAATCTGTTTATAAAAAAGTTGGAATAGCATATGATATTCACATTTCAAAAATTAATAAACAAGGGATAAAAGTTTTAGCTAAAAGTTAGAAGCTTTTATCGATAAAGAATTAACAAAAATATAGAAAAAATGAATTTTTATAGTTTAAATAAAAAAGCTCCGAATGTATCTTTTAAAGAGGCAGTTATAAAAGGATTAGCACCTGATAAAGGGTTATATTTTCCTGAAAGCATTACTCCTTTAGATAAAGGTTTTTTCAGTCATATTGAATATTTCACCAATAATGAAATAGCTTATGAGGTAATTAAACAATTTGTAGCTGATGAAATTCCTGAAAAAGAACTTAGAGAAATTATTGAAGAAACAATAAGTTTTGATTTTCCAGTTGTTCCAATAAAAAATAATATTTCAACTTTAGAATTATTTCACGGTCCAACAATGGCTTTTAAAGATGTAGGTGCGCGTTTTATGGCACGTTGTTTTGGATATTTTAATAAAGAAGAAAACGCAAAAAAAATCACAGTTTTAGTAGCAACATCCGGTGATACCGGTGGTGCTGTTGCGAGTGGTTTTTTAGGAGTTGATGGAGTTGATGTTGTAATTTTATATCCAAGTGGAAAGGTTAGTGAAGTACAAGAAAAACAGTTAACTACATTAGGTAAAAATATAAAAGCATTAGAAGTAAATGGTACTTTTGATGATTGCCAGGCTATGGTTAAAACTGCATTTTTAGATTTAGAGTTAATTTCAAAAAGGAATTTAACTTCTGCAAATTCAATAAATGTTGCACGTTGGTTACCTCAAATGTTTTATTTCTTTTTCGCTTATAAACAATTGCAAAACAAGAAACAAAAATTAGTTTTTTCCGTTCCAAGTGGAAATTTTGGAAATATATGTGCCGCTGCAATGGCACAAAAATTAGGCTTACCAATAAAACAATTGGTTGCTTCTACGAATGTAAATGATATTGTTCCAAATTATTTAGAAACAGGAATTTACACGCCAAAACCCTCAAAACAAACAATTTCAAATGCAATGGATGTTGGTGATCCAAGTAATTTTATTAGAATTCAGGAAATTTATAATAATGACGATACTTTATTAAAGAAAAATCTTTCCTCCTATTCATTTACTGATAAAGAGACCAAAAAAGCTATGAGAAAAATTAAAAAAATTTCCGGCGGCTATGTTGCTGATCCACATGGAGCAGTAGGTTATTTAGGTTTAAAAAAATATTTAAAAAATAAGAGAGCTCAAGGAATATTTTTAGAAACTGCTCATCCTGTAAAATTTTTAGATGTTGTAGAACCTGTTTTAAATGAAACTATAGAATATCCTCAACAAATTTTAGATGTGATTGATAAAGAAAAAATTTCTACAAAAATTTCTACCTACAACGAGTTAAAGAGTTACTTAATAAGCACAAAATAGTATTTACTACTAATGTTTTAAATACAATTATTTATAAATAAATGACAGTTAAGGATATAGTCGGTTCATATACTATTATTGGAAACAATCAAAGTGAAGCTAAAAGTATTTACAAAGGGAGTCTTAATTTATCGTTAGATGAAAATAATAGAATATTGGCAAAATGGTTGATAAATGAGAATCAAGAGCAAATTGGTTTTGGTTTTTTTAAAAACAACGTTTTAGATATCAATTTTAGCTATCAAGGAGATGATGAAACAATTTATAAAGGAGTTGTTGTTTATAATTGCATTTCAAAAGATATTTTAGACGGTTTTTGGTCTGAGAGTTATGCTAATCCTTTATATTTAGGGAAAGAACAGTGTTTTCGAATTACGGATCAACAAGAATTGGTAAATTAAGTAATTGTTATGAAATGTCCTTGTAATCCATCTAAAAATTATATCGACTGTTGTGAAAAAGCACATTTAAACATTGTATCTGTAAATACTGCAGAAGAATTAATGCGATCAAGATATAGTGCCTTTGTTTTGGGGAATATTAAATATTTGCATCAAAGTCACCATAGTGCTTCCAGACCTTCAAAAAGTGAAAACAAAGAAATTGAAAAATGGGCTAAATCTGTACATTGGTTAAAGCTTGAAGTTATACAAACTACAAAAGGAAAAATAAAAGATAAAACTGGTACAGTTGAATTTAAGGCTTTTTTTATGGAAAATGGAAAAGTGAATATAATTCATGAAAATTCTCTTTTTTGTCTTGAAAATGAACACTGGGTTTATTTAAAAGCATCTGATTAAATTCCAGGCTACACTTTCATAATCCAATTGCTTTTATAAATTAATATAATTAGATTAGCTGTGTAATTTAAATTTACAAAATGAAAAACTTTTTAGCTTTTTTATGTTTTATTATTTCATTCAATCTTTTAGCACAAAACACTTTAAAATTAGACCCTTCCAAAAATTTGGTGAAAGCAACAATTAATGATGTTTCTTGGATTGCTGGTTACTGGGTTGGTCAAGCTTTTGGCGGAGAAACTGAGGAAATTTGGACAACCCCATTGGGAGATTCAATGATGGGTTCTTTCAAATTAGTAGTAAATGACAAAGTTGAATTTTATGAATTATGTACTATTTCAGAAGAAAATGAATCATTAATTTTTCGTTTAAAACATTTTCATAGCA